>OASX01000377.1_pt1 | contig 42961 bp, 37 predicted proteins | sample 1516531 | NCBI WGS metagenome assembly OASX01 (sample SAMEA2579911, study PRJEB22360) | human gut metagenome | biome: human gut; feature: human-associated habitat; material: faeces | place: Denmark | collected 2008/2010
GTGTGAAGGCGGGGCCGCGTCTTCCGTTCCCGCAGGTGCTGCCGGGGCCACAGGTGTTGTCTCTGCCGGAGCCGCGACTCCTGTACCTACGCGGTAAACAGTCTTTGACGCGTTGTATGTGTCAGAATTCAATAAAGTGCGTTCCTGTAACTGTCCACCTACATAGACACACTTATACAATTTCGATTTTAATCCCGTATGTCCTGACTCCACTTTCACGCGCTGGCCTGCCGGGAGACTCGGGTCCTGGATCTCCTGGGTAGGGGACGGCGTCGTGGAAAGCGTCTCAGACTCAAATGCCAGAGTCCTGTTCGACGGTCTCGTCTCTTTTCCGTAGATCGTAAAGGTCAGGGTCTTTCCCTTGGTATATCCCTCGATGTAAATCGGGGTGTCATACGGGTTCTTTACCTTAAGGTCTTTATAAGTTCCGGCGATCGCCGCGTCCATGGACGGCTTTACATAGCTGACGGACATGGAGTGGTTCTGCCTCTGGACGATCTCAAGCTCCGCGTATAAGGACGCGTTGTAGAGTGTCGTTGAGATCTGGCAGACACCGCCTCCAATGCTGTCAACGGACTTGCCATTTTCGTAAGCAGTTGCCGTCTTGTATCCATTTTCCAGTGTAAACGGGTGCATGCACTCATATCCGGAGAGCACTTCGCCCGGCATCAGCACATGTCCGTTGATCTTTCCTGCACCCACCGCAAGGTTTGTGGAACGGGACGCACCGCTTGTCGCAAAGCTGGTGGAGAATGTTCCGAGAACATCCTTGATCGTCGCGAGATCTTCCTCTGTCACCTTCGGCTTTTTAACGGTCACAGACGCCTCCACCCGGATCGCATCTGTATCTTCACTGTTTAATGCATCGTTGAGAGCCGCCTTCGTCGCATCCATATCGACAGTCAGACCTTCTTTTGAAGAAGTGATCTCAAATTTTCCGTCTTTTCTTGTCATCGTCGCGTCAACGGCATCCGCCACCGCGGAACCGCATTTCTCGGATACAAAGGAAGATACCTTATCCTGGTCCACGGAGAGATCCAGCTCGATCTTCACCGGATTTACCTCCAGGTCTTTCTTTTTCATGTACCGCTTTATAAGGTTTCCCTTGAGCTCCGTCCCCTGAATGGCCTCAGCTACCTCATCCCGGTTATCCCAGGCGACGCCAAGGGTCTGCGCGTCGGCCTTCGCCTCCGTGCCGTTTACCACAAGCGTGATATCCTGATTTAATTTTTCATTTACATAACTCTCAATCTGCTTTTCGGCTTCCTCTTCCGTAAGTCCGGAAAGACTGACGGCTCCAACAGAGACCCCGTCCGGGATCCGTTCATCTGCCAGTGTGAAAACCGGGGCAAGCCAAACAAGTCCGGCGCTTAAAATCGCCGTCATGCCTGCGATCCACACATTTTTCTTCATTCTTTTCTCCTCACTGATATCTTCCTGATGCCTGATAGATTTTGGGGCTTCAGCCCGTCACGATTAAAAAATAGAAAGAAGGGAGCCGAGGATCATCGGCACTACCATTGCGAGTACAACTAATACGATTACGATGGTAGAGAAAATCTTTCTTGTCTTTTTATCATTCATGTTAAACACAACATTCACCTCTTCTTGCTTTCCATTCCGGTTACAGCCCATGCCCTGAGCAAACTGCATCAGATTTTACCGATGTTCCGCATTCCAGATCAAAAAGTCCTGGCTGCCATATGCTGTAACTCATTCCGAACTATATTCACTAATATTCATTTTCTCAGGGTTCCGGAAAACTATCCCTGTTTTTTCGCATTTTCCGGGATTCTTCCATACTGGAAAATAATCTTGTCGATCATCCGGGATATCTCATTTCCGGACATGTGATCGATCTCGACAGTTATGTCTATTCTATGATATTTTAGTAAATCCTGCAAGTGTTCTTTTTGCCTTTTCGACGCCGTCCGTTCCTTTTTTGCCTTATATTGGAGCATTTTGGCAGTGAAGAGTTCCGGACGTTCTTTGCCAAACCTTTTTTTCAGTTCCTGGTATAGATTGTGGGCGGCATAGGCATCGGAAAGTGCCCGGTGTGCCGTATCCTGGGTAACCTCAAAGTACGCGCAGGCGGCACTCAGATTCTTCTTTTCCTCCCCCGGCATCAGATACCGGCAGAGTTTCAGTGTATCGACCCCGTATTTCTCGAATTTCCGTTTCTGGTTCACTGCGGCCTGTACGAGGAAGCCGTAGTCAAAAATGATCTGGTGGCCGAGAAGCGGGAGGTCTTCGGTGAAGGCCAGGACCTCATCCAGGATCTCCTCGATTCCCGGTGCATCCTTCACCATATCATCAGTGATCCCCGTCAGCTCCACGATCCGCTTCGGGATCTCCCGGTGCGGATTTACCATAGTGTGGTAAGTGTCCGTCGTCTCACCGTCGATCACCTTCACCATGCCGATCTCCGTGATCTTTTCGTGACGGGCACCGATGCCCGTCGTCTCAAGATCCAGGGCGACATAAGAATTTATCATTTCATCTGCCATGTCTGTTCTCCATCTTTACTTTCACTGCATCATCACATATCTTCACAATTTTCTTCATATCCGTGCTGGTTTTGCTGGCACCATCCGGCTTCCCTTCTGGTCATACCGGAAGCGGACTGCTCTGGCGTTTCCTGACAACGGATCCCGATTTTTATAATCAAACAATACAAACGTTCCATCTTCCATATGTTCCAGATGAGCCATTTTCGCCATCTGCTTCGAATCAAATCCCGCATAGTCCGTAAGCCACTGAGGACTCTCTTCCTCCGCCATGAAGAATTCCCGCACTTCTTTCTTGTATGGGGACTGGTCACTTGCGAAGGACGGGCGGCTCTTGATATTTTCGCGGACATAGAGGTCGTACATCAGGCTGTCGCGGAAGTCAGCTAGTGTCAGTTTTACTGCTGTTTCTGCAGCTTTCGCGCCGGTTTTCTGCTCCATTCCTGCCGGGTCTTCTGCCGCAGGCGTGCTCTGTTCCACTTTAACCTCTTTTTCCTCTAAAAATCTATAAAGGATCTCATACCTTGCCAGCCTGCTGTGACTGATCCCTGTCAGTCCGTTCTTCTCATAATATTCCGCCAGACTCGTAAAAATTTCCGACGGACGCGCAGATTTCTTTTCCAGCAGTTTCATGGTTGCCGGGAACTGTCCGCTGTTGTAGTAGACCTCCACCATGTCCTCCACGCCCTTCAGCCGGATCACATCGCTGTAGGGCAGCCACTTCGTGGAAAGGACTTCGTATGGCGGAATTCCCCGGTATTTCAGATCATATGCCGCGACCTGCTCTTCCATGTAAGAGCCCTTCAATACTTTTAAGAATCCCATCTGAAGCTGGTCCGGACGCATCCGGTAGACATCGTCGAAGGAGCGCATGAAAGACTCATAATTCTCATAGGGAAGTCCCGCGATCAGATCCAGGTGCTGATGGGTGTTCCGGTAATCGTAGACCCGGTCCACCGCCTGCTTTAGTTTCACAAGGTCCATGTGTCTGTGGATTTCCTTGATCGTATCCGGGTTTGTGGACTGGACACCGATCTCAAGCTGAATCAGCCCCGGGCGCATCTTTCCGATAAGTTCCAGTTCCTCCTCATCGAAGATATCTGCGGAGACCTCGAAATGGAAGTTTGTGATCCCATTGTCATGTTCCACGAGATAACGCCAGATTTCTAACGTGTGATCCCGCTTACAGTTGAAGGTTCTGTCCACAAACTTGACCTGTGGAACCTTGTGGTCCAGGAAAAACTGCAGTTCCGGGAGTACCAGGTCCAGACTCCGGAAACGCACGGTTTTATCAATGGAAGACAGGCAGTAGCTGCAGGAGAACGGGCAGCCGCGGCTGCTCTCGTAGTAGACGATCCTGTTCTCGAATCCAGCCATATCGTCATAGTAGAACGGGATCTCATCCAGGCTCAGAAGGCGCTGGGGACCACGTTCCACGACCTCGCCGCTCTCAGCGCGGTAGGTAATTCCCGGAATGTGATCTAAGTCTAAGCTTGCTGCACACAGTTCTTCCCTTTTCAGATACGCCCGCACAAGCTCCGTAAACGTCAGCTCGCCTTCCCCGCGCATCACGCCGCAGACATCCGGCTCCCTGGTCAGCACTTTTTTCGCGTCATAGGACACTTCCGGTCCGCCGAGCCAGATCTCCACCTCCGGCAATACTTTCTTCACGTCACGGACGATCTCCATGATGTAGGAAATATTCCATATATAACAGGAAAAGCCGATAAAATCCGGCTTTCTCCTGTAGATATCCTGTAAAATTAAGTCCATCTGGTGATTGATGGTGTATTCTCCGATCTCGATATCCGCCCCCGGGATCTTCGTCCTAGCAAAGGCGCGCAGACTGTAGACACCCGGATTCGAGTGGATATATTTGGCGTTGATCGCCGCCAGCAAAAATTTCATTCGTTCCTCCGTTATACCCGGTACTCGATCTTACGGCCTGTCGGGTTGTACTGGTAATAGCGCACACCCGCCGCATTCAGCATTCTCTTGGATGCCCGTGTGGACGCGTCGTTTGCGTACTTATCGCTCTCGTAGACGATGGTCTGGATGCCCGCCTGGATGATCGCCTTCGCGCACTCGTTGCACGGGAACAGTGTTACATAGAGCTTGCTGCCTTCCAGGCTGCCGCCGCGATAGTTTAAGATCGCGTTCAACTCACTGTGTGTCACATAGAAATATTTTCTATTATACGGGTCCTCGTCCATCTTATCCCACGGGAACTCGTCGTCGGAACAGCCCTTTGGGAATCCGTTATAGCCCATGGACAGGATCTTATTGTCCTCGCTCACGATGCACGCGCCGACCTGTGTGTTCGGATCCTTGGAGCGCATGGCAGAAAGCTTTGCAACTCCCATGAAATACTCGTCCCAGGTAATGTATCCGTTTCTCTTTTCTGACATAGATCGTCCTCCATTTCATATATGTAACTGCCCAACGCTCTCACAGTTACGGGTAAAATCCATTTCTCATTTTAATTGATCGTACTTTTGCCTTTACTGCAGCCACCGCAGCAAGCGCAGGCCTTCCTGCAATTTTATATGTTCACAATATGATATCCGGCTGCCTTGCACAGGCGGTTCATGATCGCCTGGCCGAGCTGGTCTTTGGAAAAGCTCTCGGAGAAAATGCAGTCAACCTTTCTGGCATCGAAATCACGCAGAACTGCAAACAAGTTGTGGGCCACCGTCTCCTCGTGTTCCCGGCTTCCGATCACCTCGAGGTTTCCGCCCTGGTACATGTCCTGACTCTCCTCGGTGCAGATGATGCCGACTTTCTTTCCCTCTGCTTCCGCTTTCTTTGTCTGCTCATTGATGTAGGCAACGACCTTGTCCATGTCGCCTTCCACCAGTGTCATGTCCGCCTTCGGGGCATAATGGCGATACTTCATTCCCGGCGCCTTCGGCTTGATATCGCCGCTGACCGGTCCTAAGATCACTGGATCGATATCCACCTGGCCCAACGTCTCACGCAGCATCTCAATGGTGATCGCGCCCGGGCGGAGAAGTGTCGGGATCTCGCCGGATACATCCACGATAGTGGATTCCACGCCGATTCCCACAGCGCCGCCGTCGATGATCATCTCGATCTTTCCGTCCATGTCCTCGATGACATGTTCCGCCTTTGTCGGGCTCGGTCTTCCGGAAGTGTTGGCACTCGGTGCCGCGATCGGAACACCTGCGAGATGGATCAGGCAATTTGCCACCGGATCCACCGGCATACGGACCGCAACGGTATCAAGACCGCCAGTGGTTCCGTAAGGTACGATGTCCTTTTTCGGGAAGATCATGGTCAGCGGACCCGGCCAGTACTTTTCAGCCAGTTTCCGGCCCGCCTCCGGGATCTCCTTCACGATCGCCGGAAGTTCTTCCATACAGGAAATATGGGCGATCAGCGGGTTGTCGGACGGACGTCCTTTTGCCGCGTAGATCTTCTTTGCCGCTTCCTCATTCAACGCGTTGGCACCAAGGCCGTAAACGGTCTCCGTCGGGAACGCCACGAGACCGCCGTTTTTCAAGATCTCAGCCGCCTCTAAAAGCCCCGGATTCTTTTCCAGCGTCTCTCTTGTCTTCTCTTCCTCTTTGATACGAACTACTTTTGTATTCATGTTCTGCACTCTCGATTCTATTACTCAAATGTCCAGAAAACCTGTGTTTCTTCTATACGGTTTCCCATTTTTACGCTCATGCGGCGGTATCGCTGTGGCCTGCCGCGTAATGATAAAGGTGCTGCATAAAACCGCAGCACCTTACTTTGTTCAATTGCGTATTCAGTTTAGCACATGAAAGTTATGGTTGCAACAGATTTCCGGCGGATTTACAGGCTTTTCCGGCATCGTTTCCATTCATTTCAATTTTTCTGTTCTTCTTAATATTGCTGTAATAATGATCTGTTCACCGGTTTCTCAGCACTTTTTCACTATTTTCTGAAACAGTGCCTTAGTCTTTCCACTTTCTGATCTCTTTCAGCCCTGAAAGGATCGACTCCACAAAGCTGTCGTAGATCTGGTTGCCCTTCTCCGCCGTCGCCCCGCTTGGATCGCCGCCGATTCCGATGGGCTTTCCGTCCTCGGTCTCCCACTCTTCTGAAACCCAGCCAAGAGTGATCGGGCCATATACGGTGAATGTCTTGTTTCCCATGAACTTTCTCGGGATTCCCGCCTCGGAGGTCTCCAGCTTTACTGTCTCCGGGCGCTCCGCGAGAACCATGGATGTCTCCATCTCACCGCCGTGGAAATCCCAGATATTTCCAGGTGTCACAGTGTCTTTTACCGCCTGGTTTCCGAAGAATGCGCCACAGTTGATGATAAATACGGCGATTCCGAGCTCACTTCTTACCTCCCTGCTTAAGACCTGGATGATCGGGGAGTTTCCGCCGTGGCAGTTCAAGATTGCGATCTTCCTGAATCCGTGATGCGCCAGGCCTTTGCAGATGTCGTAGAGAACATGATAAAAGGTATCCGGCTTTAAGGTGACAGAACCGCAGAAGTTCACATGTTCCGTGCTGAGTCCCACCGGGATCAGCGGAAAGATCAGCATCGGATAGTCCGGGATCTCCCGGTCTAAGGCCTCTTTGATCCGTCTCGCCGTTCCCTCCGCGATGATCTCGTCTGTACCCAGCGGACACTGGTTTCCGTGCTGTTCCAACGCTCCCACCGGGATCATGACCACCGTCTCGTCCTTGTCGACCTGTTCCATTTCCAGTCTTGTCAGTTCATTATAATATCTTACCATTTTATTTTCTCCGTTTCTTAAGTCATTGCCGCTTCACTATCTCATTTCGGTCGTTATCCGTCAAGTACTGCCGCCACCTGCCAGCGCTCACTTTTGTACCTGCGCAGGCTTTCGCTCACTTCTCGCATAAATTGTAAGTCCCCCGAGTCAGACACGGCTTTCGCCGTCTCTATCCCGGGGGAATCTCCCATTTCAGGTGTTATGCCGCCGTATTTTCAGTTTTCTTTTCTCTGTGAACCCCTGCATGGATGATCACGCTGACATGCTTATATACAAGTGCTGTTACGATCGCGTTCAGTCCGCATTTTACAAGGTTGAACGGAACGATCATGAAGATCGCGAATGTATACAGGTTTGTAACTGCCGGGTTGATCTTTGTTCCCATTGCAATGATGTTCTCGATTCCGCCGAAAGCAACTTTTGCGTAGAACGGAAGTGTGATCGCGCAGTTTACGAATACAGCGCCAACGATAGCACAGATGACACCGGCAGCGAGAGCGACCATAGCGGTCTTTTTCGTTTTATGTCTGCGGTAGATCAGGGGAGCCGGTACGGAGAACATGCAGCTTCCAATGATGTTTCCGAGCTCGCCGACATAGTAAGTGCTTGTTCCGTTTAAGAGCAGCTTTAAGAGGTTCTTAACGATCGCGATCAGAGCTGCCTGGGCCGGTCCCATGGCAAAGCCGCCGATCAGTACCGGGAACTCCGCGAAGTCCAGCTTGTAAAACGGCGGGGCAAACGGAACCGCCACCTGGATCGTCTCCAACACGGCTGCGAGCGCGCTGAACATGGCGATCAGCACGAGATTTCTGACACTTAATACTTTGTTCTGGTTCATAATGTTCCTCCTTGTACTTGTTGTTCTTCTGTTACAAGGAATTGCTGTGCAGGATTGCCGGCTCACACGGACTCGTGGGGATGATTCCCTGTCCATGTAAATAAAAAGACCCCGGACCATTGAAAAAGTCCGGGGCTTGAATGAACTACTCCTGTCATACAATTTCTTCTCTCATCCAGACTATACTGTCGGTTTTGGAATCTCACCAAATCAGCTGCTTTCGCAGGTCGCGGACTATACCGCCGGTGGGGAATCGCACCCCGCCCCGAAGAACGATATTTATTTGTTCGTTAACAGAATATCACATTTTGCTTCATACTGCAATATTTTTTATTCTTAGCGGAAATGTCCATAAGACTGTCCTGCCGCCATACCACCGCGGAGCTCTGCCATCTCGCTGACTGTCACGAGCTGGTAACCTCTTCTCGTGAGTTCAGGAATCAGCGTCTCTGCCGCAATGACGCTCTGCTCATAGAGGTCATGCATCAGGATGATATCTCCATCCTGCACCTGTCTGAGAACTGTGTCGATGGTGTGCTGCGCGTTTCTCGTCTTCCAGTCCAGTGTATCCACGGACCAGATGATGGACGGCATTCCAGCCTTTGCGAGAACCGCCTTACTGGCATCATTGATCTTTCCTCCCGGCGGGCGGACACCTTTCGGCGCGTTTCCGCCTGCTGCCACAATGGCATCGCGTGTCTGATTTAAGCTCTGTAATATCTCTCCCTCAGACATTCCTGTCAGATATGTATGTGCCCAGGTATGGCTGTCTGTCTCGCATCCGAGATCCGCCATGCGCTTTACGGTAGACGCATAGGACGCAACTCGGTTGCCCACCATGAAGAATGTGGCTCTTCCGCCGTTCGCTTCCAGGGAATCCAGGATCCGGGGCGTATACTTCGACGGACCGTCATCAAAGGTCAGGGCAACCATCGGTCTTGTCGGGTCAACGCTCTTTCCATTCGGGCCTTCCGGTACCTCCGCACCTTTTCCCGTCACCGTTACCCAGAGACCATCCACACGGAGTCCCTGTCCTTCGGTTCCCGCAGTCTCCCCGTTCTTCACCGGAGTTGTCCAGGAGCCATTCTGATATACAGAGTAATAAACATCATAATTCTCCGCAAGCTGTCCGGTAAATGCCATGCGGACCGCTTCTAACGGCATATCTGTCTCGGTGCTTCCATTCGGAGTCATATTTTCCTGCCAGGAAAGCCATCCGCTTCCGCTTAAGTTCACCTGGTAAGAAAGCGTGCCGCTCATTCCCTCAGGTTGTCCCTGAAGGCTGGCGCGGATCGCCGTCACATAGCTTCCGGTTCCAGCACGCGCTGTTTTGCTGTCACCATGATACCCACTCCAACCGGTTCCATGCTCATAAATTCCGTAAACTGCGCCCATATCCGCCGCATATGCCGGATCACCGGTGATTCCCACCGATGCAGCGCAGATCAATACAGCCGCCAGCACCGTGCGGACTGCCTGTCTGATCTTCTTCCAATCCATAAGTTCCCCTCTTTTCCCAGTGATCTCCTCACCATATTGATCGTATTTGTAACTGTTCCATACCTTCGCAGCTACTCGTGCCCATATTTTAACATGAAACCGAGAATAAAGGTACCTCTTCCAGACCTTTTTCGTAAATTTCAGAAAAACGTCAGAATTATAACAGAAATCATATTTTTATTTTAACACTTGCGCACATCATAGCGCAAGCTTGCCTGATCTGCATTTTTCTTATATAATAAAGTAGTATGACTTACAGGGGTTATTTATCGAAAGGAGTAACAAAAACATGATTCAGAATCTGAATGAAGAATTATTTTCCTTTATCAAAAAGAGTCCGACCGGTTTCCATGCTGTTCATGAACTGGCAAACTACCTGACCGAGGCAGGCTTCGAGCGCCTCGCTGAGGGCAATACCTGGAATCTCGCTGAGGGCGGAAAGTATTTCGTAACCCGCAACCAGTCCGCGATCATCGCATTCAAGGTATCCCGCAAGGATTATTCCGGCTTCCATATCGCGGCAAGCCACAGCGACTCCCCGACCTTAAAGATCAAAGAGTCTTCTGAGATGAACATCGAGAACCAGTATGTAAAATTAAATGTTGAGAAGTACGGCGGAATGCTCTGCGCACCGTGGTTCGACAGACCTCTCTCCGTTGCAGGACGCATTATCGTAAAAGACGGCAACCGTCTCACAACAAAACTGATCAACGTTGACCGTGATCTTCTCATGATCCCGAACCTCGCAATCCATATGAACCGTGAAGTAAACGACGGTTACAAGTACAACATCCAGAAAGATATGCTTCCATTATACCGCATGAGCAATTCCGGAAAGGCATTCAAAGAGATGATCGCTGAGGAGGCAGGCGTCTCCGTTGACCAGATCAAAGGAATGGACCTCTTCCTTTACAACCGTATGGAAGGTACTGTATGGGGCTGCGACGGCGAGTTTATCTCTGCTCCGCGTCTTGATGATCTCCAGTGCGCATTCACGTCCACAATGGCTCTCTTAAACAGTGAGAGCGACCGCTGCATCCCGGTCGTTGCCGTATTTGACAACGAGGAAGTAGGAAGCGGCACAAAACAGGGCGCCGGCTCCACATTCCTTTACGACATTCTCCGCCGCATCAACCGCAGCCTTGGAAGAACAGAGGAAGAGTACCTCACGTCCCTCGCTTCCAGCTTCATGGTATCCGCGGATAACGGACATGCCGTACATCCGAACTACGCTGACAAGACCGACCCGACAAACCGCACCTACTTAAACGGCGGTCTCGTAATCAAGCACAGCGCAAACCAGAAGTACACAACAGACGCTGTTTCCGCAGCTGTTATGCGCTGCCTCTGCGAGCGCGCAGGTGTTCCGTACCAGGAATTCTTAAACCGTTCCGATATCCTCGGCGGCTCCACTCTCGGAAATATCTCCAACGCGCAGGTTTCCTTAAACACTGTAGACGTCGGACTTCCGCAGTTAGCTATGCATTCCCCGTATGAGACTGCAGGCTCCAAGGATATGGCCTACCTGGAGAAAGCATTTGAGGAGTTCTTCAAATCCGCGATCCGTGCTGAGGGCGACGGTACGCTTGTACTTGAGTAATTCTGATAGTAAGATCCGCCGGAATATTCGTGTCTCCGGCGGATCTTTTATCCTTCCAGCCCAGATGAACGTACAGAACGTTTCTTTTTGCCTTCTGCCACCTGGAAAAACAGTTTTTCCGTATATCTCCGGGTAACTGCCTCCGATTCTGAAATTTTTCTGCCCAGATTTGTCTCTACCGCGTCGAATCGCTTAGGCACTGCGTCCATTTCTGCCCGCATCGCGCTCATATTCTTATCCATTCCATCCATCCTTGCAAGCATACGATCCAGTTTTTCATTTGTTTCAACCCATTTGGCATTCAGCTCCTGCATATGCCTTGTCATGCTGATACGATTCTTCTTTATTTCTGCACTCAGATTATTTTCCACCCTATCGATCTTTTCTCCTGTCCGCGCCTCCGATGCTACAATCTCCGCTCGCATCCGGCCTTCCGATGCAATAAATTTTTCATCCATAAGGTCTGAAATCTGTTTCATATCTTCTTTCGTCAAAGTATCCCTCCTTCATTTTTTTCGTCCCCATTGGTAAAAGAATCATAGCATATTGACCTTTTAAATGCCATATCGGATAGTTAAAAACAGGTGGACCTTTTTTGTATAATATGACGATTTTATTTCTCTTCATTTGTACATTTTCCTATCTCATTGCTTCTTATTCAGGTACTCTATGATCCCCATATGAATCGTATATGCCAGCTTATCCTGGTACTCCCCGCTGTTTAAAAGCGCTGCTTCCTTCCGGTTGCTTAAGAATCCGCACTCCACGATCACGATGGGGCATTTCACATGCAGAAGGAGGTAGTAATTGGCATTCGCCTTCGGAAGTCTCCGGTTCTGGTCCCCTAAAACATAGTCAAACCGGTCCTGCAGGATCTCCGCCAGCGCCTTTCCCTTTGACGAATCCCGGTAATAGAATACCTGTCCGCCAGAGACGGATTCCTCGTGATAGCTGTTCTGGTGGATGCTGACCACAAGGTCCGCGCCGCTCTCCTCAATGATCTCACACCGTTTCTTCATGTCCGCCATCTTTTTCCGGCTGTCCGTTTCGGAATAAAGTCCCGTGTCCGTCTCCCGCGTCATAATGACCTTCACATCATCCTGTTCCAGGTACGTTTTCAACCGCTCCGCCACAGCCAGGTTGATATCTTTCTCCAGGCTCCCGTCGACTCCAACCTTGCCGGGATCTGTTCCGCCGTGTCCGGCATCGACCACCACCACCGGTGTCTCTTTTATGTAGGCGTCACCGCTCCCCGTCACACGAATACTCCCATATTTCACCGCCATGACCACCATGGCGAGCAGGCATATGCCGAGAACCGGCTCTATCACTTTCTGCTTCATGCTCTGTTTCCCCGAAAATCCGCTCTTCATAATACTCTATTTCATGGGGAACCTGTTTATGTGCGGATTTTCCTATCTCCGTTCAATCCAAAAAAAGTTCTGGATTCTGGCTTCCGCTCTTATCGCCATCATCAGCTGAATCCCCATATTTCCCTCAGTGTTTTCAGATTTTTTCATACACTTTCCTGCATTGACACATCAATATGTCATCTGTATAATAGAGTCAGACAACACGAAAGGTCAGGTTTCTAACATGGCAAATGAAAAACTGAAATTCGTCTGCGATTACATGGAAGGCGCCCATCCGGCTATCATGAATGAGCTGCTCTCCACAAATATGATGCAGACCTCCGGGTACGGTCTCGATGAGTTCTCCGAATCTGCCCGGGATAAGATCCGCAAAGCCTGCGGCGCTCCAAACGCGGAAGTCTATCTCCTCGTGGGCGGCACCCAGACAAACGCTACCGTGATCGACGCGCTTCTCCGCTCCTATCAGGGCGTTCTCTGTGCGGAGACCGGGCACATCGCAGTCCATGAGGCCGGTGCCATCGAATTCGGCGGACATAAAGTGCTCCCGCTGCCCCATACATATGGAAAGATCAACGCAGCACAGATCTCTGCCTACATGGACACCTTTTTATCCGATGAGAGCCATGAGCACATGGTCATGCCGGGCATGGTCTATATCTCCCAGCCGACGGAATACGGAACCCTGTATTCCCTGGAAGAACTGACCGACCTCAGCGAGGCATGCCGTAAGTACCATCTCCCTCTCTATGTGGATGGTGCGAGACTTGCCTACGCTCTCGCTTCCCCGGAAAATGACGTGACATTAAGGGATCTTGCGAGACTTTGCGATGTCTTCTATATCGGCGGAACAAAGTGCGGAGCGTTCTTCGGCGAGGCGGTCGTAATCCCGGATCCAGCGCTGATTTCTCACTTTTTTACAATCGTAAAGCAGCATGGTGCACTTTTCGCGAAGGGCCGCATTCTTGGGATCCAGTTCGATACTTTGTTCACGGATGATCTATACCTTCATATCGGGGAGTCTGCCCTCACCTGCGCAGCCGCGATAAAATTGGCGTTAAAGGAAAACGGTTACCAGTTCTTCCTCGAGACTCCGACAAACCAGATCTTTATTATTCTGGAGAACGAAGTTCTGCACCGCCTGGAGGAGCAGGCGGAATTCAGCTTCTGGGAGAAATATGATGACTCCCATACCGTGATCCGGATCGCCACAAGCTGGGCGACAACGAAGGAACACACTGACGCGCTGATCAAGCTTTTAAAGATGAACCGGACTTGACCTGATGCTCCCGTACAGCGTCTGGTTCCGTCCAATATTACATACTTCAGGAGGTATTTCCATGACTGACAGGCAACAGCTGATCGTAAACAACGTAGATACCGCAAAACAGCTCATCCTCGACGCGGAGCGCTGGATCTGGGCTCATCCGCAGACCGGCTACACCGAGTGGCAGGCTCACGACTATCTCGTAGAGAAATACGAGGCACTTGGATACACACTCGTCAAAGCCGGAAACATTCCGGGCTTTTACACCGATGTTGAGACAGGAAAACCAGGCCCGAAGGTAGCGATCTTCGGTGAGCTGGATGCCCTCGACATCGCGAACCATCCGGAATCCGTAAACGGAATGACCCACTGCTGCGGACATAACGCCCAGTCCGCTGCACTTTTAGGAATCGCAGCCGCATTGAAACAGCCCCACGCCCTCGACGGTCTCTGCGGATCCATCCGCCTCGTTGTCGTTCCGGCTGAGGAAATGATCCAGCTGGCATTCCGTGAAGAACTCCGCCAGAAAGGCATCATCAAGTACAACGGCGGTAAGACCGAGTTCATGTACCGTGGTCTCTTAGATGGTGTCGACATGGCTATGATGGTTCACGGCATGACAAAAGGCTCTGGTGTCAATGAGGACGGCGATACTGATCTTGACTTTCAGGCACTGCTCGGAATGAACGGATGTATAGCGAAAAATATCCGCTACAAAGGAAAATCTGCCCATGCAGGCGGAGCTCCTCATATGGGAGTCAACGCGGAGTATGCCGCTATGCTGGGTCTCCAGGCATGCAACGACCTCCGTGAGACATTCCAGGAGAAAGATACGATCCGCTTCCATCCGATCCTCATGGGCGCAAACTGCGCCGTAAACATTATCCCGGATGAGATGAAGATCGAGAGTTATGTCCGTGGAAAATCCTTAGAGGCGATCAAACGCGAGAATATCAAGGTAAACCGTGCGCTGACCGGTGCCGCACTGTCTATGGGCGCAGGCGTTGAGCTGAGCGACCGCCCTGGTTACGCTCCGGAGTATCATGATCCGACATTCATGAAGCTGGCTGAGGACTGCTGCGTGGCACTTTGCGGAAGAAAGAAAGTTGTCTTCGACTATAACGGCTGGAGCACCGGTTCCTCCGATTTCGGCGATGTCACCTGCGTAATGCCGGGCGTGCAGATCAACGCGGGCGGCGCTGTCGGCACACTCCACGGCATCGACTTCCAGATCACCGATCCGAACCGCATGTGCGTGAACGCCGCAAAGGTTCAGCTCTTCCTCGTAGATGCCCTGCTCTCCAACAATGCTGTGGCAGCAAAAGAGATCATCGCAAACTACAAGCCGCAGTACCCGTCTATCAAGGCATACCTTGATGCCATCGACGCACTGACACTTGATAAGGATGCTGTTCGATATGATGAAAAGGGAAACGCGATTGTAGATTTCCAGAACTAAGCAACCCAATTTCCTTCCGGGCAGCGCAATGCCACCGAACATTTCCCAAAAGCATTGTCTGTTCATTTCCAATCATATACAGCTTATATAAACGTCCGTCGGAGATGTCCCATGTCTCCGACGGATTTTTTGCTTTTCCTCCTTCCTTTCCCCATCAACAACGTATTCTCCAGTTTTCTCTTGCTCTTTTTGTTTCCTGCGATAAAATACTTTCAAAAACAGAAAGGTATGATAATACTATGAGAAAAACTGCTCTCCCCACAGACCGTCTTTCTGAAACGGCCCGTCAAAAGCTCTCCAGGTTCGAAGCGTGGCTGCTCCGGAATGGAAAATCTTACCAGACGATCCGTTCCTATCTCTATACTGCCAGGCATTTTCTTTCCCTGTACCCCGAGGTCTCCCATGACAATCTGATGCTCTACAAATGCTGTCTCATTGACCACTACAAGCCCAGCACCGTAAATCTGAGGATTCGTGCGATGAACTGTTTTATGGAATTTCTTGATCTTCCTGCCTCCAGGGTCCTTATGGTCCGCCTTCAGCAGAAACCATTTCTGGAAAATGTGATCAGTCAGGCCGACTATGAGTACCTAAAAAAATGCCTCCTGCGCGATGGAAAACTCACCTACTACTTTGCGGTCCGGATCATGGCCACCACCGGTGTGCGGATCAGCGAACTTCTCCAGATCCGTGTGGAAGATATGATCCGTGGGCAGATGGATCTGTACTCAAAAGGAGATAAGATCCGGCGGGTCTACTTTCCGCAAAATGTCCAGGAGACCTGCCTGCTGTGGCTTCAAAATGAAAAGCGCACCAGCGGCAGCTTATTTTTAAACCGTTTCGGAAATCCGATCACCACAAACGGGATCCGGGATCAGCTTAAGTTTTTTTCACTTCGATACAATCTGGATCCATCTGTCGTACATCCCCATGCATTCCGGCATCTGTTTGCCAAAAATTTTATAGAAAAATGTGATGATATTGCACTCCTGTCCGACATTCTCGGACATGAGAGTATTGAGACTACCCGCATTTATCTGCATAAAAGCAGTACCGAACAACAGAACCTTTTCAATCAGATCGTAAACTGGTAAAATTCCTGCTGCCCTGTTATTATTCAAAGGATACACTATGAAAGAACTTCCAAAAGACCAGGAAAACCTGGCAGAATCATTTAGATTATATTTAAGAAAAAAGAATATGTCTGGAAATACCGGAGATGCATATGGGAGGGCTATCAGACAGCTTCTGTCCCTCTACCCCGTTCCAACTGAATCTCTTCTCCGAAAATACCGGAGTCTTTTAATTGCCAATTACCGCCCTGCAACGATCAATCAGCGTATCTACGCCGTAAATCATTTTCTACTTTTTCTGGAAGAAGAACAGCCGGAGCTCTCCCCGGATCTCTCCGGCTTCCGTCTTCGCTCGGTAAAGATTCCCCGGGACACCTTCCAGGATTCCATCATCACAAACGAGGACTGTGAGACGCTCCAACGGAACCTGAAAGCAGAACACCACGACTTCTGGTATTTCATCGTCCGTTTTCTGGTGACCACCGGTGTCAGGGTCAGTGAGCTGGTGCAGATCAAGGCGGAACATTTAGCCTGCGGGTATCTTGATCTCTACTCCAAAGGTGGGAAGATCCGCCGCATCTACATCCCGGATTCCCTCTGTCAGGAGGCAAAAGCCTGGTGTGACCGCCGCGGTATCACCTCCGGCTTTCTTTTTGTGGGAAAAAATGGACGCCCCGTGACGACCAGAGGCATCCATTCCCAATTAAAACACTATGCAGTCCGGTATGGCATCGATCCTGATACCATGTACCCTCATTCTTTCCGCCACCGGTTCGCGAAGAATTTTCTGGCTCTCAGCAGCGATATCTCTCTATTGGCGGATCTTCTCGGGCATGAGAGCATCGAGACCACCCGCATCTACCTCACACGTTCCAGCAAGGAACAGAAACTCCTGCTGGACAAGATGGTGACCTGGTAGGTCCGGCGTAAAAGCGCCATTATGATCTTAGTTCCACTGGATGGAATCCCACGCGGCAGAATCCTCAAACCCCAGTTTCCAGCACGCGACTCCCGCCAGATCGTTCTGACGGACCACGTTCATCTTTTCTTTCAAGGACCGCTCCTCCTCCATCCAGAGGAACTGGGCACCGTCATTTGTCTGTTTCTCACCGTAATATTGGGCGGTATCCGCCTGCCAGGTAAGCTCCACCTGATTATTGTCTACCCACTTCTTCGCATCCGCAATTCCCATCGCCTTGGAGGTGATGGATCCGTCCCCGGCTTCGATCCAGAGTCTCGTGTAGAACGGAACGGCATTGATCAGCTTCTCCTTCGGGACATCCTCGAGCATTCCGGAGATTCCATTCTTCACGTAGCTGATAGAGGACACAGAGCCCGGCTCGCCGCCCGCAAAGTGCTCATCATATCCCATCATAATCACATAATCCGCAACAATTCCCTGTTCTTTCAGGTTATAGAAGCTGTTGTATCTCGCCGGAACATAGTTGTCCACGGACAGGACAATACCTTTCTGGCGGCACGGGATCGATAATTCCCGGATAAATTCGATATAATGGACGCCCGCCTCTGTTTTCAGGCTCTCAAAATCAAGATTCAGACCATCCAGGTCATATTTTTCCGCATCCATGATCAGGCTGTCGATCAGCTTGCGGCGGGTGGAGGTGGATGCTAACAGCGTCTCCGTCTGGACATCGGCACTGAAGTTGTCGATCAGCGCCCATACCTGGAGCCCCTTTGCATGGGCCTTCGCCACATAATCTTTGTTCGCCAGTGACCTATAGTTTCCGTTGTTGTCTGTCAGGGAAAACCATGTCGGGGAGATCACGTTCATCCCTTTTGTCTTTGCCACAATGCTGTCAAAGGTATTGTTTCCGTCCTGGCTTGTTACCTGATGCCAGCCGAGAACGATCTTTCCGCTCATGCTGGTATTCTTGTATACAGGAGCTGTGAAATTTCCGGAAAATTTCTGGCTCTCCGCGGCTGCCAGGCGCTTATTTTCCACATATCCGATATTTCCGTCGGAAGATGCGACCTTGGACCATTTCTCCATCGTATCGAGAACGGTCACCGTATCGTCCTTTGCGAAGTCTGTGAGGATCTTACTCTTTACGCCGCCTTTTACTCGCAGACTTCCAGCCTTTTTCACCCGCGCGATATTTCTTGTTCCCCAGTCATTGATCAGGACACGTCTTCCATCCCCGAAGTCAAAGGTCTGGATCTGCACATCCGTATAGTTTGCGATCAAACCCAGCGTCAGATAGACCTCATCATCTTTTACAAGAAGCAGCGGAGCGCCGTTGGCCCCCTTTGTCTCCGCGTCCGCATAGACGATCTGGTCCGGGAGCGCGTACACGAGAAGGTCTTCCGTGCTATCCCAGTAGAACCGCTCATTAATGTGGTCATTCACCCAGGAGACCGGCAGATACGTCTGTCCATTTTCATAGATTCCTGTCTGCTCCTGCCGCTCATAGTTATAGAGGATCGCGGTCTCATCCCCGGACACATCATAGACTTCCGCGAGATCCGCCCGCTCTTTCGTCGGCATATACCGGTCCAGTACCTGGAAACCGACAAATCCCACGGCGATCAGGATGATCAGACCGACAGCAACCAATACAGGAACTACTTTTCTCATTCGTTATCACTCTTTCCGCACGCCGGTTCCCAGAACTCTGCGTTCATTTCCGTCTCTCACCGGCGGCATGCTGAATCGTTATTTATTACGGATGATCCGGCAAGGTATACACAGATCGTATACTTTGCCGGATCTTCAAGATAGCTTAAGTATACCACAATGCGGAATGTCTGTCTGTTAACTTTTTGTAACGAATTGTTGTCAGCAGTCTTACGAATCATCTGGCAGAACGATCCCCCAGCTGTTGAATCTATATTACTTCGTACATATAACCTGGTTCATTTCCGTGCGATTTACTGCTATCCGGTACCGCCAGATCCATTCTATTCGGTATCCTCCGTCTTTCCTTATTTTCTCGTTCTTCTCCTCCGACCTTTCGTCTCCATGATATCCGCTTCGCTCAGATAGACCTTATCAAACCGTATCTCCTTCAGACCGCCGCCTTCCGCCTGGACATAATCTCCCATATAGAACATTCCATCCTCACGAACTTCAAACAGTTTCTCCCATTCTCTCTGCCCGGAAAGTTTTCCGTCCATGTAGATCGGGATTCCTTTTTCCGTGTACCGCTTAAGTCCATTCAGATAGCGCGTCATCTCCTCGACACTTCGATTTTCCGAGTCATACGTTCCGTTTGCTGTTTCCATACCCATATATACCTTCCTTTTCTTCGTGCCACATATCTATGTCATGCACGGTCTTATCGGTGCTCTTCATTGAACGTTCTCCCCTGTGCTGTCGATTTTAAGTTATTTAAATGCCTCTGTTCCCGGCTTTTCCGCGATGACTGAAGAAGGTTATACTGTGACATGTTTCTCCCCGCTGCTGTATTCTTAGCCGGTCAGATCTCATTTATTGTGACGTTTCTGAGTATCGGGCTTTTCCCCTTATAACGGTTAGGGAAATTGTCCTTTTATGTCGTTTTTACAGGATCCGCTGAAAAAATCCCCCGCACTCCTTCGTGACCGAGAAGGCATCCGCTGAAAACGGAATCCGCTCTGTATTGATCCGAAATCTTCTCGAGAATTCTCTTCTGGTCTCCTCGCTTCCAAATACCGCGAGACTCTGCCAGCTTTTTTTCTGTTTCGCTCTCTGTTCCATCTCGAATTCCCGGAAACCCTCCTGCTGCCACTCCGTAAAGGAACCCACCAGGAACTTTTTATCGCATCTCCAATATAATTCGTTTGCGCCATCTTTGACCGATCCGAAATCGATCAGGATATCGTCATATCCCCTCTGAAGCACCTCCTTCACAGCCTCCGGCCCTGCATACTTATAATAATCCGCATCCAGTACCCTGTATGGATTTTTCTGTCCCATCTGCCCCGTGCAGACGTATTCAAGCTTTTCTAAGTCCCCCGACTCATTAAATTCCAGCAGTATGGCTTTCCTTCTGAGGTATCCCGCGAGATAGTTTGTCAGCATGATCGAAAAATGGGTGCACCCCACCCCGGTATTGCTCCCAGCGATTCCGATCATTCTGCATCGCTTCTCCTGAGTCTCTGTGATAATTTTTTTCTTTTCCATCTGGTTTCCCCTGTACCATCGTTCCATAGATCCCGGTAACAGGTGTTGGCAGCTTTATCTTCTCTGAATGGATTTGAAAAGAACGGAAGAAAGAAATAATGAATATCAGATAAAACTTTTGGAAGTTTCAGACGTGCTTTTTTCTCCATATGATTGAAGAGCAGGATCACATTCCCACGGCTTTTTAAGATCTTCGCCGCATTCACAGTCCTGTCGATCTCCCACCATTTTCCCCCGCATACAAGAACATAAAAATCTGCTTCCGGAAGTTTCTCTTCCGGGCGGATCACTCCCACATCCTTTATGATTACTGGAAAATAAAGATATGGCAGCTTCACAGCTTCGCCATAATAAGGCCGGATGCTTCCGCATCCGATTCGATATACGCCGGTCCGGTCCGTTTTGATTCCCATATTTTTCGCAAGTGTGCGAACCGCAGACGTATCATAAGCTTCCTGATATAAAGCCGGACACCCATTCCGGGTCAGAAAATGAGACATTCCGAGAGCCGCATGGGTTGTTCCGATCCCCGCTGCCGCCCCGGCAAAAACAACGATTCGAGATTCTGCTGCCTGTTCCTTCAGTTGATTTTGCAGCTCCTGCAGCGTTTCCTGCAGTTCATCCGCACTCTGGTAACGCGCTTCTTTCTCCTTTTCCATACACCCGCGGATGATCCGGTCAAACATCCTGTATTCCGGTTCATTCCTGTATTCCGGAACACTTCCCGGCGCATCCCCACGGCTCATAAAGTAGAGCAGCGCACCGATCGCGTACACGTCCGTCCGGCAGTCCAGTGGTTCCCCCGTGTACTGTTCCGGTGCCGCAAAACCGATCGTTCCGTACCGCTCACCAAACGCAGCGGCATCTGACGCGTATTGTGCATGATCAAAATCCGTCAGGCGAAGGACTCCATTGCACACCAGCAGATTTTTGGGCTGCAAGTCTAAATATAAAATAGGATTTTCTGCTGAATTCATAAACTGAATGATACGGCAGATCTGTATTCCAAGATCAGCTGCCGCCTTAACCGACAAGCTGCCCAGGCGTTTTACCAGGGCATATAAAGATTCGCCTTCCAGATATTCTTCGATCAGATAACTGTATCCGGTATCTTCCTCCACATCGTAGACGATGGGGATTCCCGGATGTCTCAGTGTTTTCAGAAAAAGTGCTTCTTTTCTAAAAGTATCATAATCCGCCAGGGATTTCGGGACTACTTTTACCGCCCTGTATTCTTCCAGCTCAACGTGATACGCCAGATATACAGTACCGGATCGCCCGTTTCCCAGCTCTCTGCACAACCGATACTTGCCAAACAGAACGCGCTCGATAAACCGTCACACCTCCTTCCGGCAACACAACCTCTTGCGACTATTCTAATATACACACTCCCGCTTCAGACCATCTTGTAGATGTCAAACTGATTAAATTTTAATAAATTTCCCTCATACGATTGCAAAAACTGAATAGGATATAGTATATTATAAATGTAAAAATGCGGTTTTCTGCCCTCTTATAATGGGAATTACAGCATACCGCGAATATTTTGATTTTAACCAGACAGGAAGTGATCCTATGAAAATAGAACGTATCAATGAAAATCAGATCCGCTGCACCCTCAGCAACTTTGACCTGAGTGTCCGGAATATGAATCTCGGCGAGCTGGCCTATGGAAGCGAGAAAGCCCGTAATCTTTTCCGCGAGATGATCCAGCGCGCCGCAAATGAGGTCGGTTTCGAGGCCGAGGATATCCCGCTTATGGTCGAGGCGATCCCGATGGCGAACGAGAGTGTTATGCTGATCATCACGAAGATGGAAGATCCAGAGGAACTGGATACCCGGTTCTCCAAGTTCTCACCGGAAGAGGACGAGAATGATAACGGATGGGGAAATCTCACCGCGGAAGTGCTGGAAGGCGCTGACGGCCTGATCAATATCCTGACCCAGAGCGGAATTTTAAAGCCGGAGGGAGAAAAAGCTCCTGCGGCACCAGCTGCAACGGCAAATGGACCGCAGGGAAAGGAAGAGTTGAAGAATCCGGCTCAGTTTACAAGGATCTACCAGTTTTCTACCCTCGACCTCGTCTGTGAAGCCGCACGGCAGACCGGTGCTGTTTTTAAAGGAAACAGTGTTCTCTACAAGAATCCGGAAAATGGGGTCTTCTACCTGATCCTCAAGAAGGAAAATGACAGTGAGAGTTCCTTCAACAGAGTCTGCAATACTCTCTCCGAATACGGAACAAGGTTAAAGGGCGATGCCGCTGCGTCCGGCGCTTACTATGCGGAACATTATGATGTGATCGTAAAGAAGGACGCGCTGAAGGTGCTGCAGAACTTATAATCTGACTTCCCAATTGATCAATATTTAAATAGAGCATCTGTAAAAAGCTGCATTCCACAGATTTATACAGATGCTTTTTTATGTGCAAAGTCTGTTTCCAAAATGTCCCCTTGTTTTTTCAACATATAGAATTTTTATGGCACATTGCTCCATATATGTCAAAATGGAAAAAGGACTGCAGCCGGGAAAATTCTCCCTGACCGCAGTCCTTCTTACATTCTCCGACCTTTCGCACAGTCAGCAAACCAAAACTCTCTCGAGCGGTCACATACATTACTGCTGCTTCTGAGCCAGATACTCGTTAATTACACTTACAAGTTTTTCTACCGGAATTCCGTGAACCATGCAAGCCTCTTCCAGAGACTCCATCTGAGAAGACGGGCATCCGATGCAGTGCATTCCAGCGCCCATTAAAATCTGAGCCATATTCTCATCAACCTGAAGAAGCTCACCAATGAGCATTTCTTTTGAAATCTGCATGATAAATCCTCCTTTCACCTTCGAAATCTGCCGAGGGCAATTTTCTACGATTGTTTCCGGCATAACAGGCATACTGCTCTTATGCCAGCATATCGAGAGTATAATACTTTTTTCGTTTCTTGGCAAGGTGGTTTTGCAAAATCTGCTGGTACAGCCGCATCATGCAGTCATAACGGTATCATACGGAATTTTCAGTTCAGAAAATTCCTACCCGCGTACAGTAACCATCATGCATTCCTGTATGATATGGTATTTCCAGTTTAGAAAATGCCTGTCCGCCTATGTTGACCATCATGAAATGCTTTCAGATGAATGACAGCCTGGTTGATTTTTGTCTGCAAAGGTAAGAATAGACTAACTCGAGTTGTGACTGTCTAACCGCATGTTTACTGGATTTTTGTTCCTCATTAGGTACATTTTTTCACAAATTTCCCCTTGAATAATTTAACCGTTTATTATAGAATGAAAGAAATAAACAAAGGAGGTATTTTGTTATGGCATATGTAATTAACGATAGCTGCGTTAGCTGCGGTACTTGTGCTGGTGAATGTCCGGTAAACGCTATTTCCCAGGGAGATGGACAGTACGTAATCGACGCTGATACTTGCATCAGCTGCGGTACTTGTGCTGGTGTCTGTCCGACAGGCGCAATCAACGAGGGTTGATCGCAAACGCAAACCAATACATAAAAGCCGTTGTTCTATTCGAACAGCGGCTTTTTGATTTCTGTGGATTCTGATCCAGAATCCGGATCTTCGCGAAAGGGGTTCTCATTTTTGCTCTCATCAAAGCTTATTCCCATTTCTTCCAAACTTTCTCTTTCTGAAGATCGACGGCAAAAACGGTGCTTTCGCCGCCGCGGCTTCCGCCCTCCCTTTATTCTCCTTCTGGTAGAGACGGATCGTCTCATCCAGCTGCCGGAACCGCTCTTCGTCCCGCTCATCTGCCACCCGCATCAGGTAATCGATCTCCTTTAACACTTTATCGTTCACCATCCGGCTGATATCCTGGCTCAGCTTCTCGTTGTTCTCCTCGATAGCCTGTCCGATCATCTGGGTAAGAAACTCCCTGAACTGCTCCGCTTTTTCCCGGTTCATGAGTTCCGCGGCTTCCCCCGGATCCAGCTTTTCCAGATCTCTCTTCTCCTGCTCCGTGCATTCCTTCAATGCCGTCATAACATCCTCCTCAAGAACATCCGTGGGCGCCACCGATTCCCCCTCCGCGTCCAGCGTTTTCGCCAGCGCTGTCTTGATCGCCTTTAACTGATACCCCTTTTCCTTCAATTCCTTGATCTGTTTAAAAAGACGGATATGAAAATCCGTATAATACCGATGTCCCATCTCGTTGCGAGGAATGTTCATCTCCAGTTCCTCCTCCCAGTACCGAAGTACATGAGATTCCACATCAACCTTTTTCGAGGCATCGGAGATCAGATAATGTGTTTCTGACATGGTCGTCCTCTTCCTTTCACTTGATTTTCGTCACAGTTCGAAATTTCTGACATGAACCGCAATGATTGTTCGACTCTGTTTGATCCAGTTTCTCAGCATGTCCACAGACTGCCGCATGCCTGCAAAACCGTTATCAGATTGCTAATAATATATGTGAAGTCATGTCCCAATATGACAAAAACGCCCGCTTCCGATGAAATTCCTTCAAATTCCATTCGAAAGCAGGCGCTTGACCATGCATTTACTGCTGCTCCTTCGCAATATTCACAAACCGGGTCAGTTCCGGTTTCCAGCCGAGATATACGGTTCCGATCGGGCCGTTACGCTGTTTCGCGATAATAACCTCCGCCGTGTTCGGGTTATCCGTATCCTTATTATAATAATCGTCACGGTACAGGAACATAACAACGTCGGCATCCTGCTCGATCGCTCCGGACTCTCGAAGGTCCGAAAGCATCGGCCTGTGATCCGTTCTCGTCTCACAGGCACGGGAAAGCTGGGACAGGGCGATCACCGGAACGCTCAGCTCCCTCGCGATCGCCTTTAAGGATCTTGAGATCTCGGAAATCTCCTGCTGGCGGTTGTCCCCGTTCTTTCCGCTGCCCGACATTAACTGCAGATAGTCGATCATAACGAGGTCGAGGCCATGTTCCAGCTTAACCTTCCGGCATTTGGAACGAAGTTCCATGATCGAGATACCCGGAGTATCGTCAATCACAAGCTTGGAACTTCCGATCGTACCGATTCCTTCCACGACAGCGTCCCAGTCCGCATCCGTCAGGGTACCGGTACGGAGCTTCTGGGAATCCACGTTGGACTCCATGGACAGCATACGGTTTACCAGCTGCTCCTTCGACATCTCCAGACTGAAGATCAGGCAGGTCTTCTGTCTCCGGACCGCGATATAGTCCGTAATATTCAGTACGAACGCCGTCTTACCCATAGACGGGCGGGCAGCGATCAGGATCAGATCCGAAGGCTGGAGGCCGGACATCCGGTAATCGAGATCGATAAATCCGGTAGGAAGACCCGTTACCGTGGATTTTGAGCGGGTCGCCTGCTCGATCTTATCAAGGACGTTCAGCGCGACCTGACGGATCGGCACGAAATCGCCGGAAGCGCGGCTTTCCAACAGGTTGAAGATCTGCTTTTCCGTGTCAGCCAGGATCACTTCAAGGCTGTCCTTTCCGGAATAACAGTTGTTGGCGATCTCCTCGTTGATTTTGATCAGGCGGCGGAGAACCGCCTTTTCATGGACGATCGTGGCATAGGAGCGCACATTCGCGGAAGTCGGAACCGTTGCCAGGATATCGCGGACAAAATCCAGACTGCACACCTCCGGCGGGACATCCTTTTCCTTCAGCCTGTCCTGAAGCGTGACCAGATCCACCGGTTTTCCCTCATTGAACAGCTCCACCATCGTATCAAACATGATCCCGTACTGACGCTGATAAAAATCGTCCGCGACCACGATCTCCGATGCCGCGATGATCGCATCCCTGTCCATCAGCATGGAACCGATCACCGACTGCTCCGCCTCAACGCTGTGCGGCAAAACCCTTTTTACTAACGCTTCTTCCATCTGTCCGATTTCCTCTCTGTACGTCTCTGTCTATAACTTCGCACGGCTTCTGCATATATTTCTGCAGAAGCCGTTTTCTTTCTTACTTTGCAGGCCGGAACCTCTACCTGGTTTCCTGCCCTGAATTTCAACTGTGCTGTCCGCGTATTGCACGCGCGGCAGACATTCCGTCTTTACGCCTCAACGACCTTCACGCTGAGTCTTGCTGTTACTTCCTTGTGGAGCTTGATCGGAACCTCAAAGCTTCCGATGCTCTTGATCGGCTCCGGCAGAACCATCTTCTTCTTATCGATATCAAGCTTTAACTGGTCCTTCGCCGCCTTCGCGATCTCCTTTGTGGAGACGGAACCGAACGCACGTCCGCCCTCACCGGCTTTAATCGAAACGGTTACGGACATCTTATCGATCTCCTCCGCAAGCTGCTTAGCCTCCGCAAGCTGCTCTGCCGCAACCTTCTCCGCGTTTGCTTTTTGGAGCTTTAAATCGTTTAAGTTCTTGGATGTCGCCTCAACACCAAGCTTTTTCGGAAGGATAAAGTTCCTCGCATATCCGTCATTTACCTTTACGACCTGGCCCTTTTTTCCAAGTGCCTTTACATCCTCTAATAATACAACTTCCATCTTAAATTTCTCCTTTCTCCAGCATCATATCGATGACGCCTTTCACCTTCTCCTTGGCCTCCTCAACGGTAACCCCCGGGAGCTGCGCGCCTGCGATCGTTCTGTGTCCGCCTCCGCCCAGCTTTTCCATCATGACCTGGACATTGACTTCGTCGATCGATCTCGCGCTGATATAGATCTTGCCTTCATATGGGGTAAGAACGACAGATGCCTTCATTCCCACAATGTCAAGAAGCTCGTTTGCAGCCTGTGCGCCTACTACTGTCGGGCTTTCTACGCCCTCTGCCGGGCACACGCTGATGGCAAAGCATTTCTTATAGACCTCTGCCTGACGGACTGCCTCGGCTCTCGCCTTGTAGTCCTCCATACTGTCACGGAACAGCTTCCGTACTCTCGTCACGTCCGCTCCGTTTCTTCTAAGGAACGCCGCCGCCTCAAAGGTGCGGACGCCCGCCTGATTTGTAAAGTTGTTCGTATCGATCACGATTCCCGCGTACATAGCGTCCGCCTCCGGGGATTTGATCCGGATACTGTCAGCAACATACTGTAAAATCTCCGCAACCAGCTCACAGGCAGATGACGCGTAAGGCTCTACATAGGACAGAGTCGCGTTTGTGATGATCTCGCTGGACTGACGGTGGTGATCGATGACAACGATCGTCTTCACGAGTTTTAAAAGGTCCGGTTCTTCTGTGATACTCGGGCGGTTGACGTCAACAACGACAAGCGCCGTATTGTTATCCACGATATCCGCGGCCTCACTTCCCGTGAGGAACAGGTCCTTCGGATAATCGCCGGTCTCAAAGCGTTCCATCATCGGACGCACCGAGGAGGTCACTTCATTGATCACGATATGTGCTTTTTTGTTCAGGGCAGACGCGATCCGGTACATTCCGATCGCCGCGCCGAAGCAGTCGATATCTCCGATCTTATGTCCCATGATCAGAAGGCAGTCCTTTGTCTCAAGAAGCTCCCTGAGGGCATGGGCTTTGACGCGGGCCTTGACACGGGTCGTTTTCTCTAACTGCTGGGCCTTTCCGCCGTAATACTGGATCTTCTGGCCGCATTTTACTACCGCCTGATCACCGCCGCGGCCGAGGGCCATATCGATCGCTGTACGGGCATAATCATAGTTCTGGCTGTAGGTATCGCCGTTCATTCCGATACCGATACTTAAGGTCACCGCCATCTCGTTTCCGATATTGACGGTCTTTACCTCCTCAAGCAGTCCAAACCGCTCTTTTTCCAGACGCGGCATATAGCACTGCTTGATCGCAAAGAAATATTTGTCCTTCTCCAGCTTCTTTACGATACCGTTGACCGCAGAAATGTACTTGTTGATCTTTCGATCGATCAGGGCCGTTAAGAGCGATCTGCGGACTTCCTCGACGCTCTCCAACGCCTCATCATAGTTGTCCAGATAGATCAGGCCCGCGACCATCTTCTGGTCTGTGATCACCTGCTTGTAGTTATAGAGTTCTGTCTCATCATAGAGATACACCGCAAGGATCTGCTGCTCCGTCTGCTTCTCCGGGATTCCGGAGGCAAGTTCATCCGGGCGGATCGTCACGCGTTTCATACTCACGCGGTATTTCGATTCCCCATAGATCACATGGACTTCCATCGCATTTTCCATCTTCGCGAGGGATTCCACTGTGATCTCCTTGAAGAGCATTGTCAGGCTTTTCCCTGCGCTCTTCTCTTCTTTGGTCACCGTCTCAAAGGCGCGGTTCATCCAAAGGATCTTACCATCCGTATCCGCGATCGCGTAAGGCAGCTCCAGGGACGCCAGAAGCTGTTTCTGACTCCAGCTGTACGCCGACGCAAAGGACACCAGACTGCCGAGAGCCCGCTTCTTTCCGTACATATACAGGGTCCCGGCACACGCCGCGTAGATCACCGTAAATGCAAGCATCACGAATCCCGCCTTGCGTGAGATCAGGTTGACCGCAGCTCCCGCAAAGATTACCAGTGCCGTTAAAAATACCGGCCACTGAAGGTAAAGCTGCAGAATATGGCTGACCTTTTTATCATCTTTCATTCTTATCTCCTATCCGCCGCCCGGTAAAATGGGCATAGCAAGACCATAAAAAGAATGTGCCTTGACACATTCTCGCGCCGAGCGCAGTCGCTTGCGATAGACTCTTCTTGCGCGAGTGTGCATTTGACACGTTAGTGCCTTTTTATGCATGGAGAAATTCGGGCAGAATCTCTCCATGTATCAGAACCGACTTTGGGGATAGTATACCATAGATACAGGCATTTGTCCATGATCCGCTTGGGGCGGACATGGCACTGCGGTCTATGAAATTCCTGACGTGGATAGCAGCGACGCGGCTTCTAAAACCACCAGTAGCGTAAAATAGACTTTATAGATCAAAGAATTTGTGATAGAATAATATAGGTGCCACCATAACGGTAGGCGGTTTGGCCCTCTTCGCAGAGGGCATGCGTGACCCTCTGATACATCGAAAAAAACGCAAAAAAATAACCGCCCAGTCCTCGCAAAACTAGCGGTTATTTTTTAATCCATATTTTCGAGGGCCAAGCCGTCTATCGGTGGCACTTCTCTTATCTATAATATAACATCTCTTCTTTAAATATTCAAGAGGTCTTTCTGCGATTTTCCTGTAACACTTTTCCATGCTATTTCCGTTAAAATCTTGGATATTTTCAAAATCAGTTGATAAGAGGACGGGATTTAAGTATAATATAAATGAGCCAGAAAGGTTTCCGTGTGGCGACACATGAAAGCTGTACTCCGGCTGGGGAGGGTAATTACCAGCACTTTATGATACTCGGCAAGGCATCGAGGCTGACAGCCAGCATAAAACTCGCAATCATAAAAAATGCGTCGGATAACTTTGGTTGTCCGGCGTTTCTGTTACCCAAATACCGTTGATAGGAAAAATCTAATGAGGAAAAAGATCGATAAGAAAGAGATTGCAAAAGAAATTTGTAAAGCCGCGAAGTTATACAAAACCTCTTTCCTGCAGGAAGTTCGCATTTGTGTTTAATGAAGAAAATAAAGTTATAAGGCAACTATCAATCAATACTTTACGAAAGGATTTTCATTTATGAAAGCAACCGTACTCAGCGACAACATCCCCGCCGAAAATCTCGGCTGTGAATGGGGATTATCAATTTTTATTGAATATCATGGGAAACATATCCTTCTCGATGCCGGGGCATCCGGACTTTTTCTGACGAATGCTGATGTGCTTGGACTGAACATGAAAGACGTGGATTTCGGAGTTCTCTCCCACGCGCACTATGACCATGCAGACGGAATTCCGGAATTTTTCAGGGTAAATTCGTCCGCACCGTTCTATTTTAGGGAAACCACCGGAGAAAACTGCTGCAAAGGTGTCTGGAACTATAAGAAATACATCGGTATTCCAAAGGGCATGTTAAAAAAGTATCCGGACCGGATCAAGCTCGTCTCCGGGGACTTTTCCCCATGTGACGGGGTTTATCTGATTCCACATAAGACTCCGGGACTGGAGAAAAAAGGAATCCGGGAGCACATGTACCTGAAGGAAAAACGGCGCTGGAGACCGGATTCCTTCTCCCATGAGCAAAGTCTTGTCTTCGACACCCCGGACGGTCTTGTGATCTTCAACAGCTGTTCCCACGGCGGCGCCGATACCATTATCCGTGAGGTCACCGCGACTTTCCCGGATAAAAAAGTAAAAGCCCTGATCGGCGGCTTCCACCTCTACAATAAGACCGACGCAGAGATCCTTGCCCTCGCCGAAGGGATCCGCTCCACCGGTATTTCTGAAATCTACCCCGGCCACTGCACCGGAGATCATGCCTTTGATCTCCTGCGAGAGACGTTAGGAGAATCCGTTCACAAGCTGCATGCGGGGCTTGTGATGGAATTTTAAAAACAAACTCCGCACAGTTTCCCGTGCGGAGCTCTTGTACTACCCGTTTCAATTGTTGTTCTCTACCCGATCAGACTCATTAAGTATCCTACAAATGCGCCGCCCGGTGTTCCAATAATATTGCCGAGAAGAGCCATCAGGATACCGATCGGAACCAGCGCACTGCTGTATGCGCCTGCAAGCACCGGTGCTGTCGCAGTTCCTCCGACATTCGCCAGAGAAGCAACCGCACAGGTAAAGATATCCAGTCGGATCAGCTTTGCAAGGATTACCATAACCGCTATATGGATCAGCAGGATCAGGAATCCGGCAGCCAGCCATACCGGTGCATTTCCCATAGCAGAAATATCTGCTCTGGAAGCGATCATCGCGATGACAATGTAAAGCATGATATTGGAAACTTCTTCCGTTCCCTTAATCTTTCCAAAAGGAGTCATTGCTACGATCAGACCTACAGCTGTTACAAGAAGAACTGTCCAGGTTGCCTTATCAAAAACAGGCAAAACAGACGCAACCATAACACCGGCATCCTTGGACAGAGAGGATATAAAGAAGGATACGCCGATTAAAAGAAGCATGTTTTTCCAGGTAAGAGGTCTCTTGTCCTCCCTTGCCTCTTTTTCCAGAGATGCTCCTACTTCATCGATCAGACGTACATCTGCCTTTGTCCAGGAGTTGAATTCCTTAGAGAAGTTGATCACCCACAGAAGGAACATAACATAGATTACTGCACAAACCGAATCCATTACCAGAGAATATGCCAGACTATCTTCACTTACATCCAGAATTGCCTGGATCGCCAGCATATTACTGCCGCCGCCTAACCAGCTTCCGCACAGTGCTGCAAGTGCTTTCCAGCTTTCCGGGCCCAGTAATTTATGGAAAATGCCATAGCTTACTACAAAACCAACACCGATTGAAATACTCGCCGAGAAGAAACCGATCAGCATTTTCGGTCCTAATTTAATGATCTTTTTCAGATCACAACGCAGCAGCATTAAAAACAGCATTGCGTAGAGTAACGGATTTTTGATCGATACGTAAATGGCTGACGTATCCTGCAGATCCCATACTTTCATAGTACATAAAAGCATCATGCCTAAATAGATCAGAACGATCGGCGGTGCAAATTTAAAAAAGGTCTGTGCGCCTTTTCCCCGCAGGTACACGGGAAGATTGACCAGAATTGCTGCTAACAGCATTAAAGTGGCCAGATAGATAAATCCATCATGAATCATTTGAAATGCTCCATTCCGCCACCGGATATCGGTGGGCTTTATTTTCTTATTCAGAACAAGCCATAACGAGCGGTTGAAATTTTCAGCTCCCCCTTCCTTCTCCCTTTCGATACCTTTTCACGAACCGCAGAGCAATGTGAGACTGGCATAGCAGTGTACTGTTTCTCCATAGAATTTCCTCAGAAGGCTAAAAAAAGAGTCCAGAATAATGTTCTGGACCTTTCAATGACTTCTCAAATAGTGTACTGCCCTTCCACATTGCTGTTTCTTTTTTTGACTTTTCCTCTACGTAGTATAAAGGGTGTCAGCAAAAAAGTCAATTTTCAGACATAAATATCCTTAAATATCTTTAAATGCAATTTTCATGCAGTTCCTTATTGTAGCTTCTTATATTTCCCAGTTTTCGGGGAAAAATTTCTTTTTTTAACAAATCACCTGACATACTAATGGATGCCTTAATGGTGAGACTTCAGGAAATTTTAAATCTCAGCGATGAACAACTGACTGTATTTACATATTATTTGACATTGATTCCGAAACCATCTTCCATATCGGTAGAGATGTAAAATACTTGTTTGACATTTATGCCGAAAACAAATATTGCAATTCATCGAGGATCGCTGGAAAATATAGTAGACGTAAATGGAATTATTAAGTGCTCTTATATATTATATGCCCGTAAGAACACCCACGCTGCTTTTCACACGGGATTCTGACGAATTCTCCCCTATCTATTGACATAGAGTCCTAAATTAAGTTTGAAAAACGGCACTGCCTCTTTCTCAGATGTAAATACCGATGAAGCAGTGCCGTTCCTATTTTTATTCCATCCAGGCTCCATTCGAATCTACTTTGTATCCGTCTGGAGTGACTGTATTCACGAACAAATGTCCCTTATTCTGGCCAGAAACTGGTTCTAAATAATACCATTTTCCATCAATCTTCTTCCAGCCTGTTTCCATTCTGCCAAACCAGCCATCAGAAATCGGATTCAGATAGAAATAGCATCCATTCCATTTCAACCAGCCAGTAACCACATAGCCATTCTTGTCAAAATAGTACCACTCTTTTCGTCCCAAATATTCCAGTTCGCACCATTCATCATGTGGCCATGTACCATCTATTCTCTGATACCACCAGCCTTTTTCATTCTTTATCCACTTTCCTGTTACTCCTCGTTTCGGTATATAGGAGGTATCATCACTGTCATCTGAACTATCCGATCCACTATCTGATGCCCCTCTTACCGTAAATTTGGCAGTAAAGTTCTGCTCTTCCAATACTCTGAATCGGAACTCAAGTTCTTTTGATACACAATTGCCATCTTTATCATACCAGCCGACAAAACGATATCCACTATCTGGCTTTGCTGTTAATTTTGCAAAATCACCACGAATTGCAGCTTTGCTTCCTTCAACAGTGCCATGTCCTTCTGCCGAAGCATTGATCAGATAACTTGTCAATGTATCCTGATATTCAGCCAACTCAATCTCTGTATTTTCTTTCAGAAGACGATATGAATTATGCTCTTCACCATTATAGAACATTGATTCCGTAATTCCATAGAAATGATCCGCCTGGTTAAGTGTCACAGCGCGATAGTCCGTCTTTCCAATCAAACCCGAACCATCTGACGCAAACTCAGCAACAGAATAATCCATAGTTCCTGCAGCACGGGCAATAATCTCCAGTTTATATTTGCCACTCTGTGGAACGCCAACGATCTTCTGTCCCGCAGAATCAACATATACGTCGATTTCATCATCCGTCACATTTTGCACCTGATCATTTACAATTTTCCCGACCATATTGTCGTTTTCATCGTAAATAATAATATCTACCGGGCAGTTGGTTGCGTATCGGATTCCGCCTTTATCATAGAACTTATGGTTTGGATCTGTATCCGTAACTTCCGAAAATCCACTCTTTTCTCTGTCGTAAGCACCATCAGGTCCATAATACCGGTAGTCTTTTGGTCCAATTTCGATCCGGCTGTTTATTACTTTCCGGCCACGATTTACTCCTGAATTTGAATCATAATAATATTCTTTGCCATTGATCTCAATCGGTCCAGTCTGCATTGCTCCACGATGATCCTTGTTATGTTCTGAGCCATCACCGGTGCTGAAGTAATATTCCCCTTCTCCGGTTTCATCCGTGATCTTCTGTGTTCCGACTAAAACCCGACCATTCTGATCAAAATAGTACCGTTTGCCATCAATGTAGGCCCATCTGTTTTCTATGTAAAATCTCTCATCCCCATCTGTTGCATAATAATATTTTTCTCCAGATTCATCCCATGAACCGGCAAATGTCAGTGAAGCAAACTCATCTTCAAAATAATTTAATGGCGTGATTCTCTGAAGCTTGTCAATTTCTTTCTGTAAAAAATCCACTTTAAATTGCTTCAGACCATCTCTGCTATATATAGAGTCATACACTTTTTTCATATTCTGATATCTCAAAATTGTTATGCATCTCATAAATTCAAAAGCATTTAAATAGTCTGCTAAGCTTTCTGAATCTCCATCTATTAAAAGTTTTTCTTCCTTTTCCCGCAGAACATCATATGCTACAGTATAAAGCATCTGCGTTTGTGCAATCGTATTAACTGCTTCCGGTCTTCCGTCGATAGTCTGGATCGTAGTGATAGCTTTGCTAAGTCCCTTAAGTAACGGTAAACTTCCTTCGCCGAGATCTTTTATAACATCTGCTACAACCTTAGACATATTGTATTTTGTATTTTCTTTGAAATCCCAACCTGTCAACGGTCTTTTTTCCCCGGTCAAAACTTCATTCCATGAATTTCCCTGCTCTATTACCGCAAAGCAGGTATCAAATACTTGAAGTTTTATCCGTTCTTCATAATTATTTCTTAATTCTGAAACAGCATTCTTTAAATTCTGGATATTTTTATCTTGCCAGAATCAATCTTATCGATTGACGCTTCCAACTCATTCAGATAACTTATTTTTTCTGAATGATCCCGAAGCGCATCTGACCAACCGTTTACCTGTTCCATGATTGTATCAAATAATTCATAATTCTTTGCTGCAACAATGCCTAAAATTTCTTCAGCATCTTCTCCATTACTCTCTTTTTTCTTTACTTCTTTCGCCAATTCATTAAATGAATCCGAATATTTTTCTTCGTTTTTCAATGCATCACTAACTTTTTCTATTATGAACTTGATATACCCCCTCTCATCTTTAACTTCGTCCCAAGCTTTAGCAACCACCTTCGGATCCGTCCACAGTTCTATACTGTCGTCTATCTTTTCTCCCTCTACCGCAAACTTTACGTCCAGTACTTTTGCCAGAATTTTTCTGTTATTTGACTCTGTCATTAAATACTCAACATTTATGTCATCAATATCTATAAAGCCGAGTTGTTTTGCCAACCTCAGGAATGCATCCCCCGTCAGTTTCATCCAACCATCATCGATCTTAGCTGAAAGAATATACGAAAAATAATTCATATCATCCATATATGTTGAAATGAACGAATATCTGCTCAGTACTGTCGATGGACGGATATGCGACTGATTGTATTCTTCTTTCAAGATTCCGTCTAATCCTTTATCTGGAATGCACATTCCATATGGATATAATCCATCTTCATCTTCGCAATAATACAAGCCATCATGCATGCCCGTCATAACATAGCCATTTTCATTAAATTTCCATCTACCATTGAAAATTACACCGTTCTGATCCGTGTAATTTAACTTATAAATGCCTGATTTCAGCAACTGGCACTGATTATTCTCAAGAATATAATATCCAACTTTACCATTTTTAAATTTTACCCAGCCTAACTGCTCATCGCTGTCTGGTATATCTGGATTGTCTGGCTGTTGCGGAACATCATTTTGGAATTGAAGGACTGGATATGGGTATGTTTCCTCCCCCATTACCCAAACATTATCAAAATCAAATTCCTCAAAAGTGCTCTGTTCTTCCATCTCACTCAAAGTTACTTTTACAACATTGTCCATCCGTTCATTTTTATTTCCTACGGCTGTATTAATATAATAACACTTCTTATCGACTGCACGTAAAAGTAATGCAACTTTTCCATCTGTACCTGTCACTGCAGATACACCATTTTGGGTATATCCAATAATATCTCCAGCATAAGATTTTTTGTCATTTGATTCAGTTTCTACGCTTCCAATATTATAGCATCTGCTAATAGATCTGGTTGTCTGATTATCATATCCAATAATTCCACCCGCATATCCTGTTACCACTTTTACGTTGCCTGCATTATAACAGTTTTCAACGAAAGAGCTATAAAGCTCACCAACAATTCCTCCTGCTACACCCCTATCAAGTCTTGAGTCTGTATATACCGCTTCATAATTGACACACATGCTAACTGGTAATGCCATTCCAGATGCTCTGCCTGTAATTCCGCCCGCAATAATTTGAGATGAAGCAGTTGCCGTTATATTTCCAGAATTAACGCAGTTCTTCATCTGGTTCCTTGTTATTCCTGAAATTCCTCCTACATATGATGCACTCGAAAAATTCCCTGATGAAACAACATTTACACTACCTGCAAATATACTATCACTTATTTCATATGCACTGCCGGCAATTCCGCCCAATGTCAGCCTTGAATATGTACTACCCTTTATCGTAGAATTATCGGCTTTACAATTTTTTATAAATGATGTTCCTGAAGTCTTTCCGGCAAAAGTACCCACATTCATAGCAGGTATTTCCAAAGTTGTTCTTAAATCTATTTCACAATTCTGAGCTACGCAATTTTCAACTGATCCGCCCGTCAAAGAAGCCGCTAATATACCAACATCAATAGACGAAATAGCATTATTACTTATATGATCATCGTCTACCTCAAAAACAGAATCTGTAATTTTCAAATTCTTTACAGTTCCCAATAATTCTGTAAATATGCCATATCCAATATTTAAATTAGAATCCCTATAGCTTTTCCCAGCTTTCAAGCTTAAATTTGATATGCTAAAATTCTGTCCATCCAATGTTCCTGTAAATCCACGGAGTTTTTGCTTTGTGTCTTCACCAATCGGTTTCCAGCTAAAATCAGACATATCAATATCATTCATTAATTTATAGTTGCCCGCCAGATCATTCTGTATGTTCTGCAAATCTCCTGCCGTATAAATCGGAATCCATTCCTCTGCCTGCGCCACCGCAATTCCATAAACCGAGAACCCTACCGATTGGCAGCTAATTTCCTGATCTCCTTCTACTGTCTTCGGAACAAATTCAGCAACATCTTCCCCATCTTTCACATGGAAAATTTCTGATTCATCGACTTGTTCTCCAGTCATGGTATCCGGGAGTTTAAATGTTACCTTCACTCCATCAGACGGTTCAAACTCTTCCCCATCATTCCAGAATGAAATATCATAGGCATAAATCTGTTCAAGTTCTTTTTGATTTTCCTGCATTGATGAGCGCACAGAATCTGTGATCTCAGATCCTAAATCGACCTTTTTCACCTGGATCTGTGTGTTTTCCGGCAGAATGACATCCTGTGAGTCTATCTCAACAATAATTCCATCTTCTGTCGTAAACTGTTTTTTTAATCCTGTTGTTTCAGTTGGTTTATTTGTTGTATTTTCTGTTGCCGCATTACTTGATGTCATAAGTTCTATCGCATTGCTGGGCGTCAATAATCCCAACTCATCCCACAAGCTGCTCTCTTCCTTCTCCACATTGGCTGTTTTGTCCTGATTCGTATTTTCAAACGCCCAGGAAACTCCGCTGTTTCCAAATATGGTTCCTATAGACAAGCTTATTGCCAGTCCCCATGCCAGATATTGTTTCTTCATACAATTCCTCCCTGTAGTCCACTTTTTTTGTTTAGACACAAATTGTAATGTAACAATTGAAGAAACTAAAAAGCAGGGGTGCAAAGATTCCACTTCACACTCCTGCTGTCATTTTCTGTACAACAAATAAACTCCTACCCCATTTCCATCTTGTCTATTATTATTATTTCGACTATAATGGAATGGCATAGTAGTGGCGCAACCATTGTGAGAAGTGTCCCTTAAACACTTTTCACATCTGCAAGGGTGTTGGTAGCACCCTTGCAGATGCTATGCTTTTTAGTTTTCTATGTTCATTCTAACACGGACGTAAAACATATTCAACTATATTTATCTATGTTGCTTTCCCGATTATTTATGCAATTTATGCTAAATTGGCAATGCTGGAAACGAAATGTCCCATACGAAATACGCCAATAGAAAAAAGCCCCTGTGTGATCTCTCACATAGGGGCTCGAATGATGCTTCAAATTAATTAGATAAAACCTTACTTTATCCGTGAAAATCCTTATTCTAAGGAATTATTCACATGTGTACGGCATAAGAGCGATATGACGTGCTCTCTTGATAGCTACTGTTAAAGCTCTCTGGTGCTTTGCGCAGTTGCCTGTGATTCTTCTCGGGAGGATTTTTCCTCTCTCGGATACGTATCTCTTTAACTTGTTTACGTCCTTGTAATCGATCTCGCCGTTCTTATCGCCGCAGAATACGCAAACTTTTTTTCTTCTATGCATGCCGCCTCTTCTTACTCTGGAAGAATCGGACTTGTCACCTTTATTGAATGCCATTTTAAATTACCTCCTGTTAGTTTCGTTGTCTGTAACCGTCCAACGCTTGTCCGGTCACGTGCAAACTCAGTCTACTCACAGCGAATTAGGAGTAACGCACTGTATTGTCTCAGACTGGTATTTAGTTGAATGGAAGTCCTTCGTCCTCGACTCCATCCGGGATATTCATAAATCCATCGCCGATGGCACTGGACGGAGCAGGTCTTGTCCCCTGCTGATAGCCGCCGCGGTTTCCGCCGCCGTAGCTGTTGCCGCCGCCAAAGCCGCTGTTATCGCCGCCCTGACCCTTGCTGTCAGCGAATTCCTGGTCATCTACAATAATATCTGTTGTATAGACCTTCTGGCCATCCTTATTTACATAGCTTCCGGTCTGGATTCTTCCGGAAACCAGTACACGCATGCCCTGACGGAAATATTTCTCCGCAAATTCACCGGCACGATCAAAAGCTACGATGTTGATAAAATCGGCCGTCTGACCCTGATCGCCGTCCTGGCTTCTTCTGCCTCTTCTGTCAACTGCAAGCGTATATCTTGCGATTGCCATGGAGCGCTCGCCCTGGGAATAGCGTACTTCCGGATCTCTGGTTAATCTACCCATAAGGATAACTCTGTTCATATTCTCACTCTTTCTTTATTAAGCGTCCTGTCTTACGCAAAGATAGCGAACAACCGGCTCCATAATACGGATGTGAGCCTCAACCTCGTTCGGGCAGTTTGCCTCACCCTCGAAGTGGATGAAGTAGTAGAATCCCTCTTTGCTCTTCTGGATCTCGTATGCAAGTCTCTTCTTGCCCCATTCGTCCACATCAACGATATTGCCGCCGAAACGTGTGATATAGCCTTTCACTTTCTCAAGTGCGGCTGCTCTCTCGTCATCTTCAAGTTTTGCGCTAAGAACAACTGCTAACTCGTATTTGTTCATAGTTTCATAAACCTCCTTCTGGTCTTCCGGCCCCCGATTTTCAGTATCAGGAGCAAGGATTTTTTACATGTCACAGGTAATAATCTTAGCAAAAAAGAGCAGGAAATGCAAGCACTTTTTGCCTGATTTCCTGCTCTTTTTATACTTTTTTCATTCCTTACCATCTTTCGCACCGGTGAGAGATCCTGCGCCGGTCGAAATTTGGTGATCCGGCCTGTTTTTCAGAAGTTTTATCTGAAATTACGCCGTTTTTCTCGAAAAGATCCCTTTTACTTTATCGATATATGGCTTCGTCCACGGAATATTTCCAAGAAGGACGAATAATGTACAAATCGAAAGAACGATCGTGATCGGATGTCCGAACATCGCCATAAACGGGTTGTCGGAGGACGATGCCAGGGACACTGCCTGACGGAAATTGGAATCCATCATCTTTCCGAGTACCATCGCAAGGATCAGCGGGGCAACCGGATAATCGAACCGGCGCATCATGAATCCCATCAGTCCGAAGAAGAACATGAGTCCCACATCAAACAGACGGTTGTTGCACGCGAAGGAACCGATCACACAGAGGCTCGTTACCACCGGGATCATGATATTCTTCGGAATCGTAATGACCTTACAGATCCTCGGGGCAACAATCAGTCCTAACAGTAAAAGTGCAAAGCACGCGATGATTCCCGCTACTACGATCGAGTAGAAGGATTCTTTGTTCTGGGTGATAAATAACGGACCCGGCTGTAAGCCATGGACATAGAATACGGAAAGGATGATCGCGGTAACTGCGTCGCCCGGAACCGCCAACGTCAGCATCGGGATCAGTGCACCGCCGATACATGCGTTGTTGGAGGACTCACTGGCCACGATTCCTTCCACCGCACCCTCACCGAAGGGAACCTCCGGCTTCTTTACGAGACGCTTCGCCTCATTGTACGCGATAAAGGATGCCACCGGTCCGCCTGCTCCCGGAAGAGCGCCGACTAAAAGACCGATCGTGGATGTATATAAGGAAAGCTTCCAGCTTTTTAAGATCTCTTTCAGGCTGACTTTCGTCTTTTCCATCGCAAGGACATTCTGCTCCTGCTTCATGTTGTATACAACAGAGAGCACTTCTGCAAAGCCGAAGAAGCCGACAAGCGCTGGGACTGTGCTGACACCGCCCGCGAGGTTCTGGATCCCGAAGGTCAGGCGCTTTGTCCCCATCAGCGGATCCAGTCCGATCATACTGATCACAAGACCGATCATAACGCTGATAAGTCCCTTCGCGTAGTTCTTCGTGCTGACGGAGCCAACCGTCGCAAGTCCGAAGAGAGCCAGAAGGAAATAGTCCATCTTTGTAAATTTGATCGCAACTCTGGATACCGGCTCCGCTAAGAGTCCCAGAGCCAGAAGACCAAATAAGCTTCCGATAAACGAGTAGATCGTTGCGGTAAAGAGTGCCTTGTAGGACTGACCCTTTTTCGACATCGGGTAGCCGTCCAGTGTCGTTACGACCGATGAAGGCGCGCCGGGGATATTGATCAGGATCGCCGATACCGCACCGGAGAAGACTCCGACTACATAGACACCCATGATCATCGCCAGGGCGTCTGAATGTTCCCAGGTATAAGTAATGGATACAAGAAGCGCGGTCGCCATGGACACGGAAAGTCCCGGGATCGCTCCTACGAACAGACCAGCCACAGAACCAAGGAGAACCATAAGGATAAACCGCGGATCGACCACGGATAACATCTGCATCATTTTCCTTTCTCCTTTCTATGGCAGAAGCACATGTAAGAATGTGCGGAATGCGAGGCTTAAGAACAAGGTGGTTCCGATCGGCACGAAGACAAGGACCGGAATTTTTCTGACACCCATGAAAATCATCATGGCGATCAGGAATACCACCGTCACAACCTCAAATGTCGAAAATGTATACGCAAAAGATAAAATTCCGATGGTGATATACGGAATTTTAATGAAGGCGAGAGCCGCATAGTAGATCGCACAGAGGATCAGGGCGATCACGACCCAGCGCCTCTTTTCTGTTTTTCCTGCCTTTTCCGGCTTCTTGTCATCCGGATTTGCGGCAGCCTTTTTCATCGCCGTAACTCCCTCTCCGACGATCCATAAGGACAGACCGATCATGGCGATCGCCACGATCAGCGGAAACAGGTACGGGGACTGTGCCCAGCTTTTGTTAAACCCTTTCGCGTAGGATGAAAGAGAATACGAGAGCAGCACAAGGCCGCTCCCGCAAAATACAATTCCTTCGACGATCAGCGAATGAATCTTATTCTTCATTGATTATTCTCCAATTCTCTTGATGCCGAACTCTTCCGGACTCTTCTCGGCAACACCGTTGTCATACTGTAACCAGCATATTACGGATTTCCAGTTGTCATAGAATGCCTGGATCGATGCGTCATCTTTGTACTCGTCATATACCGGATCCGCTGCGTTCTGTTTTACGAAGTCGGTCCACTCCGGATCTGCGAATACCTTCTCAGATGCTGCCTTTAATACATCAACGACCTCCTGCGGTGTATCGTTATTTACAGCGAAGGAAAGGAGTGTGTACGGGATATTTAAGTACTTTTCAGCTTCCGGAACTGTCTCTGTAAACGCCGGGATATCCGGGTAAGCGTCCATTCTCTTATCGGAGAATACTGCTAACGGTTTCACATCGCCGCTCTCGATATAGCCGCCGAGGGTGGAGATATTCGGGTTTGTGAAGTCAACCTGTCCGCCGATAACACCGAGAAGCGCGTCGTTACCGGAGTCGAAGCTTGTCATAGCAACTTCATAGCCGAGCTCTTTTAATACAAGTCCCTGATTGTGTCCGCTTCCTCCAGGGCCGGAGTGGGACATTGTGATCTTTCCCGGGTTTTCCTTGATCGCATCAAGAAGCTCCTGAAGAGTGTTGTACTTGGAGTCTTTTCCGACTACAAGAACCTTCGGGTCACCAACCAACGGAGAGATAACGGTAAAATCATCGTATCCAAGGTCGCAGATATTCATGGTTCTGTAGGTTCCCATCGTCTCTGCACACACAAGAAGTGTGTAGCCATCAGACGGCTGCTCTTTTACGAACTGGCTTCCGATGGATCCGGACGCGCCACCCTGGTTTGTAACGGTAATCGGCTGTCCTAAATATTTTTCAAGCAGAACTGCAAGCTTTCTGCCCCAGGTATCGGTTGTTCCGCCTGCACCGTAAGGAATGATCATTGTGATCGGTTTTGTCGGATAATCTGCGGTCGCAACAAGATCGCCGGCAGCCTCTGCGGTTGTCTCGCTGTCTTTTGCTGCTTCTGCAGTTGTCTCAGCTGCTTCTGTTGCTGCTGCGGTCGTCTCCGGCAAATTCATAA
>OASX01000385.1_pt1 | contig 42439 bp, 36 predicted proteins | sample 1516531 | NCBI WGS metagenome assembly OASX01 (sample SAMEA2579911, study PRJEB22360) | human gut metagenome | biome: human gut; feature: human-associated habitat; material: faeces | place: Denmark | collected 2008/2010
GGCAACCCCTCTGGGTGAGAGGGGAAGAAAAATTCCCCCCAGCCATATTCAGGATATGCTGCCGTCCAGTGAACTGAATAAAAATGAACAGAGCGGCTATATGCTGGTAAAGAGCACCGAGAAGGACCGGTGGGCGCCCCTTGTGGCTTCCGGTATTCTGGGGGAACGGCTCAAAGCAGCGGGAACGGTCCTGCGTGTGGAGGAGAGTAAGTTTGATCAAGTCTATGTCCTCAATGAGGATAAGGCCGACGGGGAACTCTACGCGTCAGCCAAAAAGCTGCATCTCTATAACACAAACACCCCCTTTGAGGATGAGGAATGGTTTCTGGTAGGCGTGCAGAAGGATGATGCCATATTCGGGATCGGATGGCAGATTCTGTGGAAGGTGCTGGCAGCTATTCTGGTGGCCCTGGTATTCGGCATAATCTGTACATATCTGGTGGCAAGCCACGTGACAGACCCCATCCGGCGCCTGGCAGAATGTATACGCAGCAGCGCCGGTAAGAACCTGGAGCAGTTTAAGACCTCCGGAGTATCCGAGGTGGATGAGCTTTACGATGTGGTGAAAAACCTGACCAGCCGGCAGGAGCAGGCTGAGAGGGGGCTTACAGAGGAGAAGGAGCGCTACCGGATCGCCCTGCAGAGCAGTGATGATATTTTCTTTACTTATGATCTGAGCGGAGGGGAGATTGAGCTGTTCAACTACCCCGAACGGGACGGGCAGGCAGTCAGATACAGAATAACAGAAGAAATGGATCGGCTGGAAACCCGTACATATCCGGAGGACAGCAGGAAGCTGGAACAGGCATTCTCGGGAGATGAGGATGTGATCTATGTGGAGTTCCGGGGAAAACGCGACAGCACGGAGGATTACCGCTGGAGGCTGTTAAAGGGTGAGGTGATCAAGGACGAAAATGGCAGGAAGACTAAGATCATCGGCAGTATCCGTGATATCCACGAACAGAAGATACAGGAACTCAGGGAGATTGAGTCTGCGAAGCGTGACCCCATAACAAAGCTGCATACCCAGAGAGAGGGACGCCGGTATCTGACGGAGGTACTCACACGGGGCGACAGCGGCTGCATGGTGCTTCTGGATCTGGATGGATTCCGCATTCTCAATGAGACCTACGGCCTTATCTTCGGGGATGTGATCCTGGAGGAGATCGGCACGCTGCTGCTTGCTAAAAAGGAGCGGTTCATGCAGACCCGGGAGCAGGAACTCCTGCTGGTGCGCCAGGGCGGGGATGAGATCCTTATCTGGCTTCCGGATTTTACCGGGGAACAGACCGTGCAGTTTATGGAGGAAGTGAGGGAAGAGATCTCACAGCTTTACCAGGGAGCGGAATTCCGCGTCCATGTATCAATCGGTGCCTGTATGAGGAATAACTCCAATCTGGGATATGTCCAGCTTCTTCGCAGGGTGCGCTGTGCGCTGACCTTTGCCAAGCAGAAAAAAGACGGAAAGGTGTATTTCTACCGGGAGATTCCAAGCCAGACCAAAGAGAATATCCTGACGGAGATCAACGATATAGCCAGCATCACCAGCGGACCTCAGCTCAATATGGTTTCTCTTACCCTGAATTTCTTTGATAAGGGGGGAGACATGGCATCCATTCTGGCTGTGCTTTTTGTGAAGATGGGCCGCTATTACGGGGCAACGGATATTCTCATGACTTCCGTGGACCGGGATTTCCATACCGCGTATATTTCCCACCAGTGGCACAGAGACCCGTCGGATCATCAGGAAAAGGACATGAAGCGTTTTACGGCAGAGGAGTTTAAAGCGCTGACGGAGCAGTATGGCTCTGAACCTTTCCTGCTGGACGGAAGAAAAATGACAGAGCGCCAGCGGAAATTCCTTATGATGCCAAAGACGAAACGGGGATTCAGTGTTCCCATGACAGACGGAGGAAAATATATAGGTTCCATCACGCTGACAGCAGAGGCGGACGCGGTTCTGTGGGATAAAAAAGAGCAGAGCAACATCCAGGAGGCTGCCAAGATCATTGAGAACAATCTGAATAAAGTACGTTACGACCAGGCGAGCAGGGCCAAGAGCGAATTCCTATCCAGAATGTCCCATGAGATCCGGACCCCTATGAACGCGATCATAGGTATGACGGAAATCGCCATGCAGGATAAGGAGGTGCCGCCAAAGGTACAGACCTATCTGGAAAAAATCAGCAGCTCTTCAGACTATCTTCTTTCGCTGATTAATGATATACTGGATATGTCCAAGATTGAGAGCGGCAAGATGAAGCTGGAGATACTGGATTTTGATCTGGAGCAGTGGGTGAGGAACATAGATGATCTGATCGGGCCGCAGGCTGCGCAGAAGGGAATCTTCTATACAACGAAGACCCATTTGATACAGAAGTGGGTGATGGGAGATGCCATGCATCTGAAACAGGTGCTGATCAATCTTCTGGGAAATGCCCTGAAGTTTACAGGAAAAGACGGACATATCCTCTTTGCTGTAAGCCAGCGCCGGACGGCACCGGACAGGACAGAGATTTCCTTCTCTGTGGAAGATACCGGAATCGGAATCGAAGCGGAGGACCAGAAACGCATTTTCCATTCCTTTGAACAGGCAGGCGAGAGCACGGCCCGCAAGTTTGGCGGAACCGGCCTGGGGCTTGCCATCAGCAGCCAGCTTGTGCAGATGATGGATGGGGAGATCAGCCTGGAAAGTGAGCCTGACAAGGGCAGCAGATTCTCCTTTGCCATTGTCCTGAAGGACGGCACAAAGCAGGCGGAGGAAGAGGCGGTTCCCGGAGAGCTGGATGCCCTGCAGGGCAGACGGATCCTGGTGGTGGAGGACAATGAACTGAACGCGGAGATCGCGGGTTCTATTCTGAACCTTCACGGCATTGAGGCAGAGCGGGCGGTCAACGGGCTTTTGGGCGTGAAGGCATTTTCTGAGAAGGAGCCGGGATATTACGACGCGATTCTCATGGATATCCGCATGCCGGTCATGGACGGTTTGGAGGCCACTAAGGAGATACGGAAGCTGCCCAGAGAAGATGCCAGGACCATCCCGATCATTGCCATGACGGCCAATGCGTTTGATGAGGATATGAAAAAGTCCATTGAGAGCGGTATGAACGGCCATCTGGCAAAGCCCATTGACTTTAAGGAACTGATGCAGACGCTGCTGAGAGTCATAGGCAGCAGGAATTGACCCTTTTATTTTGGTAACTCTTATCTGCCGGGCAGATAATGGTTAATATAATTGTACAGGAGGTATTGATTTATGAGAGCAGAATTTGATGAGACACTGGTAACCGGCAATGACATGATCGATTCCCAGCACAAGGAGCTGATCAGCAAGATCAACCAGCTTCTGGAGAGCTGTGAGGATGGACAGGGGAAGGTAAAGGCAGTTAAGATGCTGGATTACCTGCTTGACTACACAGAATTTCATTTCAGTGCAGAGGAAAAGCTCCAGGAGGAGATTGAATATCCGGGACTGGAAAAGCACAGGGAAAAACATAACGAATTCCGCCAGGCAGTGAAAGAGCTCCAGGAGATGCTGGAGGAAGAGGAAGGTCCCACAGAGAACTTTGTAAAACAGGTGGAAAAAAATGTTGTGGACTGGTTATATGACCATATCAAGGGATTTGACCGCTCCGTGGCTGAATACAAATTTATGCGCTCCAATCCGGAGAGGCTGTAAAAAACATAGGGGGCGGGAGGCTTCAGGCTGTCCCGCTCCTTTTCTGTTAAATTTATAGAAAGGGTAAGAATGATGAGCGAAGAAAAATACTGGGAGGGAAAGCAGTACGCATTTTTCAGCCATAAGGACTGCGAATACTTCCCCTGCCATAAGACAAATGACCCGGAAAATTTCAACTGCCTGTTCTGCTACTGTCCTCTGTATGCCCTGGGCGACCAGTGCGGCGGAAATTTCCGCTATACAAAAGAGGGCATAAAAGACTGCAGCAAATGCGGCCTTCCCCACAAGCGGGACAATTTTGGGTACATCACAGGCAAATACAATGAGATCATGGAGATTGCAAAGAAGAACCGCAGGAATCCAGATAAGGAATGACCCGTGACAAATCTTCACATATGAGATCACAAAAGGGACGGATCTCATCCACAGCAGGTGTCAGGTCCGGTACCATACAGGACCAGGCACCTGCGGCTTTGGCGGCACGGATGCCGTTTAGACTGTCCTCCAGAATCAGGCACTGCTTGGGCGGTGTCTGTAGTTTTTCTGCGGCAGTCAGAAAGATCTCCGGGTCCGGTTTTCCTTTTGTCACCTCATCTCCGCAGACCGAGGCGGTGATATAAGGTGTGACACCTGCCATGTCCCAGTAACGGGAAGCCTCACTTCTGGCAGTGGAGGTGGCAACTGCAGCCGGGATCCTGTGATCCTTCAGATATGTAAGAAGCTCCATCAGTCCTTTCTTGAGGGGAACCCCATGCTTTTCTATATATTCTCTCTGATACTGTGTCCGGATGGCACGGCCCCGGTCATAGTCCACAGCTCCGTCAAACCACTTTTCAAAAAGTTTGCTGCTTCGTTCCCTTGTGCCTCCCCGCATCTGGCTCAGATGGTATTCTGTCAGGGTAAAGCCCATTTCCCGGCTGGCTTTTTCCCAGCCTGCTTTCATCAGGCGCTCTGTGTCGAACATCAGACCGTCCATATCAAAAATCACTGCGTTTATTTTCATTTTCCATATCTCCTGTAAAATTTTCTCAGACAAAAAAGCAAATCCATTATAGCATAGAATCCGGGAATATGCTAAACTTTTCGGGAGAGGAGATTCGATTACATATGAAGATCATAATTTCACCGGCTAAGAAAATGAATATAAATACAGATGAACCCTTTGAGACCACCACGCCTGTCTTTTTAAAGGATGCCCGGGTCCTGAGAGGAAGACTGCGGGAAATGGAGTATGGGGAACTGAAAAAGCTGTGGCAGTGCAATGACAAAATTGCAGAAGAAAATTTTATGAGGCTAAAGGAGCTGGATCTGGATACGCATTTGACACCGGCTGTGCTGTCTTATGAGGGCATCCAGTATCAGTATATGGCACCTCAGGTGTTTTCAGAGAGACAGTGGGCATATGTAAAAGAGCACCTGAGGATCCTGTCAGGACTTTACGGTGTGCTGAAGCCAATGGATGGCGTGATCCCATACCGCCTGGAAATGCAGGCAAAATTAAGGACAGGGGATGCAAAAGACCTGTATGCCTTCTGGAGCGACAGGATTTACAGGGAGCTGTCGAAAGGAGAGGATTTTATACTGAACCTGGCCTCAAAAGAATACAGCAGGGCAGCAGAAAAATACGCAGGCAGAGAAACGCGCTTTGTCACCTGTATCTTCGGAGAGCTTCTGGACGGGAAGGTGAAGGTAAAGGGAACTATGGCGAAGATGGCCAGGGGTGAGATGGTGCGCTGGCTCTCAGAAAAGAATATCACGGAGCCGGAAAAGATCAAAGCGTTTACCGGTCTGTCTTATGGATACGACGAGGGCCGTTCCACAGAGAAAGAGCTGGTCTTTTTAAAATAATGTGAAAAAAGAAAGCCCCCGAATCCCGGCAAAGGGATAAGGGGGTTACTGCGTGTCAGAAATCCCTGGTAATATTCTGCAGCCATTTGTAGCTCTTGTAATGCCGGTAAATAAAGGGCATTTTCACAAATTCATCCAGGCAGATGAGGAAATAGACCCACATAGGGGGAAGCTTCAGCAGGAAGGCGCTGATAAAGCCCAGGGGAACAGCGAACAGCCACATATCAATAAAGTCACAGAGGAATCCCCACCTGGAATCCCCGCCGGAGCGGAAGATACCGCAGATCACGGTGGTATTCATGGCCTGTCCCAGTACATAGTACATATTGATATAGAGCATGGTGCTCAGATATCCCTGCGCCGTTGGGGTCAGGTCAGCCATGTTCATAAACAGGGGGCGCAGAAGGAAAATAATGATCCCTCCCGCGATTCCGCTTAAAAATGTGATCTTGCAGAACCGTGTGGAATCCTCCTTCACCGTGTCCATAAACCCGGCGCCAATGGATTTGCCCAGAAGGATGGCGCCTGCGTTGGCAAGGCCGAAGCATACCACTGTGCCCAGATTCCTGGCTACGATCACCACGGCGTTGGCGGCCACCATGTCACTTCCCAGGTGTCCCATGATCACAGAGTACATGGAGAAGGCCACACCCCAGGAGACCTCATTTCCGAAGGCCGGCAGGGAGTAGCGTATAAAATCCTGAAACAGCAGCTTGTGGCGCTCAATAATGGTTTTTGGCCGGAACCGTATGGTCTTAAAACGGCAGGCATCCAGCAGACAGATGGCAAGCTCCACGCCCCTTGCAATGGTGGTTGCCATAGCGACTCCCACAATGCCCATTTTGGGAAGCCCGAACAGTCCGAAAATAAAAACAGCATTCAGAACAATATTCAGCCCCAGCGCAGATGCATTGGTGGCTGTGGCGAAGATCACCCGCTCTATGGAGCGCATGGTGCACAGATAGACCTGTGAGATGCTCATGAACAGGTAAGAGATACCCACGATCCTGAGATAGGGGATACCTGCGGTGATCAGCTCCTGGTCAGAGGTGAAGATCACCATGAGCAGTCTGGGGAAGAAACAGGCCAGTACAAAGAACAGGGAGGATATGAGGATCGACAGGCGCATGCCGATTCCCATGATCCGCTCAATGGTCTCAGTATCCTGTTTGCCCCAGTATTGTGCAGCCAGCATGATGACACCGGATGCTATGCCGGAGTAGACCAGATTCAGGATGAACATGATCTGGCTTGCCAGGGAACCGGCAGACAGGGCGGTCTGGCTGACCCAGCCCAGCATGATCACATCAGCGGAGCTTACCGCGGTGGTGATCAGATTCTGGATGACAATGGGCAGTGCCAGCCGGAACATATCTTTGTAAAAGGTGGATTGTCTTGTTGCAGCGATTTCCATTATGTAGAACCTCTCCTGATCCAAATAGTATTTTTGCAGTCTATCCTCTAGTATAATAGATTTTCCCGGAAATGTCATACAATAATTGGTGAAAAATCTATAATATTTTGACTTGTTCTTGTTTTTAAGAGGGTTTTTGTCTATAATGGAAAAAATAATGTGAATTTATATAAGGGAGAGAGAAGCCATGTATCGAGTATTGCTATTTGACCTGGACGGCACACTGACCGCATCCGGGGAAGGGATAACCAAGTCCGTTCAGTACGCCCTGCATAAGATGGGGAGAGAGGCGGAGGATTTGAAGGCGCTGGAGGTGTTTGTGGGCCCTCCGCTTCTGGAGCAGTTTATGCGATACTGCGGCATGTCAGAGGAGGAGGCGGTGCAGGCTGTCCGTTTCTACCGGGAACGGTACAATGTGACCGGCCTGTTTGAAAACAGTCCCTATGACGGCGTCAGGGAGATGCTGGAGACACTGAGAGCCAGAGGATTTATACTGGGCGTGGCATCCTCTAAGCCGGACGGCATGGTAAAACGGATCCTGGAACACTTTGAGCTTTCAGAGTATTTCCATGAAATTGTGGGAAGCGACCCGGAGAAGATGAAAATGTCCAAGGCGGATGTGATCGAAATTATCCTTGAGAGACTGGGATACCGGGACAGAAGAGGGGAAGCGGTCATGATCGGGGACAGGGACCAGGATGTAAACGGCGCAGCTAAGGCTGAAGTTACCTGCATAGGAGTCACATACGGATACGGCAGTTATGAGGAGCTTTCACAGGCGGGTGCGGACAAGATCGTCCGGAGTGTAAAGGAACTGGAGGCGTACCTGCTGGAGGGCTGAAGGGCCAAAAAAAGGAGGAATCAGATATGAACGGAAAGAAAATGTACGATATAGGAAAAGAACTGTTTTCCACCCCGGCTTATCCCGGGGACCCGGTGCCGGGAAAGACACCCTATTATGAGATAGAAAAGGGAGATGACTGTAATCTGACCGTGCTCACCATGGGAAGCCATAACGGCACCCACTTAGATGCGCCGAAGCACTTCTGCGCAGGAAAGCACGGAGTGGACAAAATCCCACTGGAAAAATGCATGGGAGTGTGCAGAGTCGCGGAAGCTGCAGGTACAGTACGGGCGGAGGATATGGAACGTATGCTGGCGGACGGCACAAAAAAGCTGCTGGTGAAGGGGGATATTCTGCTGACGCCGGAAGCTGCCGCTGTGTGCGCCCGGGCAGAGCTGGACCTGATCGGCGTGGAGGACCAGACCGTCGGAGATCCGGAGACCCAGAAGGAGATACACAGGATACTACTGGGAGCAGAGATCGTTATCGTGGAGGGGCTTGTGTTGAAGGCGGTACCGCAGGGGGAATATTTCCTGGCAGCCCAGCCAATGAAAATGGCGGATCTGGACGGTTCACCGGTGCGTCCGGTATTGATCGAGATATAAAAAAGGTGTCGGCAATTGCCGGCACCTTTTAAAATATTCAGGATACGGTTTCCCCGTTAAGGGATTCTGTCCCTGCGCCCTGCTTTTTCGGGTTGACCTGGGCAAGGATGATGGCAGCAAACATAAGTACACAGCCGGTGATCTCCTTGGCAGAGAGACTCTGGTGGAGAATCACCCATCCCGCCAGAACCGATACCACAGATTCCAGGCTCAGGATCAGGGAAGCAATGGTGGGATCACAGCCCTTCTGCCCGATGATCTGGAAGGTATAAGCCACTCCGCAGGAGAGGATTCCCGCATAGAGAATGGGCAGCCATGCCTGCAGGATATTGCTCATGCGCGGTGTTTCCAGCAGAAACATGGGAATTGCCGACAGAGCGGCAGATATAAAAAACTGGATGCAGGACAGCTTGGTTCCGCTGACCTTCGCAGAAAAGTGATCCACGATCATAATGTGGATGGAAAAACAGAAGGAGCAGATCAAGATAAGAAAGTCTCCTTTGCTCAGGGAAAAGCTTCCTGTCATACACAGAAGATACAGACCCACCAGCGCGATCACCACGCTGATCCAGATGCGCAGCCCGGGCTTCCTTTTCAGAAAGATTCCCAGTATGGGCACAAGGATGATATACAAAGCTGTGATAAATCCTGCCTTGCCCACCGTGGTGTACTGAATGCCCACCTGCTGAAGAGAGGTGGAAATAAAAAGCATCAGGCCGCAGAGACCGCCGCCTATGAATAGATCACGGGGGCGGTCAAAGGTCTGTGAGGACTGGCTGCCGTCATGGTCCTTCCGGACATTTTTTCTGCCCAGAAGGAAGATGCAGGGGATGAGGACCAGGCCGCCCAGCAGGGTCCTTACCATATTAAAGGTATAAGGACCCACATAGTCCATGCCTACGCTCTGTGCCACAAAAGCCACTCCCCAGATAACTGCGGCGGTGAACAGCAGCAGAAAATTCTTGGATTGTTTTGCTGTCATGTAGAAAGCTCCTTCTTACTGTTCCAGGCTCTTATGGTACTCCTGCAGGGATTTCAAAGAGCCGTGTTCCTTACGGATCACTGCTGCGATGCCTTTGGCACTTGCCAGGGCAGCAGACATGGTGGTCAGGTAAGGTATTTTTTTATTGATCGCTGTTTTTCTCAGGTAGGAGTCATCGTATTTGCTCTGTTTTCCGGCCGGAGAGTTTACGATCAGATCCACTTCCCCGTTTACCATGGCATCGTAGATGTTGGGACGGCCTTCCTGCAGCTTCTTGAGAATCTTGCAGGGAACTCCGTTTTCTGTAAAATACTGTCCGCAGCCCTCTGTGGATACAATGGTGAAGCCCAGCTCGTGAAGCTGTTTTGCAACCTCCAGAGCCTGAACCCGGTCTCCCTTGTTGACACTTACCAGTGCGTTGCCGGACAGCGGGAGCTTGGCGCCTGCTGCCTCCTGGGCTTTATAGTATGCCAGGCCGAAGGACTCACTCAGGCCCAGAACCTCGCCTGTGGAACGCATTTCCGGTCCCAGAAGAGGGTCAACTTCCGGGAACATGTTGAACGGGAATACAGCTTCCTTGACACCGTAGTACGGATGTGCCTTTTCGGAGAAGGATGTCACGTCCGGGCGTTCCCCTGTCAGTTCATATGTCATGAGCTTTGTGGCAATATTGGCCATGTTGATGTTGCAGACCTTGGAAACAAGAGGCACAGTACGGGATGCACGGGGGTTGGCTTCCAGAACGTAAACTTTTCCCTCGCAGATGGCATACTGCATGTTCATAAGACCTACAACGCCCATCTCACAGGCGATGGCTGTGGTGTACTCACGGATGAGCTTTTTGTTCTCCTCGGAGATCTCCACAGACGGAATCACGCAGGCAGAGTCTCCGGAGTGGACACCGGCCTGTTCAATGTGCTGCATAACGGTAGGAACAAAAGCGTGGGAGCCGTCAGAGATGGCATCTGTCTCACATTCCAGCGCGTTCTGCAGGAATTTGTCCATGAGGATGGGACGTTCCGGTGTCACATCAATGGCTGCTGCCATGTAGTCACGGAGCATATTGTCATCATATACCACTTCCATTCCGCGGCCGCCCAGTACATAGGAAGGACGAACCATCATAGGATAGCCTATGCGGTGTGCGATTTCCAGTGCCTCATCCACATTGACAGCCATTCCTGATTCCGGCATGGGGATATTCAGTTTCTTCATCATGGCATTGAACAGGTCACGGTCCTCAGCCATATCAATGACAGCCGGGGAAGTACCCAGGATGTGGGCGCCGCGTCTTTCCAGTTCCGCCGCGATGTTGAGCGGTGTCTGGCCGCCGAACTGTACAATGACACCCAGCGGTTTTTCCTTATTATAGATAGACATGACATCTTCTACGGTCAGAGGCTCAAAGTACAGCTTGTCGGAAGTGTCATAGTCTGTGGATACGGTCTCAGGGTTGCAGTTGACCATGATGGTCTCAAAGCCTAAGTCTCTCAGGGTAAAGGCAGCGTGTACACAGCAGTAGTCAAATTCAATACCCTGTCCGATCCTGTTTGGACCGCCGCCCAGTACCATGACTTTTCGTCCGTCTGATACGGGTGCTTTGTCCTCCCCGTTGTAGGTGGAGTAATAGTAGGCAGCAGGTTCTTCCACACCGCTTACCGGAACTGCATCCCAGCGCTCATTCATGCCCAGCGCTTCTCTTTTCCTGAACAGTTCCCATTCATCCACGTCCAGAAGCTCTGCCAGATATTTGTCGGAGAAGCCGTCCTTTTTAGCCTGAATGAGCAGTTCGTCGGGCAGGCTGCTGCCGCGGTAGGCCAGAATCTTTTCTTCCAGGTCAACCAGCTCTTTCATCTGTTCCAGGAACCACATTTTGATGCGTGTCATCTCATGAAGTTTGGCAAGCGGAGCGCCCTTGCGGATAGCTTCGTAGATGATAAACTGTCTCTCGCTGGTAGGCTCTGCCAGTTTCACATACAGCTCATCCAGAGTAAGCTCATGAAAATCCTTGGCGAATCCCAGACCGTAGCGGCCTTTTTCCAGGGAACGGATCGCTTTCTGGAGGGCTTCCTTATAGTTCTTGCCGATGGACATAACCTCACCCACAGCTTTCATCTGTGTGCCCAGCTTGTCCTCTGCTTTTTTGAATTTCTCAAAGGCCCAGCGCGCGAATTTCACAACCACATAATCGCCGGAGGGCTTGTAGTCTGCCAGGGAGCCTCCCTTATAATAAGGAATCTCTGCCAGTGTGAGTCCTGCAGCCAGCAGTGCGGACACATAGGCAATGGGGAATCCGGTCGCCTTGGAGGCCAGCGCTGAGGAGCGGGAGGTTCTCGGATTGATCTCAATGATGATGATACGGTCTGTCTTGGGATCATGGGCAAACTGTACGTTGGTTCCGCCGATGACACCGATGGATTCCACAATGGCGTGAGCCTGTTTCTCCAGACGGTCCTGTACCTCCTGGGAAATCGTCAGCATAGGAGCGGAACAGAAGGAATCACCTGTATGTACACCCATGGGATCAATATTTTCTATGAAACAAATGGAGATTTTTTTGCCTGTTGCGTCGCGGACAACTTCCACTTCCAGCTCTTCCCATCCGATAACAGACTCTTCAATGAGAATCTGGTTCACCATGGATGCCGCAATACCGCGGGCTGCCACTTTTCTGAGCTCTTCCTCATTATATACAATACCGCCGCCGGTACCGCCCATAGTGTAGGCAGGACGGATGACACAGGGATATCCAAGCTCGGATGCAATCTTCACTGCCTCCTCAACGGTGTAAGCCGGTGCGCTCTTAGCCATCTCAATGCCCAGTTCGTTCATGGCTTGTTTGAAAGCGATACGGTCTTCGCCGCGGTTGATGGCGTCAACCTGAACGCCGATGACTTCTACCTTATATTTTTCTAAAACACCTGCGTTGTACAGCTCTTCGCAGAGGTTCAGTCCTGACTGTCCGCCCAGGTTTGGGAGCAGGGCGTCCGGTCTTTCTTTTTCTATGATCTCTGTGAGCCGGTCTACGTTCAGCGGTTCAATGTAAGTGACGTCAGCTGTTGCCGGGTCTGTCATAATGGTTGCCGGGTTGGAATTGACCAGTACGATCTCGTAACCCAGGCTTTTCAATGCTTTACATGCCTGTGTTCCGGAGTAGTCAAATTCGCATGCCTGTCCGATGATGATAGGTCCGGAACCGATAATCAGAATTTTGTGAATGTCATTTCTCTTTGGCATAGCTATCCTCCATTTTTTCTTTATGCTATAGAAACATGATAATAGAAGGCCTGTATATCACGCCTTCGGTCAGGGACAATTATAGCATAGTCATATATTTTGCCGCAAGAGTAAATAGGTCGAAAAAAGTAGATAAAATTTGCTGTTTGCGGTATACTCTTCAGGTAACCTGCATAAGGAAGGGGAATCCTATCGCCCAAAGGCAGGCAAAGAACAGAAGAACAGGAGTGAAACACACATGATAGCAGATAAGGAAGAAATCCATATCGGACAGGTCATAGTACATATTCTGGATTCCACAGTGGGCATGCCGGTACTGTCCGACAAGGTACTTGATTACGGTTCTGATTTTGCGGATTTTCTGAAAGCCCATATATTCAGGATTGACACAAGTGACGAGATACGAAGCTGCAGCTTTTCCGAGGAGGAGTCCACTATTTACAAGTACATGGAAGAATATGACTCTGAGAATTTTGTTGAGATTTCCAAGAAAACAGCCCAGGAGCTTTTCACCATCATGAACCAGAATATTGAGATTCCGCCCGCGGACCTTCTGGTGGCGGAATACCAGGTGGACCGTCATAAATATCTGGCACTTTTAAAAATGAATTACCGCACATCCTACACCCATATGACAAGTGCGGACCCCTGGGGCAACAACAATGACATTATCATGCAGAAGGCCATCCTGCCGGGAGAGACACAGAAGCTTTCTGAGGCGGCCCTGCTTGACCTGGGAGCACCTAAGTATGTGCGCCTGGTGGAGAAAAAGTATGATGTGAACGGCGTAAAGACCAATTATTTCTCAAAACTGTTTTTAAAATGTCAGGGCTCCCTGTCTGCCAAGACGCGGCTTTCCATTGTGAATAAAGCGGTGACGGATGTGCAGAAAAAGTATTACAATGAGTCCGAGCAGTTTGAGGTGCAGATGGAGACCAAGAGCATCATCAATCAGGAGCTCTCAAGTGAAGGGGCACTGGATGTGCCTGTGGTTATAGAGAAGATCTTTAAGGAGCATCCCCAGATGAAGGAGGAGGTGCAGGAGAAGCTGGAGAAATACAATCTGGCCGAGACCCGGGTGGAACCACAGAATCCCACCACCACCAAAAAGTTCACAAAACAACACCTGCTCACCGACACGGGAATTGAACTTAAAATCCCCATGGAGGAGTACAATAATAAGGATAAAGTGGAATTTATCACCAATCCGGACGGAACTATATCCGTTCTCATAAAAAACATCGGGAGCATTGAGAGTCGTTAATAAAATTGTGGCGTTTTATCAGACATTGTGATACAATATTTCAGCCGGAGGAGAAAAAATCCGGGATAAAAAAATAATGAGGTTGAGGAAATGGAAAGAGAAAAATTTTCTTCCAGACTGGGCTTTATCCTGATATCTGCAGGTTGTGCCATCGGTCTTGGAAATGTATGGCGTTTTCCCTACATAACGGGAAAGTACGGCGGTGCGGCGTTCGTCCTGATCTATCTGTTCTTTCTGATCGTTCTGGGGCTGCCGATCATGGTCATGGAATTTGCAGTTGGCAGGGCCAGCCAGAAGAGTATTGCCACGTCCTTCAATGTATTGGAGAAGAAGGGCAGTAAATGGCATATCTACCGATATTTCGGTATGGCAGGCAATTATCTGCTGATGATGTTCTACACCACCATCGGCGGCTGGATGCTGGCTTATTTTGTTAAAATGGTGAAAGGCGACTTTACGGGCCTTGACACGGAAGGGGTCAGTGCGGCATTCGGAAGCCTTTCCACGGACATGACCCAGATGATCTTCTGGATGTTCCTGATCGTAGTCATCGGTTTCGCGGTGTGCTCTATGGGTCTGCAGAAGGGTGTGGAGAAGATCACAAAGATCATGATGGTGGTGCTGCTGGCGCTGATGGTGCTTCTGGCTGTGCGCTCCTGTACACTGGAGGGTGCGTCTGAGGGACTGAAATTCTATCTGCTGCCGGATTTCGGCAAGCTCTCCGAGTATAAGATCCAGGAGGTTATCTTTGCGGCCATGGGACAGGCGTTCTTTACCCTGAGCCTTGGAATCGGCGCCCTGGCTATTTTCGGAAGCTATATAGGCAAGGAACATAAGCTCACCGGGGAGGCTGTCAGCATTACGATCCTGGATACCATGGTGGCGCTCATTGCAGGGCTTATCATTTTCCCGGCATGCTCCGCTTTCAACGTCAATCCGGGAGAGGGCCCGGGTCTTGTGTTCGTGACCCTGCCCAATGTGTTTAATGCCATGAAGGGCGGAAGGTTTTGGGGAGCGCTGTTCTTCCTGTTCATGTCCTTTGCCGCGCTTTCTACTATTATCGCTGTGTTCCAGAATATCATATCCTTTGCGCAGGATCTGTGGAACTGGAGCGTGAAAAAGGCAGCGCTCATAAACGGTATTGCCATATTTCTATTGTCCCTGCCCTGTATTTTCGGTATGACCATATTAAGTGACTTTACCATTCTGGGCAAGGATATCATGGGATTTGAGGATTTCCTGGTGAGCAACAATCTGCTTCCCCTGGGTTCCCTTGTGTATCTTTTGTTCTGTGTGACAAGATACGGCTGGGGATGGGAAAATTTCCTGAAGGAAGCCAACACGGGGGAAGGCATCTCTTTCCCCAGAAAAATAAAGGTTTATCTCACATTTATCCTGCCTGTCATTGTCCTTTATATTTTCGTGCAGGGATATTGGAGTCTGTTTCAGAGTTTATAGAAAATTCCCTTGAAATCAGTAAATTTTACAGGTATACTAGGGATAGAATGAAAATCTAAGTTACCGTTTATGGCGAAGCGTGTCTGACAGGTAACTGCCGAAGCAGCGGATGCTGTGCCGGGGAAGCATATTTTCCGGTATAAGGAGAATGTATATGGAACATGTAATGCTGACAAAACTGCGTGAAGCGGGGTGTGACATGGACGGCACACTGGAGCGTTTTATGAACAATGAAATGCTGTGCATGAAGTTTTTAAGAAAATTTCCGAAGGATGCCACCTTTGGGGCGATGGAAGAGGCCTTTGCGGAGGGTGATGCGGAAGAGTTTTTTAAAGCTGCCCATACTATGAAGGGCGTATCCGGCAATCTGGGCCTTAGCTGCCTTTACGATGAGATGCAGCCGGCGGTGGAGAAGGGCAGAAGAGGTGAGCTTCCCACACAGGATGACATGGACAAAATTAAAAAGCAGTATGACCAGATCATACAGATCATCACAGAAAATGAATAATGAAGAGGAATAACAGATGAAGAGAATTTTACTGAAACTGAGCGGAGAAGCACTGGCAGGTCCAAAGAAGACAGGATTTGATGAGGCGACAGTCATGGAGGTTGCCCGTCAGGTAAAAGTTCTGGTGGACGAGGGAATCCAGGTGGGTATTGTCATCGGCGGCGGCAACTTCTGGAGGGGCCGTACCAGTGAGAATATTGACAGGACCAAAGCTGACCAGATTGGAATGCTTGCCACAGTCATGAACTGTATCTATGTATCTGAAATCTTCCGCACGGCAGGCATGAGAACCAGCGTCCTGACCCCGTTTGAATGCGGCTCCTTTACAAAATTATTTTCCAAGGACCGTGTCAATAAATATTTCGACCGCGGCATGGTAGTCTTTATGGCAGGCGGTACCGGACATCCCTATTTCTCAACGGATACGGCAACGGTACTGCGCGCAGTGGAGATCGAAGCGGACATGATTTTCCTGGCAAAGGCAGTGGACGGCGTGTATGACAGTGATCCCAAGAGCAATCCGGATGCCAAGAAGTATGATGAGGTGAGCATTCAGGAAGTCATTGACAAAAAGCTGGCTGTTGTGGATATGACCGCCTCCATCCTCTGTATGGAAAATAAGATGCCCATGCTGGTGTTCGGGCTGAATGAGAAAGACAGTATTGTGAATACCGCGCACGGTAAATTCACAGGAACAAAAGTATTAGTATAATCTGGGAGGAAAACGAGTATGGCAACTGATGAGAGAATTGCAAAATATGAAGACAAGATGAACAAGACCATGGATGCCCTGGTAAAAGAACTGGGAACTATCCGTGCCGGACGTGCAAATCCGCATATTCTGGATAAAATCACCGTAGACTATTATGGAGCACCTACACCTCTGCAGCAGGTGGCAAATGTAACCGTGCCGGAACCCAGAATGATTCAGATCCAGCCATGGGAGGCTTCTCTGATCAAAGACATCCAGAAAGCGATCCTGACATCTGACCTGGGGATCAACCCTAATAATGACGGCAAATCAATCCGCCTGGTGCTGCCTGAGCTTACTGAGGAGCGCAGAAAAGAGCTGGTGAAGGACGTGAAGAAGAAAGGGGAGGCTGCCAAGGTAGCTATCCGCAATATCCGCCGCGATGCCAATGAGGCATTCAAAAAACTGGCAAAACAGGATGTATCTGAGGATGAGATCAAGGAACTGGAAGAAGTGATCCAGAAACTGACAGATAAGTTCGGCAAGAACATTGATAAGACAGTGGAAGAGAAATCCAAAGAAATCTTAACCGTATAATTTATAATCAAGAGGGGCACATACAAGAAAAAGGTATTGTGCCTCTTTTACGCGTAGGAGGAGAAAAACATGGTGATTCCAAATCATGTGGCGATCATTCTGGACGGAAACGGCCGCTGGGCCAAAGCCAAAGGAATGCCGAGGACGTACGGGCATGTGAAAGGCTGCGAGAACCTAGAAAAAATATGCTCCATAGCCAAGGAGCTGGGGGTAAAATATCTCACGGTCTATGCCTTTTCCACTGAAAACTGGAAACGTTCCAAAGATGAAGTGGACGGCCTGATGAAGCTGTTCCGCAATTATATGAAGAAATGCCTGAAAATCGCAAGGGACAATAAGATGCGGGTCCGCGTGATCGGGGAGCCATCTGTCTTTGACGAGGACCTGCAGGCAAGGATCAGAGAACTGGAGGAGTATTCCGGCCAGTTTGATGAGCTGCATTTCCAGATCGCGCTGAATTACGGCAGCAGGGATGAGATCAAAAGAGCGGTGCAGGATATTGCCGGGGATGTGAAAAAGGGTGTGCTGGACCCTGCGCAGATCACAGAGGATACCATATCCGGATATCTGGATACCAAGGGACTTCCGGACCCTGATCTGTTGATCCGCACCAGCGGGGAGGAGCGCCTTTCCAACTTTCTCATGTGGCAGCTTGCCTACACGGAGTTTTATTTTACCGATGTGGCATGGCCGGATTTTAACAAGGCTGAGTTTGAAAAGGCCATATGGAAATTTAATCAGAGAGACCGCAGATACGGCGGCGTGAAGGAGGAGTAACATGTTCAAGACAAGGCTGTTAAGCGGAATTGTGCTGGTCATCATTGCCCTTGCCACCATTATTCCGGGAGGAATCGTGCTCTTTGCCACGCTGGCTGCCATCTCCCTCATCGGTATGCAGGAACTGTACAAAGCCATGAGGGTTCATGAAGATCAGGCCGGCAGCCTGGAGATCATGGGGTATGCGGGGGCCATGGTTTATTACCTGACCCTTCTGCTGAACAGGGAAGAATTTTCTCTTATCGCCATTTTATTTGCATTGGTCCTCATTATGTCCGTGTATGTGTTTACATACCCAAAATACCATGCGGACCAGATCATGGCTGCCATGTTCGGTGTCATTTACGTGGCTGTCATGCTTTCTTATATTTATAAAACCAGGAATCTGGAAAGCGGCGCATGGCTTGTGGGCCTTATCTTTATAAGCTCCTGGGGCAGCGATACCTGCGCCTACTGTGTGGGAATGCTCATCGGCAAGCACAAGATGGCGCCTGTGTTAAGCCCGAAAAAATCCGTGGAAGGCGGTGTGGGCGGCGTTGTGGGGGCTGCGCTTCTGGGTGCCCTCTACGCAGTGGTCATTGCAAAATGGAACCCTGCTTCCGGCCATACGGCCCTTATGTACGCCCTGATCTGCGCAGTGGGCGCGCTGATCTCCATGGTTGGGGATCTGGCGGCATCTGCGATCAAGAGAAACAAAGAGATAAAGGATTACGGCAGACTGATCCCGGGCCACGGCGGTATTCTGGACCGTTTTGACAGTGTCATATTTACGGCACCGTTCATCTATTTCCTGGCAAATGTACTGCTGTAAATGAGGTTGTGATGATATGAAAAAAATTGCGATATTAGGTTCCACAGGTTCCATCGGCACACAGACTTTGGATGTGGTGGAGAGAAATGATGACCTGCAGGTGGTGGGAATTGCCGCAGGCAGCAATATCCGGATGCTGGAAGAACAGATTCGGCGCTTTCATCCGAAGCTGGCGGCTGTGGGGGATGAAAAAAAGGCGGCTGAGCTAAGAAAAAGGGTCGCAGATACGGATTGTACGGTGACAGGAGGCATGGAAGGGCTTCTCGCCCTGGCTGCCATGCCGGAGTCGGATATACTGGTCACAGCCATTGTGGGCATGATCGGCATCCGCCCTACTGTGGAGGGTATCCGGGCCGGTAAGGATATTGCCCTTGCCAATAAGGAGACACTGGTGACAGCCGGGCATATTATCATGCCCCTTGCCAAAGAGTACGGCGTGCGTATCCTGCCTGTGGACAGTGAACACAGTGCCATCTTCCAGGCTCTGAACGGGGAGGACCCTTCCAGGATACACAAGCTGCTGATCACAGCTTCCGGCGGGCCTTTCCGGGGAAAGAAGCGGGAGGAGCTTACGAATATCCGTGTGGAGGACGCTCTGAAGCATCCCAACTGGGCTATGGGGCAGAAGATTACCATTGACTCCGCTACCCTGGTGAACAAGGGACTGGAGGTTATGGAGGCAAAGTGGCTGTTCCATATGGATCTGGACCGGATACAGGTTGTGGTGCAGCCTCAGAGTGTCATTCACTCCATGGTAGAGTTTGTGGACGGGGGCATTATTGCCCAGCTTGGAACTCCGGATATGCGGCTTCCCATTCAGTATGCCCTGTATGGGGGCGAGAGACGTTTTCTTCCCGGAGAGCGTCTGGATTTTGCGGCACTTGGCTCCATCACTTTTGAGGAGCCGGATATGGACACCTTTAAAGGGCTGCCGCTGGCTATGGAGGCATCCAAAAGGGGTGGTTCCATGCCCACGGTATTCAACGCTGCAAATGAAAAGGCAGTAGGTATGTTTTTGAACAGAAAAATCGGTTTCCTGGATATTTATTCAATAATTGAAGAAGCTATGGAAAGACATAAAGTGATTGAGAATCCGGACGTAGATGAAATTACAGGCATCGAACAGGAGACTTACAGATGGATTGAAGGCAGGTGGTAGATTGAGTTTTTCCGGTATTATAAATATTTTGATTGCAGTTATTATCTTTTCCCTGATCGTTATTTTTCATGAGCTGGGACATTTTCTGCTGGCAAAGAGGAACGGCATTGCAGTGACGGAATTTTCACTGGGTATGGGGCCGAGGCTGATTTCCACAGAGAAGGGCGGCACCAGGTATTCCCTGAAGCTGTTTCCCATCGGCGGTTCCTGCCTGATGGTAGGAGAGGATGACGATGACGACAGCGCAGGTTCCTTCAACAACGCCTCTGTGTGGGCCAGAATCTCCGTGGTGGCGGCAGGTCCTGTGTTTAACTTTATCATGGCCTTTGTCTGCGCCATGATCATCACCAGCGTGGTGGGTTATGACCCGGCCAGAGTGACTGTTGTGCAGGAAGGGTCCGCGGCGGAGGCGGCGGGACTTAAGGAAGGCGACCTGATCACGGAATTCAACGGAAAGCATATTTCCATAGGCAGGGATTTGAGTCTTTACCAGACACTGCACGGGTATCAGGATAAAACCATTGATATGAAAGTGAAGCGGGACGGGAAGACAGAGGACATTTCCTTTACTGCTGACAGCATAGAGAAGAAGATGCTGGGATTTACCTACAGCAGTGAAGGCCCTGCGCAGATCATGGAGATCTATATTGACAGTCCCATGATGAAAGCCGGTCTGCAGGCCGGGGATGTGATCACAGGCATTGCGGGCACGAAGATCACAGACGGAAAAGAGCTTCAGGATTATATGGAGGCGCATCCGCTCACAGGGGATGAGATCACTCTGACTGTGGAGCGTAACGGCAAGGAGCGGGAAGTTACGGCAAAACCTCAGATGCGGACTGTGGTCAGCAGCGGGTTTGACTATAACCTGTACAGAGAGAAGACCGGATTTTTAGGCGTGCTCAAATACAGTGCCGTGGAGGTCCGCTACTGGATCACCAGTACGGTTCAGAGCCTGGGACTTCTCATCAAGGGTACATTTTCGGTAAATGACCTGTCCGGCCCGGTGGGGATTGTGGACGCCATCGGAGATTCTGTCCAGGAGGCAAAATCCGAGGGCAGCGTGATATTGAGCATGCAGATGCTCTACTGGGTGATCCTTTTGTCAGCCAACCTGGGCGTTATGAACCTGCTGCCCATTCCGGCACTGGACGGAGGTCGTCTGGTATTCCTCATCATAGAGGCCATACGCGGCAAAGAGGTGAACCGGAATGTGGAGGGTATGATACACTTTGCGGGGTTTGTTCTTTTGATGCTGCTCATGGTGTTTGTCCTGTTTAATGATATCAAGAGGCTGTAAAAGAAAATCCGGGAGGGTTGGGTACAAAGAATCTGTACCCGGCCTTTCCGGATTTTTTGGTGATGGTTATACAAGTTCCGCGATTCTTGTGACGCCCACGTAGATCTCCTGTATTTTGTACCAGGTGGGATAATCCACAATGCCCGTGACAGGCAGGCTGAAGATCCGCTGAAAATCCCGTACAGCCCGCTGTGTGCCCTCCCCGTAGATGCCGTCCACGGTTACGGCCGGCAGTGCGGGATAGCCCTGGCGGATGGCATTTAGCTGTTCCTGGAGCTGCTCTACCTTGTCGCCGGAGCTGCCGATATCCAGATTGCTTCCCGGCCATGAGATGGGGATGCCGGCAATCTCCTCAGCCGTATTGATGTACATGTTGTCACCGTAGAAATTCCGGAGGATCTCAATGGCGGTGTAGCCCTGGTCGCCCAGATACTTGGACCCCCACTGTGTCATCCAGTTCGGGCATGACACCCGCTGTCCGTCGCAGTATTGTGTGAGGATGGGCTGTCTGACGCCCGGCCTGGAGAGATAATCAGCGAACAGCTCATCCACCACCCGGGAGATGCTGTCAAAGATATTCCTTCCGTTCATCCACTTGTGGTCAAAGGCAGTGGAGGAGGTGATGGTAAAGTCATAGCCTTTGTTCCGGTACCACTTCGTTATTGGTCATTCGGGACTGAGTCAAGAAGAAATCAAGATTGATTTTAAACCGGATGACCACTTTTTCTTCCGTGATATCTATACGTTCAATCAGCTTATTCACAAGTACACGCTTTGTTGGTGTATCAGCATTAAGAAATATTTCCTGCCATGTTGGGATTTTACTGCGGAGAGATTCCCAATCGTTAATTGATACCGATGTATTTTGAACATCCATTTCTATACGATTAACAATCTCTTCCTGTTTCTTCTCATTTGTCTTTTGTTTCTCTATGTTGCGTGCTAAGTCCTCAAGAGAGAGGATATAAGTGCCTGTTATAGCTTCTGGTAACTTGTCTTCCAGTATATCAATATTCTTTCTGATTGTATCAAGTGTCTGCTTCTCCTTTGATAATTTCCTTTCCAGTAATCTTTTTTCCTGATTCTGGTTTTCCACTATCTGTTCAAAAACATTCTCATTTTCCTGCAACTTACCGACATAATCTGCGAGAGCCTCAAACACAATCGGTTCCACCTTATCAGCCCGAATCTGCTTCATAGGTTCATGAGGTACTCCCTGCCATACATTCTGACACTTATAAATAGCCTTTTTTGATGTTCTTCTTTCTCCAGTATCTTTGATTGTCCAGTAGTCATACTTTGTTCCATTTGTCAGCTTACGACCACAGTAACCGCAATGCGCTACATCAATCAAGGCCAGCATACCATCATTTCTGGAGATGACAGTAGCCACTTCATTCTCTGGTTTTTTTCTATACATCCCACCTCTTTCTGCCCGCATAATTTGAACCTTATCCCATAATTCACGGTCAACAATCGTAATTTCATCATTTGGTTTTTCTGCGAGAATCCAGTCTTTACTTTTTAAACTGCGATATTTTCCATTTACACGTTGTCGTCTGTCATAAGCTGTAAAGCCTGCGTAGATGGGATTTGTTAATATACTGGTGATGGTTCCACTTTTCCATACATCATTTGGTGCCAATATTCTGTATCTGTCATCCGCATTCAGCGTACTGGCAATTTTTCCAGAACCAAACTCTTTGTGAAAAGATAAGTCATAAATGTATCTTACAACCTCTGCCTGTTCAGGAACCACTACAAGATGTTTTAATGCTCTCTGATGTTTACTGATTTCACCGGAAAGTTCCAACTTATAACCATAAGGAGGTTTACCTCCCATGAATTTCCCTTGCTGAATCAGTTTCTTTGCAGTATCTTTAACTCTAAGCCCCGTATCAGCACTGCTTTTTTGAGCCATGCCATATCTCATAGTCAACATCATTAATTCTGTAACGTCATTAGGATTTTTGGGTGTAATCATTTTATCTTTTACTGTGTATACATCAACCCCAAAGTTTTTCAGCGACATGATGTAAACAGGTACTTCAAACATTCTACGTCCAAGTCTGTCATCTTTATAGGCAGCCAGTATATCATATTCTCCATTTTCTGCGTCTCTTAAAGCTTCTTGAAGGATATCTCTCTCTGTTATAGAATTTTTATATCCACTTTTACTTCCCTCAAAATATTCCTTTGAATCTATTATCCAATCGGGATGTTTTTTAATATCCTCTATAACAATCTGACGCTGAATGCCTAAATCACCATCGGCTTCTAACTGTTGGTCTGAACTTACACGTAATAATACTCGTACTATTTTTTTCTCTTGAGTTTTATCCATATCTTTATCCTTTCTCAAATTATTTTCTTGAAACAGAGCAGAGGAGAAGAAACCCTCTGCCCATTAATAAGTTATGAAATTTTAACTATCTGTTCTTGAAGAAGATTTGATAAAATTTGTTTCACTTCTTCATGTATGACTGTTTCATTATCTGGTTTATCGGGAAATTCAATAATTACCTTATATCCCTTACATTCTGTTTCTAACTGTTTGTAAATCGCCTCTGACATTGACTGCTCCATAGATTTATCATTTACTACATTCATATTCCGAGCAGACTTGTCACATTCTTTTATAGTAAAGCCAGGATAGTTACCTGAATTTCCGGGGTGAGTTTTTATTTTAGAATTCATAATACACCCCCAAATCCAAGCAGTCATATATTTTGTACCGTAATAAATCAACTTCCTTAATGAATTGTAACGATATTATATGTTCTTTCCATAAGGAACATAAAGATGTTTTTTTAATAAATTTGCTCAAAACTAAGAACCTCCAACAATATTATTGTTGATGCCTTTAGTTTTTGTGGAATAACCACAAGGAGAAAGACAGTCTGAAATGATCCTTGCTTTGTTTTGGTGTTATAATAAAATTTTAAGGAATTCCTCTTTACAAGATAATCTTACTGCGGTATCATGTTGTTTGTAAATATACATTATTCACACATAAAATGCTTAAAAATATTTTAATGTAGTAAAGGACACAACATGTATAATAATTTATTAAAGATTGGTAAGAGGATTAAGGAAACAAGACTTGCCGCTGGAATGTCTCAAAGTGATTTAGCTGAAAAACTACATTTATCTGTACATTCACGTCAAAACATCGGGAATTGGGAAAAGGGAGAATCGCCGCCTCCCTTTGGGCATTTACTGAAGATGTGTGAGATTTTTGATTGTGAAATGGGTTATTTACTTTGTGAGTTTGATTGTAAGACTAGAGAAGCAACAAATATCCATGAAGTCACAGGATTGTCAGAAAATGCCATTAATGTCTTGGCAGGAATAAAAAAGAGTCAATTTAGTGATATTATAATCACTTTAAGCAAATTAATCGAACATCACGACTTTACTGAATTATTACAAACAATTCATCTACATATTTGGGATTTTAATAAAAACAATTTTAATAGAGAGAAAAAGGATATTAATGATATTGCTAAAGTTTTAAATTGTAGTAGTGATAAAGTGAAAAAATATATGGAATCTACGTCTATGTCTCTTATACAATCCAATATTTTGAAAATAGTTGGAGAAATAGATAAAAAAGAAGAAACATCACTCTCACTTAAACAAAAGAAACTCCCATTTTAATGGTGGGAGTTTCTTTCGGGGGGACATTCCTTGTTTACTATAAAGATTGGAAGTATCTATCATATATATAATATTTTTCTTCAAAGATTATCAAAAGCTGTATAATTTCATTATCAAGACATTTCAAACAGAGATTTCATAGGTCTACTGGTATTTCTTTATAGTACGCAAAAGCAGTAATGCCGGACATAGACACCACAGTATCACAGTCTCCATCAATACTTATTGCTACTCCATAATAATTTTTTTATCCCTCAACTATGTTTAAATATTTATAAATTGTAGGATAGGAAAGTGAACATAGTCGAGAAAACTCTTTTTTATTAATTTCACCTTTTTTGTATTTAGGATAATATCTATAAAAGGTACTGGGGATATTGTCAATTGTAATAGCCGGTCTGCCAATAGACTTCCCTTTTGCCTTTGCATTTTCCATGCCACTTTTTACACGTTGCCGTATCATATTTCTTTCGATTTCAGCAATAACACCCATCATCTTCAACATTCCTTCTGTCATAGGATCAAGTTCCTTACTGCAATCAACTACAAAACTTCCTAAGACTAATTTTATATGCCTATCCTTTGAAAGTTCAATAATATCACACAGTTGTTTTGTACTGCGGGTTATACGGCTGACTTCTGTTGCAAAAATAGTATCACCGGGCTTCACTACATTTAAAAGTTTATGCAGTTCTGCCCGGTCTACTTTAGTCCCGCTTTCATATTCCAAATATATAGTTGTATCCGTGGCTCCCTGTTGTTTTAACTCTCTAACCTGGCGTTGAATATCCTGCTGTTTCTCATTCGTTGAACATCTTGCATAACCGTAATTCATTTTAACACCTCTTCTTTAGTAAATGTTTACATATTATAAGATATAAAAGAAAAGGGGTCAACTGTTTCTTTTATAGAATTAGGTTCTGTTTTATTTGTTCATACTATATTTAGCCATGTAAAAAGATATAAAAGAAAAGAGATGTTTGTTTTTATATTAGCCTGATTCCCTATGATAAAATTAATTATCCTCAAGAAAGATCTATTTTGTTAATATACTTTACTACAATTTTAAATTTAAGAAACTTTTATAATTCTGAGGAAATAGATAATAAATCAATTCTTTTATTTTCATTCTTTTACAATCATATTTTTAAATTTGTGATTTACTAATATCCATTTTACAGATTTCTTCGTAGGAAAGGTATAACTCTTTTAAAGAAATTGTCCTGTTCTGATTGGCATATTCGCTTGAAATACGTGAACGGTTTAACCATACCAGAGAGGAATTTTGGCTGACATCCACATCCTTGATTTTTGTACGAGAATAGCATAGCAATATTAAACAGGGATTCTGACGGACATTGAGTTCTGAAATTTGTGTATCCGAACAGTTCAACAATTCCAAGGATGAATTTTGACTGACATCGAGCCTTGAAATTTGTGTATCGTAACATTTTAAAATTGTTAAAGATGAATTATGACTTACATCCAACTCTGATATTTGTGTGCTAGAACATGTTAACTTTTCCAAAGCAGAATTCTTGCTGACATCTAATTCCGAGATTTGCGTGTTAGAACATGCTAACTGCTCCAAAGCAGAATTCTTGCTGACATCTAATTCCGAGATTTGTGTGTTAGAACATGTTAACTTTTCCAAAGCAGAATTCTTGCTGACATCTAATTCCGAGATTTGTGTTTCTGAACAGTATAAAATAACCAAAGCAGAATTCTGACTGACATCCAACTCTGTAATTTGTGTGTTAGAACATGTTAACCATTTCAAAGCAGAATTCTTGCTGACATCTAATTCTAAGATTTGTGTGCTAGAACATGTTAACTGCTCCAAAGCAGAATTCTTGCTGACATCTAATTCCGAGATTTGTGTGTTAGAACATGCTAACTGCTCCAAAGCAGAATTCTTGCTGACATCTAATTCTGTAATTTGTGTGTCATAACATTGTAAATATTTCAAAGCAATGTTCTTACTGATATCTAGTTTTTTGATTTTTGTACGACTGCATTCCAACTCTGTCAATGCAGTAAAATACCCAATCCCCGTTAAGTCAGTAATAGTAGTGCGAGAAACATTAATCTCTGTTACCGCATTAATTTCATTTTGTGATAAAACACCATCATTATCTTTGTCAAAGTTTGTTGCCACATAATCTCTGAATGCCTTATCTGGAAAATTTTCTTCACTAATTTCCACGTTATTTTCTTTAATTATATCAATGTCATTATCAGAATTCCTCTTACACTCAGATTCTTCTTTTCTTAAATTAATTGAATCGCTCATTTTGCTTACCTACCTATCTATTTCTTGCCTGTGATACTTCCAGAAATGCTTTAAAAGCCCAATCTAATGAATCGCTGTAGTTTAGAGTGTAATTAAATTCTCTTAATTTATCTCTTATAGCATTTTGAAATTCTATATACTCTGGATATTCCCATTTTTCAAATGGTTGTACTGCTCCTGCACGATACCAATCCATCTGATAATCTCTACCTATGTCATGTTTTAACGGTGAATATTTTAAACTCAAACCATGTCGATAGGTATTCTGCTTGGTTGTAGCTGCTTCTAATAGATAATTATCAACCGGAACGTGAAAAAATTTTCTGGTTTTAGCAATAGGTAGATTATTTATTCGCTGAATAGAATCAATAAGCACCAAATTCATTAATGTAAGGTTCAACCATCTCTGTGCTATACCATAGGTCTGTCCCCCGGCGCTGTCATATACATCAAGTATTGCTTCACATATTTCATTATGTTTTCCGTCAAACAATTCTTGGCTTTGATTTTCATATCTGACTGATTCTAACAGACTGGGAATCATATCTGACAGTAACGTTTTGACCCTATCTTCAAAGATATCTCTGTTTTCCATCGGTACACGATTTTGGAATGTTATTCTCCTGCAAAAATCCATATAGGATTTTCTTGCCGCCTTTACTATGATTTTTGAACTGGTATCGTCTTCACTAATACCATAATGACAATATAATAAATATTTATTTTCTACCATCTTGATTGTCCTTTACGATTGAATAGAATTCTTACAAATTTGTCTGGCTACACATATATTGCATTTGGGGTTAATTACTGTACACACTTCTCCATAACCTTTTGAGCAGTAAGACCATAATATGTAATCAACCTCTGCCACTGGTTTTTTTAACTTATCGGCAATCTCTTTGGCTATATCCAAGGTTTCAAATAAAGGAACTGTTTCATAATCTGAACAAGCAAGTATCCTACTTCCTAAAATTCTTCTGGTATGTCTGTCAGGCTTTGCCATATCATAGCCTACATTCCGCAAATATTCAGCGTTCAAGGCTTCCCCCATTTCTACCATTTTATCTTTGCTGTTGGAATCGGAGAGTGTTCTTATCAATGTTTTGTAAGAACAATCTTTATCAATAAACTCTTGATAATAAGTGTCAATACTGCCATAAACTTTTTCTATCTGTTTTAGCTTCTTGATGTTTGTATGTATCAATCCAGACATCTGTTTTTTTGTACTCTGACTGGCACAGTGAAGATGTTTTACTCTATCACTTAATTCTTCCGGAGAACAGGTTAAGAGTACATCGGGGTCATATTGGTGAAAAGCTTCATCTATAACCTTTATTTTCCCAGTAGATACATCAATACTGTCTTCCACCCGTTCCCATGCAATTCCTGAACTTAACATTGCATATACCATCCCTCGGATGTGATCTCTAATAGAAAATAAATCTTTACTATTACGTCTATCAATCTGATGCTTGATATATGTATTTTCCCATAACTTTTTTTCCTGAATCTGTCCGTCCTTAAGCAATAAGTTTGTTCGCAATTGAATTTCCATCTGATTAACAATTTTACATACATCTTCCATGTGGGTATCCATTATGATATTCCCCTCTCTTTTGTGTATTTTTTACGATATATGATATGTTTACTTTATTTTATAACGCAATTAGTGTTTTGTCAACTCGTATAGTGGATAGCAAGGAAATCACAATACCTATCGACTAAAATATGAAAGATAGGAGGTGTAAGACACATGAGTTTTGGTAATAATCTGCGTACTTTAATCGAAGAACGGGATATGACACAAAAGGAATTGGCTACACATTTAAACATAGCTCCATCTACTATGGGAAGTTACGTTCAGAACACACGTGAGCCAGATTTTTCCACTTTAAAGTTATTAGCAGAGTATTTCGATGTTTCGATTGATTATCTGTTAGATTACTCACCGAGGAAAATAAATACACATAAGGAAAATGAGTTACTTAGGATATTTCGCTCTCTGTCAGATGAACAGCAGTATGTCTGTATTGAACAATGTAAAGTATTTGTACGGATGAATCATATGGAAAAAGAAAAACAGAAAAAATCATCATAGTGGATTTTGAAAAAAGAAATAGATAGGTTGATGATATGCAAATAATGTATAAATAGTTATCACATATTGATATTTCCAGTAAAAAACCTTGTATATTTTTAGAGCCATTTTAAGAATGTTTCCATTTCGTTCAACAAAAGTATTTTGAAACTGTCAGATTACCATGTAGAACAAAGGACATCTAACCGAGATGAAAAGAATATTACTTGGATGGGGAATTGTTAAGGAGTATTGCAACAGGGACTTAAAAAGGAAATTACGCCCTGTAGAAAGGAATATCAATTATGAAACGATTACTTGGGATAAACACCTAATATCATACAATATATCAACACTCACTCAAATTATGTATAAAGGTGGTAAAAGTATGGGAACATGGGAAATTAATGGACAATCAATCGGTGAGATAATTAAAGAAAATCGAAAAAGATGTAATTTTCTACAAAAAGAGCTTGCTATGGAACTCCACATTAGTGACAGTACATTATCAAATTGGGAGAAAAATATCAGCAGACCAAATATTAACCAACTATATAAATTATGCAGGATTCTTTATATAACCCCAAATCAATTACTTGGGATAGACCCCTATAAATATAAATTGGAATCTAAAGATTGGAAATTAATAAATGCTTATCATAATTCAAAACCAGAGATACAAAAATCTATTGATGAACTTTTGAAAATAATGTGATAAGGAATAATGATATACCATGATACCTTTTGTATGGTGGATTGAAGGGGAGTTTTATATGCTCCCCATTATTTTATGGCCTATATAAATTAACCATGAATCTCTCCAAGTAGGCACCTTTGAAAGGAACTTCGTTTGTATCATGATAGAAAGGAGAAGGAATACCATGTAGACAGAGTGATAGTCAATTAAGATCCGACTATCACTCTGTTTTTATCTACTAAATTAGTTTAGTAAAAGATAAATATCCAGAATTTCATCATCATAACCACCATTATCTTCATAAACTAATATATTGAAGTTTAAAAGATAACATCATCCTCGTTATCATCTGCCTCATCACCATATAAAATGTCCACTGATGTATGATTGTATTCTGAAAGGACACTGCTCTGTTGTATAACTGGAGAATATGGTGGTAATGGAGATGATTTATCATTTTTAATCCTGATATAACTACCCTTGTATTTAGCTTCATGTTCATAGGTGATACCTATAGCTGATAAATTACTTCTCAAACCATTTAACCAACGTGATAAAACATTCGGCTGACTTGGAAATCCTTTTGACTTTTTACTGATTCCAATTTTTTCAGCTAAAGTCGCCAATGCATCATATAATTCAGACATCTGTCCAGACCATTCAGGTAAATCTTTCATGAACTCAATTACAAGTATTGCAACCGTATTAGAATTCAAAAGTTCCATATTTTGATACTCCTGATTACATGCATATTCATCAATAAATACCTGTCCACCATACCCCATTGCTTCTGCGATAGCATAACACCACTTTGCAAAGTCTGCCATTCGTGGTAATTTATCTAACTTAACAGTAGGATATATTGCCATTGCCTTGGAAAGTATATCAAATATACCGCCCAAAATTTGGGGTAAATCTTTTTCAAACTCATTTAGTATTATTGACAATTCCTGTCTTTCATCTTCGGATATCCGTGATAACTCGATTAAGATTGCTCTGTCAAGTAAATCCGGTCGACCCGCAACATTGTTAATACCATTAATCGCCAAACATTTTCTGAAAGTGAAGATACAATCTTCTGAATCAGTGTATAATCGACGTACCTGAATTCCTCCACCTGTTATTGCTCTGCATAGAGTATCACTAGTTTCTTCCCCTATATGAGATACATTATCAAATGGCAAAAACCAATGTTGCTGTAAGTTGACCCTCAGAGCGTCTGATGAATTCGTCAATGTTAATGTCTCTAACGAAGATGGGTCGATTAATTTTTTTAACAACACACAAGCCGTAGTTTTTGCTGCACCTTTTTCACCATGTATTACAGGCATTGCATGGGGAATGTCTGGAATAAAACAACTCACCACCCAACACAAGAAAAGTGTTTTTCTTTTCTTGATATTAATGAATTTTAATAGTTTCAATATATCTCCATTCACACTAGGACATGTTTGAGGCTTCTGATGACGATACCGCCTAAATAAGAGTGGTGGATTATTCTCTATTCTCCATCCCTCGGCTGTAATCTTAACCGCCTGCCAATCATTATTTGTTAAATCATACCAAAAATCATTGCCTTTTTTTGCAACACGCTCATAAAGGGAAATAGACTCACCACTATCAAAAAATGCCTTTGCAAACAGTACGTCTATTGCCTGAATAAGATATTCTTTCTTAATCGGTTTTCTAGTATGGTCGTAGAATAATTTACTTAACCAGAGTCGGCAGTTTTCGCTTCTGATTTCATAAAGTTCTCTGTGACCATTAATAGCCAATGATATATAGCAATCATTAGAGCTATCATGAAAAACGACTGCTTCATTTTCCTCTACGAGTCTTAGAAGAATTTCTGATTGTGTTTCATGGTTAGACGTTTTCTCCGGCTTCCCCTCTTGTTGTTGCTCATACTTCTCTGACGAATTAGAATATTCTATTTTGTCAAGCAAAGGAAGTTCTGTAATTTCTTCCATAGTATGTCCTGCTTTAAGCCAATCATAGATATCTTCTTTTTCCTGTAAATCTGGCAATTTAACAACTTTTGCAGTTGGGAGATTATCCAATATGTTTTTTGCATACTTTAAACCGGGGTTATCATTATCTGGAATAATGATTATTTTCTTATCCTGTAGCCATACGTTGAAATATGGTAACCATTTAGAATTACAACCGCTATCCAATGTGGTTGCCACATAGCCAGCTTCGTTAATTGCATCTGCACATTTTTCTCCCTCTACAAAATAAATCACAGAAGCATTGAGAACAGCAGGAAGATTATAAATAACTCTGCGAACTCCTTTCAAACTTTTTGTACCGTCTGGTTGTACTGGAAAAAATGTTTTCGAGCCGTCTGTATACTCTTTCCTTATACGCCTATAAACAATGTTCCCCTTTTCGTCAAGATAATCATATCTGATTTCCTTGGATTTCTGGGCATTGGTTTCTTCGTAAAGGTCTTTGAATTTTAATCCTACTGCACTCAAAATTTCCTCAGTCCTACAACCTGCAAAACATTTAATTGCAGTACATTTTTTGTCTTTCAGATAACAGATTGACAGACTTGGATTTTTGTCATCATGAGCAGGGCAACATGCCATATACTTGTCGTCGCCCGTTTGTTTTACATTTTTGAAGTGTTTTAATATCTCTCTGGTATTCATTTAAATACCTCCTTTAATTTTTTTCGGCATGTTTTTCCACCGTTGAAATCTATAACTATCACAAATTCCACTCTGACTGGAATAAGATGTCAATAAGGAAGTATTCGAGAATTTCGTCATTTTGCACAAAAAAACACTCCATATTGTTCAACAATAGAAGTGATTTTTTATCAATCATGCTAATTGATAGTATGTATAATATGAAAGGATAAGCCTTAGTTGTATTCTACATAATAAGACTTACCTGTGAATCTGATAATAAGCTTATTTATAATAATACTCCGGCACCTATGAAAAAGCATGTTAGTTGTCAAACCGTTATAGCCATGCATTCGTGGGGAATCCACCACTTCATCGTAACCCTGAATGACCTTTAACGGAGTGACCACTCCGTGTAGACCCGGTTCAGGGTAAAGGACATAATAGCCAGCACATTGGCGCGGATTGTCTCTGTGGGCCATGTGGCGTAGATCTCACTGGATGCCACATTTTTAATGTAATCCCGGTAGCGCACATAAAAGTTCTGGGCAGTGGGGTCTGTGGGGGCGCCGTCATGTACCACCACAAATTCCGGCACGACCACCCGGCTCAGAACAATCTCCCCGGATTCGTCCATGGGTTTGATCTCGTCTTCGGGTATTTTTTCCGGGTATGTGCCGAACAGGGTGTGGGCCGGAATGACAATATTCTGAAAGGTGTTCTCCGGCGTCTGGGCCTGGAGCCTTGCGGTCTGCAGGGCAGTGACCTCAGGCAGGATCTCCGCGCCGGAAATGTCCAGCGGCTCGAAATCCTCGGCTTCAATGTGGAAGGTGTATTCTGCGTAGGGCTGGTACTCAGAAGGTTCCATACTGTATTCCAGGGGCGGAGCAGGAAGCGTGATCTCCGGTGTCAGTCCGTTGGCATCCGTTTTCAGCTCATCAATAACAGAGGATGGTTCTCCCGTGTAGAGAATATCTATTGTGGCGTTTTCAATGGGGGTATTCCTGATCGCGGAGAGCACGGAAATCCTCAGACGGCCTTCATCCGGGTGGTCTGTCTGCATGGCTTTTATGGGAAAATAGTTCATAGGTAAAACCTCATGGCAGTTCGTTGGTTTAGGATATGCAGGCAGCGAAAAAATGTGACGGAATGATTGACAGAAACCATACTTTGTGCTAAGATTCCTCATAACATATGAGGCTTTACGGACTGGAGGACAGCAAATCATGAAAAAGATGCAGCGTGTTTGTTATGGTATTGCATTTTTTCTTTGTGTACTGTGCTTCTTTTTTATTTTTTCCCAGAGGCAGGAGAACAGGGATGCAGGAACAGGATCCACAGACGTATCCGGTCAGACTGCCATCACCCGGACTGTCCATACAGAGCAGTCCGCCGGTCTTCAAAAAGAAGAGACATTTTCACGTCTCTGTTTCGGAAAAAATAAGGGAGAGGAGAATCTTTTTCTCAGGCTCCTTCCTCTGTCTGCCCTTTTACTTTCCTGTGCCCTTGTTTTTCTGTTTTCCGGAGAGACAAAGGCTTCTGTCTATGCCTTTTTCAGGCGCAGCTTTCTGCTGAACCAATCCCCCATGGAACGGATTTTTATTGTCCAGTATAAGGACGGAAAGAAGAGAAGTTTCCCTTTTATCTGATCGCGTAAAATTAGAACAGAAAGCAGGGAAAACATGAAAAATAAAAACACACATATATGGATAGCACTGGGAATCATTGCTGTCTTTCTTTTCATTGCCTTTTTCGGCTGTGGAGATGACATCAAAGGCATCCGGAATATGCGGTTCGGCATTGACATCCGGGGCGGCGTGGAGGCTGTGTTTGAGCCGGTGGGCATCACGAAAAAGCCTACGGCAGACGAACTGGAATCTGCCAGAAACATCATGGAGGAACGTCTGGATGCAAAAAACATCCTGGACCGGGAAGTGACCGTGGAAAAAAAGGAGGGCAGAATCCTTGTCAGGTTTCCGTGGAAATCCGATGAAAAGGACTTTAATCCCGAGGAGGCCATTGCAGAGCTGGGAGAGACAGCAAAGCTGACCTTTCAGGATGAAGACCACAAAGTGCTGGTGGAGGGCCGGGATGTTGCCGGCAGCTCTGTGGTGCAGAGCCAGGATACCAGGGAGTATGAGGTGGAGCTTCACTTTGACAAGCGCGGCACGGAGAAGTTTGCAAAGGCCACAGAGGACAATCTGGGCAGGAATATCGGTATCTATATGGATGATACGCAGATTTCCAATCCGGTGGTGCAGCAGAAGATTGAAGGAGGAGAGGCTGTCATTAATGGAATGGGTTCCAGGGAAGAGGCCCAGGCGCTCTCCGACAAGATCAATGCCGGCGCGCTTCCGTTTTCCATGAAGACCAGTAATTACAATACCATCAGCCCCACACTGGGAAACCGGGCATTAACATCCATGGTGACAGCGGCGGCAGCGGCCATGGTTCTGGTATGCCTGTTCATGAGCTTTTACTACAGGCTGCCCGGCGTGCTGAGCTGTGTCACGCTGCTGTTTCAGATGGCGCTGCAGGTGCTGGCTATCTCCGTTCCCCAGTATACCATCACACTTCTCGGAATTGCGGGGCTGATTCTCTCGGCAGGTATGGCAGTGGATGCCAATATTATCATAAGTGAGCGGATCAGTGAGGAGCTGATGCACGGGGCATCGGTAAAGGCGGCAGTCAGAAAGGGATACCAGAGAGCATTTTCCTCTGTGCTGGACGGAAACATCACCACAGCGGCTGTGGCTGTCATCCTCATGATGTTCGGCTCGGGAACTATGCTGAGCTTTGGATATACCCTGTTTACCGGTGTTGTAATCAACCTGTTTGCGGGAGTGTGGATGTCCAGAACCATGCTCACCTCTATGGTACAGTATGAATTTTTCAAACGCCCGTCCATGTTCCGCAAAAAAAGGGAGAGAAAGATTCTGGACTTTTCGGGAAAACGCAGAGGGATCTTCTTTTTTACCGCCTGTGTGCTCCTTGCAGGGTCCATACTGAGCGCGGCAAACGGTATGAAGCTGGATACACAGTTCACCGGAGGCGTTATCCTGAAATACACATTTACAGGAGATGCGGATACGGAAAAGCTGAAGGAGAAGGTGGAAACCGTGCTGGAACGGCCTGCCAACATGCAGATCACCCGGGACCCGGCAAGCGGGCAGCAGAAACTGGCAGTGACGCTGGCCGGAAATAAGGGGCTTTCACCTAAGGAACAGCAGGAGGTGACAAAGACACTGAACGCGGAGGGCGGACAGGAATATAAGCTGTCCGAAACGTATGCGGTGGAGCCTTATATCGGGGCAAAGGCGCTTAAAAATTCCGTCATTGCCATTGTACTTTCCGCCCTGTTTATCGTCATATATATAAGGATACGGTTTTCCTCCATGTCCGGGCTTTCGGCGGGGATCTCGGCTGTGGCGGCACTTCTGCACGATATCCTCATCGTGGTGTTTGTGTTCGGCGTGTGCAGGATTCCGGTGAACGATGCCTTTGTGGCCGTGACCCTGACCATTATCGGGTATTCTATCAATGACACCATTGTTCTCTATGACAGAATCCGGGAGAACCAAAAGGACAGGGGAAAAGGGGAAACGCTGGCAAAGCTGGTGGACAGAAGCATCACGGAGACGCTGGGACGGTCTGTCAATACAGCCTTTACCGTTGTGGCCTGCGTGTTTATCATTTATCTGTTTTCTGTTTTTTACCACATTGAATCCATCCAGGTATTTTCTCTGCCGCTTCTGGCGGGGATGATCAGCGGATGTTACTCTTCCGTATGTATTGCAGGCCCTCTTTGGGTGTGCTGGGAAGAGCATAAGCAGAAAAAGAAGAAATAAAGGGAAAGGGTGTTTGAGATGAAGGATGCACAGAGAGAGACAGGGATACCCTTCAGTGCAGGTGCGGTTTTAATTTCTGTGGGAGTGGTCTACGGGGATATCGGGACTTCCCCCATGTATGTGATGAAATCCATCATAGAGGGAAACGGCGGGATCACCGGGACAGGGGAGGACGTCATATACGGAGCGCTTTCCCTGGTCATCTGGACCATTATCCTGCTTACCACCGTCAAATACGTGCTGATAGCCATGCAGGCGGACAATCACAATGAGGGCGGTATCTTTGCCCTGTACAGCCTGGTGAAAAAATGCGGAAAATGGCTTGTATTTCCCGCCATGATAGGAGGGGCCGCGCTTCTGGCGGACGGAATCCTGACTCCCGCGGTGACGGTCACCACAGCCATTGAAGGTCTCAGAAGCATTCCGTGGGTTTACAAAGTGCTGGGAAATGATCAGGACAAAATCGTGGTCATAACCCTTGTGATCATCGCTGCCCTTTTTCTGGTGCAGAAGGCAGGTACCAGCTCCATCGGAAGGGCCTTCGGTCCGGTTATGACCCTGTGGTTTCTCTTTCTGGCAGCAGCCGGATGCTTTCATATTATGGGGGACCCGGGAATCCTCCGGGCATTGAATCCTCTGTGGGCTGTGAAAATACTGGTAAGCCCGGATAACCGGATGGGACTTATGATTCTCGGAAGCGTATTTCTGGCTACTACAGGGGCGGAAGCGCTTTACTCGGATATGGGGCATGTGGGGCGGCAGAATATATATGCAAGCTGGCCTTTTGTTAAGATGTGCCTGATCTTAAATTATCTGGGACAGGGGGCCTGGCTGCTGAAAAACAGAAGCAGCGAGAGTCTGGGAGCCATTCCGGATATGAACCCGTTTTTTGAGATGCTGCCTGAAGAGATACGGCCCCTGGGTGTTGTACTGGGAACCATGGCCGCGGTCATTGCGTCACAGGCGCTGGTGACAGGGTCTTTTACGCTGGTCTCAGAGGCCAGCAGACTGGATTTGATGCCTCATATGCAGATCGTGTACCCATCCATGATCAAGGGGCAGATCTTTATCCCACTGGTCAATCTGGTGCTGTGGATCTCCTGTTCTGTGCTGGTGCTTTATTTCAGGACCAGTGCCCATATGGAGGCGGCATACGGTCTGGCCATTACGCTCACTATGCTGATGACGACCCTGCTTTTGTTTGTTTACCTGAACAGGATCAGGAAAAAATACAGGAGTTCCCGGCTGTTTCTGTTATTTTTCGGAGGGCTGGAGGGGACATTTTTCCTTTCCAGTCTGAGCAAGTTTAAAAGGGGCGGCTATGTGGCGCTGTTTATCGCTGCGGTCCTTTTTGGGATTATGGTGGTGTGGTACAGGGGGACTGCCATAGAAAATTCCCAGGCAGTCTATCTGAAAGTCCGTGACTTTGTGGGACAGCTGGGCAGATTAAGGGCGGATACCGGCATACCCATCCAGACGGATAACCTTGTCTATATTACCAAGGAGACACAGGTGGAGGAACTGGACCGGGATATTCTGTATTCTGTTCTGGACCGTCCAAAGCGTGCCAGGGCCTACTGGTTTATCAACATCCAGGTCACGGACCAGCCGTATACCAGGGAGTATACGGTGGAGAATTTCGGAACGGATTATATTTTCAAGATTCAGCTCCGCCTGGGGTTCAAGGTGGACCAGAGGGTGAATGTGTATCTGCGGCAGATCGTGGAGGAGCTGATTGACAGCAATGAACTTCCCTCTCAGGAGCCGAAATACTCCATCTACGGGTCCGGGGAAGTGGGGAGCTTCCAGTTCTGCCTGATCCGGAAACTGCTCATACCGGAGAGCGATATTACACCGGCAGGGCGGGCGGCTGTCTCGCTGAAATATGCCATCCGCCGTGTGGCCGGCTCCTCCGCCAGATGGTACGGTCTGGAAAATTCTGCCCTGATTCTGGAATATGTTCCGCTGTTTATCAAGATGAAAAATCTGCGTCCTCTAAGGCGCGTCTGACCTGCAAAACACCGCCAAATGTGTGCAAACTGTCAAATTGTGCTGAAATGCTGAAAATAGTCATAAATAAGGTATGGATAGGCACTGCACTTTTCTACAAAATAGTAGAAAAGGAGTGAATGATATGAGTGAAGATATTAATGCACAATTAATGGAACTGGGGCTCAATATAGCCTATTACAGAAAACTGAAAGGAATCACGCAGGCACAGCTTGCCCAGATGGTGGGCATAAGCAGAACACATATCAGTAATATTGAGGCGCCGAAAATGCCCACACAGATTTCCGTGGAAACCCTGCTGAAAGTGGCTGACGCGCTGGAGATCAAGACCTGGAAACTGTTTGCTTTCCGCAGTGAGATAAATATATTATAAAGGGAAGGCAAAAATCCTTTTTTGTTGTTGAAAAATACCATTGGAAGCGCTAAAATAGGAATCAGATAAGAGACAGAAAGGATAAAGAATTTATGAAACGTTCAGAAATCAATGCAGCGCTGAAAGAGATGGAGGAGATGGTCAACAAGTGCTGTTTCAAACTTCCGCCATTCTGCCATTTTACACCGGAAGACTGGAAGGAAAAAGGCAGCGAGTACGACGAGATTCGTGATAATATGCTGGGCTGGGACATTACCGATTACGGCCTGGGCAGGTTTGATGAGGTGGGATTCTCCCTCATTACCTTAAGAAACGGCAACCTGAAAATGGATAAGTATACAAAGACCTATGCGGAGAAACTGCTGTACATAAAAGAGGGACAGATGGCTCCCATGCATTTCCACTGGAACAAGATGGAGGATATTATCAACAGAGGGGGCGGCAACGTTCTGATCCGTGTATACAACTCCACAGAGGACGGCCGGTTCGCTGACACGGATGTGACAGTCAACTGTGACGGCAGGGAGTTTACCGTGCCGGCAGGTACCCAGGTGAAGCTGCAGCCGGGTGAGAGCATCACCGTTTATCCGTATATGTATCATGATTTTGAGCTGGAGCCGGGCACAGGACCGGTGCTGTTAGGCGAAGTTTCCATGTGCAATGACGATGAAAATGACAACCGTTTTTATGAACCTATCGGCAGATTTCCTGAGATAGAGGAGGACGAGGCACCGTACCGTCTGCTCTGTACAGAATATCCCAAGGCAAAATAAATGCTCGAGGAGAATTGAGACAAAGAGCTGTCAGGCCAGAGAGAAAAATTCTTTCTGGCTGGACAGCTTTTGTTCGTGAAACCCCAAATATACCACCTGCCGGTGCTGGAGTGTACAAGGTTCAGATACGCTCTTGGGGAAGTACCGGCAAGAGAAAACATGGAGGATTTTTACATATGGCAAAGTACATGATGGCCCTGGACGCAGGAACGACAAGCAACCGGTGTATTCTTTTCAACGAAAAGGGTGAGATGATCAGTGTGGCCCAGAAAGAGTTCACACAGTATTTTCCAAAGCCCGGCTGGGTGGAGCACGATGCAAATGAGATCTGGTCCACACAGCTCGGCGTGGCTGTGGAAGCCATGCAGAAGGTGGGCGTGGAGGCAAAGGATATTGCAGGTATCGGCATCACAAACCAGAGGGAGACAGCGATCGTCTGGGATAAAAATACAGGCGAGCCGGTATACCATGCCATTGTGTGGCAGTGCAGAAGGACCTCGGAATACTGTGATTCCCTGAAGGATAAGGGGCTTACAGAGGTTTTCAGGGAGAAGACAGGCCTGATCATTGACGCCTATTTTTCAGGTACCAAGGTTAAATGGATTCTGGACCATGTGGATGGCGCCAGAGAGCGGGCCGAGAGAGGCGAGCTGCTCTTTGGAACAGTGGAGACCTGGCTGATCTGGAAGATGACAAAGGGTGCGGTCCATGTGACGGATTATTCCAATGCGTCCAGAACCCTTCTGTATAATATCAACAAACTGGAGTGGGATGAGGAGATTTTAAAGGAACTGGATATTCCCAGGTGCATGCTGCCTGAGGTGAAGCCTTCCAGTTGTGTCTACGGCATGGCGGATGCAAGCTTTTTCGGCGGGGAGATTCCCATAGCCGGAGCGGCGGGAGACCAGCAGTCCGCGCTGTTTGGACAGACCTGCTTTTTGGAAGGAGAGGCAAAGAACACGTATGGAACAGGTTGTTTTCTGCTGATGAATACAGGGGAGAAGCCTGTATTTTCCAAAAACGGGCTTGTGACCACCATTGCCTGGGGATTGGACGGAAAGGTGAATTATGCCCTGGAGGGCTCTGTCTTCGTGGCAGGCGCGGCGATCCAGTGGCTTCGCGACGAGCTGCGTATCATTGACAGCGCAGAGGACTCTGAGTACATGGCAAGGAAGGTGAAGGATACCCACGGCTGTTATGTGGTTCCTGCGTTTACAGGGCTGGGAGCGCCTTACTGGGATCAGTATGCAAGAGGAATCATTGTGGGTCTTACAAGAGGAGTGAACAAATATCATATTATCCGTGCTACGCTGGAATCCCTGGCTTATCAGGTACATGATGTGGTGCGGGCAATGGAGGCGGATTCCGGCATTCCTCTGGCCTCCCTGAAGGTGGACGGCGGTGCCAGCGCCAACAATTTCCTTATGCAGACACAGGCGGATATGGTACAGGTTCCGGTAAAGAGGCCCCAGTGTGTGGAGACTACAGCCATGGGAGCGGCGTATCTGGCCGGACTGGCTGTGGGGTATTGGAAGGATAAAAATGAGATTGTAAAGAACTGGGAGATTGAGAGGACTTTTGAGCCGGTTATCTCCATGGAAGAGCGGAATAAGAAGATGAAGGGCTGGGAAAGGGCCGTGAAATGTTCTTACGGATGGGCAAAAGAGGAGTAACAGGGGTACTATTCACAGCCAATGTCCCGGGAGGTGTTTTCCTCAAGGGGATGCTGCGCGATGCGAAGCAAAATCCCGAGGCAGCCAGCGCGATATGGAGCGGAATGCTCCATATCTGTGCATCGCGAAGCGTGTTGCTGGACACGCAGTGAACAGTAACGTAACAGGATAAGGCAGAAGTCCCCGGATGACGGGGATTTTTGCTGTAAAGGAAATGGAGCGGAATATGAACAGAAATCTGATGAAAAAAATGGGAAGTATGCAGCAGATGGCATATGTGAGAAAGGTGACTTTTGAGGAGGGTGCAGCAGCAGGCCTTCGTGCTTATGAGGTGAAGGCAGGGGAACTGGCTTTTACCGTGGCTGCGGATAAGTGCCTGGATATTGTGGAGATGTCCTATAAAGGGGTGAATCTTAATTTCCTCAGCAAGCCGGGTCTTATGAACGGGCAGAGGTTTGACAGTAATGGATTTGAGGCGCAGAAAAGTATCATGGGGGGCATGTTTTTTACCTGTGGTACCAGTAATGTGGGAAGACCGGATCTGAACCCGGACGCACCGCTTCCCATGCATGGGTATCTGCGTTCTACCCCGGCGGAGCATGTATGTGCGGATGCTTTTTGGGACGGGGATGTGTATCGGATCGTGATCTCGGGGGAGATGCGGCAGGCTGCGCTGTTTGGGGAGAATATCGTGCTGAGGCGGACGATTTCTGCCGAGCTTGGGAGCAGTGAGGTGAAAATCCATGATGAGTATGTGAATGAAGGGTATGGGGATGAGCCTTTTATGCTGTTGTATCATTGTAATGTGGGATATCCGCTGCTGGATGCGGGGAGTGTGATCGAGGTGCCGGCTGTGGAAACGGTGCTGAAGGGGGAGGATAAGGAGACAGAGCGTCCGTGGAACCTTGTGGGGGAAGCGGTGGATCTGCTGCCGGAGGAAGTGTTTTATCATAAGATTCGTTTTGATGAGGACGGCAAGGCGCGTGTGCGGGTGAAAAATCCTGCGCTTGGAATGGGGATATGTGTGGAGTTTTCAGGAGAGGAGCTGCCGAATTTTACGCAGTGGAAGTCCATGGCATCAGGGGATTATGTTGTGGGACTGGAGCCTTGTAATTGTCATGTGGACGGGCAGAAATGGGAAGAGGAGAATGGGACGCTTCGGAGGATATTGGCTGGGGAGAAGAAGGTGGTGGAACTGGGGATTAGGGGGGAATAGCGGGGG
>OASX01000437.1_pt1 | contig 37006 bp, 36 predicted proteins | sample 1516531 | NCBI WGS metagenome assembly OASX01 (sample SAMEA2579911, study PRJEB22360) | human gut metagenome | biome: human gut; feature: human-associated habitat; material: faeces | place: Denmark | collected 2008/2010
AAGATGAAGCAGCAGATAAAGCAGCTGAGTTAAAAGATGAAGCTGAAGATAAAGCTGCTGAAGTGAAAGATGCAGCTGAAGATAAAGCATCAGAAGTGAAAAAAGCAGTTTCAAAAGTAAAAGATGAAGTGGCAGATAAAGCAACTGAGCTAAAAGATGAAGCTGAAGATAAAGCATCAGAAGCAAAAGATACGGTCTTAGGCAAAGTAGCTAAATTAAAAGATGCTGTTGTAGATAAAGTTGCTGAAGTAAAACATGCAGTTTTTGAAGCAAAAGATGAAGCAGCAGATAAAGCAGCTGAGTTAAAAGATGAAGCTGAAGATAAAGCATCAGAAGTAAAAAAAGCAGTTTCAGAAGCAAAAGATGAAGCAGCAGATAAAGCAGCTGAGCTAAAAGATGCAGCTGAAGATAAAGCATCAGAAGTGAAAAAAGCAGTTTCAGAAGCAAAAGATGAAGTGGCAGATAAAGCAACTGAGCTAAAAGATGAAGCTGAAGATAAAGCATCAGAAGCAAAAGATACGGTCTTAGGCAAAGTAGCTAAATTAAAAGATGCTGTTGTAGATAAAGTTGCTGAAGTAAAACATGCAGTTTTTGAAGCAAAAGATGAAGCAGCAGATAAAGCAGCTGAGTTAAAAGATGAAGCTGAAGATAAAGCATCAGAAGTGAAAAAAGCAGTTTCAGAAGCAAAAGATGAAGTGGCAGATAAAGCAACTGAGCTAAAAGATGAAGCTGAAGATAAAGCATCAGAAGCAAAAGATACGGTCTTAGGCAAAGTAGCTAAATTAAAAGATGCTGTTGTAGATAAAGTTGCTGAAGTAAAACATGCAGTTTTTGAAGCAAAAGATGAAGCGGCTGATAAAGTAGCGCAGTTAAAAGATGAAGCTGAAGATAAAGCATCAGAAGCAAAAGATGCGGTGGAAGATAAAGCATCAGAAGCAAAAGATGCGGTGGAAGATAAAGCATCAGAAGTGAAAAAAGCAGTTTCAGAAGCAAAAGATGAAGCTGAAGATAAAGCATCTGAGTTAAAAGATGCAGCTGAAGATAAAGCTGTAAAAGCAAAAGAAGCTGTCGAAGATAAAGTTGCTGAAGTAAAAGATTCGCTTTCAGAGGCAAAATATGTAATGTCTTCTAAAGTTGAAGCTGCAAAAGATGCAACAGTAAGCGCGGCAGTACAAGTTAAAGATGCTGTGGTTGCAGCAGCTAACTATGTTAAACATGTTGCGGAAAATAAAATGACTGAAGCAAAAGATGCTGTGTGCTCTAAAGCAGAGGAAGTAAAAAATGTAGATTCTGAAACAAAAGATCAATCTGCAGCCGTAAAAAAGTAATTGAAAAGTAAAAGCAATGGTTAAGGATTATTCAAATTAACTGAGTTGGGTTGTTCAAAAAAAACACAAAAAAGTAATTTTTTATCTTTACAAAAAATAAAATTTTTATAATGAACTTTTTTACAAGTCTTTTAAATTCATAGGGTTATAGTTGTTTTAGAGAGGTGTTATAAAAAAACTATATCTTTAGAAATGTAAATTTTTTTGGAAGATGTTTTATTTTAAGTTTTTTTACGTAAACTAGATCACACAAAGCAAATAGCTTTGGATTAATTCTTAATTATAAAATGGAGAATGACAATGAAAAAATCAGTATTAGCCGTATTAGTATTAGGTGCATCTTTAGCCGTAACTGGTTGTTTCGATAAACAAGAAACAGCTCAAAAAGTTGATGCAGCAAAAGATGCAACAGCAAATGCAGCAACACAAGTTAAAGATGCAGCAAAAGAAGCTGCAACTGATGTTAAAGATGCAGCAAAAGAAGTTGCAACTGATGTTAAAAATGCGGCAATTGACGCAAAAGATTCAGCTGCAAATAAAATGGCTGAAACAAAAGAAGCAGTAGCTGATAAAGCTTCTGAAATGAAAGATGCTGCTGCAAATAACATGGCTGAGGCAAAAGATGCAATGTCTTCTAAAATGGAAGAAGTAAAAAATGCAGCTTCTGAAGCAAAAGATGCTGCAGCAGATAAAATGGCTGAAGCAAAAGAAGCAATGTCTTCTAAAATGGAAGAAGTAAAAAATGCAGCTTCAGAAACAAAAGATGCTGTAGTAGATAAAGCAGCTGAAATAAAAGATGCGGCAGCGGATAAAGCGGCTGAAGCAAAAGATGCTACATCTGACAAAGCAGCTGAAGTGAAAGATGCTGTGACTAAATAATTAAACTTTCGTAAAATAAAACCTATCAGAGATTATCTGGTAGGTTTTTTCTTTTTGGAGCAATATGAAATGTTATGTGCAATTTATAAAAGTTTACGTAAGCCAGGCTGCTACCTCTATATTTCGAAACGAGATGATTTTTCAGCTGTACCGGATATATTAATGCAAAGTTTTGGCAAGCCTCAGTTTCTTATGCCATTTAATTTGAAAGGAAGCAAACTGCTTGTTCATGCAGATAAAAACGAGGTAATGGAAAAAATTACTCAGCAAGGATTTTATCTCCAAATGCCAAAACAAGATGATGGTTTGTTTAATAGTTTGAGTGAGATCAAATAAGCTTATTATTTTTTCGTAAAAATCTTCAAATATTGCTTTATCTCAATATTTTCTTTAAAAAACTCCTTTAAAATTCATCGCACTTTTAAAAGGAGAATAAAAATGAGTAGTTTCTTTGTGGCAGGTACAGATACTGACGTGGGTAAGACCACCGCCTGTCGTGCCATTATTCAGGCATTACAAGCAAAGGGCGTACGAATTGTGGGTTATAAGCCGATTGCTTGTAGCTGTGAAGAGGGTATTTATCCTGTCGAAAATCAGTCTAATGAATCCCAAACAGATTATGATGCTGAAAATAATTCAGATGTGTTAGCTTTAATGGATGCAACGAATGAGCCAGTATCTTATCAAGAAGTAAATAGCTATACTTTTGCTCATTCCTTGCCGATGCTGACTCGAGATAAATCACGCATTAAATTAAGTAAGATTAATCAAGCCTTAACGATATTAGTTCAAAAATATCAATCTGTTGTCGTGGAAGGTTCATTTGGGTTACTCACACCAATGGCAGAAGGTAAGAGTTTTGCTGATTGGGTTGTTGAGCATAAAATGCCTGTTGTGTTGGTTGTTGGTATCAAAGAAGGCTGTATTAACCATGCATTGCTGACAGCTCAAGTGATTAAACAGCTTGGCGTTCCTTTATTAGGCTGGATTGCAAATCGAATTAACCCTTGTTTAGGGCATTATAAAGAGGTGGTAGATATTTTAGAGGCTCAGATTGATGCGCCATTGTTAGGAAAAATCCCTTACATCCATAAACCAGAATCTCAAGAATTGGGACATTATTTAACGAATATTGATCGCTTAATGTATATGCAGACAGAATTAGTTAAATAGTCACTTTAAATAAAAAGTAAAAGTGCGGTTAAAACTTATTAAATTTTAACCGCACTTTTTTATTCTTCACCTTCAGAGAGTTCTTTTTTCAGAATATCCTCTTCCGCTAGGCTAGATAAACGAGCAATGGCATTGCGATAAGAGATTTCAAGGGTTTCTCGGCTTGTTGCAATTACACCTTGATCAACTAAGAATCCATCGTTTACATCATATACCCATCCATGCAGGGAGAGTTTTTGTCCACGTTCCCAAGCGCTTTTTACGATAGATGTGCGTCCTAGGTTATAAACTTGCTCTGCAACATTTAATTTAGTGAGCATATCTGAACGTTTTTCTGCTGAAAGATTGCCTAATAGATGCCCGTGTTTAAACCAAATATCACGAATATGGAGCAACCAGTTATTGATTAACCCTAGATCGTGATCTTGCATCGCTGCTTTAATACCACCACAATTTGTATGACCGCAAATAATAATATGTTCAATTTTGAGTACATCAACGGCATATTGTACAACTGAAAGGCAGTTAAAATCCGTATGAATAACTTGGTTAGCAACATTACGATGAACAAATAATTCGCCCGGTTCAAGATTTGTGAGTTTTTCAGCAGGAACACGGCTATCAGAGCATCCAATCCAAAGATAATGAGGTGTTTGGTGATCGGCAAGTTCTTTAAAATAAGTGGAATTTTCTTCTTTCATTCTTTGCGCCCAACTGTAGTTGTTTGCAAAGAGTTGTTTAATTTTGTCCATTTTTACTTTCCTTAATACGATGCGCTGAAAGATTGCTTTAAGCACAATAAATGAAATAGGGATAAAATTTATCGCCTAAAATGATGACCGCACTTTAAAGAAAGTGCGGTCAATTTAAACAATATTTTTAGAAATTTGCATTTCTTGGTGCGCGAGGGAATGGAATCACATCGCGAATATTTTGCACACCTGTTACATAAACAATTAAGCGTTCAAAACCAAGACCAAAACCTGAATGTGGTACGGTACCGTATTTACGAAGATCACGATACCACCAGTAATCTTCAGGGTTTAAGCCCATTTCTTCCATACGTTTATCTAAAATTTCTAAACGTTCTTCACGTTGAGAACCACCGATGATTTCACCAATTCCTGGGGCGAGAACATCCATTGCTGCAACGGTTTTACCATCATCATTTAAACGCATATAGAAGGCTTTAATATCTTTCGGATAGTTTTTCACAACAACAGGTGATTTGAAATATTCTTCCGCTAAGAAACGTTCATGTTCAGAAGACAAATCGATACCCCAAGATACTGGGAACTCGAATTTTTTACCTGATTTTAATAATACATCAATCGCATCGGTATAGTCGATTTGAGCAAAATCAGAGTTTACAAAGTTTTCTAAACGAGTAATAACATCTTTATCTACATGTTTTTCAAAGAATTTCAAGTCATCTTTGCGCTCAGCAAGTACTGCGCGGAACACGTATTTCAACATGTCTTCTGCTAATTTAGCATTGTCAGCAAGTGTTGCAAAAGCGACTTCAGGTTCAACCATCCAGAATTCTGCAAGGTGACGAGTTGTATTTGAATTTTCAGCACGGAATGTTGGACCGAAAGTATAGATTTTGCTTAATGCACACGCGTAAGTCTCACCATTTAACTGGCCTGAAACGGTTAAAAATGATTCTTTGCCGAAGAAGTCTTGACTGAAATCGACTTTACCATCTTCACCACGAGGAAGATTTTCTAAATCAAGCGTTGAGACACGGAACATTTCACCCGCACCTTCAGTATCTGATGCAGTAATTAATGGGGTAGCGACCCAATAGAAACCTTGTTCATGGAAGAAGCGATGAATAGCTTGAGCTAAGCAGTGACGAACTCGTGCGACTGCACCGATAATATTGGTACGAGGACGTAAGTGTGCCACTTCACGTAAGTATTCAATTGAGTGACGTTTTGCCGCCATTGGATAAGTATCAGGATCTTCTACAAACCCTGTCACTTCTACTTTTTCAGCTTGAAGTTCAACAGCTTGACCTTCAGCAGGTGACTCAACAATAGTACCGGTTACGATAACAGAGCAACCCGTTGTTAAGCGTAAGACTTCGCTCTCATAATTTTCAATATCGTTATTAACAATTGCTTGAATAGGGTCAAAGCAAGAGCCGTCATAAACAGCAAGGAAAGAAAGACCTGCTTTAGAGTCACGACGGGTACGGACCCATCCGCGTACGGTAACTTTTTCGCCTATAGCGATTTTACCTTGTAACACATCAACAATAGATGCAACTTTAGACATATAAACCTCTGTAATTCATTATAAATTAGGCAATAAAACCGTGTTAGTTTACCTTAAATCGCAAAATTTTCCATAAAAAGTTAGTGTAAATCGGGCTTGCACAGTAAAATAATTCCTTCACTTTATTTAGGAGAAAAACTATGTGGTCTGATATTTTGACCGGCTATGGCATTTTTATTTTAGAGATTTTAACGATTTTACTTGTAATCGCAGCTATCGTGGCAATGATTATTTCTGCAAAGCAACGTAATGCGGCACATCATGGTGAATTAGTTGTGACAGATCTTTCTGAGGAATTTAAGGAAACAGTTAAGCATTTACGCGATTTCCAACTTTCAGAAGAAGAGCTTAAACAAGCGGAAAAAACAGAGAAGAAAGCCAAAAAACAAGAAGCAAAGACTTTAAAAGCAAAATTAAAAAACGGTGAGAAAGCAGCACCTAAGCCTTGTGTTTACGTGCTCGATTTTAAGGGTGATATTTCTGCATCAGAAACAACCGCACTTCGTGAGGAAATTTCTGCGATTATTAATGTGGCGAAAGCAGATGATGAAGTCTTGCTACGTCTAGAAAGCCCAGGTGGTGTTGTTCATGGTTATGGCTTGGCTGCATCACAGTTAGCTCGCTTAAAACAAAAAGGGATTAAATTAACTGTTGCAGTAGATAAGGTCGCTGCAAGTGGTGGGTATATGATGGCTTGTGTGGCAGATAAAATTGCTTCTGCGCCTTTTGCGATTATCGGTTCTATTGGTGTGGTTGCGCAAATTCCCAATATCCATCGTTTATTGAAAAAACATGATGTCGATGTTGATGTGATGACAGCGGGAGAATTTAAACGCACTGTCACGGTGTTAGGTGAAAATACCGAAAAAGGGAAACAGAAATTCCAAGCAGAACTTGAGGAAACCCATCAATTATTTAAACAATTTGTGGCTCAAAATCGACCGCACTTAGATATTGATAAAGTTGCAACTGGTGAGCATTGGTTCGGTCAGCAAGCTCTAGAGCTTCAGCTAGTTGATGAGTTAGCGACCAGTGATGATATTATTCTTGAAAAAATGAAAGATAAGTCTGTGATCTCCGTGAAATATAAAGTGAAAAAGCCACTTTTACAAAAAATAGGTAAACAAGCAGAAGAGAGTATTGAAGGAATTATCCACCGAAATTTAACAAAAAATGGTCAAGATTTTATTCAATAAGAAAAAATTTTTACTTATTTGACAACTCTTTACACAACTTTACAAAAAAGTTCCATAAAAAATCATTTTTTAATGTTTTTTTATTTACAAGTTAGAGAATTATGACTACCATACGCAATGAAACTTTTTATAGTTTTATTTGTAAAATTTATAAAGTTTAGTTGTGTAGGTTCTTCTTGCAAGGATTGCACCTTAACAGTAAAAAGGTAAAGAAATGAAATTATCTCGTATTTTATTATCTGCAGTTGCGGTAGCAACAGTTGCTGCTTGTGGTAACTTGAGCAAAGTTACAGAAGCTGGTACACCAGAATATAAAGAAGTTGATGGTCAACAAGTACCACAACTTGTATGGCCTAAAATTGATAAAGCAGGCTTCAACCATGATGGTAGCCAATTCGGTTCATGGCCAAACTGGGACAACGTTCGTATGATCGAACGTGGTATGAACAAAGACCAATTATATAACCTAATCGGTCGTCCACACTTCTCTGAAGGTTTATACGGTGTTGAAGAGTGGGATTATGCGTTCAACTATCGTGAGAATGGTGTTCACAAAATTTGTCAATACAAAATATTATTTGACAAAAACCACAATGCTCAAAGCTTCTTCTGGTATCCAAACGGTTGTAACGGAAACTCAGCATTTACTTTAAGTGGTGACTTCTTGTTCGACTTCGATAAAGATACTTTAACTCCACGTGGTAAAGAAGTTGTTGATAACGTTGCAGCACAATTAAAAGAAACTGGTGCTAAAGAAGTTAAAGTTGCAGGTTACACTGACCGTTTAGGTTCTGATGCTTACAACTTAGATCTTTCTCAACGTCGTGCAAACCGTGTTAAAGCTCGTTTAGTTGAAGATGGTGTAACATCTGAAATTACAGCTGTTGGTTACGGTAAAGTGCCACAAGTTAAAGCTTGTAATGGTTACAAACACGCAAGTAAAGCTGAGAAAGACTGTTTACGTCCAAACCGTCGTGTAGAAATCACTGCTTCTGGTTCTGTATTAAAATTACAAGAAGGTGGTCAAACTAACGGTGGAACTCAAGGTCCAGCACCTCTTTATCAAAAATAATTAGATAGAGAAGACAAAAGAGCGTAATAAAAATTACGCTCTTTTTTATTTTATGTTAAGAAATTATTCAAGTAAAAGTTCTTCAATCAATTTAGTGGTTAAGTTGATATAACTTCCATTAAAACGATGGCTGAAATTGAGTAAATAATAGAGCTGGTAAAGGTGTTTTCTTTCTTCAAAACCTTCTTTATCAAGCGGGAAAGTGCGGTCATAAATTTCATAGAATTCAGGCGAGAAAGGTTGGAATAGTTCACTGAATGCTAAGTCACATTCTCTATCCCCCCAGTAGCAAGCAGGGTCATAAGTAAAGGTTTGGTTACCTACAACAGCAGTATTTTCAACCCATAAGTTACCATGTAACAAAGAGGGTTTCGGATTATGTTTTGCAAGCTTTTGTTTTACTTTCTCAGTTATTAAATCAAGATCGCCAAAATCTAAACCTTTGTCTTTGCAAAGCTGTAATTGCCATCCAATGCGTTGTTCTGCAAAGAATTTCGCCCAGCTCCCATTCCATTTATTAGGTTGATACTCAGGACCAAGCCAAGTATCAAAATCTAAACCATAGTTTTTAGTACCGGATACTTGATGAAGTTTTGCTAATTCTTCGCCAAAATGTGCTGTGGCATCAGTTTGTTGAGTAATAGTAAGCGCTTCTAACAATAAGAAACTATGATTTTGAGAACAGCCTACGCCATACACTTGTGGAAGTCTGATTGTATTGGTTTTGTCTAGTAGGTTTAATTGATCAGCCTCAGCACGAAACATTGAACGATAAGACCGTTCATTCACTTTAACAAAGACAGGTTGGATTCCATCCGTAATAAGCCAAGTTTCATTCACTTCGCCCCCTGGTACTTTGTTTTTTTCTTTGATGTTATAGTAAGCACCAAATTGATCAGCTAAGACTTGAGAAATTGATTTCCACATAATGCGCCTCCTAGACATGCTCGATTCTCCTTCATTCTATCCAAAATGTTAAAAATTACTGTGATATATCTCAAAAAATAGCAAAAATCTTTGTCATTTTTCATCTGAAACATCAATTCACTAATAAACGCGTGATTTTTTAATGAGTTAGTATTATCATTAAGTGTATTTTTAGTTAGAAAAGATAATCAGGGGAAACTATGCAACATCTGAAAGATCTTGTTGAGAAAGCAAAATCAGCGATTGAACAAATCGAAAATAAAAGTTTAACCACATTAGATGAAATTCGTGTGGAATATTTTGGTAAAAAAGGGCATTTCACCCAACTTATGCAAGAATTGCGTAATGTTGCTGCAGAAGAGCGTCCAGCAATGGGAGCTAAAATCAATGAAGCAAAACAAGCGGCATTAGATTTTTTAAATGCTAAAAAAGCAGAATGGGAGCAAGCAGAACTCAATGCGAAATTGGAAAAAGAGCGTATTGATGTAAGCCTTCCTGGTCGTAAAACAGAAACGGGTGGTTTACACCCAGTGACTATTACCATTAATCGCGTAACAAAATTCTTTTCAGAGTTAGGTTTTTCTGTGGAAACCGGTCCCGAAATTGAAAGTGATTATTACAATTTCGATGCATTAAATATCCCTAAACATCACCCAGCACGTGCTGATCATGATACTTTTTGGTTTAATCCTGAATTATTACTCCGTACACAAACCTCAGGTGTGCAAATTCGTACCATGGAAAAAATGCAACCGCCTATTCGTATTATGGCACCTGGTCGTGTATATCGTAACGACTACGATCAAACACATACACCAATGTTCCATCAAATTGAATTGCTTTATGTAGATAAAAAAGCAAACTTCACTGAGTTAAAAGGCTTATTACACGATTTCTTACGTGCATTTTTTGAAGAAGATTTACAAGTTCGTTTCCGTCCTTCTTATTTCCCATTTACCGAACCTTCTGCAGAAGTCGATGTAATGGGTAAAAACGGAAAATGGTTAGAAGTTTTAGGTTGTGGTATGGTGCATCCTAATGTGTTACGTAACGTAGGTATTGATCCAAATGAATATTCTGGCTTCGCAGTAGGCATGGGGGTTGAGCGTTTAACTATGTTACGCTACAACGTCACAGATTTGCGTTCATTCTTTGAAAACGACTTACGTTTTTTAAAACAATTTAAGTAATTAACCGTTGGGTTAAATTGACGATAATGATTAATTTAGAACGTAACACGTTCATCAATAAAGGATACAGAGATAATGAAATTTAGTGAAAATTGGGTGAGAGAATGGGTTAATCCATCAATTTCAACAGAGCAGTTATGTGATCAAATCACGATGCTTGGTTTAGAAGTTGATGGTGTTGAAAAAGTAGCTGGCGACTTTACAGGTGTTGTTGTGGGTGAAGTTGTTGAATGTGCGCAACACCCAGATGCAGACAAATTACGTGTCACTAAAGTAAATGTTGGTGGCGACCGTTTATTAGATATCGTTTGTGGTGCACCAAATTGCCGTCAAGGTTTAAAAGTAGCATGTGCAACTGAAGGCGCTGTATTACCTGGTGATTTTAAAATTAAGAAGACTAAATTACGTGGACAACCTTCAGAAGGGATGCTTTGCTCATTCTCTGAATTAGGTATTGATGTGGATGCAGATGGTATTATTGAATTACCGTTAGATGCACCAGTAGGCACAAATCTACGTGAATATTTAGATTTAGATGATAAAGCCATTGAAATTAGTTTAACGCCAAACCGTGCAGATTGTTTAAGCATTGCAGGTGTTGCACGTGAAGTTGGCGTGGTTAATAAACAAGTTGTTAATCAACCGCACTTTGATGCCGTACCGGCAACGATTTCAGATAAAGTTCAAATTGAATTAAACGCGCCAGAAGCATGTCCGCGTTATTTATTGCGCGTGGTGAAAAATGTGAATGTTAAAGCACAATCACCAATTTGGTTACAAGAAAAATTACGTCGTTGCGGTATTCGTTCTATCGACCCAATTGTAGATATTACTAACTATGTTTTACTTGAATTAGGCCAACCAATGCATGCTTTTGATGCATCAAAAGTAGCTCAACCTGTTCAAGTGCGTTTAGCCAATAACGACGAAGAACTCGTTTTATTAGATGGCACAACCGCAAAATTACAACCGAATACTTTAGTGATTGCAGATCAAACTGGTCCATTAGCAATGGCAGGTATCTTTGGTGGTCAAGCTAGTGGTGTTGATGCTGAAACAACAAAAGATGTGATTTTAGAGGCTGCATTCTTTGCACCATTAGCGATTGCGGGACGTGCAAGACAATACGGTTTACACACCGATTCTTCACATCGCTTTGAACGTGGTGTTGATTTTACGCTACAACGTCACGCAATGGAACGTGCAACAGCATTGTTACTAGACATTTGCGGTGGTGAAGCAGGCGAAATTTGTGAAGTCGTGAGCGAGCAATATTTACCAAAAGTCAATGAAGTCACTTTACGTCGTGAAAAATTAGATAGCTTATTAGGTCATCATATCGAAACTGAAACCGTAACCGAGATTTTTGAGCGTTTAGGTTTTGCAGTGAAATATGCTAATGATGTTTGGACCGTGACTTCTGCAAGCTGGCGTTTTGATATTGAAATCGAAGAAGATTTAATTGAAGAAGTGGCGCGTATTTATGGTTATAACAGCATTCCAAATAATGCACCATTAGCGCATCTTCGTATGCGTGAACATAAAGAGTCTGATTTAGATTTAAGCCGAATTAAAACTGCTCTTGTTGATGCAGATTATCAAGAAGCGATTACTTATAGCTTCATTGATCCAAAAGTACAGACTTTACTTCATCCAGAAATTGAAGCACTTGTATTACCAAATCCAATTTCAGTTGAAATGTCAGCAATGCGCGTTTCATTATTAAGTGGATTACTCGGTGCAGTGCTATACAATCAAAATCGTCAACAAAACCGCGTGCGTTTATTTGAAACAGGATTACGTTTTATTCCTGATGCCAATGCAGAATTTGGCATTCGCCAAGAGTTTGTTCTTGCTGGTGTAATTACAGGTACAGCTAAATCTGAATCTTGGACGGGTAAAGCAGAAAATGTAGATTTCTTTGATCTTAAAGGTGATTTAGAAAGTATTCTTTCTCTCACTGAAGTGGGGAGTCGTGTTAAGTTTGTGGCAAAAGCACACAGTGCATTGCACCCTGGACAATCTGCTTCAATTGAATTAGATGGAAAAGAAATTGGTTTTATTGGAACTATTCATCCACTTATCGCTCAAAAACTAGGATTAAATGGCAAAGCGGTTGTTTTTGAAATTTTATGGGATGCCATTGCAAATCGTCGTGTGGTTCAAGCTAAAGAGATTTCAAAATTCCCAGCAAACCGTCGTGACTTAGCTTTAGTCGTTGCTGATAATGTGCCAGCAGGCGATATTATCGAAGCATGTAAGCAAGCCGGCGGAGAAAAATTAACACAAGTCAATTTATTCGACGTATATCAAGGCATTGGCGTTGCTAGCGGACATAAGAGCTTAGCAATCAGTTTAACCATTCAAGATAATGAAAAAACGCTTGAAGATGATGAGATTAATGCGGTAATCTCTGCTGTATTAAACGAAGTTAAACAACGCTTTAATGCGGAGCTTAGAGACTAAACAGGAGACTAACATGGCAACGATTACAAAAATTGATATTACTGAATACTTATTAGATAAGTATCAATTACAAAAAGCTGAAGCTAAAGCATTAGTGGAAGACTTTTTTGAGGAAATTCGTTTATCGTTAGAATCTGGTGGTGAAGTGAAATTATCAGGTTTTGGTAATTTTGAACTTCGTAATAAAGCTTCCCGTCCAGGGCGTAATCCAAAAACAGGTGAAAGCATTCCTGTTTCTGCTCGCCGTGTAGTGGCATTCAAGCCAGGGCAAAAATTACGTGCTCGTGTGGAAAACACCAAGCCAAAACAATAGTAAGAAAAGTGCGGTCGTTTTTGACTGCACTTTTGTCAGGATTGAACATGAATAAGATTAAATGTGCTTTTTTAGTCGCAGGAAGTTTTTTGCTTTTTGCTTGTTCAAGTGGTGTTCGTGAAGAGTATGCGATGAACTATAAAGGTCAGATTGGTGATCCGATTATAGCCATTGCCATGTTAAGTGAACAACAATATGAATGGGCGGGTACACCATATGTTTTAGGTGGGCAATCTCGTGGTGGTATCGATTGTTCGGGTTTTGTGCAAAAGACCTTTATTGACCGTTTTAACATTCGCCTTCCTCGTACAACGAAAGATCAAGCGGGTTATGGAAAACTTGTTCGCAAAGAAGATATCCAAACTGGCGATTTAATTTTCTTTAAGACAGGGCGTGGACCAAATGGGTATCATGTCGGGATTTATGTGAAAGAAGATAAATTTTTACATGCCTCAACCAAAGGTGGCGTGATTTATTCTTCGATGAACAGCCCTTATTGGAAGAAAGCCTTTTGGCAAGTTAGACGAGTATAGTGAAAATAAAAAAGTGCGGTTAAAATTAACCGCACTTTTTCTTTTATGGATTCGCTGCAGGGCGAATGCCTAATGTATGACAAATCGCATACGTGAGTTCGCTACGATTTAACGTGTAGAAGTGGAAGTCATTCACACCTTCACGAGAAAGGATTTTTACCATATCCATTGCCACACTCGCCGCGACGAGATTGCGAGTAGTAGGATCGTCATCTAATCCTTCATATGCTTTAGCCAACCATGCTGGAATTTTTACATTCGTAAATGATGCCATTTTTTGCAGTTGTTTGAAATTAGTAACAGGCAGAATACCTGGAACAATTTCAGCCTCAATACCAATGGATGCACAGCGATCACGGAAGCGAAGATAACTGTCAATATCAAAGAAGAATTGAGTAATGACATGATTCGCACCTGCATCAATTTTACGTTTCAAATTGATTAAATCTGCTTGTGCTGATTTTGCTTCAGGGTGAACTTCAGGGTATGCCGCAACTGAAATATCAAAATCAGCCACGGAGCGGAGTAGTTCAACTAAGTCAGCCGCATAGAATGGTTTCTTAGCATAACCTTTTGGTTCATCACCACGTAATGCGACGATGTGACGAATTCCGCTATCCCAATAATCTTTTGCAATTTCTTTTAATTCTTCAGGTGTCGCATCAATACCTGTTAAATGTGGTGCAGCTTCTATGCCTGTTTCTGCTTTAATGGCTTTCACGATGCTATGCGTACGATCACGTTCGCCGGAGTTTGCACCATAGGTGACGGAAACAAATTTAGGATTTAATACTTTTAAGCGATGGATGGAATCCCAAAGCATGCTTTCCATTTTTTCATTTTTAGGCGGAAAGAATTCAAAGGAGACATTAATTTTTTTGTTAGTATCAGCAAGATGTTGATTTAATGTGTTAATTTCGTTTGCGTAGCTCATAGCATGCCTTCTTACGTTTTTTATTAGAATGCACTTATCATAAGATAAGAACTAATATGCGTCAATTTCAATGATTTCATCAAAATGATGAATGAAATTAATGATTATTTATTACGCGTTGTATTTTAAAAGAAAATCAATTTATTTGCACAAAAAGTTAGCATTTTGATTAAAAATAGGTATAATACGCCGACCCTGTAAATGCACGGATTCCCACCGTGCATTATTTTATCGAGATCACACTCGAAGGGGTGTAGATTAAGATCAATGGTTGTGTTTCGATATGAAACACTGGGTATCAAACTTATATTTTGGTAATTAATTAATGAAAACTTTTGTAGCAAAACCGGAAACAGTAAAACGTGACTGGTATGTGGTAGATGCGACAGGTAAAACTTTAGGTCGTTTAGCTACTGAATTAGCACGCCGTCTTCGTGGTAAACACAAGGCTGAGTACACTCCACACGTAGATACTGGTGATTACATCATCGTTATCAACGCAGACAAAGTGGCAGTAACTGGTCGTAAAGAAACAGATAAACTTTACTACTGGCACACTGGCTATGTAGGTGGTATCAAACAAGCGACTTTCAAAGAAATGATCGCTCGCCGTCCTGAAGCGGTGATTGAAATTGCGGTTAAAGGTATGTTGCCAAAAGGTCCATTAGGCCGTGCAATGTTCCGTAAATTAAAAGTGTATGCAGGTGCAGAACACCAACACGCAGCACAACAACCACAAGTATTAGACATTTAATCACGAGGTTTAGGAAATGGCAGAGAATCAAAACTACGGCACTGGTCGCCGCAAAAGCTCTTCAGCTCGTGTATTTATCAAACCGGGCAGTGGTAAAATCACTATCAACCAACGTGAATTAGACGTATATTTCGGTCGCGAAACAGCTCGTATGATCGTACGTCAACCGTTAGAATTAGTGGAATTAACTGATAAATTAGACCTATACATCACTGTTAAAGGTGGTGGTATTTCTGGTCAAGCGGGTGCAATCCGTCACGGTATCACTCGTGCATTAATGGAATATGATGAGACTTTACGTCCTGCTCTTCGTGCAGCTGGCTTCGTTACTCGTGACGCACGTCGCGTTGAACGTAAAAAAGTTGGTTTACACAAAGCACGTCGTCGTCCACAATACTCCAAACGTTAATTTTTTATTATCGTTTCAAGAAAGCAGAGAGCAATCTCTGCTTTTTTTATGTCTATAAAAAACAAATTAATTAAAAATTACCGTTCTTGGATTTTTCATTGATTGTTTGTAATTTATTGATTTCAAAGCAAAAATAAGAAATTATTAGCAATTCACCTGCCGGTTATGTTAAAATAATCGCCCATTTTTAGTAGAAGTATATAAGTTAGTTTGGATCTTCGGAGGAATAAATGTCCAATGCATCAAGTAAACGTTCAGTAATGACTCTTTTTTCAAATAAAAATGACATTTACTGCCATCAGGTAAAAATTGTTTTAGCTGAAAAAGGAGTCGCTTACGAAAACGAAGAAGTTGATCTGCAAGCATTATCAGAAGATTTAATGGAATTAAATCCTTACGGCACATTACCAACCTTGGTGGATCGTGATTTAGTGTTATTCAGCTCACGCATCATTATGGAATATCTTGATGAGCGTTTTCCACATCCTCCACTTATGCCAGTTTATCCGGTTTCTCGTGCGAAAAGCCGTCTTTTAATGTTACGTATCGAACAAGATTGGTATCCAACATTAGAAATTGCTGAAAAAGGCACAGAAGTTGAACGTGAAGAAGCATTAAAACAGCTAAAAGAAGAATTGCTAGCCGTATCCGTTGTCTTCCAACAAAGCCCTTATTTTATGAGTGAAGAGTTTGGTTTAGTCGATTGCTATGTTGCACCATTATTATGGAAATTACGCAATATGGGCGTGGAATTCAGCGGCACAGGAAGCAAAGCAATCAAAGGCTATATGGATCGCGTATTTAGCCGTGATTCATTCTTACAATCTGTAGGTGAAGCAGCACCTAAAAATTTAATGGATGATAAATAATGACCCACACACCTTCTCCAAAACGCCCTTATTTACTAAGAGCCTATTATGATTGGTTAGTGGATAACGATTTCACCCCATATTTGGTGGTGGATGCTAATTATTATGGTACCAATGTACCTGTAGAATACGTGAAAGATGGGCAAATCGTCTTAAATCTTTCTGCGGGAGCAACTGGGAATTTGCAATTAACCAATGATTTTATTCAGTTTAATGCACGTTTCAAAGGTGTTGCTCGTGAGTTATATATTCCGATGGGTGCCGCTTTAGCTATTTATGCACGTGAAAATGGTGATGGCGTGATGTTTGAGCCAGAAGAAATTTACGATGAACTCAATCGTGAGCCAACATCAGAACAGCCATTAAGTTTTGCAGAAGCGGTAGATAAGCCTAAAGCTGAAAAGAAACCACAAAAATCAGCATCTCATTTACGAATTGTGGATTAATAAAAGAAAAACAAAAGTGCGGTTAAAATTAACCGCACTTTTTTGTTTATTGGATTTTGTTAATTGGTGTAATTTTTTTAAATGAAATCAATGCGGATAAAACAATGGCAATGATTAAGGCTATGTAGTTTTGTATTGCAAATAATCTGAAGTCTTCAATATTACTATCATTAAATAAATAAGCAACCAAACTGTAATATAACACACCAATCAGAACGCTAAAGGCAAGATGGCGAAAATTCTTGTGGAATCGTGCAAACATGACGGTAAGACCAGTGAATAACATCGGTAACACAGCAATAACCATCATTAAAAGCATTAATGCTACGATGCTATCTAGATCTGTCACTTGCGTTAATAATATGGATGTGATTCCAAAAATAATAGTGCCAAGCAAAGTAAATACGAGAGGAATTAACCAACGATAAGAGGCAAAGCCTTTTTTCTCTATGACTTGGTTAGTTAGATTTACTCCCGTTGAAACAGCCTTAGGCAGTAGTTTATGAATGATTTGGGATTCTAAGAGAACTCCCGCTTTATTTGGAAAAGCAATTAGACCAAAAATTGCAGCTAATGCACCATGGAAAAGGCAGAGGTAAAGGTAATCATCGTTAACATCGTTAACATCGTTTGCTATGATATAAAAAGAAATTCCAGCGGTGAGTGTTCCGATGAAAGTGGCACTAAGAATGCCTTTAACGCTTCTCCTAAATTGACATAATCCGAGAATAAATCCGGTGGATATTCCCCAAATCAGCATAAAGTCAATTAAAAAAGACATTACTCTAGAAAAAAAATCAGCATGGGCAAATAAAACTCCAATACTTGAGACTCCTTCTGCTATACCTGTAGGGAGAGAGAAGTTTGAGAATAAGAATTGAAATACCAATTTGGCATAAACTGCGGTAAAAACTAGGAAGTAAAGAAAAATACGCCAGAAAGCGAATTGTTTTCTTAGAAAAGACATTTTTGGGGTTCCTTAAGCTGTAATATAAAAATTTTTATTAATTATTTTGTTGCCGTTTTCATATTGCGAACAAATTCGGCAAGTTCAGATAAGCATTGAGCCTGATTATCTAAGTTTCGCTCAATGATTTTTACCGTTGCAGAGCCTGAAATTGCGCCTGTTGCACCCAGTTGAAGGGCTTCTTTCACTTGAGCTGGTTGAGCAATACCAAAACCTTGTAGAATTGGTGACGCCTTATGGGCTTTAAGTTGTTCTACAAGTGTATCTAAGTTTGCGGCATGAGCTTGATTCTCTGCACTTGTTACACCCGAACGAGAAACTAAATAGGTATAGCCTTCGCTGTTTTCAGCAACGCCTTGTACCGTTTTGGTATCAGCATTTGGTGGGCAAATAAAGACAGGTTGAATACCGTGTTTTTTAGCGGCTTGAACATAGTCTTCTTTTGCCAATAGCGGAATATCTGCCACTAAAACTGCATCCACGCCGACTTCTGCACAACGTTGATAGAAATTATCTAAGCCTTTCGCAAAAATTAAATTTGCGCAAAGGAGTAAGCTAATCGGAATCTCTGGATATTTTGACCGCACTTTAGCGAGTAATTTGAAACTATCTTCTGTGCTATGGCCGGCATTAAGTGCTCGGTTATTGGCTGCTTGAATAACGGGACCATCTAGTAATGGATCTGAAAATGGAAAACCTAATTCCAAAGCATCTGCGCCATTTTCGACTAACGTGCAAATAATCTCAAAAGAGCGATCAAATGTTGGATCGCATAATGTCACGAAAGGTACAAAAGCCCCTTCTTTTTTCGCTGCAAGTTCTGCAAATTTAGTTTCAAAACGGCTCATTATAGCATTCCTTTTTCTTTTAAAACTTTATCAACGGTGAAAATATCTTTATCACCACGACCAGAAAGATTCACCACTAAAAGTTGTTCTTTATTTGGTTCTTGATGAATCATTTTTAGCGCATGTGCTAATGCATGAGAACTTTCCAATGCAGGAATAATCCCTTCATGTTTTGCTAACGCTTGGAAAGCATTTAATGCTTCATCATCAGTGATGCTTGGGTATTCTGCACGACCAATGCTTTGTAAGTAAGCATGTTGAGGGCCTACAGAAGGGAAGTCCAGTCCTGCAGAAATGGAGTAGGATTCTTCCACTTGGCCATCTTCAGTTTGCATTAAAGGTGATTTCATACCGAAATAAATACCCACTTTTGCATGGCCTAATGGTGCACCATGTTCACCACTTTCGATGCCATGACCTGCAGGTTCCACACCAATTAAGCGTACGCCTTTTTCATCAATAAAATCAGTAAACATACCAATCGCATTGGAACCACCACCGACTGCCGCAATGACAGCATCCGGTAAACGACCTTCTTTTTCTAAGATTTGACGTTTGGTTTCTTCCCCAATCATTTTTTGGAATTCACGTACAATGGTTGGGAATGGATGAGGACCTGCTGCGGTACCCAATAAATAATGGGTATTTTCATAGTTGGCTGACCAATCACGCATTGCTTCACAGCATGCATCTTTTAATGAGCAAGAGCCTTTTTGTACAGGTATTACTTCAGCCCCCATTAAACGCATACGAAATACGTTTGGTGATTGACGTTCCACGTCTTTAGCTCCCATATAAACACGGCAAGGCATATCTAACATCGCACAAGCAAGGGCTGTTGCTACGCCATGTTGGCCTGCACCGGTTTCCGCGATAATGCGCGTTTTACCCATGCGTTTTGCTAATAAAATTTGACCTAATACTTGGTTGGTTTTATGGGCACCACCGTGAAGTAAATCTTCACGTTTTAAATAAATTTTTGCTTTTGTTCCTTTGGTTAAATTACGGCAAAGGGTAAGTGCGGTTGGTCTGCCCGCATAATTTTTAAGTAAATTTTGAAATTCACGTTGGAATTCAGGATCGTCTTTTGCTTCAACAAAGGCTTTTTCTAGCTGTTGTAGTACCGGTACCAGAATTTCTGGTACATACATTCCGCCAAATTCACCGAAATAAGGATTTAAAAGGGTTTCTGACATAATATTTCCTTGTTATTTTTGAATTCTTGCGACATTAAGTGGTGCAAAAGTTTGTGCAGTTGGCATCACTTCAATTCGATTTATATTGACATGTTCAGGTTGTTGATTGAGCCATAACACAATATTAGCAATATCTTGTGGGCTGACATATTCTACATTTTCATAGAGTTTTTTAGCTCGGGCATCATCACCTTTAAAGCGGATATTAGAAAATTCAGTTCCACCACAAAGACCGGGTTCAACATTGGACACGCGAATTTGTGTGCCTGCAAGATCGGCTCGAAGATTTAAACTAAATTGTTTTATAAACGCTTTAGTGCCACCGTATACATTGCCACCTGGATAAGGATAAGTACCTGCAATTGAGCCTAAATTAATAATATGACCTGAATTGCGTTCTACCATTTGGGGTAACACAAGACGAGTGATGGTGACGAGACCTTTAATATTGGTATCAATCATTTGCATCCAATCGTCTAAACTCGCTTTATCAGCACTTTCTAAGCCTAATCCTAAACCTGCATTATTCACCAATAAATCAATGGATTGCCAATTAGCGGGAAGGGAATGGAAAGCATCTTCTGTTGCTTGGCGATCTGAAATATCAAAGGCAAGAAAGTGGAAGTTTTCACCTAATTCTTGTTGTAATTGTTCTAAACGAGCTACGCGGCGCCCTGTGCCAATTACACGATAACCATTTTCAATAAGTGTGCGACAAATTGCCGCACCAAATCCGGCAGTTGCGCCGGTTACTAACGCTGTTCTTTGCATAATGCTTCCCCTTAGCAATCAGATTAATTTGATAAAATCTTATTAAAAACTAACCGCACTTTTTCGCTATCTTTCACGCCAGCGGCAGTTTCTACACCAGAATTGAGATCGACACCTAAGCAACCTTGCTTAATGGCTTGTTCTATATTGTTAGGTGAAATGCCACCAGCCAAAATAATTTTGTGTTTCAAGTTTTCAGGAATGAGTGACCAATTAAAGGTTTTTCCTGTTCCACCTTGTTGATTAGCGGATTGGCTATCGAAAATATAGCGTGCGATATTTAAATCATCAGTAAAATCAACCGCACTTTGTGTCTCAGTATTCACCGAAATGGCTTTCCAAATTTGTATTTCTTCAGGCAGTTGGTGACGAAGTGCGGTAATAAATTCAGCAGTTTCTGAACCGTGTAACTGAACGGCATAAAGCTGCAATTGTTTAGCGATTTTTACAATAAAATCAATTTCTTGATTCTGGAACACGCCCACAAAACGAAGTGGTGATGCTGTCACTAATTCTTGTGCTTGACGTAGGCTCACACAGCGTTTTGAATGTTCGACGAAAATTAAGCCACCGTATAATGCCCCGTTTGCGTAAACCTCTTTGACATCTTGCGTGCGAGTTAAACCGCATACTTTATTTTCGCCAAAAATCACTTCACGCACAGCATTATTTAAATCTGCACTGCCCATTAGGCTGCTGCCGATTAAAAAGCCATGTGCCACTTTTTGCAAATCACGAATTTGGCTGTGATTATAAATCCCCGATTCGCTGATAATACGTGCATCAGCAGGAATGCGATCGGCATATTTTTGTGTGAGTTCTACCACGCGGTTTAAATTAACGGTGAGATCGTGAAGATTACGATTGTTAACACCGATGATTTTTGCACCTAATGCAAGGGCGCGATCAAACTCTTCTTCGTTGCTGGTTTCCGTCAATACGCCCATGCCGAGAGAATGTGCCAGATTGGCCAGTACGCGATAGGTTTCATCATTCACCACTGAAAGCATCAATAAAATAGCATCAGCTTGATAGTAGCGCGCAAGATAAACCTGATATTCGCTGATCATAAAATCTTTGCACAATACAGGTTGTGAGACAACGTCACGTACTTGCGGCAAATAGTCAAATTTACCTTGGAAGTATTTCTCATCCGTTAGCACAGAAACAGCTGACGCATAATGTTTATACACATTGGCAATTTCATCTAAATTAAATTCATTACGAATTAATCCTTTAGAAGGGGACGCTTTCTTACATTCTAAAATATAAGCAGGCTTTTGATGTGTGCCTTTAGCCAACGCATCATAAAAAGAGCGGTCAGATTGTTGAATGTTTTCTTTAAATTGTGAAAGCGGAAATTCAGCTTCCTTTGCTTTAACCCATTGTGCTTTGTCTAAGACGATTTTTTGTAGCACCGTAGCAGAGTCAATAGGTTTGGTGAAATCTTGCGTGATCATAATTTTTCTTCTTATTTATTGGGGCTTTATTGCGGCGTATCAAATCAGCCTTTATCTTAATATTTTGTCAAATGTTGTAATGTCTCAAACGCTTTGCCTGATGCAAGATGAGCCAATACATTTTGAACATTTTGTTTTAAGTCATCATGACCAAATAATTTCAACAATAATGCTACATTTGCGGCTACCGCATTAGCATGTTCAGCTTTGCCCTTACCTTGTAAAAGAGCAGTCAGATATTGGGCATTTTCTTGCGGTTCGCCACCACGTAAACTTTCTAAAGATTGTGTTTTTAAACCAAAATCCTCTGGGGTTAAGGTGAAGTAGTCAACTTTGCCGTTTTTAATTTCTGCCACTTGCGTTTCACCATGTACGGCGACTTCATCAAGACCGGCACCATGAACGACAAAAGTATGTTGATGACCTAATGCAACAGCGGTTTCAGCATAGGTTTTCACTAATTCAGGTGCATACACGCCAAGCAAATGATAAGTTGGGCGAGCAGGGTTAATTAATGGACCTAAAATATTAAAAAGTGTACGCGTTTTTAATGCCGCGCGAACAGGGGCAACATGTTTAAAACCACTGTGATATTGTTGAGCAAATAAGAAGCATACGCCAATATCATCAAGTGCTTGACGAGCTTGTTCTGGCGTGACGTTGACATTCACCCCGAGAGCGGTTAATACATCACTGGCACCTGATTTGCTTGATACACTACGGTTACCGTGTTTTGCCACTTTGGCACCCATAGAGGCTGCAACAATGGCACTGGCAGTAGAAATATTAATCGTATTTTGGCCATCGCCACCCGTTCCTACAATATCCGCAAAAGGGTAGTCAGGACGAGGGAATGATTTGGCATTTTGCAAGGATGCAGATACCGCACCACTTAATTCATCGATAGTGGCGCCACGTACTTTTAATGCAATCAGCATGGCAGCGATTTGTTCGTTATTCAGTTCGCCTTGCATAATAGCGTTAAAAATGACCGCACTTTCTTCTTTATTAAGTGTTTTTCCGCTGTAAAGTTGTTCTAATAATTGAGCCGTTTGCATAATCTCTCCTTTATACGTAAATATCGTAATCTAAATCGCGTGCTTCATCGCCAGTCATACCACGGAAACCCCAACAATGCGCCGGTTGTTCTTTAATCGTAATTTCAACATTGTGAGATTTAATGCCAATTTTGTATTCGAGTTCACTGAAAAGCATTTTGATTAAACGTTTTTTCGTGCCTTCCATACGACCTTGCATAAGGTTAATTTCAATAACGGTGTAATCATCGTTACGATCGATAGGATAAAGAAAATCTTCTTTATCTAAACATAAAAAACGAATTGCATGTTTTCCACGAGGAATGTCTAAACCAAGGTTTAAACAGTTATAAATTACTTCAGCAATATCTTGACGACGAGGTGCAAGCACTTCTTTTAATCCATATACGGTAATCATTTTTCTTCCTTAATCTCTGTTTAATAACCATTCCACAGATTGTTGTAATAATTTCGAACCTTGCACGGTAAGAATACTTTCTGGATGGAATTGGAAAGCACAAATTGGCAAGGTTTTATGACGAATCGCCATCACAATACCATTGTAATCAGCATTGACAATAAATTCGTCAGGCAGATTTTCACCCATTAAAGAGTGATAACGCGCCACAGGCATTGGGTTGGCAATATCTTTAAACATGGCTTGGTTATCATGTTGAATGCGCGATACTTTACCATGTAATACTTCGCCTGCATGTACAACCTCTCCACCAAAGGCTTGGATAAGCGCTTGATGACCTAAGCAAATACCAATAATTGGCACATCATTTTTTAAACGTTCAATAAGCGGGAGCAAGATACCAGCTTCTGCCGGAGTACCTGGTCCTGGAGAGAGTGCAAGAATCGTATCCGGTGTATTTAATGCTTCTTGTACCACTTGTTCTAAATTAGTGTCATTGCGATAAATTTTTACGTTATGCCCAAGCACACGGAATTGATCCACTAAGTTATAAGTGAATGAATCAAAATTATCTAAAAAGAGAATATTAGCCATAATTTATCGTCCTTATTTTGCTTGGGTATTGATTTGTTTGATTGCTTTAAGCACTGCAGCCGCTTTATGGCGAGTTTCATCTGCTTCCATTTGAGGATCAGAATCCAATACTTCGCCACAACCCGCTTGAATATGGGCAATGCCATTTTGTACAAAAGCAGAACGAATCACGATACAGGTATCAAAACGACCATCAGAGGTGAGATAGCCGACCGCACCGCCGTAGCTGTGACGTTTTTGCTGTTCAAATTGATAGATTAACTGCATCGCTTTGATTTTAGGCGCACCAGTTAACGTCCCCATATTCATACAAGCTTGATAAGCGTGTAAGGCATCAAGTTCAGGACGAAGTTTACCCACTACGCGAGAAACCAAATGCATGATGTGAGAATAGCGATCCACTTGCATTAATTCTGCCACTTTACGTGTACCGCTTTGGCAAACGCGAGCAATATCATTACGGGCTAAATCCACTAACATTAAATGTTCAGCTTGCTCTTTATGATCAAGACGTAATTCTAATTCCAAGCGCGCATCCAATTCAGGGTCAATATTGCCATGGGCATCAAACCCACGCGGACGAGAACCTGCAATTGGGTAAATTTCTAATTGACGATTATCTGGTGCATATTTCAGCGCACTTTCTGGTGATGCACCGAATAAAATGAAATCCTCATCGTTCATGTAGAACATGTAAGGGCTTGGATTGTTATGTTTTAATTGCGCATAACTTGCAAGGGTATTTGGGCAATCTAATGAAAAACGGCGAGATGGCACGATTTGGAACACATCACCAATATTAATATGATGTTTTAATGCTTTGACAATGCCGATAAATTCAGGATCTTCAAAGTTGGTGTTGACCTCATCACTTGCTGCTTTAATGGAAAGTACGCCATCAATATTTCTTAATTTTTGTGCAATAGAAAGTGCCGTTTTCGCGACTTCCACTTGTTCTTCTTGGCTAAAGCAAAAGCTTTTTAATGTGGCTTGTTGGCTTTGGTGATCGATGGTAATTAAATTTTCTGCGAGATAAAAACTGTAATCCGGGCAGTTAATGCCATCATCTTTTAATTCAACACCTTGCATTGGAATAAAATTTGTCACCAAATCATAAGCAAATAAACCACCTAAAAAGACAGGTGTGCTGCTATGTTGATAATAGTTAGAAATTACACGAAGTCCATCAAAAATGGTTGCAGCTTGTAATTTGCTGTCTTCATCTAATTGATTGTCGAGCGGCGCAAATTGTACAGAAAATTCATTCTCAAAATTGACCGCACTTACGGTACCGAGTTGGCTTAATACAGGATGAATTTCGTTTAACACTTGTTTACCGTTCGCATTCACTGCTCTAAAAGTCACTTGATTGCCTAAACAAGTAATTTTAACGGCGGCATTAATCAGAATAAGGCTCTGTAAGCTGTTTTTACTGCCAATTTCGGCAGAGTCGAGTAGAAGAGAATTTGAGTTCTGTTGGCATAGTGTATTAAAAATTGCGGTGGTGTCGGCATGATAGGGAACCGGTTGAGAGGTCACCGCAATAAAAGGGGTATTTTTCATAATCAATCCTGTATTCTGAACTTTTGCACTATTAAACTAGTACATAATGCATAAGTCAAGAAAATAATCAAAAAATTGGCGTGATTTTACAATATTTTTTTAATTTTTAATCAAAGATATTAAAAATAGAGAAAGTTGATTAGAAAAAAGCCATTTTGAGGCACATCTCAAAATGGCTTAATAGAAGAAGGAGATTCAGTGATTAGAGAGAAGCAACGATCTCATCAATTTTGTTTCTTGCTGAACGTTGTGCTTTTTCAATTGCCTCTGCACCTAATCCAATACCTTTTGCATAAGCAAACTGAACATCGGTAATACCAACAAAACCTAAAATGGCTTTTAAGTAATTTGTCACATTGTTGTTTTCATCATACATGCCACCAAAACTTGCTAATACAATCGCTTTTTTACCTTGAAGTAAACCTTCAGGGCCATTTGCAGTGTATTGGAAAGTCACACGAGGGCGAGCGATAAAATCAAAATAAGATTTAAGTTGTGTTGGGATGCCTAAGTTATACATAGGTGCACCAATTACAATAATATCAGCGGCTTTTAATTCAGCCACTAACTCATCAGATAAGGCTAAAAGTGCATTTTCTTCTGCAGTTTTAGGTTCGCCACGTACCGCAGTTGCCGCCGTTGCATCAAAATGGGGAAGTTGTTGCGCCGCTAAATCACGTACCACAATGTTGTGGTTTTTTAATTTTTCAATGGTGTAATCGGCTAATTTATTACTTTGAGAGTTATCTGCAAGGATGCTTGATTTCAATACTAATACGTTCATAGAGTTTCCTTTAATTGGTGTTTATCAAAAGTGCGGTCATTTTATCGGAAATTTTGAATAGATAAAGTAGCTATCAGGAAAATCATTATTTACTCATTGGAAAGAATTCAGCGAGATATTAACAAGTGTGATGGAAAGTGCTAGAATTCTCCGCCGCACTTGCTTTGCTCGATAGTGGGAGTGAATGAAAGTGCGGTTTGTTTTTAATCATTATTTGCATGTTGCCTTTCGTATGGGCGACCACTGTATAAGGAAAAATTATGCCTATTATTACTTTACCGGACGGTTCTAAACGTGAATTTGATCGTCCAGTTTCTGTGTTAGAAGTGGCTCAAGATATCGGAGCCGGCCTTGCCAAAGCAACCATCGCTGGCCGTGTAAACGGTGAACGTCGTGATGCGTGTGACATCATCAATGAAGATGCCAACCTTGAAATTATTACGGCAAAAGATGAAGACGGTTTAGAAATTATTCGTCACTCTTGCGCACACTTGCTCGGTCACGCAATCAAACAATTATTCCCAGATGTCAAAATGGCAATCGGTCCAACGATTGAAAATGGCTTCTATTATGACGTAGATTTAGACCGTTCTTTAACGCAAGAAGACATTGATGCTATTGAAAAACGTATGCTTGAATTGGCGAAAACCAATTATGACGTGATCAAAACTCCGGTAAGCTGGCAAGAAGCAAGAGATACTTTTGAAAAACGCGGTGAGCCATACAAAATGGCTATCTTAGATGAAAACATCGAACGTACCGCAACGCCTGCGCTTTATCATCACGAAGAATACATTGATATGTGTCGTGGACCACATGTGCCAAATATGCGTTTCTGCCACAACTTTAAATTAATGAAAGTTGCAGGTGCTTACTGGCGTGGTGATAGCAAAAATAAAATGTTACAACGTATCTATGGTACGGCTTGGGCAGATAAAAAACAATTAGCGGAATACTTAACCCGCTTAGAAGAAGCGGCAAAACGTGACCACCGTAAAATCGGTAAAGCATTAGATTTATATCATATGCAAGAAGAAGCACCAGGTATGGTGTTCTGGCATAACGATGGTTGGACAATTTTCCGTGAATTGGAAACCTTCGTTCGTACAAAATTAAAAGAATACGATTATCAAGAAGTAAAAGGTCCGTTCATGATGGACCGTGTGTTATGGGAAAAAACTGGTCACTGGCAAAACTATGGCGATTTGATGTTTACTACACAATCAGAAAACCGTGAATATGCGATTAAACCAATGAACTGCCCAGGTCACGTTCAAATCTTTAACCAAGGTTTAAAATCTTACCGTGATTTACCAATCCGTATGGCGGAATTTGGTTCTTGTCACCGTAATGAACCATCGGGTTCTTTACATGGTTTAATGCGTGTACGTGGTTTCACTCAAGATGATGCACACATTTTCTGTACAGAAGACCAAATTGAAAGTGAAGTAACCAGCTGTATCAAAATGGTTTACGACATTTACAGCACGTTCGGTTTCCAAAATATTCAGGTGAAATTATCTACTCGTCCTGAAAAACGTATCGGTGCAGATGATATGTGGGATCGCGCAGAAGCAGGTCTTGCGGCAGCATTAGCGCATAACGGTCTTGAATATGAAATTCAAGAGGGTGAAGGTGCATTCTATGGTCCGAAAATTGAGTTTGCATTACGTGACTGTTTAGATCGTGAATGGCAATGCGGTACTATCCAATTAGACTTTGCATTACCAGGCCGTCTAAATGCGTCTTATGTGGCAGAAGACAATGATCGTCGTACACCAGTTATGATTCACCGTGCGATTTTAGGTTCGATTGAACGTTTCATCGGTATCATTACTGAAGAGTATGCGGGTTTCTTCCCTGCATGGTTAGCACCAGTTCAAGCGATTGTGATGAACATTACCGATAGCCAAGCAGACTACGTTCAAAAAGTAGTAAAACAACTTTCTGATGCGGGCTTACGTGTTAAAGCAGATTTACGTAATGAAAAAGTTGGCTTCAAGATCCGCGAACATACCTTACGTCGCGTGCCTTATATGCTCGTTTGCGGTGATAAAGAAATCGCAGAAGGCAAAGTGGCTGTACGTACCCGTAAAGGTGCAGATTTAGGTACTTTCACGATTGAAGAATTTGCTGAAATCTTAAAATCCCAAGTAAGACAACGTGAGTTGAAATTGTTGGGTGAAGAGTAATTAATTCTTTAAAATCTTAATTAAAAATGACCGCACTTTGATGTGCGGTTTTTTTATATTCACGGTATAAAAATAAACTCAAGTATCTCTTTCTTCTATATAATAGCCTTATCACAAGGAGACGAATATGACAGCTCAAACTCAACAATTAACACCAGAATTAACGTTAGAACATATCAATGAAATTCCTGTTTTAATTTTAAATCACCCAGTAGGATTGGCTCGAATTGCACTACAAGGGGCACAGCTATTAAATTGGCAGCCTAAAGGGGCAGAGCAGGATATTTTTTGGTTAAGTGAGATTGAACTTTTCACACAAGGTGTGGCAATTCGCGGCGGTGTGCCGATTTGTTACCCTTGGTTTGGAGGCCTTAAACAACCTTCACACGGTACAGCGCGTTTACGTTTGTGGCAATTAAGTGATTATGATCTCCAATCTAATAAAGTGCGGTTAGAATTTTCGCTCTTTTCTGAATATGGTGTGATTGAAGCCAAAATGAAAATGGAATTTACCGATAAATGCACAATGACTTTAACGCATTTAGGGCAAGAGCCGGCTCAAGCCGCATTGCACAGCTATTTTAATATTGGTGATATTTCAAAAATTAAAGTCCAAAATTTACCAAATCGTTGTTTTGATTCATTACAAGGTAAGCATACAGACGTTCCTTCGATTAGAAGAATAGAACAAGGCGTCGATTGTATTTATTCATTAGAAGAAAATAAAACATTGTTGGTGGATAAAGTATTTAATCGACGTATTCAAATTACCCATCATCATGCAGATTCAATTGTGCTATGGAATCCTTGGGAGAAAACGCCAAGTGCGATGCAACCAGAAGGGTATAGAACAATGGTATGTATTGAAACCGCAAGATTAGAGAAATTACTTCAATTTGGTGAAAGTATTTCTGCTGAAATAAGTGCTTTACCCGCTGATATTTAAAGGAATAGAAATCCTTGTTGCATAAACGTGGCAAATACTATAAAATTTTGCCCGTTTTTTGTTTGTTTTTATAGCAAATGATTGAAGAAATCTTCTGTTTTAAATGCAGTGGGTTTTATCTTAAATAAATAGAAGGAATAACATTATCAAAACCGTAAAAAAAGCTCCGGCAGCTAACCGCCCGAATCGCATTAACGATGAAATTCGAGTAAAAGAAGTTCGTTTGATTGACCAAGATGGTGAACAAGCGGGGATTGTATCAATTCAACAGGCCTTAGAGATGGCAGAACAAGTAGCGCTTGATTTAGTTGAGATTAGTCCGAATGCCGAACCACCGGTTTGTCGTATTATGAACTACGGCAAGTTCCTCTATGAAAAGAGTAAAACTGCAAAAGAACAGAAGAAAAAGCAAAAAGTTGTACAAGTGAAGGAAATTAAATTCCGTCCAGGTACTGATGAAGGTGACTACCAAGTTAAATTACGTAGCTTAATCCGTTTCTTAGAAGATGGCGATAAAGCGAAAATTACTGTACGTTTCCGTGGTCGTGAAATGGCTCACCAAGATATCGGTTTAGACGTGTTAGAACGTGTTAAAAATGACTTAGCTGATATTTCTGTTGTGGAATCTGCACCGGGTAAATTAGAAGGTCGCCAAGCGGTAATGGTGTTAGCACCTAAGAAAAAATAATTTTTTATTTAGATTTGATCTAGATAATCGAATTTTCACTTCGGTGAGAATACAACTGCATATTGGGCAAACTACGCAGCCTAATTGCTTTTGGAGAAGGGCAATTCAATTTGCCATATTGGAATAATTAGTGCCTACAAGTAATCTTCGGATTCGCCTAATTATGTGTTTAACTTAAAATGCGGAGTTATTTTAACAATGCCTAAAATTAAAACAGTACGTGGTGCTGCTAAGCGTTTCAAAAAAACAGCTTCTGGCGGTTTCAAACGTAAACAATCTCACTTACGTCATATTTTGACTAAAAAGACAACTAAACGTAAACGTCATTTACGTCATAAATCAATGGTTGCGAAAGCAGACCAAGTTTTAGTAGTAGCTTGCTTACCATACGCATAAGCCGTTATTTAAGCAAAACGTACGATTAGTTAAATTAGTTAAAAATATTACATAGGAGATTAAATAATGGCTCGTGTAAAACGTGGTGTTATTGCAAGAGCACGCCATAAGAAAGTTCTTAAGGCTGCTAAAGGTTATTATGGTGCACGTTCACGCGTGTATCGCGTTGCTTTCCAAGCGGTGATCAAAGCTGGTCAATACGCATATCGTGACCGTCGTCAACGTAAACGTCAATTCCGTCAATTATGGATTGCACGTATCAACGCTGCGGCTCGTCAAAATGGTTTGTCTTACAGCAAATTCATCAACGGCTTGAAAAAAGCGTCTGTTGAAATCGACCGTAAGATCCTTGCTGATATCGCTGTATTCGACAAAGTAGCGTTCGCTGCATTAGTTGAAAAAGCAAAATCTGCACTTTAATTTTTTAAAGTTTAGATTCAAAAATTAGGACGCTGAAAAGCGTCCTTTTTTATTACCTCCAAAAAAGAAAAAACCGCTACTCAAAACTTGAATAGCGGGGAGGTCTTAATTATAAGAAACTTCAAAAAGATAACTGCAATATGCAGTGCACTAGCAATGTATCAGACTGTGTGTTTTTAAAATAGTTCGATATTTTTGAAAAAATTTTTTAAAATATCAAAATTAAACCAAAATGAACGAATTTAGCCCTTTATAAAGGCGATAATTTGCTCTTCAATCCCTTTTTCATCTAATTTAATTTCAGCAAGTGCTTCTTGTTGTGTACCTTGCGGAATAAAGATATCAGGTAAACCAAGTTGTAAAAGTGCGGTTGTTTTTCCATGAGAATTTAGCACTTCTGAAACTGCAGAACCTGCGCCACCTTGAATCGCATTTTCTTCCAATGTCACAATGACGTCATGGGTATTTGCCACTTCTAGAATACGAGCTTCATCAATTGGTTTTACAAAGCGCATATCGACAACAGTCGCATTGAGTTTTTCTGCCACAGATAAAGCAGCAGGTAAGAGAGTACCAAAATTCAGAATCGCGATTTTTTCACCTTGACGAACCATTTTTGAACGACCAATTTCTAATTCAGCAAGTGGGGTTAATTCTACGCCGATTGCATTTCCACGCGGATAACGTACCGCAGCCGGTTTACCACATTTATAACCCGTATAAAGCATTTGGCGACATTCATTTTCATCACTTGGTGTCATAATGATTATATTCGGAATGCAGCGCATAAAACTTAAATCAAACGCACCTTGGTGAGTTTGACCATCAGCACCTACGATACCTGCACGATCGATGGCAAAGAGAACAGGTAAGTTTTGAATAGCAACATCGTGAATAAGCTGATCATAAGCACGTTGTAAGAAGGTAGAATAAATTGCCACAACAGGTTTATAACCGCCAATTGCAAGACCGGCTGCAAAGGTAACAGCATGTTGCTCAGCGATGGCTACATCAAAATATTGTTGTGGGAATCGTTCTGAAAATTCAACCATGCCAGAACCTTCACGCATTGCAGGTGTGATGCCCACTAATTTATCGTTTTGTTCTGCCATTTCACATAACCAATCACCAAAGATTTTTGAATAGGTTGGTTTGGCATTTGATTTCGGGAGTTGACCGCTTGTTGGGTCAAATTTTGGCACACCATGGAAACCAATAGGGTCTTTTTCTGCTGGCTCGTAACCTTTCCCTTTTTTGGTTTTGATGTGTAAGAATTGCGGCCCTTTGAGATCGCGCATATTGCTTAAGGTGGCAATTAATTCATCAATATTATGCCCATCAATTGGTCCAATATAGTTAAAACCGAGCTCTTCAAAAAGCGTACTTTCTGGAGAGAACATTACACCTTTCATGTGCTCTTCGGTTTTCTTCATAAAGTTTTTAACGGTCGGTACTTTATCTAAGATTTTTTTACTGCCATCACGAACTGTTGAATATAATGAACCAGAGAAAATGCGAGCAAGGTGATTATTCAATGCCCCCACATTTTCAGAAATAGACATTTCATTGTCATTTAAAATGACCAACATATCAGTATGCAAAGAACCCGCATGGTTTAATGCTTCAAATGCCATCCCCGCAGTGATAGCACCGTCACCAATCACACAAACGGTTTTACGACCCGCATTTTCACGTTCTGCCGCAACTGCAATACCTAGTCCTGCACTGATAGAAGTAGAAGAGTGACCAACACTTAATACATCGAATTCACTTTCTTCACGCCAAGGGAAGGGATGAATACCGCCTTTTTGGCGAATGGTGGACATTTGATCTCGACGCCCAGTCAAAATTTTGTGTGGATAAGCTTGATGGCCCACATCCCAAATTAATTGATCAAAAGGAGTTTTAAAAATGTAGTGTAGTGCAACCGTTAATTCAACGGTACCAAGACCAGAAGCTAAATGACCACTGGTTTGACTAACGGATTCCAACAGATAACTCCGTAATTCCTGACAAAGTTGCGGAAGCTGATCTTTATTCAAAAGACGCAAATCTTCCGGCGAATTAATTAAGGATAAAAGAGGATAGTTGTTCATATATTCGTTAGTCCTAAAATGTGAAAAAAGTGACCGCACTTTGAAAAATCAAAGTCAGGGCTGTCACCATTAACTTTTACGATTGACAATAAATTCAGCTAATGCACGCAATGCAGTGGTATCAAAAGGTAAATTGTCTAATTCATGTAAGGCGGTTTGATAGAGTTCTTGGGCTTTTTGTTTCGCGCCCTCTAACCCTAACAGCTTTGGATAAGTGCTTTTATCTAAACCTAAATCAGACCCCACTGGTTTACCGATTTCAGCACTGTCACCTTCAATATCTAAAATGTCATCTTGTACTTGGAAAGCTAAACCAATAGCTTGTGAATAACGTTCTAGTTGTTGCTCTAATTCTTTGTTTTCAAAGTGAGGAGAGCAGATAAAACCCAGTTTTAATGCAGCTGTTAGCAACGCACCAGTTTTATTGCGATGAATAAGTTCTAATTCGGCTAAATTAACTTGTTTATGCTCAGAAATTAAATCTAAACTTTGCCCTAAACACATGCCTTGTACGCCAGATGCTTGAGCTAAGACTTTCACTAATTGCAATTTTTGTTCTGCAGAAAGAGAAGGTGCTTGCGTAAGAATTTCAAAGGCAAAAGTTTGTAATGCATCGCCAGCTAAAATGGCAGTCGCTTCATCAAAAGCAATATGACAAGTTGGTTGACCACGACGAAGTTCATCGTTATCCATTGCAGGCAAATCATCATGGATTAAAGAATAAGCATGGATGGATTCAATGGCTGCGGCGGCGTAATCTAGAGCTGGCATTTCTGCCCCCAGCATTTTACCCGTTGCATAGACAAGGAAAGGACGAACGCGTTTGCCGCCTAGCAATAAGCCATATTTCATGGCATCACGCAAAGGGGCATTATAAGAGTCAATTTCTTCAAATTGATTGGCTAAAAACTGATTAATACGATCTTGAACTTGTTTGAGTTCAGTGCCGAATTGATAACTCATGAATTACTCGTCCCCTTGATAATCACTTAATGGGGCGGTTTCGCTTTTTTGTAACAAAATTTGAATACGTTGTTCTGCTTGTTGCAAGCGCTCTTGACCAAGTTGAGCCAATTTAATGCCGTTCTCAAATTCTTTCAGCGCATCTTCCAATGGTAATTCACCGCTTTCAAGTTTTGCCACAATTGTTTCTAACTGTGCAAGTGTTGTTTCAAAATCAGGTTCAGCATTTGCTGGTTTACGCGCCATTAAATTATCCTTTTCAGATGAATAAATTGCTCCGTATTGTACTTGATTTTTATAGGGATGTTAAAAACTTATTTCAAAGTGCGGTCAGTTTTTCGTGAGAATTTGAACTTTGTGGGATCTGGAATTTAGCGTACAATACGGCCATTTTTTATTATTCACAGATTATTATGAAATTTATCGTTAAACTTTTTCCTGAAATTATGATTAAAAGCGAAACCGTGCGTAAGCGTTTCGCAAAAATTTTGACCTCAAATATCCGCAATATTTTACAGAAATATGATGAAGAAACAGCGGTTATTCGTCATTGGGATTACATCGAAGTGCGCTCAAAAAATGAAGCCAATCGTGAAGAGTTAATTGCGCTTTTACAACGCATTCCAGGTATTCATCATTTTTTAGAAGTGGAAGAAAAACCGTTTACCGATTTACATCATATCTTTGAGTTAACCTTAGCGGATGTTGCAGCTCAACTTGAAAACAAAACCTTTTGCGTGCGTGTAAAACGTAAAGGGAAACATGATTTCAGTTCCATTGAAGCTGAACGTTACATCGGTGGTGGTTTAAATCAGCATATTGAAAGTGCAAAAGTACGCTTAAAAAATCCTGATGTGACGGTGCGTATTGATATTGAAGATGACAAAATGATGCTGGTGAGAGCTCGTCATGTTGGTCTTGGCGGTTATCCAATTGGGACACAAGAAGATGTGCTTTCATTGATTTCAGGTGGCTTTGACTCAGGCGTATCCAGTTATATGCTTATTCGCCGTGGTTCACGAGTACATTATTGTTTCTTCAATTTAGGGGGGGCAGCCCATGAAATTGGCGTGAAACAAATGGCTTACCATATTTGGAATCGCTATAGCTCATCCCATAAAGTCCGCTTTATTGCCATTCCTTTTGAAGGCGTAGTGGGCGAGATTTTAGAGAAAGTTGATAACGGCCAAATGGGCGTAGTATTAAAACGAATGATGGTGCGAGCTGCAAGTAAAGTTGCACAACGTTTTGATATTCAAGCTATCGTTACCGGCGAAGCACTCGGACAAGTTTCGAGCCAAACCTTGACCAATTTACGTTTAATTGATGAAGCATCTGATGCGTTAGTATTACGTCCACTTATTACCCATGATAAAGAACAAATTATTGCGATGGCGAAAGAGATCGGCACAGATGATATTGCCAAATCAATGCCAGAATTCTGTGGGGTGATTTCTAAAAATCCAACGATTAAAGCCGTCCGTGAAAAAATTCTTGAAGAAGAAAATCACTTTGATTTTGGCGTGTTGGAAAGTGCGGTTGAAAATGCACAATATCTAGATATTCGCCAAATTGCAGAAGAAACAGAAAAAGAAGTGGTGGAAGTAGATACCATTTCAGTGCTTGGTGAAAACGATATTATTTTAGATATTCGTAGCCCAGAAGAGACAGATGAAAATCCATTTGAATCAGACGAGCATCAAGTAATGCAGTTGCCGTTTTACAAATTATCTTCGCAATTCGGTTCATTAGATCAAAGTAAAAACTATGTGCTTTACTGTGAAAGAGGCGTGATGAGTAAACTTCAAGCGCTTTATTTAAAAGAAAATGGTTTTACGAATGTGAGAGTTTTCGGGAAAAAATAAGCCCAAAAATGACCGCACTTTAACGTGCGGTTTTTTTATTCGTAATCTAATTCACCCACTAATTCATCGATAGCTTTGGCAAGTAATGTCCGATCATGACGATAGCTTATATCATCTGCATTCAAGCGTTTAGCTAAGATTTTAACGGAAGAAGTGGCAGACAAATCGACCGCACTTTTTTCGCGATAAGGGGTAATGGCGCCATTAATGACAGGGGTACCGACGATTTCATTAATTTTCTGAATACGATCTGCTAGTGAAAGATGAGAGGCCGCGCCAATTTCTACCCCTAAATTATCAATAAAAATCACTTTCGCTTTGCTATTACGCAAGGCAGTTGCTAATTCAGGTAATAATAATGGCGGCATAATGCTCGTCATGAAACTTCCTGGACCAAGTAAAATGACTTCCGCTTGCTCCAATGCTTGGATGGCTTCTTGTGCGGCTTTAACCATGGGCACTAAGAAAAGTGATTGGGGTAATTCTGTTAAATTATCAATGCTCACTTCCCCCACAATACTGGAGCCGGAACCTAAACTCGCGGCAAGATGAACAGGTTCTTCTGACATGGGAATAATGTGAGATTTTACTTTGAGTAATTCACGAATTAAGTTAATGGCTTCAATAGGGCGAATATGCATATCTTCTAAAGCTTTGAGCATTAAATTGCCTAAATTATGCCCAGAAAGTTCACCTTCACCGGTAAAGCGGTATTCAAATAATGCAGATGCCGTGCTTGGCTCAATGATGATTTGATTTAAGCAATTACGTAGATCGCCCCATGCGATACCACCTTGTTCTTGGCGAATGCGACCCGTTGAATTCCGGCCAGTTGACCCGCCGTTATCTGTGGTGGTGACAATACCGGTTAAACGCTCTTTCATAAAACTGAGCGCCGATAATACACGCCCTAATCCATGACCACCACCAATGGCAACAATATGTTTGATTTCGTCTAAATTTTCATGACGGCTGTGACGAGATAAATCAGACATTTTTCTTCCTTTTTTACCTATAAATAATTATAAAA
>OASX01000457.1_pt1 | contig 35340 bp, 27 predicted proteins | sample 1516531 | NCBI WGS metagenome assembly OASX01 (sample SAMEA2579911, study PRJEB22360) | human gut metagenome | biome: human gut; feature: human-associated habitat; material: faeces | place: Denmark | collected 2008/2010
CGCCGCGATTTCTATGACCTTGCCGTGGGTAATGTTCCCTTTGGCCAATACCGGGTAAACGACAAGGCGTACAACAAGCTGGGATTCTCCATCCACAACTATTTCTTTGCCAAAGCCCTCGACCAAGTGCGTCCGGACGGCATTGTGGCCTTTGTCACTAGCCGTTACACGCTGGACAGTAAAGACAGCTCTGCCCGCAAGCACATTGCAGAACGCGCTGATTTACTGGGAGCTATCCGTTTGCCGAACAATGCGTTCAAGGCAAATGCTGGAACAGAAGTTGTCAGCGATATTATTTTTCTGCAAAAGCGTGACCGCCCTATCGACCATGAGCCAGACTGGGTACAGCTCGGCAAAACGGAAGATGGCTTTGCCATCAACCAGTATTTTGTAGACCACCCGGAGATGGTGCTGGGTGAGCTGACTTCTGAAAGCACCCAGTATGGCCGTGAGGAATGCACCGTGCGCCCCATCGAGGGCGCAGTGCTGGCCGACCAGCTTGCCGAAGCGATCCAGCATATTGAGGGACAGTACGCTGAAGTTGAGGTGGAAACACCAGATATTGCGGATGCTGATAATGAGAAGCACATTCTTCCGGCTGACCCGGATGTGAAGAATTTCTCCTACACCGTGGTAGACGGTGAGGTGTACTACCGGGAAAATTCGGTCATGACACAGGTGGATCTTTCTGACGCTGCCAAAGGCCGTGTGACCGGGATGGTGGAGCTGCGGCAGATCGTCAACGAACTTATCGACCAGCAGTTGAATGACTACCCGGATGCTGACATTCAGGCAACGCAGGATAAGCTGAACACCGCCTACGATGCCTTTTCCGCAAAGTACGGTCTGCTGAATGACCGTAAGAACGGCAGATTATTTGAGCAGGATTCCTCTTACTATCTGCTGTGTTCTCTGGAAAATCTGGACGATCAGGGGCAGCTCAAAAGCAAAGCGGCAATGTTCACCAAACGGACGATTCGCCCGGAACGCGCAGTCACCAGTGTAGACACTCCCACGGAAGCCCTTGCGGTGTCCATCGGAGAGCGTGGCCGGGTGGACTTGCCCTATATGGCAGAACTGCTCGGCACTCCCGGCGACTATGTGCGCATCACGAGCAAACTGTCCGGCGTGATTTTCAAAGACCCCGGCGCAGACCCCACCGACCCGGAAGCGGGCTGGCAAATGGCAGACGAATACCTGTCCGGCAATGTCCGTGCAAAGCTGCGCATGGCACAGCTTGCTGCCGAAACAAACCCGGAGTTTGCAGTCAACGTCACCGCGTTGGAAAAGGCGCAGCCGAAAGACCTTGAAGCATCTGAAATTGATGTGCGGCTGGGTGCAACATGGCTTGCGCCGGAGATCATCCAAAAGTTTATGGCAGAAACATTCCAGATTCCCTACTATCTGCGCCATGCAGTCAAAGTGAGATATTCTCCCTATACCGCAGAATGGCGCATCGAGGGCAAGTCGGCTATGGGCAGAGGTGACATTATCTCCTCCGAAACCTACGGCACCTCCCGCGCCAATGCCTATAAGATTCTGGAAGATACGCTCAATCTGAAAGATGTGCGCATCTATGATGCCATCGAAGATGAGGAAGGCAGACCGAAGCGCGTCCTGAACAAAACGGACACCATGCTGGCACAGCAGAAACAGCAGGTCATCAAGGATGCCTTTGCCAACTGGATTTGGAAAGATCCCCAGCGACGCATTGCGCTGGTGAAACAGTATAACGAACTGTTCAACAGCAGCAGGCCGCGAGAATATGATGGTTCCCACATCCACTTTGTCGGCATGAACCCTGAAATTTCGCTCCGGGAGCACCAGCGCAATGCCATTGCTCATGTGCTTTATGGCGGTAATACGCTGTTGGCACACGAAGTGGGCGCGGGCAAGACTTTTGAAATGGCAGCATCGGCAATGGAAGCCAAACGGCTGGGGTTGTGCCAAAAAAGCCTTTTTGTCGTTCCCAATCACTTGACGGAGCAGTGGGCTTCGGAGTTCCTGCACCTATACCCCAATGCAAAGCTGCTGGTGGCACGGAAAAAGGATTTTGAAACTGCCAATCGTAAAAAATTCTGTGCGAGAATTGCCACCGGGGACTATGATGCAGTCATCATCGGCCACAGCCAGTTTGAGCGTATTCCGCTGTCCTATGAGCGGCAGGAACGCATTATTCAGGAGCAGATTGATGAAACGCTTGCCGCCATCAATGAACTGAAAGCCAATGCTGGCGAAAATTTCAGCATCAAGCAGATGGAAAAGACCCGCAAAACGCTGGAAACAAAACTGGAAAAACTGCGCTCCGATGCGCGCAAAGATGATGTTATTACCTTTGAGCAGTTGGGCGTTGACCGCCTGTTTGTAGACGAGTCACACTTCTACAAAAATTTGTTTCTCACGACAAAAATGCGCAATGTCGCTGGTTTATCCACATCAGAAGCGCAGAAATCGAGCGATATGTTCGGCAAGTGCCGCTATCTGGACGAGATCACAGGCGGGCGCGGCGTGGTGTTCGCCACGGGAACACCGGTGAGCAATTCCATGAGCGAGCTGTACACGGTTATGCGGTATCTGCAATATGGCACACTCCAGCAGAAAGGGCTGACACACTTCGACTGCTGGGCATCGACTTTTGGTGAAACCACCACCGCCATCGAACTTGCCCCGGAGGGTACGGGCTATCGTGCGCGCACCCGGTTTGCGAAGTTTTTCAACCTCCCAGAACTGATGTCGATGTTCAAAGAGGTTGCCGACATTAAAACCAGCGACCAGCTTCATCTGCCTGTGCCGGATGCAAAGTTTGAAACCGTGGTGGCGAAACCGTCCGAAATTCAGAAAGAAATGGTGCAGGAACTGAGCAAGCGCGCTGCGAAAATCCACTCCGGCGCGGTGGATGCGTCCGAGGACAATATGCTCTGTGTCACCAACGATGGCCGAAAGATCGGTCTGGATGTTCGCCTGATGAATCCCTTGCTGCCGGATGACCCCAACAGCAAACTGAACACCTGCGTTCGGAACGTGCTGCAAATTTGGGAAGATGGCAAGGAGCAAAAGCTGACACAGCTTTTGTTCTGCGACCTCTCGACACCGAAGAATGATGGCAATTTCAATGTCTACGATGATATTCGCAAAAAACTGGTCGCCGCCGGGGTGCCGGAAAGCGAAATTGAGTTCATCCACGATGCCGATACCGAAGCAAAAAAGGCTGCATTATTCTCCAAAGTGCGCTCCGGCGATGTGCGGATTCTGCTCGGAAGCACGGCAAAAATGGGGGCAGGAACGAACGTGCAATCGCGGCTTGTGGCGGTGCATCACTTGGATGTTGGCTGGAAGCCCAGCGACATGACCCAGCGCAATGGACGCATTATCCGGCAGGGCAACCAAAATAAGCAAGTCCAGATTTATAACTATGTCACGGAGGGTACGTTTGATTCGTACTTGTTCCAGACCCTTGAGAACAAACAGCGATTTATCAGCCAAATCATGACCTCCAAATCCCCGGTGCGTTCCTGCGATGATGTGGACGAACAGGCTCTTTCCTATGCAGAAATCAAGGCATTGTGCGCAGGAAATCCGCTCATCAAGGAAAAGTACAAAGCGGGGCGAACACCGTAGGTGTTGCTGCAGCGCCAGTAGTCGCTGGAACCATCAGACTCGACGCTCCAGACGCCGTAGCCGCTGTAGGTGTTCGGAGAGCAATTCGGCGTACCGTAAGGCGTCGCCAACCACCACGGCGTATCTACCTTCGGGATCAGCCGCCAATACTTTCCATACTGACGCAGGGTCAACAGGCCGATTCTGTATTCAACGGTTCCGTATTCGGTCTGTCCGGTTGTGTCCTGCAGGTCGATTTTGAACGGAATGAATGTATCCAGCGGCGTACCCTTCTCGGTAAACTCTGCCAGACAGTTACCCAGATACTTCATAACATCGCTCCGGCGCAGATCGTTGGGACACTCCGGGTCGTCGCCGTCACGGAACGGCATTTTCGTCCAAATGTCCTTTGCCAGCACCAGACAACCGTGTTCGTCTGCATCCAGCTTCACAAACTCTTTGCCCAGCGCCTTGAAGATGCCGCCATTTTTCACATTGCCCAAAGTTGTGCTTTTCAAAATCTTGCTCATGGTCGTTTCTCCTTCTTATTACTCCTGCTGCTCGGAATCCTTTTCGGCGTTCAAATCATCGAACGTCTGTTCCGGTTCTTCCTGTTCACCGATGTGAGTTTCTGCCAGCATTGCAACCAGTTCTTGCAGCTTTGCTTCTGCGTAGTCCGGCACCGTATAAGTTTTCACGAATCACCCAGAGCGGATCAGCACTCCCGCTGGGTGCAAGCTCATTCACCGATCGGACAAATAGGGTACTCAGTAAAGTCAAGCGGCTTTTCCTCAAGTTTCGTGCGGTATACCGCCGCGCGTTCCTCCGCCGGGTCGTACTCTATTACGATCCGGCATTTTTCATGCACATCAAGCACATCAAGCAGGAACTCTGCCGTTGCTTCCAGCCCGGAATAATCACCATCCGGTAGCTTTTTCTTGTTCTCTCTGACAGTCTGCAGAATCCCCTTGGCCGTGTCGATTACGGCGTTGTAACTCTCACGGTGGGGTCGTGTCATAGCCTCAATCATACGCTCCACCCTCCTGCTTTTCGGGTTCGTCGCTACGCGCAAAGAGCCTTTCAATGCTTTCCTCTGCACCCAAAGCTGCCTTGACTTTGATAGCCATTTCCACGCTCATATCTGAGCCGCCATTCAGTTTATAGTACATCGTACTGCGGGAAGTCCCGACTTCTTCCGCCAGTTCTTCTACCGTTTTGCCACTGATACGCAGATACTTTTCAGCCAGCGGATATACCATTGTCCCATCCTCCAATCCTAAGTTTCGTATTTGCGACCACTATAGCACTAGAATTAGTATTTGTCAACACTTTCAATACTATTTTTAGAAAATTCTTTTTATTTTTCGGATACAAAGCATTGATTTTTCCTAATTCTAGGACTACAATATAAATAAAGAAGGGAGCCTACACTATGACCAGAGAAGAACTTCTGAAAGCCTACATCCTGAAACAATATAGGACTGTAAAAGATTTCTCCGTTGCAATCGGATTGCCTTATACAACCATTGACGGCATCCTTCGCCGTGGGGTAATGAACACTCGCGTCGAAAACATGATCCGTGTATGCCAGTTTCTTGGAATCTCCTTGGACGCTCTTGTCGCCGGGCGCATTGAACCATATTCTGACAAGCCGTCTTTCTCCATTGATGATGTATCTGCGCTGGAAAAATATCACAACCTTCCTGCATCCGATAAAGAAACTGTAGACTTCGTTTTGAACCGGCATGCACAACACACAGAAAGCGCAGAGGCCGCCAAAGTGTAAGCGAATAGAATCCATGATGTTCCCTTGTCAAGCAAGGGAACATCCCGCGTGCTATCCTCTCCTTCCGATAGTTAGGATAGCACGCGGGCGCTCATTACTTTTTTGAAGCATTTTCTGAGAATCCCTCAATTTATTCATTGGTATTTCGTTTATTCTTTATTTCCGTAAAATTTACAAAAAGAAAAAGCCCGCCGGGCCGAAGCCTGACGGGCTATAGATGAAACTGTATTTATATAATTCAGCAGCGATTTATGATTTTTCGTCTCACACGTTGCGCTTTCGTCTAATCTGCGGGTCAAATGAGACGATTACTTGAAAGGACGCTCAAGGTATGGCAAAAAGAAAAATCAACAAGGGCGGCGAGGTTCGGCTTGTCGCCTATTACAGATACAGCGGCGGCAGCGGGCAGACCGAGCAATCCATTGAGGGCCAGCGCCGGGACTGCGAGACCTACGCCCGCCTGCACAACATGACCATCCAAAAAGAATATGTGGATCGCCATATCAGCGGCAAGACCGATGATCGTGCAGCATTCCAACAAATGATCGCTGACAGCGACAAGGGCGCATTCGATATGGTGATCTGCTGGAAAACAGACCGCTTCGCCCGGAACCGCTATGATTCTGCCGTGTACAAGAAGCGCCTGCGCGACAACGGTGTTGAGATCGTCTACGCCGCTGAATCCAACATTGCCGGTGCGGAAGGTATCATCATTGAGGGCGTGATGGAAGCGCTGGCCGAATACTACTCCGCCGAGCTGGCCGAGAAGATGCGCCGCGGCATGAGGGAAAGCGCTCTCAAAGGGCAGGCCATCAGCCGTTGCCGCGCCCTTGGCCTGAAAACGGACGAGCACAAGCGGTTCGTCATTGATGAAAAGACCGCACCCACCGTGCGCTTTATCTTTGAGCATTACGCCGCCGGGGAATCTGCCATGTCTATTGTTGAACAGCTCAACGCTAAAGGACTGCGCACCAGTCAGGGCAACCCCTTCAATAAGAGCAGCATTCCCCGGATCATCCAGAACGAAGCCTATCGCGGCGTGTATGTCAGCAAATCGTATGACGTGCGCATTGAAGGAGCCATTCCGGCCATTATCGACAATGAACTTTGGGAGAGAGCACAAACCATGTTGAAATTGAACCGTCAGCTCAAGGCAAAGAATGAACCGAAAGCGGACTATATCCTGTCCGGCAAGCTCTACTGTTCCTGCGGTTCCCTTATGCGCGGCATGAGCGGGCACAGTGCCACTGGCGAGGTCTACCGCTACTACACCTGCCCCAATAAGGACTGCCACCTGCGGAACATCTCGAAGGACGATCTGGAAGGAAAGGTCATGCAGTCCATCGTGGATCACCTCTTGCAGCCGGAATCTATGGAAGCACTGGCCGAAGCTATGGTCGAGGTGCAAAAGGCCGACGCTGAAAAGCCCAACGCCGAACGTGTAGCCATCGAACAGAGCCTTGCCGATGTCCGCCGCCGCAGTAAAAACATTTTGGACGCCATTGAAAACGGCACTGCCAATGCGCAGCTGTGCGCCCGTCTGAATGATCTGACCGAGCAGGAGCAGACCTTGAGCTTCCAGCTTTCTTCTCTGGAAAAGGAGAAGCCTGTTGCGTTCACCAAAGAGCAGTACCTTTTCCTGCTGGAACAGTTCTTGGTGGAGCCATCCGAGCGCACACCGGAGTATGGTCGCCGTCTTGTTAACACTTTCGTAACAAGTATGGTAGTTAGTGACCGTGAACTGGTTATCAATTTTAATGTTTCGGACGAAACCGTTAACAAAAACAAAAAAGCATCCCAGACAAACTTACAAAAAGAAAGTTCGTCTGGGATGCGTCTGGTCCGAGTGGCGAGAATCGAACTCACGGCCTCTTGAACCCCATTCAAGCGCGCTACCAAAACTGCGCTACACCCGGATATTTGTTGTGGCTCATCGCTCACAGCTCCATTAGTATACCCGCTGCAGGCCGTTTTGTCAAGCGCTTTTTTTATTTTTCTTGGATTTTTTCTGGATTTTTCGCTCATCGTCCAGAAGCTCTCGATGGTGCGTCCATTTCATTTTCGGTGACTGCCATTGCCACGGCAAAGACGCTGTGGGCGCCCGCATCCAGCAGTGCCTGCGCACAGGCTGCGGCGGTAGCGCCGGTGGTGATGACGTCATCCACCAGCAGCACCCGCTTCCCTTCCACGAGCTCCGGCTCCTGCGCCCGGAAGGCACCGGCCGCATTTTCCAGACGCTCGTCCAGCGAGAGTCCTGCCTGATGGCGTCCGGCCCGGACGCGGCAGAGCGCCTTTGGCAGCAGCGGGAGGCCCAGTGCATGGGCCAGAGGCTGCGCCATCCGTTCCGGCACATTGTAGCCGCGCCGGCGGCTGGTGGCAGGCACCGGAACGATGCAGTCGTAACCGATGGCCGCACCGGAGACCAGACCCGGCACCGGCTCTGCAAAGTGCATCTCCACTTCTGCTCCGAACAGCCGGGCCGTCATCTCCACGCCAAGCTCCACCGCCGTCCAGCTTTCGCCTTCGTATTTGGCGCGGAGGATGGCGCTGCGGACGACGCCCTCGTACCGGTAGGGCGCAGCCGCCCCGTCCAGAGCGCCCAGATAGTGGCGGCTCGCGTCCAGCCGCATGACCCGGCCGCGGCGCAGCTCTTCCAGCCGCGGTGTACACACCTCACAGAACGGCAGCGTTCCCAGCACCCTGCGGCAGCAGGGACACCGCCTCGGGAAAAGCAGCTGGCGCATCTGCCGGGCAAGCCGCGCGGGGCAGCTGTAGTAGCCCGTCATCAGTCTTTCTTGACGGCGACGATGATACGCACCTTTTTGCCAGCCGCGCAGCCAAAGTTGTCGTACCAGCCGGTAAGGTAGTAATCATCGGAGTTGACGGAAGTGAGCTTGGTGTAGTAATACTGGCCCTTGTACCACAGGTAGACCTGCGTATCATCGTCCATTTCAAACCTTTCGCCCTTGGAGGAAAGGACGCTGGCCGCACCCACCTTGTCGATCTTCATGGGCATCAGCTGCACCATGTTGCGGACAGCGCCGGTCGTCTCCTGGCAGACCGCGATGCCGCCGGCCAGCACAGGATACTTGATGGAGGTGCTCAGACTGACCTGCTGGCCTCTGACGTAGCCGATATAGGTCGCACCGCTGCCGATGAAGTTGAATATCTGGCTGAAGGGAGTGCCGGTGATCTTGGCGATCTGCTGGAAGCCGAGGCCCAGAAGTGCGCCGGTATTGCTGGTCAGGCGTTCCCACGCGGTGCTGAGGATGTCGCCGGAGATAACGCCCCACAGGATCTCTGTGGTGGTGGGTACCATGATGCTCTTCACCTGACTGACGACTGCATCGGTATCAATGGTGCCGTCGCCCGGCTGAGCCTCGATGGCGCTGAGAAGGGTGCTGTAGTTCGTGGCGATGTTCTTCACATCGTCCAGCACACCGTAGTGCCACAAGTCACCGGTCACGTCGTTCAGGATGAGCTTGTCGATCTGCCCCTGCGGGTTGGTGGTGTAGTAGCGGACATCGGAAGCCTTTAAGTTTACCCCCGATAGGCGGCTGGGACGAACCGTCCCAGCCACACCCCCTGTACTTGTATCAAGGATCTGCACGTCATCCGCCAGAGCCCTATCGCCCAGCGCGGTGGCGTTCTCGTTCACAGTGCCGCTGACGGAGCGCTGATTGATCTTTTCCACGCTCTCGCCTTCGGGGCTGACCCGCACTTCCACCAGCCAGCCGGTGGGAAAGTTCAGGCTTTTGTCTACGTTCACCTCGCGGGCAAGGCCGTCGGTACACAGGACCTTGACGGTCTGAAGCACATCGGCGCTGTTGTCCTCGTCGATGAGGTTGCGGGCGGACGACTGCACCACGCCGTAAAAGACCTCGTCGGCCTCCTCACCGGTGATGATGCCTGCGGCCACATTGTTCATGCCCAGCAGCAGAGTGACCACCTGGCCGACACCGCCGCCGTTGAGGGAGGACACCTGGGAAGCAATGGCCGTGCTGCCCAGCGTGTAGGACGTGCCTGCCACCGTAATGGAAGCGGGAGCGCTGGCCGAGGGAGACACCTCGGTGATGCGGCCTGCGGCACGGCGGGTATAGACCCACAGGGTCTTGAGGCTCTCACTGTAGTAGTAGACGTCGTATTTGTTCAGCTCTGCGGAGCCGGAGACCTTATCGTTGCGGTAGACGCTGGCAGGGACGAAGGGCAGCACCGTGCTCTCCGAAGCCACGAAGGGGCCTTTCAGGCTGCTGAGCAGGATGGTGGAGCCGTCCACCTGACCATTGCTCACGGTAAAGCCCAAGGTCGTGCCGTAGGCCGAACCGCTGGCGTTGTTGGCGGTGAGGGCATTGTAGAGCAGGACGGCGCAGTCCTCGTAGTTCATCGCTTCGCCCTGACGGCGGTCGAGGCCGGCACGCAGGCCGAGCTCGCCGGCCTTGTTGAGCTGGGCGTTGGGGAACGCGCCGCTCAGGTCGGTCATCTTATAGCCCATCAGCTTGAGCACTGCGGTGCAGGCTTCTTCCAGCGTGACGGCATTGTTCGGACGGAAGCTGCCGTCGGTGTAGCCATTCATCCAGCCCTGCTGCACGGCGATGCGGACATAGGGCGCCCATGCCGAGGAGCCGGGCAGGTCGGTGTAGAGGGTCCCCACTGCCCCCTGGGAGGAGACGCTCTCCCGGTAGGTAGAGTAAGAGGTCAGCATTCTGGCAAATGCGCCGCGGGTCACGGCTGCATCCAGTGCGCCGGACTGCTCGGAATCCATGGCACCCAGCGTGATGGCAAACTGGACGGCGGTGTTGTTGCCCGCAGCCGATGCCGGCATCACCAGCATCGACACTGCGATGCTGACCGCCAGCAGAAATGCGAGAAGACGTTTTTTCATTGTGATCTCCTTATAAAAAATGTTAAACCTCTCAGTCTCGCTTCGCTCGACAAGGCCGGGTTGCGGCACCCAGCATCCGCTGCGCATTGCGCGCGTCTTGCTGGCCGCTGCCCCAGCAACGACTCCCTGTTTCCGCCACTGGCGGCGGTCGTCGTTGTTGCCCCTACCGAGGGGAGCCTCTGGCGAAGAGAGAAAGCTTTCCGTACTGCCAAGGCCTCCCCCTCGTCAGGGGAGGTGGCTGCGCCAAAGGCACAGACGGAGAGGTTAATCATATCTCAACGCGTCAATGGGGTTGAGCCGCGCGGCGCGTTTTGCGGGCAGATAGCCGAACAGCACTCCGATGAACACCGAGATGCCGAAAGCTGCCACGATGGAGTTGAAGGACGGACTGACCGTGATGTTCATGCCGTCGGTGAACATGGGAAGCACCTGATTGGCGATGGCCGACACGATGTAGCCGAGGACGATGCCCAGTGTGCCGCCAAAAGCCGAGGTGGTAGCCGCCTCGGTGACGAACTGGGCCAGAATGGTCCTTTCCTTCGCGCCCATGGCCTTGCGGATGCCGATCTCACGGGTGCGCTCGGTGACGGACACCAGCATGATGTTCATGATGCCGATGCCGCCCACCAGCAGCGAGATACTGGCGATGCCGGTGAGGATGACGATGACCATGTTGATCATCTTGTTCATCTCTTCCAGCCACTCGCTGGCGCTGTAGACGTAGTAAGCACTGTCGCTCTTGAAGATGTCATACAGTCCCTGCTCCACCGCAGCCTTGGCCTCGTTGGCCTGGCTCTCATCCACCATGATGGCGGAGTAGGAGTCCGGCGAGCTTTCGTTGGAAAGGCGCATGGCTGTGGTGTAGGGCAGGTAGACGCTGTCGTCGTCGCTGCCCTCCTGCTGGTCGGGGTTGGAGATCTTGGCCTTCAGCACGCCCACGATGCGGAACTTATAGGGGCCAAGCTTGATGGTCTGGCCCACCGCATTTCCGCCGTAGGCCGTGCGGTTGATATAATCGCCGATGACGCAGATCTGCTTGTTGTCTGCGATGTCCATATACTGGATGTTCCGGCCCTTGGCAAGGGTGTAGCCCTTCATCTCGATGTAGCTTTCATCCACGCCGTACATCCCGCTGTAGCGGTAGGTCGTAGTCCCCACCTTGGGGGTGTTGTCGCTGAAATCCAGCTGCGGCGAGACGGAGGAAAGCAGCTTGGGGTTCTTTTTGACGATGTCGTACAAATCATCCACCGTCGCAGTGCGGGAACCATAGCCCCATATCTGGATGGAGAGGGTGTTGGTTCCCAATGCGGAAAAGCTGTCCCGCATGCTTCTGGTCATGCCGTTGCCCAGACCGACGATGACGATGACCGCCATGACGCCGATGATGATGCCCAGCATGGTCAGAAACGTGCGCAGCTTATTGCTCCAGACGTTCTGCAGTGCCTGGCGGAAAGTCTCTAATACCATTATTTCGCTTCCTCCTGTGCCGCTTCGTCGGACAGAGCGGGCTGCACGACAGCCTCAGGCGCGTGGGCATCGCCGTCGTACACCACCTGGCCGTCCTCCAGACGGATGATACGCTCCGCCTGCACGGCGATGGAATTGTCGTGGGTGATGAGCACCACGGTATGGCCCTCGCTGTGGAGCTGCTGAAGCATCCCGATGACCTCGCGGCCGGTGTGGGAGTCCAGAGCGCCGGTGGGTTCGTCGGCGAGGATGACCGCCGGGTTGCGCACCAGAGCCCGTGCGATGGAAACACGCTGTTGCTGGCCGCCGGAAAGCTGGTTTGGCAGGTTCTTGAGCTTGTCGCCCAGACCCACCTTTTCCAGCACATCCTTGGCCAGCTTGTGGCGCTCGGCGCGGGAGATGTTGGCGTAGACCAGCGGCACCTCCACGTTTTCCAGAAGGTTCAGCCGGGGCAGAAGGTTATACTGCTGGAAGATGAAGCCCAGCATCTCGTTGCGCACATCCGCCAGCTCGTCCCGGTTCATCTTGCCCACATCCCGGCCATTGAGCCGGTAGATGCCGTGGGTGGGGACGTCCAGACAGCCGATGATGTTCATGCAGGTGGACTTGCCCGAACCGGACTGGCCCACGATGGCCACGAACTCCCCCTTCTCGATCTTCATCGTGATGTGGTCGGCGGCCTTTACCAGCGTATCGCCCATCTGATAATACTTGCACACCTGCTCAAATTCGATCAGAGCACTCATGGGACACCTCCTTACCAGATACTGTCGCTGTGACTGTCGCTGTAATAGTCATCCGACGACACAGAGCTGGTGTCGTAGGCCACCGTGTCGTCCTCCTGCAGGCCGCTCTTGATCTCGGTGTAGCTGTCGTCGCTGACGCCGGTCTCGACCTTGACGTAGACATAGCCCTCCGGTGCGTCCATGTCCTCCACCGCATTGGCTGCGCTGGGAGACTTCTTGCTCACCAGCACATAGCCGCCGCGGATAACGGCAGCATTCGGCACGACGAGGGCGTTGTTGGCCTCGGCCACAACGATCTCAGCGTTGGCGTTCATGCCGGGGCGCAGGCCGTCGGTGTTGTCGATGCGGATGGTGATGGGGTAAGTCGTGGTGCCGCCGCTGGAGCTGCCCTTCATGGACACACGGGTGACTGTGCCGACATAGGTCTTGTCCGCCACAGCGTCAGCGGTGATCTGGACTTTCTGGCCCACGGACAATGCGCCGATCTGCAGCTCATCCACATTGATGACCATCTCCAGATAGCTCAGGTCGTAGATGACGCAGAGGGTGCTGCCGGAGGTCAGGGCGTCGCCCTGCTTGGCGTCCTTCTCAATGATGGTGCCGCTGATGGGCGAGGTGATGGTGTAGTTGGACATATTGTCCTGCTGGTTCTGCATCGAGATCTCGGCGCTGCGCAGGGACTCGGAAGCAGACTGGATGGATTCGGTCAGATCGTCGCCGGTCAGCTCGATGAGGATGTCGCCCTTGGAGACCGCGTCGCCCTCCTGCACATTGATGGCGGAAACGGTGCCGCCGGCCTGAGCGGTCAGGGTGCGCTCTGCCTGATAGGCAAAGGTGGCGGAGGCGATGGAGCTGACGCCGTTGACGCTGGCGGTAGCGGCCTGAGCGGTGGTCAGACCGCCGGCATTGTTGACCCGGATGGTGACGGTGCGCGCCAGCAGGTTGCCGGTGCTCAGCTCGTCGGTGCCGGTGATGGCGGTGATGGTGCCTTTCAGCGTCTCAAAGGTGCCGTCCAGCATCACGTCGGCGCTCTGGCCCACCGAGAAGTTGGCGGCGTCGGCTGCCGGGAACAGCAGGTTCAGCAGCATCTTGGAGCTGTCGCGGATGACCGCCACCTCCTGGCCGCTGGTCACTTGGTCGCCCTTTGCGACCTTGAGACTGCTGACCGTGCCGTCCACCTCTGCCCGGACATACTGGAGGTCTACGGTCTTGTCGTAGCTGCGCTGGGCCTGCTGCAGGGCAATGCTGGCCTTTTCCAGATTGGTGGAGGCGTCCGAGCTGTCGATGGTGTAGAGCACATCGCCCTCTTCCACCTTATCGCCCTCTTCAAAGCCGCCGGTGAGGATCTTGCCGTCCACCAGAGACTTGACGGTATATGTATTGGCCGGGTTCAGCGTGCCGGTGCCGCTCAGGGAGTTGGAGACATCCTGACGGACGGGCGTCGTCTCGGCGTAGGTCACATCGCGGCTGGCAGCTTTATTCCCGCCGCCGCTTATAAGAAAGACAGCGCCCGCTGCCGCCGCGACGACCACCGGCACGAGCCATTTCCAGTTCTTTTTGGCGAATGCAGACGCGCCGGACTTGGCTTCTGCGGCTTCAGCAGCCTCAGCGGACGCATCCTTTTTCTTTTTCCAGATCATGCTTTTCCTCCTATGGTATGCAAAAGGGCAGCGTGACCCTTTTGCACGAAAAATCCGTTATTGGTAGTGTATCGCATTTTTCTGAAATACACAAGCGTCCAAATTTCATTTCACCCTTTATTTACAAAATTATTTCCGGTTTTTATGCAAAAAAGACACCCGCAGTGTCCTTTACAGAACATTGCGGGTGTCTCGGATGATCTTGTCAGGATGCGGCTTCGGCCTCGCTCAGCGGAGCTAGCTGCACATACACCCCGGCAGGGACGCAGGCCGCCCATGCACCTTCCTCGCTCAGCCGGCCGAACTGCTCACAGACATGGTCCGGGCATTGGCTGTCCTGAAACGAGATGGTGCCGTCTTTTACCTGTAAATGAACGACATAGCTGCCCACATCGTACAGGTAATCGTAGTCCTTATCCAGCGGCAGCACCTCGGTGATGCCGCCGCCGAAGTCCACGACTGCTGCCAGCGGTTCCGCCTTGCTGCGCGGACGCAGCAGAAAGACCAGCAGGACAGCTGCCGTCAGGATGACGGCTGCGAAGAGGAGGTTCGCCTTCCAGCTCAGGCGTTTTGCGCCTTTTGCCGGCTCGGGCTGCTTGCGGGTGCTCATGCGGCGTAGTCGCTGGCAGCAGCACCGGCAATGCGGCCAAAGACGGTGAAGTCAGCAACAGCGTTGCCGCCCAGACGGTTTGCACCGTGGACGCCGCCAGTCACCTCACCTGCTGCGAACAGGCCGGGGATGACCTCGCCCTTCTCGTTCAGCACCTCGGTGTTGGCGTTGATCTTCAGGCCGCCCATGGTGTGATGGACACCGGCGGTGACCTTGATGGCGTAGTACGGAGCGGTATCCAGCTTGTTTGCAAAGCTGGTGCGGCCGAAGTCGGGGTCATTCTTGGCCTCAACGTAGCCGTTCCACTTCTCCATGGTCTCTGCGAAGGCAGCGGCATCGACGCCCATAGCCTTGCCCAGCTCCTCGTAGGTAGCGCCGGTGACGGTGTAGCCCTTCTTGATGTAGCCCTGGATGACGCTGGAAGCATCGACCATGGCCTGATCGACGACCAGCCAGCTGTAGCTGCCGGTCTGGGCGATCTCAGCGGCGGAGACGACATCGCGGGTGCCGACCTCGTCGATGAAGCGCTTGCCCTCCTCGTTGATGAGGATAGCGCCGTCGCCGCGCAGGCCCTCGGTGATGAGGGCAGCGGTGTTGGCCTCAACGGTGGGGTGGATCTGGATCTGGTCCATGTCCACGGTAGCAGCGCCGATGGCCTGTGCCATCTCGATGCCCTGGCCCTGGATGCCGGGGGCGTTGGTGGTCATGAAGCCCTTCAGCTCGGGCTTGTACTTGACGACCATGTCGAGGTTTGCGCCGAAGCCGCCGGTAGCCAGAACGACTGCCTTGGCGTTGACGGTGACGGTCTCACCGGAAGCACCGGTGGCCTTGACGCCCACGGCAGCGCCGTTGGCATCGGTCAGGATCTCCGTTGCGGTGGTGTCCAGCATCATCTTGACGCCGGCCTTCTCGCAGTTCTCCTGCAGCAGGGGGATCATGTAGGAGCCGACGGAAACGGTCTTGCCCTCTGCGTTCACAGGGCGATGGATGCGCTTGACGGATGCACCGCCGAAGCTGGAGACGTTGTGCAGGGTGATGCCGTGCTCGTCCAGCCAGTCGATGGCGTCAGCGGAGTTTGCGCACAGGGTCTCGACCAGCTCGGGGTCGTTGATGCCCTTGCCGCCGATCATGGTATCCAGCTCCATCAGCTCGACAGAGTCGAAGTAGCCGGTGGGGTTGGCCTGATAGGCAGCCCACTGCTCGGAGACGGTCTTTGCCAGAGCGGTGATGGTCTCGTTGTCGGCGTACTTCTCGGCAGCAGTCTTCAGGGTCTTCTCGACGCCGGCAGACTCGCCGAACTCGTTCTCGTCCTGATAGACGGTCTTGGCGGCGTTCATGCCGCCGGTGGCGCGGACGGAGTTGCCGCCCACCATGGACTGGCTCTCGAGGACGACGACGCTCTTGCCCTCAGCGGCAGCGGTGATGGCAGCAGTCATGCCTGCGCCGCCCGCACCGACGACGACGACATCTGCGTCAACGGTGGAGTCCTCGGCAACAGTGTCCTTCTCCACAGCGGTCTTGTAGTCATCGGGGTTCAGGCCGGCAGCGGTCAGGGCAGCTGCAGCAGCCTCCTTGATGGCGGTAGAGGTGGCGGTAGCGCCGGAGACGCCGTCCACGGCGATGCTGCCGCTCTCGGCGATCTTGCCGGGCATCTGGGCGATGGCCTCAGAGCCGACGCCCTGGGTCTCGTCCTTGCCCTCGGCGGTGCAGCCGGTGATGGCGCCGTCGGTCAGGGTCAGGGTGACGGAAACGTCGCCGCCGAAGCCCTTGGCAGTGCCGGTGAAGTCACCGGACACACCCGCATCAGAACTGGTAGAGGCAGACTTTGCACCGCAGCCGTAGCCAAACAGGCTGACCGCGATGACCGCTGCCATAGCCAGTGCAGACACGCTCTTCTTGATCTGAGCTTTCTTCATGTTTTTCCTTCCTTGCTTGCTTCGTGGTTTGTGGTTGCGAACATCTATCAGCATAAAAAGGGGGCTGCCCTTTTACAAGCAGCCCCCTCTGCCGAACTTGGGAAAAGGATTTAGGCGTTGGCCTGTGCAGCAGCGACAGCGCAGGCGACCGTAGCGCCGACCATCGGGTTGTTGCCCATGCCGATGAGGCCCATCATCTCGACGTGTGCAGGCACAGAAGAGGAACCTGCAAACTGAGCATCGCCGTGGACGCGGCCCAGAGAGTCGGTCAGGCCGTAGCTGGCGGGGCCGGCTGCGACGTTATCGGGGTGCAGGGTACGGCCCGTGCCGCCGCCGGAAGCGACGGAGAAGTACTTCTTGCCGTTCTCGATGGCCCACTTCTTATAGGTGCCGGCGACCAGATGCTGGAAGCGGACGGGGTTGGTGGAGTTGCCGGTGATGGAGCACTGGACGTCCTCCTTCTTCATGATGGCAACGCCCTCCATGACGTCGTTGGCGCCGTAGCACTTGACCGCTGCGCGCTCGCCCTCGGAGAAGGGGATCTCCTTGACGACGGTCAGGGTCTGGGTGGGGATGTCGTACTCGGTCTGCACATAGGTGAAGCCGTTGATACGGGAGATGATGTAAGCGGCGTCCTTGCCCAGGCCGTTCAGGATGACGCGCAGGGGGGTCTTGCGGACCTTGTTTGCGGTGCGGGCGATGCCGATGGCGCCCTCAGCAGCGGCGAAGGACTCGTGGCCTGCCAGGAAAGCGAAGCAGGTGGTGTCCTCGCTCAGCAGACGAGCGCCCAGATTGCCGTGGCCCAGACCGACCTGACGCTGCTCAGCGACAGAACCGGGGATGGTGAAAGCTTCCAGACCTTCGCCGATGGCGGCTGCGCACTCGGCAGCATCGGTCAGGCCGCGCTTGACGGCGATGGCGGTGCCCAGGGTGTAAGCCCAGACAGCGTTATCAAAGCAGATGGGCTGCACACCGCGGACGATCTTGTCGCAGTCGATGCCCTTAGCGAGGAGCATCTCGTTGCAGGCGTCCAGAGATTCGAGGCCGTTGGCCTTCAGGCATGCCTCGATTTTCGGCATGCGGCGATCCATAGATTCAAAAGTTGCCATGAGTTGTTCCTCCTCTCTTATTCCTCACGCGGGTCGATGTACTTGACAGCGCCTGCTTCCTTGCTGAAGCGGCCGTAAGTACCCACGTTCTTCTCGTAAGCCTCGTTGGGGGTCTTGCCGTGACGGATGTCCTCCATCATCTTGCCCAGCTTGACGAACTGATAGCCGATGACCTCGCCGTTGGCATCCACAGCCAGCTTGTTGATGTAGCCCTCGGTCAGCTCCAGATAACGGACGCCCTTCTCCTTGGTGGAGAAGATGGTGCCGGTCATGGAGCGCAGGCCCTTGCCCAGGTCATCCAGACCTGCGCCGATGGGCAGACCGTCCTCAGAGAAAGCGGTCTGGCTGCGGCCGTAGACGATCTGCAGGAACAGCTCGCGCATAGCCACGTTGATGGCGTCGCAGACGAGGTCGGTGTTCAGAGCCTCCAGAATGGTCTTGCCGGGCAGGATCTCGCCTGCCATAGCAGCAGAGTGGGTCATGCCGGAGCAGCCGATGGTCTCCACCAGAGCCTCCTCGATGACGCCGTTCTTGATGTTCAGAGACAGCTTGCAGGTACCCTGCTGAGGTGCGCACCAGCCCACACCATGGGTGTAGCCGCTGATGTCCTTGACCTCATAGGCCTTGACCCATGCGCCCTCTTCGGGGATGGGGGCCGGACCATGCTTAGGACCTTTGGTGATCGGGCACATATTCTGTACTTGCTGCGAATAGGTCATAATCATACTCTCCTTTTGACAAATTGATGCCGTGCGGCAGAAGCTTCTCTCCCCTGCCGCCTTGCATTGACCGGGCCGCGCCGCTCTCTTTTCAGCGCCTCTCCCGGTACTACCACGCACAGTTTTATTATAGAGGACGTCGGCCCAATTTGCAAGTCATTTCTGACAAATTTTTCGCAATCTTTTTGTCATTTTCGTTTTTCTGCGCAGGAGCGCAACTTCTCAATTCGGTTTTTTCTGCGGCTCCCGCCGCACCGGCGTGACGGGCCAGATGCAGGCGAAGCCCGCCGCCGCACCCGCGATGGCGAGGATGTGCCGCCCCTGCTCGAATCCCCAGAGATCAGCGATGCAGGGGAACAAAAGGCTTCCCACGCTCTGGCCCAGCGCCAGAAAGCCGTAGTTCACCCCGGCGTGGGGCAGGCCGAACAGATCGGTGGAGAGGGCGGGCAGCACCGCCGCCAGCGCCGAGTAGCAGAACGTCAGCCCCGCATACACTGCCACGACGGCCCATCCCCGGGCAAACAGGAACGCCGCCGAAAGCCCCAGCGACACGCCGAAGAGGATGAGGTCGGTGGGGCGGCGGCCGATCTTGTCGCTGAGCAGGGGCATCAGCAGCCGTCCGGCCGCACTGCCCACACTGCCCAGCACCACGGCCCAGAGGGCGGCGCTCTCGTCCAGCCCCCGCTCCATCCCAAGCTTCAGGATGATGGGGCTGAACAGCAGCACCGCCGGGGTGGAAAAGCAGACCGCTCCGGCGCAGAGCCAGTACTGCCGCGTGCCAAGCATCTGCCGGGGCGAGAGGTCGAGGGGCGGCGCGGCCTTAGCCTTTCCCTGCCGGCTGGGCTGAGGCTTTTCGGGCGGCGGGTCGGTCAGCAATGCACTGCCCGCGAGGCAGACCGGCAGGGTCAGCGCACCCAGCGCCCAGAACGCGCCCCGGATGCCCTGCACCGGCCCGAAGCCCCGCAGCGCCGTGCGGACGAAGACGGTCAGGAACGCTCCGCTCAACCCCACTGCGCCCCCGATGACGCCGGTGGCGAGGCCCTTCCGGCCCTTGTACCACTTCTGGGCGCAGGACTGGATGGACGGATAGAGAAAGGCTGTGCCGAGCCCTGCCGGGATGCTGAACACCCCGAAAAAAGCACTCCCCTTCTCTGCCGGGAGAGCCGCCGCCGCGAAGAATCCGCCGCAGAGCAGGCCCGTCCCCCACAAAGCCGCAAAGCGTGGCCCCTGCTTATCCTGCAGAAAGCCGCCGATGACGCACCCAATGCCGAAAAATGCGATGAGCACCCCGAAGGCATAGCCTGCCCCCTGCTCGCTGAGGCCGTATTCCTCCATGACGGGTCTTTGGAACACGCCCCACGCGGCGGGCAGGCCTGTCAATACCTGGATGGCCGCGCCCGCCGCCAGGATGGCCCAGGGTCTTGTTTTCTGCATTTCGTGCATCACCTCAGAGAATAGTGTGTCCTTTTTGATTGACAAAAAGACGGCATCCTTTATAATTAGAAGGGTATTATAAAAAACATCTCTTTCGTCGCGTTGCTTCTGTGCCTGAACCTCTCCGTCACGGCTCCGCCGTGCCACCTCCCCTATCGAGGGGAGGCTTTGGCATTTCGGAACACTTTATCTCTTCGCCAGAGGCTCCCCTAGTAGGGGAGCTGTCTGCGAAGCAGACTGAGAGGTTCGGCTCAGTATCTGCCATCCGCGGCTGAGAGGGCTATACAGAAAGAGGACTCTATTATGAAAACTCAGGCCTTAAAAGGTATGCGCGACCTTCTGCCCAACGAGCAGACCCTGCGCGACTACATTCAGGGCAAAATTCTCGAGACTTACCGCGCATCCGGCTTCGAGCGCATCTCCACCCCCATGCTGGAGGATATGGAGAACCTCGACAAGTCCGACGGCGGCGACAACCTGAACCTCATCTTCAAGGTGCTCAAGCGCGGCGACAAGCTCACCGCCGCCCTGAGCTCCGGCGACCCGAAAGAGCTCTCCGACATGGGCCTGCGCTATGATCTGACCCTGCCCCTGAGCCGCTTCTACGCCGCCAACAAGGACAAGCTCCCCCACCCCTTCAAGGTCATCCAGACCGACCGCGTCTTCCGCGCCGAGCGCCCCCAGAAGGGCCGTCTGCGCGAGTTCGTCCAGTGCGACATCGACATTCTGGGCGACGAGAGCCCCAACGCCGAGGTCGAGCTCATCGACGTGACCACCCGCGCCCTGCTGGGCATCGGCTTCGACGGCTTCACCGTCAACGTCAACGACCGCCGCATCCTCCGCGGGATGCTGGAGAGCATGGGCTTTGCCGCCGACACGCTGGATTCCGTCTGCATCACCTTCGACAAGATGGATAAGATCGGCGCCGACGGCGTGAAGGCCGAGCTTCTCGAGAAGCAGCTGCCCGAGAACGCGGTCAACGCACTGGCCGACTTCATCGCCGCCGGCGAGGTGACGCTGGACGCCGTGGCCGCCCGCTGCGCGGACCCCGCCATCGCCGACGACCTCAAGTACGTCCTCTCTACTGCCAACGCCATGGCCGCCGGCCGCTATCAGGTGGCCTACTGCCCCAGCCTCGTGCGCGGTCAGGGCTACTACACCGGCATGGTGTTTGAGATCACCTGCCCGCAGTTCAGCGGCGCAGTCGCCGGCGGCGGCCGCTATGACAACATGGTGGGCAAGTTCCTCGGCACTCAGGTACCGGCAGTCGGCTTCTCCATCGGCTTCGAGCGCGTCTGCGGCATCCTGCTGGAGCAGGGCTATCAGATCCCCGGCGCAAAGCAGAAGATCGCACTGCTCTACGGCAAGGACGCCGACTTCACCGCCGTCCTGAGCAAAGCCGCTGCCCTGCGCGATACCTACAACGTCACCGTCCTGCCTCAGGGCAAGAAGCTGGGCAAGCAGCTGGGCCAGCTGGAAGCAGCAGGCTTTGCCGGTGCCGCCTTCATGGACAAGGACGAGGTAAAGGTCTTTGCCGCTCAGTAAGGGCTGAACAAACCAAAAGCACTGCACTCCCCAAAAGCGGGCGGGTGCAGTGCTTTTTTGCGTTTATGGCTATCGGGTCAGCCGGTTTTTTTGGCGTTGGGGTACACCCGCTCCATCCGGGCGTTGTCAAAATGCTCGTCGAGGAAGACGTCCAGCCGGTTCGCCGGGGCGAGGCCGCTGGTGCGGGCGTCGTACCGGGCCAGCGCCAGTGCCGAAAGCCCCATGTTCACGGCCATGAACACCGTCAGCACCACGGTCATCCAGGGCAGGATGTGCTTTTTCAGGTTTGCCATCAGCTTTGCGACGAGGGGGTAGCCGTACCGGATCCAGACCACCGCCGCGATGCCCCAGAAGAAGCAGTAGAGCAGGTTGACACGGCCTCCCAGATTGAACTTGAAGCCGCTGTAGTCCCAGAAGATGACGCCGAACAGCAGCTCACCCACGGCGCTGCAGATATACTCATACGCGCCGCCCATCACGAAGCCAAACAGGAAGATGGAGCGGTCGCTCCGCTCCTCGCTGCCCCGCAGCAGGACCGCCGCCATGACCAGCGCCAGCCCCCACACCACGCTGAAGGGTCCCCACACGAGGCTCGAGCGGCTCATCCAGACGCCCGCCGTCACCCGGCAGAACAGCGTCTCCACCACGTCGCCGAGGAAAGCCCCGATGACGAAGAGCCAGACGAGGTCGCCGAAGCTCAGGGCCTTTTCTTTCTGAGCAGTCGGCTCGGGCTGGACGATGGTCGGGTAAGCCCGCTGGATACGCTTTTCCACATGGGCGATGAGCCGCTGACGCAGCTTGTCCGAGTGCTTTTCCAGCTCGAGATTGAGCTGTTCCAGCCTCGGATGGCTGGCGGCGTACCGGTTGACGGCCAGCGCTGTGCCCAGCTGGTCGAGGACGGCCAGCGTCATCGCCGCCCAGACGCCGATATGCAGCAGCCAGCCCGGAAGGATAGCGCAGAGCCGCAGCAGCAGGACGTTGCCCCACAGCACGCTTGCCATGCCCAGCAGGCCCCAGAGCACCGAGTACTGCAGGCAGACGTAGCCGTCCAGATTGAACTTTTTATCCGAGTAGTCCCACCAGCGGCGGCGGTGCATCCGCTCGAGCAGCTTGGCCGTCACCCACTCCACCACGGTGGCGTTGGCCGCACAGCCGAGGAAGAGGGCCACCGGCGTCGAGCGCAGGTCGGCAAAGCCCACCGCCATCAGCACAGCCGCCGTGCCGTAGACGAAGCAGAACGGGCCGGACGCCACGCCACGGTTGACGAAGGCGCGGCCCTTGATGGTCGCCACCACCGTCTCGGCTACCCAGCCGAGGAACGAGTAGACCAGATAGAGGACGCAGAGGGTATAAAAATTCAGCTCCATTGCCTGTTTCCTTTCCCATATAAACGGTTATAGGGCTATTGTATGCAGTTTTGGCCGCGTCAGCGCTGACGGAGAGGTCGGACTGCGGAGAACTTTCTCTGAGACCCGCGCGTTATCTGATAAAGTGACATTTTTATCACGCAGCATCGTCTAAAATCCCACTTTATCAAGGTGATAAACTGAGGCTTGCTGATAAAGTGGGTCACTTTATCAATCAGGGTCACTTTATCAAATTGATAAAGTGGCGTTTTATAATTATAGTACGTTATTTTTTGGTCACTTCATCACATAATCTACCTCAGTAGAGCGTGTTACTTCATCAGCCCCATCGTCCATGCCCGGACCAGCAGGCCCAGCAGGACGACGGCCAGCAGCACCACGGTGAGAGCGCGGCTCTGGGTGCGCTGACGCTTCCTGCGGCGGGCCGTGGTCTGCATATTCTGGCGGCTGCGGCTGTTCCGGCCAGAGGTATTCCGGCTGCGACCGGATGTCCCCCGGCCCGAAGCGGCACGATTCCCGCCGCTCTGGCGCTTGCGGGATGTGCTGCCGCTTTTCTGGGACTTCTGACGGCGGGGCGCTTCGTCCTCTGCCTTTTTCTGAGGCTCGATGGTCTCCGACGCGCCGCAGCGGGACAGAAAGTCCTCCGCCATCCGGTAATACCTCTCGAGGTCGCCGGTGGTCAGGGCCGTTCCCTCATAGCCCGCTTCCAGCTCCTCCACGGCCTCGTTGAACCGGATCGCCGCCTGTGCGGCTGCGGTCCTGTCGGAGGCGTGGGCGGCCTCGTTGCGGGCCATCCGCACCGCGTTGCAGGCGCGGCGGGCCGCTGCCGGGTGGGGCGTATTGCCCAGCAGGTCCAGAGGCCGGGCGGCGTCCTTTTCCGGGTCCAGCAGGACACGCATACAGAGGGTGGTATCCAGCTGCTGCCAGCCGGTGCGGCCATTCAGCTCCGGCAGGCGCTCGTAGTAGTCGGGGCTCTCCTTCTGGCGCTGGGCCAGATGCTTCATCAGGGCGTCCACGCTGTGAGCGCCGGGCTTTTCCTCCCAGTGCCAGCGCAGCAGCTTCCGGCTGATGTCGTCGCAGGCGGCTTTGATCTCGAACGCGGCCTGCAGATATTCTTCTGACATAACAATTCTCCTAGTTTTCAACTCTCTCGACAAGCAGCCCCTCGGTCAAGGCGATGCTGTCGCTGCGCCCAAGCCTCCCGGCGAACATCCTTGCCCTCTCAGGCGCTCCGCGCCAGCTCTCCCAAAGGGAGAGCCTTTTCGCAAGCAAAACAGCGGAGGAAGCCTCTGCCTCCTCCGCCGTACATCCTATTTTACATCATGAACTGAGAATACACGAAGCCGCACAGGGCGATGCCCGCACACACGATGGCGGTGATGGGCGGCACCCAGCGGATGAGCGTCTCAGCGATGCTGTCGCGGGGGTCTTCCTCTTCGCAGTCGTCCTCCTCGTCCAGCGGCTTTGCCTGCAGGCGGGACGGCGCGGCGGCGGGAGTCGAGGGTACCACACGGGTGCCGTACTTCTCCACCTCTTCGTCCGGCGCAAAGGACTTGGCCGGGCGCACCGGCTCCGGCTGGCGGGGCAGAACGCGGGTCGCCTCCTGCTCCGGGGCGCGGGTCACCACGCGGGTCGCGTCCATCTCAGCGGCAGGCGCATAGCCGGGCGCAGGCTCCGCCGCCCGGGGCGGGATGATACGGGTGGCTTCCTCCTGCGCCGCACCCACGATGCGGGTAGGCTCCTCAGCAGGCGCAGCGGGGCGCACCGGCTGGGCCGCAGGCTGCGGCTCGGGCTGGCGCACCGGGGCTTCCGGCTGCAGCAGGGTGTTCAGCGCGTTCTGCAAAAGGATGCGGTCGCTGCCGCACTCGGAGCAGTAGACGGTGTCCTCTTCCTTCGGGTGGAAGGCACCACAGGCGCAGTACCAGCCGTTCTCGAAGACCTGGGGCATGAACTTCATGCCGGTGCGGTTCATCCGGGCTTCGAGGGCCTTCTGCATCTCGACGCTCAGGCGGCGGGGGGCCGGCAGGCGCACCCGCTTGATGCTCTCGAGGTGGACGACCTTCCTGCCGCTGTAGACATTGCGCAGGGTGACGTCCACGCTGGTGATGGCCTTCTGGGTGACAAAGACGGCATCGTCCATGCCGAAGCTCTCGCCGGGCTTTGCGGTAAGGTCACGGTACTCGAACTCGTCCTCACAGAGGATGACGCCGTCCACACCCTTGCACTTGAAGTGGATCTCCAGTGCCGTCAGGGTCACGCGGGAAATGTTCTTAAAGGTCAGACAGACCGCGTGTTCGCCGCTGACTTCGCCCTTGAGCAGCTCCACGCAGACGAACTGCACCGGGCTGCCCGGGGTGTAATAGTTGGCCCGTGTCCGCGCGACCGGTTCAAAATTTTCCTCCACAACACTCTCCCCTTTCTCTTGGTTTACTGGTTAGCTTCGCCTTCATCCGGCGTTTCGGGGGCCGGGGCTTCCTGCGGGGCGGCATCCACTGCCTCAGCAGGTTCGGCAGGCTCCGCAGCCTCTGCGGTCTCGGCCTGTTCCACAGGCTGGACAGCGGGCTGAGCCTCGGCGGGCTTTGCGTCGGGGTCCTCACGCTGGGGCAGGGTCTCGCCTGCCATCACGGCGTTGAACTCCTTCTCGTTCAGCTTCTCGCGCTCCATCAGGGCCTGTGCCAGCGCATGGAGCTGGTCGATATGCTCCGTCAGGGTGCGGCGGCAGGTCTCGTAGGCCTCGTCGATGATGTCCCGCATCTCGCTGTCGATCTCAGCAGCGGTGGTCTCGCTGTAGCCCTTGCCCTGACCGAGGTCGCGGCCCAGGAAGGTCTCCTCCTGAGAGGTGCCGTAGACCACAGGGCCAAGGCGCTCGGAGAAGCCGTACTTGGTGATCATCTGGCGGGCGATGTTCGTCGCCTGCTGCAGGTCGTTGGACGCACCGGTGGAGATGTCGTCCAGGATAAGCTGCTCGGCTACGCGGCCGCCCAGACTGGACACGATGTCCTCGAACATCTCGCCCTTGGTGACGTAGCTGCGGTCTTTCTCGGGCAGATACATGGTGTAGCCGCCGGCCTGACCGCGGGGGATGATGGTGATCTCATGCACACGGGGGTGGTGCTTGCAGTAGAAGCCCGCCACAGCGTGGCCTGCCTCGTGGTAGGCGGTGAGCTTTTTCTCTTCGGGGGTGACGACCCGGCTCTTCTTCTCGGGGCCGGCCATGACCTTCATGGAAGCCTCTTCGATGTCCTCCATCGTAATGGCCTTGCGGCTGCGGCGTGCAGCCAGCAGAGCGGCCTCGTTGACGAGGTTCTCGAGGTCAGCGCCCGCAAAGCCTGCGGTGCGCTGTGCGATGACCTTGAGGGAGACATCCGGGGCGAGGGGCTTGTTCTTGGTGTGGACCTTCAGGATCTCCTCGCGGCCCTTGACGTCGGGCAGGCCGACGTAGACCTGACGGTCGAAGCGGCCCGGGCGGAGCAGGGCCTTATCGAGGATGTCGGCACGGTTGGTAGCCGCCATGACGATGACGCCGTCGTTGGCCTCGAAGCCGTCCATCTCGACCAGCAGCTGGTTCAGGGTCTGCTCGCGCTCGTCGTGACCGCCGCCGAGACCGGCACCGCGCTGACGGCCCACAGCATCGATCTCATCAATGAAGATGATGCAGGGCATGGTCTTTTTTGCCTTGTCGAAGAGGTCGCGCACACGGGATGCGCCGACGCCGACGTACATCTCGACGAAGTCAGAGCCGGAGATGGAGTAGAACGGCACACCGGCCTCACCGGCGCAGGCGCGGGCCAGCAGGGTCTTGCCGGTACCCGGAGGGCCGACGAGCAGCACGCCGTGAGGGATGCGTGCGCCCAGAGAGTTGAACTTGTCGGGGCTCTTGAGGAACTCCACGACCTCTTTCAGCTCTTCCTTCTCTTCGTCTTCACCGGCCACATCGGCAAAGGTGGCGGTCTTCTTGTTCTCGTGCTCGTCCTTGACCTTGGCTTTGCCGACATTCATGATGCCGCCGCCACCGCCGACGCCGCCCCGCATCATCGAGAACAGCAAAAAGCCGGTGCAGCCCAGCATCCCCAGATAGAAGATGATCTCCATCCAGGGGATGGTCTCCTTGAGAGAGGTGTAGTCGTAGGTCATGGGCGCGTCGGGATTCGCCGCGTCGTAGGACTCGATATACTTGTCCACATTCTCGATGAAAACGTAGGCGTAGGGCAGCTTGTAGCGGACGGTGACGGTGCCGTCGTCCTCCTGCACTGCGCCGGTGGACTCCGACGAGGAGGAGAACATCCCGCTCAGCAGACCGCCGGTAGACTGCACCGTGCTCTGAGTGGAGGAGACGTCCGGCAGGGGCAGGTCGCCTTCCTTCAGGTTCAGGGTGATGACGCTGGTGTTGCGGTCCAGCGTGAAGGCCGTGACCTGATTGTGCTCAAAGTAATGGACGACGGTGGAGTAGCTCATGGTCGAGCCGCTGGTGCTGCCCGACCCGCTGCCCATCACCGACCAGACCATCAGCACGGCGGCCAGCGCCAGTGCGAGGATGAGCGGATTGATACGAGGTCTCTTAGGTTGCAAAAGGATCAACTCCAGTTCTGGTTTTATTTCTTACTTTTCGTAGACGCTGGGTTTGAGTACGCCGATGTAGGGCAGGTTGCGGTACTTCTCGTCGTAGTCGAGGCCGTAGCCCACCACGAACTCGTCCGGCACCGCGAAGCCCTCGTAGTCCGGGGCGATGTCGGCCTTGCGGCGGCTGGGCTTGTCGAGGATGGTGCAGATCTTCACCGAGTTCGGGTTGCGCATCTTGAGCATCGGCACGAGGTTCGACAGGGTGATGCCGGTGTCGAGGATGTCCTCCACGATGAGCACATCCCTGCCGGAGAGGTCGCCGTCCAGGTCCTTGATGATCTTGACGAGGCCGGTGCTGGTGGTATTGCCGCCGCCGTAGCTGGACACCACCATGAAGTCGATGCTGCACGGGATGCTCACGGCGCGCATCAGGTCGGCCATAAAGACCACCGAGCCCTTGAGGATGGAGACGAGGACGAGGTTTTTGCCCTCATAGTCTTTGCTGATCTGAGCGCCCAGCTCAGCCACTTTCGCTTTCAGCTCCTCTTCCGAAACGAGGACCTTCAAAATATCGTCATGCATGCTCATGATTCGATTCCTCCAAAATTTTCTAGTTCCACCTGCAGCAGCTGCCCGGTGTCCGGCCCGGGGGCCAGCCCATCGGCAAAGCCCTCTCCGCAGACCCACAGCACCTGTCTGCCTGCCGCCAGCAGCGGCAGCGTGTCCCGTTCCCGGGGCGGGATGCCCGCCTCGTTCATCCATTTGCGCAGCTCCCGGTCTACCCCCCGCCCGGCCGGACGGAAGCGGTCGCCGGGCTGACGGCAGCGCAGCCGCAGAACAGGACATATCGAGTTTATTTTAGCATAATCTGCCTGATTTTTTAAGTCTTTTTTATGAACACCCTGTGTTTTTTCTTCAAAACAGGCCGAGACCACCCGGATATGCAGCGTTCTGCCGCCGGGCAGCGGATAATCGCCGCCCTCCGGCAGGGATACTTCAAATTTCGGACCGTCCGCTTTTTCGCCCTGCCGGCGGGTGTTTTTATCGGCTTCCTCCCGCCAGAGCACGCCGTCCCGGGCGCAGAAGCGGACGGCGTCGGTGAGCTGCACCGCGCCGCTGCCCTTTTCCACAAGGTCGGCCAGCAGGCGGATATATTTTTCCTCCGCGTCCCGCACCGGCTCCACAAGGCTGTGGAGGGCCATGTCGAGGATGAGCGGGTCAGTCTGCCGCAAAGGCTCTGACATCCACACGGGCTGGCCGCTGCGCAGGGCGTATCCCGCCCCGCCGGGCAGGCTTTCTGCGTCCATTACCCGGGCCGAAGCCAGCAGCGCATCCGCCTGCCGGGCGAAGTATTCGTCCGCCTTGGCGGCTTTCTCACAGAAGCGGGCCAGATTGCGCTCGGCGGCGCTGTTGACCCCGCAGAGGGCGGGCAGTGCGCCGTGGCGCAGACGGTTGCGGGCGTAGTCGTCGGCGTCGTTGGTCTCGTCGGTGACCCAGCCTTCGCCACAGGCGCGGCAGACGGCCTCGGTGTCGGCCCTCGTCAGGCAGAGCAGAGGCCGCAGATAGCCCGGGCGGCTGGGCCGGATGCCCGCCGCGCCGTGGAGGCCGGTGCCTCTGGCCAGCCGGAACAGCAGCGTCTCAGCCTGGTCACTCCCAGTATGGGCAGTTGCGACGGCATCTATCCCGTCGGCCAGCACCCGCTCAAAGCAGGCATACCGCAGGCGGCGCGCCCAGTCCTCCCCTGCCCGGGGCTTTCCTGCCTCGGCCTCCAGCTCAGCGGCATGGAACACCCGCAGCGGCAGGCCCAGCCGGGCGCAGACCTCCCGGACGAAGGCTTCGTCCCGGTCCGCCGTCTCCCCCCGCAGGCCGTGGTTGACGTGGCAGACCGTGAGGGCAATGCCCCTTTCCCCGGCCAGCGGGCGGATGAGGCAGAGCAGGGCCATGCTGTCGGCCCCGCCCGAAACAGCCAGCGCGAGATGCTTTTTGCCGTCCAGCAGCTTTTCCCGGGCGCAGAAGCCGCGCACCGTCTGTAAGATCTCTTCGTAGTTCATCAGCGTTTGAAGTCCACATCCATAAAGCGGGTGTGGGCGCCGTCCCAGCCCAGCGGCACCGTGCTGGTCTCGCCGTGACGGTTCTTTGCCACGATGCACTCGGCGGTGTCGGCGTCCACCTCCGCGCCGTCGGGGTTCTGGCTGGCGTAGTAGGAGTCGCGGTAGAGGAAGAGGACGCAGTCGGCGTCCTGCTCGATGGAGCCGGAGTCGCGCAGGTCCGACAGCTGGGGGCGGTGGCTGGAGTTGTTGCCCTGCTTTTCCACCGCACGGGACAGCTGGCTCAGAGCGATGATGGGCACGTTCATCTCTTTGGCCATGATCTTGAGGTTTCGGGTGATGGAGCTGATCTCCTGCACGCGGTTCTCGCTGCGCTGGCCGCTGGTCATCAGCTGTAAATAGTCGATGACGATGAGGCCCACGTTGGGGCGGGCGGGGTCCTGATTGACCCGGCGGATCTTCGCCTTCATCTCGGTGATGGTGATGCCCGAGGTGTCGTCCATATAAATCGGTGCGTCGTGGAGCTTTTCGGTGGCGAGGGCCAGATACTCCCAGTCCTCGGCCCGGAGCGCACCGGTGCGGAACGCCTGACTGTCGATGCCCGCTTCAGCGGAGAGGATGCGGTTGGTCAGCTGCTCCTTCGTCATTTCGAGGCTGAAGATGGCCACCGGCACCTTCTGCTGCATGGCCACGCGGGTCGCGATGTTCAGCGCGAAGCTGGTCTTGCCCATACCGGGGCGGGCAGCGAGGATGATGAGGTCGCCGCGGCCAAGGCCGGTGAGGACGGTGTCCAGCAGCCGGAAGCCGGTGGGGATGCCCTTATACTTGTCGGCGTCGGGGCCGCTGATCTTTTGCAGATTTGTCAGCGTCTCCACCATGCTGGAAGAAAGGGGCGTCAGGGCGCTGGAATCGCGGCCGGAGCGGATCTCATAGATGCGCTGCTCGGCGTTTTCCAGCAGCAGGTCGGCGTCGGGCTCGTCGCCCGCGTCCTGCAAAATGTCCTTTGCGACCCCCATCAGCTGGCGCACCAGATACTTTTCCTGCACGATCTGCGCATACGCCTTGACGTTGGAGATGCTGGGGACCGTCTCGGCGAGGCCGGTCAGGTAGACTTTCGCCTCGTCGGCGCTGGGGAACACGCCGTCCGAGATGACGGCGTCCAGCAGGGTGACGAAGTCGATGGTCTGGTCGCTGGTAAAGAGGCGGAGCATCTCGGAGTAGATCTGAGCGTTCTGCCGGGTGTAGAACATCTCGGGCCGGATGATCTCGACGAGGTCGGTCAGGGTCTCGGGTTTCAGCAGCACTGCGCCCAGCACGCTCTGCTCTGCCTGCATATTGTAGGGCAGGTTGATGCCCACGCTCTCGAGGTTGAGTTCGTTATAATGTCGTTCGTTCGGCATGGTCGTTATCCTTCTGCTTTATTTATATAAATGCCGTAAAGCCAAAAAGCGCCCCCTGCCGAGAGGGGGCGCAGATAGCGGTCAAATCAGGCCTGCTCCACTTCTACCTGGACCTTGAAGGAAGCCACGACACCGACATGGAGGCGGACTTTGCCGTTAAAGACGCCCGCGTCCTTGATGTCCTTGGTCTCCAGCTCGATCTTCTTCTTGTCGATGGGAGAACCGGCCAGCTGGGCCAGAGCCTCAGCGACTTCCTTGCCGGTGACCTTGCCGTGCAGACGGCCGGAGGCACCGCCCTTGGCCTTGATGACCACGGTCTTGCCCTCGAGCTTCGCGGCCACAGCCTGAGCGGCAGCCACGTTCTCAGCCTCGTGGAAGTCGGCAGCGGCCTCCTTGCCCCGGGCGATATTCACCGCGCTGGCGTCGGCCACAGCGGCCAGCTTGCGCGGGAACAGAAAGTTGCGGGCGTAGCCGTCGGAGACCTCGTGGATCTCGTCCTTCTTGCCGATGCCCTTGACGTCCTGCTTCAGAATCACTTTCATGATAGTATCCCTCACTTCTCACCGGAAAACCGGTGGATTTCTATGGTTAGTATACAGCAATCGGGCTGTTACGTCAACGCCTGAGCTCCTCTGTCAGCGTCCTTGCCCTCTCAGTCTCGCTTCGCTCGCCAGCTCCCCCAAAGGGGGAGCCACTGGCGTGTCGGTCAGACTTCCACTGGACGAGCAAAGCACGATGTCTCGGAAACAGTAGTGCTCCGCTGTCTAGGCCAGCGACAGCTTTACAAGGTGCGCTTGTCCAGAAGCGCCTGACCTCTGTAGCAAGGCCCGCCCCTTTGCGCCATGTCGGACCTCAGGCGTCCAGCGCAAAGTGGCCCGGCCTGCCAATGGCTCCCCTTTTAAGGGGAGCTGGCGCGTCAGCGACTGAGAGGTCCTTCCGGGCGAGCGCTCTGTGAAGAAGCTATTACGCCAGCTCCCTGCTCACGACGTCCAGCGCCGCCTCGATGACCTTATCCATATCGTAGTACTTGTACTCGCCCAGACGTCCGCCGAAGATGACCCCCGGCTCGGCGTCGGCCAGCTTCCTGTACTCGGCGTAGAGCGCGCCGTTCTTCTCGTCGTTCACCGGGTAGTAGGGCTCATCGCCGGGCTTCCACTCGGCGCTGTACTCGCGGCTGATGACGGTCTTGGGCTGGGTGCCGAACTCAAAGTGCTTGTGCTCGATGATGCGGGTGTAGGGCGTCTCGGCGTCGGTGTAGTTGACGACGGCGTTGCCCTGATAGTTGTCGGTGTCCAGCGTCTCGGTCTCAAAGCGGACGCTGCGGTACTGCAATGCGCCCAGCTTGTAGCCGAAGTAGGCGTCCACCGGGCCGGTGTAGACGACCCTGTCGGCCAGCTTGTCCAGCTCTGCCTTCCCGGCCAGATAGTCCACACCCAGGCGCACTTCCACGCCGTCCAGCATCTTCTCCACCATGGCGGTATAGCCGCCGCCCGGGATGCCCTGATACAGGGCGTTGAAGTAGTTGTCGTCGTAGGTAAAACGGACGGGCAGGCGCTTGATGATGAACGCGGGCAGCTCGGTGCAGGGGCGGCCCCACTGCTTGCCGGTGTAGCCCTTGATGAGCTTTTCGTAGATGTCGGTGCCGACCAGGCTGATGGCCTGCTCCTCGAGGTTCTTCGGCTCCGTGATGCCGGCCTCGGCGCGCTGCTGCTCGATCTTCGCCTTCGCCTCGGCGGGGGTCACGACGCCCCACATCCTGTTGAAGGTGTTCATATTGAAGGGCAGGTTGTAGATCTCGCCGTGATAGTTGGCGACAGGGCTGTTGGTGTAGCGGTTGAACTCCGCGAACTGGTTGACGTACTGCCACACAGCCTTGTTGTTGGTGTGGAAGATGTGGGCGCCGTAGCGGTGGACGTTGATGCCCTCCACCTCTTCGGTGTAGATGTTGCCTGCGATATGAGCGCGCTTGTCGATGACGAGGCAGCGCTTGCCGGCCTTCTTGGCCTCATGGGCAAATACCGCGCCGTACAGGCCGGCGCCAACGATAAGATAATCGTACTGTTTCATTACTGTTTATCCTTTTTCTTCTGTTCGGATTCCGACTCGAGGCCGCTCTTTTTCTGGGCCTCCCGGTACTGGTCGATGGCCGTCTGGATGCGGCTGCGGACCGCCTCCGGGGTGATATGCTTGAGCTGGGCCGCTGCCATGGTCTGATGACCGCCGCCGCCCAGAGACTCCATGATGACCTGCACATTCACCGCGCCGAGGCTGCGGGCCGAGATGTTGACGCCGCCGCCCACCTGCACGGCCACGAAGCTGGCCTCCACGTTCTGGATGGTCAGCAGGTCGTTGGCCGCCTGGGCGATGGCCACCCGGGCCTCGGGAGCCACCTCGCCGCTGACGGTGATGGCGCAGCCCCGGTACATCTGGGCTTCCGATACCAGCGTGGCCTTGGTGGTGTACTCCACCATGCTCACGTCAAAGAGCTGACGCACGTGCTCCGTCTCCGCGCCGTAGCGGCGGAGGGCCGCGGCGGCCTCGAAGGTGCGCACGCCGGTGTGGAGGGTAAAGTCACGGGTGTCCAGCATGATGCCGGAGAGCAGTCCCTCGGCCTCGATGCGGTTGGGCTTGTCGTCCCGGTCGCCCACATACTGCAAGAACTCCGTGACCAGCTCACTGGCCGAGGATGCATAGGGCTCGTGGCAGACGAGGTCGGCCTTCTCGATGAAGCCGACGCCCTTGCGGTGGTGGTCGATGACGGCCACCTTGCCGCATTTTTCCAGTATCTCGCGGCTCTCCACCAGACCCAGCTGGTATGTATCCACGACGATACAGAGCGTTCTCTGGGAAATGATAGGCAGAGCGCCCTTGGGGTCGATGAAGTCGTCCTCCTGCCCTGCCGCGATGAGGGCGTTGATGAGGCTGCCCGCCAAGGTGGCGTCACGGCGCACGGCGATGACTGCCGGCACATCGCAGATCTTGCAGATGCGCAGCACGCCCTCCGCCGAGCCGATGGCGTCCAGGTCGCTCATCCGGTGGCCCATGATGACCACATGGTCCGCCTCTTTGATGAGCCTGACCAGCTGGTCGGCCACGATGCGGCTGCGCACCTTGCTGCGCTTTTCCACGCCGTGGCTGACGCCGCCGTAGAAGGTAAAGCCGTCCGGGGTCATCTCGGCGGCCTGGTCGCCGCCGCGCCCCTGCGCCATATCCAGCGCCTGAACGGCCATGTCCTGAGCCTCCCGCAGGGTCTTGGCCCCGCGTCCGACGCCGATGGAGATGGAGAGGTTCACGCTGGGGTCGAGGGCGCGGATCTTGTCCAGCACGTCATAGCCGCGCTTGGCGAACTGCTCCAGCTGGCGCTCTTCCACCACAGCGATGTAGCGGCCGCTGGCCACCCGGCGCAGAAAGCCCGTGCCGCGGCCTATCATATCTTCCAGCACCCGGTTGATGCCTTCCAGCAGGCGGGCGCGCTCGCTGTCCAGCATATCGCTGAACACGTCGTCGTAGCCGTCCACGAGGAAGACCAGATAGCCCGGGCGGCTGGCCTTATATTCGGCCTCCACCTTGCGGAGGGCCGTTTCCTCATTCAGGACAAGAAGGGTCATGCTCTCGGCCTCGCCGGGGACGGTGGAGCTGTGAGCGCTCCACACGCCGTCGGCCAGATTGAGCAGCTGGCCGCTGACCTTGCGTGCCTCCTGCAGGTCGAGGCCGGGCAGCACTTTCTGCACCCGGGGGACCAGAAGGGCTTCGCCCTTCATCAGACGGGTGCGGAACTCGGTGTTGTACCACAGCACCGTCTCCCCCGAAAGGAGGGCGGCGGGCTGGCTCAGCGGCTCGAGGCTGAACTGCGTCTTCGATTTTTCGAAGCTGCCGCCGCAGACCCAGCGGGCCACCCAGCTGCGCACCCGGTAGCGGAACACTCCGAACAGGGCGAACCACAGCACCGCCAGCACCACCAGCACTGGCCAGATGGCCGGGCGCTGCACCAGAAGCACCAGCACCAGCAGGGCGCAGAGCACCGCCAGCGCAGCGGTCAGCATTTCAAGAGTCCATCTTGGTTTTTGTTTCATGAAGTGTTATGCCTCCTGCGGGCAGACTCAGACCTCCATCAGGATGGGGAGGATCATGGGGCTGCGCTTGGTGCGGCGGTAGATATAGCTGCTCAGGGCCTCGCGCACCCGGGTCTTGACGCTGTTCCAGTCGCGGACGTGCTCGTCCACGCAGCGGTCAAGAGCCGTCTCCACGATGCTCTGGGCGCCGTCCATCAGGCTCTCGTTCTCCCGCACATAGACGAAGCCGCGGCTCACGAGGTCGGGGCCGGCCAGAACTTTGCCGGTCTTGCTGTCCACGGTGGCCACGATGATGACGAGGCCGTCCTCAGACAGATGCTTGCGGTCCCGCAGGACGACGTTGCCCACATCGCCCACGCCGAGACCGTCCACCATGACGGCGCCCGCCGTCACCGGCTCCCCCCCCCTCCTCTCCTCCCCGCCTGGGGGGGGTCAACGGTC
>OASX01000484.1_pt1 | contig 33747 bp, 31 predicted proteins | sample 1516531 | NCBI WGS metagenome assembly OASX01 (sample SAMEA2579911, study PRJEB22360) | human gut metagenome | biome: human gut; feature: human-associated habitat; material: faeces | place: Denmark | collected 2008/2010
TATTTTGAAGGCGGCGCCTGCTGCACCCCTGAGCAGCCCCGCCGCAGATGAGACAGCGGCGGCCTTCGAGGTTCAGCTCCTCTCTGTCCACTTTGAGGCCGTCCGGGCGGATGACGTCCATGTCGAACAGCCGCCCCAGCGGGGTGGCGTCCTCGATGTCGGTGGTGAATTTCTTGATGGTCAGCGGGTCGGCATCCAGCACATAGAACGCCTCGCAGCCGGTCACTTCCCGGACGGCGTCCTGATACAGCGGCGTCAGCTTTGCCCGCAGAAACTGCTGGCGCAGCAGCTGACGCCCCCGCCCAAAGCCCCGCCGGATGAGGGGCGAATCCTTTATCGGGCCGCAGATATTCATGGTAAAGCAGATGAGAGGCTTGTGGTACCGGGCCAGCAGCTCCTGCTGGTGCTGCACCCGGCGCTCCCGTGCATCCAGCATCTGGACCAGCGAAACAGTCGTTTCCATGTTTTTCTCCTCTCAGCGGTGCTTTTTGAGCATGTCCATAAAGAGCTGCACCTGCGGCAGGGCGGCTGCATCTCTCTGGCAGAAAATATAGGTGCGCCGGACGAAGGGCTCACCGTTCTCGAAGGTGCAGGGCTTGACATAGCCCTTGAAGTTATCCAGCGCCACTTCCGGCATCAGCGCCCAGCCGAGGCCCCGCTCCACCATCTCGCGGCAGACCATGATGTTGTCCACCACAAAATTGCCCGCATCGTTGGTCACGCCGTTCTCGTAGCGCCAGCGGGCCATCTGGGCGTTGATGGTGGCGTCGCTGCTGTGGTCGATATAAAGGTAATCGGAGATGGGCCTGTCCTTGTTCTCCTCGCTGCAGATGAGGCAGATATTCTCCTGCGAGAGCAGGAACTGGGTGCCGTCCCACGGATACTCGCCCCGCAGCACTGCCACGTCCAGCGAGGAATCCAGCATCTGCTGGTAGATGTTCCGGCTGTGGCCGGTGGCGATGTCGAGGCGTACCTTCGGGTAGGCTTTATGGTATTCCGTCAGCACCTCGGGCAGACGGTAGTAGGAGAAGTTCACCGAGATGCCGGCCCGCAGGGTGCCGCAGGCTTCGCCCTGAATGGAAGCCAGCTGGCGGCGCATCTTTTCCATCTCGCGGGCGGCGGCGGCGCTGTGGAGCAGCACCTGTTCACCGGCCGGCGTGAAGCGGATGCCCTGCCGCGAGCGCAGGACGATCTCCACCCCCAGCTCCTGTTCCAGCGCCTTGATGCGCTTGGACAGTGCCGACTGGGTCATGTACAGTTTGTCCGCTGCGTGGGTGATGTTGCGCGTCTCGTCCAGCGCGTGCAGCAGCTCGTAATCTTTTTCGTCCATCGTAGCTCTCCCCCTATTGCCCTTTATTTTTCTTATCCTTCCCGTTTGCGCTTCATCCAGGCGCATTTTGCTCAGATTCCATATCTGTTATTCATAATACAACAGATTTCAGCAAATGAAAAGGGGGATATTCGCCTTGATTTTTCCGAAAGTCCATTCCCAGATGGAATAATTCAGCACTTTTCTTGCGGTTTTCTTAACCCTACCTTAATTCCATCTTAATGCGGCGTTGTTGTCCACAACATCTTCATTTTTTCTCTGCCGACGGGCGGTCTTCCTCCCGCAGCACAGCAAACGCAGTTCTCTTTTCATTTTTGCCCGAAAAATCAGTAAAAGTCCAGTTTATTGGACAGTATTTGCATTATCATAAAAATAAGAAAATACTCGTTTCCTTCTTCTTTGGTACATTGCAGATTTTTCCGTCTGCTTTTTGTGCAACGTCCCGGATTTTTTTGTCGAAAAGCGCGTTTTGTTGACAGCCGCTTTTTGAAAAGCGTATCCTTATTGCAAACCAGAGTCAGGAGGTCATTTTATGGAGCACTCCACACGTCTTGCCCACATCAGCGAGGACGGCACCCGCACCCAGACCGTCTACGACCATCTCGCCGGCACTGCCAGACTGGCCGGTTCCTTCGCAGCCCCCTTCGGGGCGCAGAGCGAGGCCGAATTTGCCGCGTGGCTCCACGACGTCGGGAAGTACAGCGACGCCTTCCAGCTGCGGCTCAAAGGCGGCCCCAAGGTGGACCACTCCACCGCCGGGGCGCAGGAGGCCTGGGTCCGCCAACATCTCCACGCCGCCTTTGCGGTGGCCGGACACCACAGCGGCCTGCCCGACGGCGGGAGCCCCGCCGATGACCCGGGCGACGCCACCCTGTTTGGCCGGAGCAAGAAGCCGGCAGCCCCCTACGACGGCTGGCGGGAAGTAACGCTCCCCGCCTCGACGCCGCACGCGTGGGCCTGTGCCGACCCGCTGAGCCTCGCATTCTTTACCCGGATGCTCTACTCCTGCCTCGTGGACGCCGACTTCATCGACACCGAGACCTTCATGGACGGCAAGGCCGCACCCCGGGGCAGCGGCACGGACATCGCCGCGCTGCGGGACATCGTCTCGGCACAGGCGCAGCGTTATCTCAGGGTCGAGTCGCCCTCGCCCGTCAGCGTCCAGCGCAACACCGTCCTCCGCGCCTGCCTCGAGAAAGGCGCGCACGGCCCACAGGGGCTCTACACCCTCACCGTACCCACCGGCGGCGGCAAGACCTTCACCTCCCTCGCCTTTGCACTGGAGCACGCCGCCGCCCAGAAGATGAAGCGGGTCATCTACGTCATCCCTTATATGTCCATCATCGACCAGACCGCCGCCGTCTTCTCGGGTCTGCTGGGCGCAGAAAATGTTCTGGCCGACTTCTCCAACGCCGAGTACAAGACTGTTGAGCAGGACGACCTGACCCCCGCCCAGTACCGTCAGATGCTGGCCAGTGAAAACTGGGACGCCCCCGTCGTGGTGACGACGGCGGTGCAGTTCTTCGAGTCGCTCTACGCCAACCGCAGCAGCCGCTGCCGCAAGCTCCACAACATCGCCGACAGCGTCATCATCTTCGACGAGGCGCAGACCCTCCCGGGCGACTACCTTGCCCCCTGCGTCAGCGCCATCGCCCAGCTCATCCAGCATTACCACTCCACGGCCGTCCTCTGCACGGCCACCCAGCCTGCCCTTGAGCCGCTGTTCCGGCGCTTTGCGCCGGAGCTCCACCCGCAGGAGATCACGCCCGACGCGGCCCGCCTCTACGAAGTGCTCCGGCGCACCACACTGCAAGACCTCGGCACCCTGCCGCAGGAGGAGTTCGCCGCCCGGCTGGCAAATCATCCGCAGGTGCTCTGCGTGGTCAACCGCCGCAAGACGGCCCAGCAGCTCTACGCTGCTCTGCCCGCCGAGGGCAGCTACTGCCTGACCACCCTGCTCTGCGCCGCCGACCGCCGCCGTCAGCTGGACGACATCCGCCAGCGGCTGAAAGAGGGTCTGCCCTGCCGGGTAGTGTCCACCTCTCTCATCGAGGCGGGCGTGGACGTGGATTTTCCCGTCGCTTACCGGGAGCAGTGCGGTCTTGACTCGCTCTTACAGACTGCCGGGCGCTGCAACCGCGAGGGGCGGCGGGGCGCAGAGGAAAGCATCGTCTACCGGTTCCGGCTGGACGAGTGTTCCACGCCCCAGATGCTCAGGCAGAACGTCAGCGCGCTGGACTACACCGCCCGGCATCAGGACACACTGGACACGCCCCGGGCCATTCAGCTCTACTTCAACGAGCTCTCCGAACTGCGCGGCCCCGACGCCGTGGACAAGCACGGCATTCTGGATGCCTTTCTCCGGGGCATCCGGGGCTGCCAGTTCCCCTTTGCACAGGTGGCGGAGGAATTCCGCCTCATCGAGAACGCTGCTCGCACGGTCTATCTGCCCGTCGGCGAGGGGGCGGCCCTCTGTGAACAGCTGCAAAGCGGACACGTCACCCGGACGTTGCTGCGGAAGCTGGGCGTTTACAGTGTCTCCTGTTATCCCCAGCAGTTTGAACGGCTCCGGGCCGCCGGAGTCCTTGCTCCTCTGCCCGATGGTTCCGCCATCCTCACCGACACCAGCTGCTACAGCGAAAAGACCGGCCTTGCCATGGATGTGGAGACCGGCATCGGCCTTTACTTCTAAAAGAAAGAGGTGGTTGCAATGGCCAACATTCATCTTAGTCTGAAAATTCAATTTCACCCGGAAAGGAGGCGATGCTGATGTCCATGCTCATTGAAGTGTGGGGCGACTATGCCTGTTTCACTCGTCCGGAAATGAAGACCGAGCGTGTGAGCTACGACATGCCCACCCCGTCCGCTGCGCGGGGCCTTGTGGAGGCCATCTACTGGCACCCCGGGCTGCGTTATACGGTCGACCGCATCTATCTGCTCAAGCCCTTCGGCCTTGACCCCGTGGATGAGGCATCCACCGAGGAGTACACCCAGCGGCCCATCCGGTTCACCAACATCCGGCGCAACGAGGTCAAGTCCACCCTGCTGTCCTCCGCCGCCCTCAGTGCGGCCAAAGGCGGCACGCCGCCGGTGCTCTACACCTCGGAGGACATCCAGCAGCGGGCCGCGATGGTCCTGCAGGACGTCCACTACGTCATCGAGTGTCACTTCGATTTGACGGGCAAGGCCGCCCCCAGCGACAATCCCGGCAAGTTCCAGGACATCCTGCGCCGACGCCTACGCAAAGGCCAGTGCTATCACCAGCCCTGTTTCGGGTGCCGGGAGTTCCCGGCCAACTTCCGGGAATGGCCGGGCGGCAGTATTCCGGCGCTGAAGGTCACGCAGGACCTCGGCTTCATGCTCCACAGCCTCGATTACTCTGATTCGGCCAACATCCGCAGCCAGTTCTTCCGCGCAAAGCTGGTGGACGGCGTGATGGAATGCCGGGACGTGGAGGTGTTTACATGATACTCCAAGCACTCACCGCCTATTATGAACAGCTCTTGAAGCAGGGCAAGGTGGAGGCCCCCGGCTGGGACAGTAAGTTCAAGGTCAGCTATGAACTGCGCCTCGGCCCCGACGGCCAGCTTCTCGCCCTCAACGACCTGCGGCAGGAAATCCCCAAGGGCAAAAAGACCGTCATCGCTCCCCGTGAGCTCCCTGTCCCCCACCGGGTCAAGCGCGCCTCCGGCGTCGCCGCGAACTTTTTGTGCGACAATACGTCCTATCTGCTGGGCGCAGACGAAAAGGGCAAGCCCGAGCGCTCCCGCCAGTGCTTCGAGGCCTGTGCCGCCCTTCACCACAAGGTTCTCGACGGCGTGGACTCCCCTGCCGCCAAAGCCATCCTCGCCTTTTTTGACAGCTGGGAGCCGGATACAGCCCCCACCCACCCGCTGCTGGCAGAGCAGTGGGCCGACCTGAACAACAACGCAAACCTCCTGTTCGGCTACGAATCCCCCGACGGCGCCCACTGGCTGGCCACCACAGATGACGCCATCCGGACCGCATGGCAGTCCGCCTTTGACACCTCCGATGCCGACGCCGAGACGGCCCGCTGCCTCATCACCGGCAAAGAGGCCGGCATCGCCCGCATCCACCCCGCCATCAAGGGTGTGATGGGCGCACAGGCCGCCGGTGCGGCGCTGGTCTCCTTCAACGCACCCGCTTTCTGCTCCTATGGCCATGAGCAGGGTGCCAACGCCCCCGTCAGCGAGTACGCGGCCTTCGCCTACACCACGGCCCTCAATCTGCTGCTGGCTGACCGGAACTGCTGCCAGCGCATCAGCGACACCACCATCGTCTGCTGGGCCGAAAACGCCGCTCCCGCCTACTCAAACGCCATGCTGATGTTTTTCTGCGGCGGTGCCGAGGCACACGGCGTCTCGGAAAGCGACCTTGCCGCCGCACTGAAAGCCCTTTCTCAGGGACGCCCCGTCTCCTTCCTCGACGACAAGCTGGACCCGAACCAGAACTTCTATGTGCTGGGCATCTCGCCCAACGCGGCCCGGCTCTCCGTCCGGTTCTTCCTGCACAGCAGCTTCGGACAGTTTGCCAAAAATCTGCAGGACCACGCCGACCGGCTCAGCATCACCCGCCCCGCCTTCGACAAGCGGGAAAACCTGTCGGTCTGGGCGCTGGCGCAGGAGACGGTCAACCAGAAATCCCGGGACAAAAATCCATCGCCCCAGCTGGTGGGCGATCTGCTCCGGGCCATCCTCACCGGCGGACCCTATCCCGCCACCCTGCTCAACGGCGTGACCCTCCGCATCCGGGCCGAACGGGAAGTCACCCGGGGCCGCGCCGCCATCCTGAAAGCCTATTATCTCCGCAACTACCCCACCGAACTCAACAAGGAGGTATTTACCGTGAGCCTGAACGAAAGCAGCCATGTCCCCTATGTTCTGGGGCGTCTCTTCTCTGTGCTGGAGACGATCCAGAGCGTCGCCAATCCCGGCATCAACGCCACCATCAAAGACCGGTACTTCAACTCGGCCTGTGCCACCCCGGCAACGGCCTTCCCTACGCTGGTCAAGCTGGCTCAGAAGCATCTGCAGAAGATGACCACCCCCAACGAGGTGCATTTCAGCAAACAGCTCACCGAGCTGATGGCCCAGCTGCCCGAGACGGGCTTCCCGGCGCGGCTCAGCCTGCCGGAGCAGGGTGCCTTTGAGATCGGCTACTACCACCAGACCCAGAAACGCTACGCCAAAAAGAATGAGGAGGAATAAACCATGTCTGAGCCCATCAAGAACCGCTATGATTTCGTCATCCTGTTCGACGTCGAGAATGGCAACCCCAACGGCGACCCCGACGCAGGCAATATGCCCCGCATCGACCCCGAGACGGGCTACGGTCTGGTGACCGACGTCTGCCTCAAGCGGAAGATCCGCAACTATGTCGAGACTCTGAAAGAGGACGAAAAAGGCTATCGCATCTACATCAAGGACGGCGTTCCCCTCAACCGCAGCGACGCCGAGGCCATCAGCACACTGGGCATCGACCCCGACCTGAAAGCTGCCAAAAAGGCCGACCCCGACATCGATGCCAAGCTGCGGGACTATATGTGCGAGAACTACTTCGACATCCGCACCTTCGGTGCCGTCATGACCACCTTCGTCAAGGGTGCGCTGAACTGCGGTCAGGTGCGCGGCCCCGTCCAGCTGAGCTTTGCCCGGTCGGTGGACCCCATCGTCCCGCAGGAAGTTACCATCACCCGCGTGGCCATCACCACCGAGGCCGATGCCGAGAAGAAGGGTACTGAGATGGGCCGCAAGCACATCGTGCCTTACGCCCTCTATCGCGCCGAGGGCTATGTCTCAGCCAACCTCGCCCGGAAGACCACCGGCTTCTCCGAGGATGATTTGAAGCTTCTGTGGACTGCCATCCTGAATATGTTCGAGAACGACCACAGCGCCGCCCGCGGCAAGATGGCCGTGCGGGAGCTCATCGTGTTCAAGCACGATTCTGAGCTGGGCAATGCCCCGGCCTACAAGCTCTTCGACTCCGTCACCGTCCGGCGCAAGCCCGAAGTGGACGCCGCCCGCAGCTACCGCGACTACACCGTCACGGTGGCAGACACTCTGCCGGAAGGAGTCACCTGCGAGAGGCTGTCCTGATGGCCGGCCCGGACGACTGGCTGCCCCTGTCGGGCATCCAGCACTTCTGCTTCTGCCGCCGCCAGTGGGCGCTCATCCATCTGGAACAGCAGTGGTCGGAGAACCGCCGCACCGTCGAAGGCCAGCTCGACCACGCCCGCTGCCATGACGCAGACCAGACCGAACGGCGCGGCGGCCTGCTCATCACCCGAGGGATGCAGGTGGTCAGCCGTCGGCTGGGCCTGAGCGGAAACTGCAACGTCGTCGAGTTCCGGGCCGACCCGGAGGGCATCCCCCTGCAAAGCACGGAAGGGCTTTGGAAGCCCATGCCTGTCGAGTACAAGCATGGCCGCGCCAAGGCCGGCGACGCTGACCGGCTGCAGCTCTGCGCACAGGCCATGGCGCTGGAAGAGATGCTGGTGTGCAGCATCCCGGAGGGTGCGCTCTTCTACGAAGAGACGCGGCGGCGGGAGGTCGTGCCGCTGACCGAAGAACTGCGCCAGGCCACCCGGAAGATGGCCGACGAGATGCACGCCTATTTTGCCCGGGGCTATACTCTCAAGTCGAAGCCCGGCACCCACTGCAGCGCCTGCTCCCTCAAAGAGCTCTGCCTCCCCGTGCTGTATCAGCGTGCCGACCCGAAAGCCTATCTCCGCGCCCATCTGGACGAGATGCAGGAGGCCGCGCAGTATGACGTCCTCAAGGCGGAGCTGACGGCCCTCATCGACCCCGCGCTGGACAGTCTGCGCTTCTACCAGCTGGGCAACAACTATAAGAGCAAGGTGGAGCATATCGGCGTTCATCCGCCCTTCGAGCAGGACGGCCTGCTGTTGTTCTGAGTTTTGTGCCCCGGTGCGAAGGGTGAGTTCTCAGCATCTTTCCGGCACCTTCGCACCGGATTTTCGAGTCATTTTGCATGATTTGGATAGTTCTTTGACCCGTTGTAAATCAAAGCTCTTCTAAATTCGTGCAGAATGTTGTATAATTTGTTTGAAAATAGAGATTTTGTCTCTGTTTTTGCTGTCGCCCTCCTCGCGGAGGGCGTGGATAGAAATAAGTACGCTGGTTGTACGATTGTTAGATAAGGAGGTCGCCCTCCTCGCGGAGGGCGTGGATAGAAATCAGTTTCCACCGCGAATCGGGCATCGCCACAATTTTTCCAAAAAGGAGTTTTCCATGCATACAGTTTCCCTCACCCATCAGCTCGTCGCCATCCAGGACGACTTTGACCTCGACAAGATCATCGAAAGCGGCCAGTGCTTCCGGCCGCAGAAGCTGTCCGACGGGCGCTACCGCTTTCTTTCCGGCAGCGCACTTCTTTATCTGACTCCGCTGGGCGATGGGCAATACGACGCCGCATGGTATGGCTCAGATCGGGAGTACTGGGCCGACTACTTTGATTTGGGCCGGAACTATGCCGCGCTGCGGTGCAGCTTGGCGGGACAGAGCAGCTATCTGGACAAATCGCTCGATTTCGGGCAGGGCATCCGAATCCTGCATCAGGACCCATGGGAAATGCTCATCACCTTTCTCATCTCTCAGCGCAAGAGCATTCCGGCCATCCGCACCGCCGTGGAACACCTTGCCCGGTGCTGCGGCGAACCGCTCAGTGCCGAAGGCGATGAAGTTTTCCTCTTCCCTACCCCGCAGCAGCTCTGCGGCCTCTCTGAGGCGCAGCTGATGGGCTGTGGTCTGGGCTACCGCACCCGTTACATCCAGAACGCTGCCGCTCAGGCTTCCAGCGGCACACTCGACCTCGGTGCTCTGGCGGCGCTGCCCGACGACGCGCTCTTTTCCCGCCTCCTCGAGCTGGACGGCGTCGGCAAAAAGGTAGCAAACTGCGTCTGCCTCTTTGGCTATGGCCGTACCGCGATGGCTCCCATTGATGTCTGGATACAGCGACTCATTGATGAGGAATTCGGCGGCCGCGACCCTTTTCCTTCCTATGATCAGCAGGCTGGCATCGTACAGCAGTACTTGTTCTACTACAAGCGCAGCACCAGCCGCAGCGTCGCTCACAAAAAATAAAAAAAGTTATTGACAACTCTCCATTTGGCTGGTATAATAACACACGTCGTCAGGGACGGCACACCAGCTATGGGGGATTAGCTCAGCTGGGAGCCCGGTTGGTATCAAAACACACCCCCAGTCAGATAGTCCTGCGACAATCAAATTCCCAACAAAAAACTCCATCCAAGAGGTTCGCTTCTTGGATTTTATGGGGGATTAGCTCAGCTGGGAGCCCGGTTGGTATCAAAACACACCCCCAGTCAGATAGTCCTGCGACAATCAAATTCCCAACAAAAAACTCCATCCAAGAGGTTCGCTTCTTGGATTTTATGGGGGATTAGCTCAGCTGGGAGAGCGCTTGCATGGCATGCAAGAGGTCAGCGGTTCGATCCCGCTATTCTCCACCAAAAAAGCACTGTACTTCGTAGGAAGTATGGTGCTTTTCTTTTTGCTTTCTTGGAGGTCACACTGAAAATCAGCCAAATGCCTGATTTTGCAGGCGTATGGACGGCAACCCCCAATTCTTGCTGTTTCGTTGTTTTTGAAAATGCTTGTTCGATGCCCGACTGTTTTGCAGGCGGACGTATCACTCCCCCTCAATGTAAGGAGTGAGATCGAAGTTGAACGAGATGTTGATCTGGTATCCGCGATATACGTCTACCCTGCGGATGAGCTGGTTGACGATCATCTTCTTCGCTTCAAAATTTGCACTGTCGTACAGGTCAGCATAAGAAATCAGTTCATCATACAGCCGCGACACTTTATCCATCAGCTCAGCCGTTTTCTCCAGTTCTTCACTGGCCGCTTCGCAAAGGTTTTCCAGCTCCGTGAGTTTCTCTTCCTGCGCTGTAATCATTTCGGCAAGGGTTTCTCTCGGTAACACGCTTTCACCTTTGATGCAAGCTAAAACCTCGGTTTTCAGTGCGAACAGGTCTTTTTCTGCCTTGTTCCGCTGTGTCTGAAGGTCTTGCAGATGATTCTTGCGTTCCGCATTCTCTTTTTCATAGCGTTTTGTAACGATCTGCTCTTTGGGGATACCCCTCATCTTGGAGAAAATCTGGCGGACAGCTTTATCAATGATCTCATCCAGAATGTGGACGGTATATCCCGTCTGCCCGGTGCAGTTGGTCTGCTTGCGGAGCTTTCCGTAACAGGTATAGCGAATACGCAGCGTATCGTCTAACGATCCATCTGCCATTTTTCGCCATTTACGGCTGCTGGTCAGTTCCAGCTTTGCACCGCAGTGTCCGCAGTAAGCGTTGCCGGCAAGCAGCGACTTCCCATGGATGTTCAAAGGAAGACGATTTTCGGCTTCCGCAGTTGAGCGCACAGAGCGTTCATTCCGAATGCGCTGTGCGTTTTCAAACTGTTCCTGCGGGACAATCTGCAAATCCGGCATCAATTCTGACCGTGCATCCCCACAGCGGAGAACGCCGGTGTAGGTCAGGTTTTGTACCATCCCCCGAATACTGGATGGGTGCCAGCACTTTCCAGACCTTGCGCGATAGCCAGAATTGTTCAGATAGGTAGCAATGTGCTGCGGGCCGTAGCCCTCATACACATATTTGTCAAAGACAATCCGCACTACGGCAGCTTCCTGCTCGTTGATGTGCAGTTCGTACAGTTCATGCTTGCGCTTGTTGATACGCCCACTCCGTACAAGGTCATAGCCATAAGGCGCATTTCCGCCCTTGAAGTGACCTTCTTCTACAAGCTGGCGCAGACTGGTGCGGGTACGGACGGAAGTCTTTTCGCTTTCTCCGTCCGCCTGCCAGAATCGGATGTAGTTCAGCAGTTTGTCAGTGTGGTTGTCGAAACGCTGCTCACCCTCTTGGGTACTCCATACCCGGATGCCGTTCCGTACAAACCATTCCACAACAAAGGGCGTTTCATCTGCGATACGACCGATACGGTCGAACATGAATACCAGCAGGATATCGAACTTGCCCTTTCGGGCATAGTCCTTGATGATCTGGAGCTTGTCGCGGGCGGCGGCCCGGACTTTGTGGCCGGACACGCCTTCTTCCTGTTCTTCATGGACGATGACCCAGCCCTTCGATTCAGCGAATTTATGGCAAGCCTTTCGCTGCATGGGCAGGTCTGCTTCATGGTTGGAGTTGAAATCCACCTGCTTATCGGTGGAAACGCGGTACAAGCAGCACACGCGATTGTTATTTCTTGTCATTGTAAATTCCTCACTTTCATCATAAAAGTGGGGATAGGCTTTATTTCGTTGTCAAAGAACGTCCGGCAATGGCTCGGTTTGTAATATCGCCCGTTACCGCACTCAGTATAGCGTTTGATTCTGCATTCGTCCATGATGTCAACCTACCTTCTTCGTATAGCTGGTGGCAAGCAGGATGTTCCGAATGCGCTCAAACGCTTCCGGGTTGGGTTCCTTGGAAAAGCTAAAAACGACAGGATAACCGTTGATTACATGATATTGCCGGTCGGCATCACGGTCAGCCGCAGGAAGGTTCTCTGCGACCTGTGAAAATTTATCGATCATAAGATTGTAACTCCTATTATGAATAAATGCTGTTGTCTTAATATGTAACAATGGGCATCTGCGTTGTGCGGATGCCCATTGTCTTTAAGGAGAGATTCCTGTAAATGTCAGAACTTCATCGGCAGCGCATCCTTACGGGATTTGCCGTTGTACGCCGCATAGATGGGGAAAACGTATTTCTTCCATCCGGGCAGCTTTGCCGGGTTGTCCATCCCGGTGCGGTAGATTTCCATGGGATGGACGCTGCGCAGGGCACGGATCAGCCGTTCCTCGTTGAACTCACCGTGATACACTTCCACGAAGTACATCACACCCTTCAGGACTGCGGCACGGAAGGAATCGGGTTTGCCCTCCCATGCGTCCACAATCAGCCGCAGAGCCTCGCAGTAGATTTTCTCGCCCATCTGGTTGTACAGCTTGAGTGCAGTGCCTACGCAGCTGATGCGGTAGTCGCTCAACTGCAAGCTGTCATAGTTGAAGTCCAGACCCACCCGGTTGGTGGCTGCGAGGAATGCCATGGAAAGAGCATCCTCGCCCACGACCTTGGCACGGAGCTTGATGCCCGCCGTCAGCGGTGCAGCGTGACCGTTCTGCTCTGCGAAGAACAGGGCTTCCTGCTGCATCGTCAGACCCGTATACACCTTGCAGAGAATCGGGAGGTCTTTGCCACCGTTGCGCAGGATACGCGCTTCAATGGTGTGCTGGCCGTCCGTCACATAATACCGGCCATTGCGGAAGCTGACCTTCGGCTCGTTCGCCGTATATTCGTTAAAGTCTTTGGCAATCAGCTCAACGCGCTTGCGCTGGATGCCCCGCTGGTACAGCTCACGAGGGTAGATCAGCTTACTGCTGTGAATGACCACCATCTGGTACGGCGGTGTGATATGAAAGGAAGCGGAGAAGTTATCCGCAGTGTTTTTCAGGCGCATCGCATTTCCTCCTTGATTCGCCAGATGTATTTTTCAGCTTCTTCCAGAATCTCAGCGACCTGCTGCTTACGCTTCGGGATGGTGAGCAAGGTGGGATTAAAGGTAAAGCTGTATTCGAGCCGCTGAATCATGGCATGAACAGCGGATTGCAGTTCGGTATACACCATCATCTCCTCTACGCTCCCAGCGTCCTCAAAGGACGATTTGATGGGTGTGTAGGGATAGATGGGTGGCTTTCCATCCACCACTTCAGGAGGCGCATAAGCCGCCTGAGAGCGGATGATCGGTTTGAGTTTTTGAATGCTGCCCATCGGATTCAGGGCAAGACTGATCTTCACTGCATCATCGACCCGGCGCATATTCTCCGGGGAAAGGTGTCCGACAAACTTCAGGACACGGCTTTTATCAATGGTGAAAATCTGTTCTGCCTGAACAATGGACGGCTTCAGGCCATCTTCTTCTACCTGACAATGGGTTGCCTGTGTTACTTTCTTATCTGTCTTACTTGTCAAAGCCGCGACAATCAAAGTCGGAGAGTAGATGTTGCCGACATCATTTTGAAGAATGACTGCTGGGCGGGCACCGTTTTGTTCGGAGCCAACGCCTGCCTCCAGTTTTACAAAATAGATGTCTCCGCGTTGGAACTTCCAATTCGATTCCAAGTGCGAGCCTCCATTCTGATATGCAAAAGCCCGCTGCTTTTTTGCAGCGGGCTTTGCTCAATTCATGGTAGTAATTGATTTTAGGGATTCTATCGCATCCCTGCGGGTGAATGAAAACCGGATTCAGCGCGGCATGACAACGTAGTCGTAGCCACGCCGGGTCTGGCAGACCGTGCAGGTTTCCATGCATCTGTCCTTATTCGGCACAATGGCGATCTTGAACGCCTTGGTTTCAACGTAGTGCCGGAGGCAGACACCGCAGAGGGTACGGATGGACTTGACCATCGCAGGAGTCAGCTTCATCTCATGGTAGATCTGACGCTCTTTGATGGTAGGATTCAGTTCATCCATAGGCTTACCTCCTATGTGTAATTAAAAATAAGCGGGTAGTTATGTAAAGAACAGGAACAACCGAAGACTGAAAACAGCATCCGGCTGCTCCTGATAAAATATGTTTAGGTCTCTCATATTCGCCCTCGGCTCCCTGAGAGTGGGGAATCATCTGGCGGCGGGCTTGTACCGCTCCATTGGCATCTCAACCACCCCGTCTACTTTCTGACCGGGCCGCGAATTACGGAAGTATCATTGTTCTGAGTACCAGACGACTGAACTATTCAGCTTTCAAGGTCCGTGAGTGTGGACATATCACCAGCGGCGAGAGCCGTCTGGTGAATTGTCCCCTCACTTACGAGCCATCGAGAAGCCTCAATCTACACCCAAAAATCCAAACTTCTTCAAAAATTTAGTGATTTTCAAGATTCGCTTGCTAATATTTTGCTGTGCAATGCCATAAACTTTAGATAATTCGACCGTGTTATAGCCTTCATAGGCATACCGCGTCAGAAGTTCTAAATCTTCATCCTTCAGATTTTCCAACGCAGAAAGCAACCGTTCGTCTTCAATTTCACCGATCCATGTAAAACAGCTTTTAGTTTCGTGATAGGTATCTGTCATTGTGATTTCTTCTTGATATTTCATCATCAATGGTGAGGCTTCTTCTTCAGAGCTTTCATAATCAGGGGCTGTGAACTCCTGCGTGTGTTCAAGATTGTTACGTTCAGCATTGAACATCTGGCGGTCATAATCGTACATTTTTTGAATAGCTTCTTCAGCCATGCCAGCTGCGGCATACTCAACATGCAGCTTTGCCCAGCGTGCTTCAAATTTTTTCAGCTCATGGCCCTTATTGAATTTCATGTAAACCTCCAAATTTTCGATAAAGCGTAAAAAGTTGAAAATTTGGAGATTCTAGGGATACTTTGCGGCCAGTTCCAGCCACGAAAAGAGGGCAAAAAGAAACATGAAGTGTCCTTTCCGCTGGATGCGGAGGATGAGGACACTTCACTGCTGGACAGGGCACTGACTTTTCTTTGGGCGCAAAAAAAGAGACGCATTAAAGAAAAGGGTACAAACACTGTTTTCCATCCGAGGATGAAAAGCAATATGAGTATCCTCAGCCTTTAATGCATCTCAGGCTTTCGATGTATTTTTCTTCGTTACAGATCAAAAGCGGTTTATCCGGCTAAAAAAGGACAAAAAATAAAGCCCTCGCAGCCATACAACAAGGCTTTGACTTACCTTGCTATCATAGCACACGAGGGTCTTACAGAAGTCACATGACGGTCTTATGAAAGTCACATAGACTAATTTTTGAAAAAATAAGGTCGCACAGAAGTCGTATGAAGGTCACACGAAAGTCGTATGACGCAACAACGTTGTTTTATCATTCGAGTAAACTGAGCAATTTCTGGTACTCATCTTCAGGCAGCTTTTGCTTCGCAGCAGCTAGTTCGCCCGATGCCAGCTCGTCCATGTGCTGTTTCCGGTACGAGCAAATGAGCCAATAGTAGGCTTTTGTGTTTTCCGGTGCGATGGTCAGGGCCAGCGCTGCATCTTGATGGAGCAGATCGTATGCGTGGAAGTCCATCAGCTGCTTCAACAGTTCATTAACTGTACTCATAAATGCGAGGTGGTATCGGTTTGCGTAGTGAACCAGCCAATGTTCGCCATTGGCAGCAGAAAGAAGTTTGCCCTGATACAATGATGCCGCTTTTTCGAGCAATCTCACCTTATTTATAGCAGAAGTGGCTTTTGCGGCCGCAATGCACAACTCATCGAACCGCTGAAAGTCGGTCGTGATATGGAGGTCGGGGTTGAATTGGTAGCCAGATGGTGTGGAGAGAATCAGCTGCTCATCCGAGATAATGCTGAATGCCTGCCGCAGTCGGTAAACGAGCTGTTTGATCTTTTTTCCGGGTTCGTCTTTATCCTCCAGTTCTTCTGGCCAGATTTCCTGTACGATTTCCAACGATGAAAGAGCTTTCTTTTTGGAAAGCAGTATAAAGGTCAGCAGGCGGCTGATTTTAGGAGATTTCAGGTCAGACTCCGGCAGAACACCGCGGGAAGTGTAGATTTTTAATTCTCCGAACAGGCTGATGAAGACATCATGGCTGCTCTTGATGTTTTCTGGCGAGAACGCCATGCTCAGACTGTCAGCCATTCGCTTATCGTTGTATGCTGCCAGTAACACATAGGCCAGAAGCTTGAGCATACTGGTCTGATGGATGTACCGCTGAGGATTGCGCACAGCAATCAGGGCGATTTGCCGAGGCTCCAAAGGAATTGCAAGGACAGACTTGATTCCCAGACGCTCATAGAGCTGGTATTCATCTGGATAGAGGTCCTTAACTTCTTCGGCATCAGACACAACCATGGGAGTTCCTCTGCGTACCGCTTTTACCCAGCGGTCGAGAAATTCAGACGATTCAAACTCATTTGTAAGGATAGTGGTTTTATCTTCTTGGCATTCATTGTGCCACCAGAGTGGCTTCCACAGTCCCAAATCCAGATCAACCTGAATCAGACCGCACCAGTCGGCATCATAGAATTTACAGGCCGCTTCCATGACGCGAAGTGCCACCTCTTTCGGCGGCAGGTGGCGATAATACAGCTGCGTTTCCAGATTGTTCATTGTGTTTTCAAAATCAAGAGCGCACTGAACGTTCTCCGTGTCAAGTTCTTCGCTCACCGAATCAGATTGCCGCATAACAGACACCTCCTGAATAAAAAGCAGCATCCGGGCATTCTTCCGCTTAATACGGTGAATCCCGGATGCTGCTATGTAAAGCCATCTCTCCACCGCATAAGTTGAAGAATGCCCCATCATTTCGCTTTCAAATAACAAGAACCGTCTGTGAGTTGAAATCTTCACAGACGGTTCTAACCTGGTAGAGAGGGATAAAATTATCCCATTCAAAAAGCAACCGGCTGTCATGACCTCGTATATGAGATTTTAGACCCATTTGGCTTTGTTGCCCTAGGTGCTGAACAAAAGACGGAAAGGCGTTGCACCCTGGCTTACAAGATTTGCGTCCTTGATGAACCAGGAAAGGAGAGTGGTCGGTGCAAGCTGGATTGGAATATAGAAAATCAGGGTCATCCCCTGTTCTGTGATAACGCTGCTCCAACTTGCTGTGTAATACTGTATAAGCAGCCCGCTCAGTTCTTCCATACGCTCTTTGGGTACATTGTGGATAACCGCTTCAAACAGTCCAATGTAAAAAGACTGATGGATAGCCAGCAGTATTTCAGCTGGAAAAGGAAATGTGGCCCGAAGATCTGCTGCAATTCTTTTTGCGTATTTTGTTTCAAGCATTGCCAGCTCACGAACAAAATCCCGAAAACAATTCTTATGACCACACAATGCCAGCAGCCTGAATGTATCGAAGTGGCAATAGATATAATTCAACAATGTGGGAATATCGTGCTGATAATGTTCTTTGTAAAAGATTTCAGGACATTCAGCGATCAAATCATAGCCTTTTTCCAAGCAATCTTTCAGTAAATCTTTCAGGCCGGAAGTCGTACTTTCCACCAATGCGGAAAATAGTGCTCCCTTATCCGTAAAGTGGCGGTAAAACGATCCTGTTGTAATACCAACAGTTTTACACAATTCCCGAAGGCTCGTTCCTTCATAGCCATTTTCCAGAAATTGCGCCTTGCCACATTCCAGAATCCTCTTATGCGTTGCTTCAAATGTGCTTGTGGTCAAATTTTCACCTCCAAACTTTTGAAGATAACGTATGTGTGCTAACAAAAAAGCGAACTTAGTTATCATGCGTTTGAAAAATTTTGCCTTCTCATAACAAAGGTACTCACAATGATCCGATTTTCCCGCCACAAAATGTATTGCAAGGCATTACAAGACGCCTAAATACACTTTGTGGCAGTTAAAAATCGGTCTGTTATTACAAATCACAACTCATACAGCAAAGGAATAGAAGTCTGCAATCCGCTTCTTATTTCCGTCTGTCCATCCGCCGCTCCATACTGTCTTGCCATGCTCAATGAACACGAAATAATTACAGCATTTTGCAATCAGCTCCGGGTCATGGGTAATAATGAACAGCGTTTTTCCCATATCACTAAGCCGCTGCAAATTGCCGGCAACCTCCAGCATATGATGATAGTCCAGGCCGCTGGTCGGTTCGTCAAACACCAGGATCTCTTTATCCGATGCAATCGCACTTCCAATGGCTACCCGCTGCTTTTGACCGCCGGACAGGGACATGGGATGCAGTTCTTGATACTCCAGCAGATTCAGGCTCTTTAAGATTTCCTCCGTCTGCTTCTTATCGGCCTGCTCGTCCTCACCCTGCATACTCAGCAGAATTTCGTCCGACACGCTTTCTGTAAAAAGTTGATGGTTTACGTCCTGCATGACCATGTAGCACTTTTTAATACGCTGTTTTGCACCAAGAGCTTCCTGCCCAATCTGCAACGTGCCTTTTGCCGATTTCTCCAATCCGCATAGGCACTTTGCAAAGGTGGTCTTGCCTGCACCGTTGTCCCCAAGGATTCCCACAATCGCCCCCTGCGGAACGGATAGCTGCGGGATATTCATTGCCTCCATCTTTCCGTAGGAGAACAGGAAGTTTTTGATTTCAATAGAATTGCTGCCCAAAGACACCGCTGGTATCTTGCTGAAGTTAGCCGGATGGAGGGAGCGAAGGCCCATTGCCCGAAGCTGCTCCACGCCGAGCCGCCCAAATGCGGCGGCAGACATATCCTGCTCAATTCGCCCATTTTTTAAGTAGATCACCCGGTCTGCTATGTCCATCAGATAATACAGCCGGTGTTCCGCAATAATGACCGTCTTTCCCATCGCTTTCCATTTTGCAACAACCTGTTTCAAATCAGCAATCGTAACAACATCAAGGTTGGAGGACGGTTCATCCAGCACAAAGATGTCCGGCTCCATAGCAGAGACAGATGCACAGGCTATTTTCTGCTTCTCACCGCCAGAGAGTGCGAACAGGCTGCGGTCAAGCAGTTTTTGAATCTTTAACTCGCCTGTGACCTGTCCAATGCGCCGGTATATTTCTTCTTTCGGCAGTCCGATATTTTCACAGCCAAAGGCAATCTCTCCGGTGGTATCCACATTGAAGAATTGAGAACGGGGATTCTGGAATACGGAACCAACTGCTTTAGACAGCTCATACAATGGGGTCTTTACCGTATCCTTTCCGTTTACAAGAACTACCCCATCCAGCTTTCCTTCGTAATATTCCGGCGTCAGCCCATTGATTAAACGGGTAAGGGTCGTTTTGCCGCAGCCAGATTCCCCGCAGAGTAAAACAACCTGTCCATCAGGGATTGTCAGATTTAGGTTATAAACGCCGTTTTCCCTCTCCGTACTGTGATAAGTAAAAGTGACATTTTGAAATTCAATCATAGACTTGTCACCTCCTACAAAAACGACCAGACCAGCAGGCCAACCGAGAGCAACGCAATAATCAGGTCATACGCAGTAAAGCCGATGGCCGCAATACTCGTCCTGTGCTTTAAGCCTCCCAAACCTCTGGTGAGAGCCGCCGCAGATAATTCATCACCGATCTTGACAACCGACATCATTAGCGGAATTACCCGGTATTCCAGAAGCGCGGTGGGATTCTGCCAGAACTTCTTTGTTCCAAACTGGATTTCACGCATCCGCATAGCGTCCGTGATCGCAGCCGATTCTTCACCCAGCGTAGGAATGAACCGAATCACAACGGTAATGGGAATAATGAACGCCTCCGGGACGTGCCATTTCTCCATAGCGGCCACAAATTCATCAGTAGAGGTAGATTCAATAATGTAATAGCCCAACATAAAAATTGGGAACAGGCGGATTACCATTGCAACCAGCAGAACAGAAATCATGTTAAGGACAGATGGCAATACATACATCCCCTGTGTCAGCTTTGCCACAACTGCCAGGGCGAACAGCCCCCCGTAAATGAGGGCTGTCCGCACCTGACGGTTTATCAGGAGCAAGGTCAACGGGATTATCGCCACCGCAGCATCCATCGCAAGATTCTCATATACAAAGAACATCAGCGTTGTGATGAAAGCCATAAACAGGACTTTTGTGCGCGGGTCAAGATAAAAGCCTTTCTTTTGGGGTGGTTGATAAGCCTCATACTGTTCCATTAGACAATGCCTGCTCTTTCAAAATGTTTTTTCAGCATCTTATGTCCAAGCAACGCGCCCAGCAGAGAGCCAATGAAGATGATTGCAATCGCCGCAATACCCATCCAGGACGGCATATAGTGGGCCAGTTCGCTTGCATACTGTTCGCCCATAGATGCCTCTACCTGTGCCATGTATGTATCAGCCATGACCCACATGGGAGCCTGACAACCGATCATACCGCAGGAGAACAGCCAGTAGCCAATCACATCTACCTTAAAGCTCTTATATTTGCCAGCTTTCAGCACCAAATCAGCAATAATGCCGAACACAACATAGCCGACAATCGCTGTCCAGGTATAGCCCATCAGGAACCAGAATACGCCGCAGATGACTGACATGATCGTGACCATGCCGAACTTCTCAATCTTGGTCAGAAACAGCATAAACGGGATACCGGAAATCAGCGGGATCAAGACATACAGGAGCGGATAAAGTACAGGGATTGCATTGAGCATACCTACAACGAAAAAGATTACGATGTAGATAGCGGTATAAATACCGACATTGATTAAGTCTTTTGCTTTGAGTTTGTTGGTTTCCATTGGAAAATCCTCCTTAAAATGATCTATTTGTCTGCTCGAAAGCAGCACAAACCTTACTTTGTTAATTTGCGTTCAGTTTCCAGCCAATCGCCTGCTTGCGGCCACTGACAAAATCAGCATAGATGCCTTTCTGCCGGATCAGATCGTCATGCTTGCCCTGTTGTACGATCTTGCCGCCGTTTACGACCAGAATCTGATCGGCATTACGGACAGTTTTCAGACGGTGAGCAATCATAATAATAGTTTTATTCTTTGTCAGTTCCTCAATCGCGGTCTGCAAACGATCCTCGTTTTCAGGGTCAACATTTGCGGTGGCCTCGTCAAAGATGACGATGGGAGCATCCTTTAGCATAGCCCTGGCGATAGAAAGGCGCTGTTTTTCGCCGCCGGAGAGAGAAGCGCCTCCCTCACCGATCATCGTGTTATAGCCATCGGGCAAAGCGGAGATAAATTCATCACAGCAAGCCTTTTTCGCCGCCGCAACGACTTCCTCATGGGTAGCATCCGGTTTGCCGAACTTAATGTTGTTCTCAATGGTATCCGCAAACAAATAGACATTTTGGAATACCATACTGATATTGGACATCAGCTCCGACAGCGTATATGCCTTTACGTCTTTACCGCCGATAGAAACACAGCCGCTGTTAACATCCCAAAAGCGGGCGATCAGGTTACAGAGCGTTGTCTTGCCGGAACCGGAGGGACCGACAATCGCGGTCATGGTACGATCCGGTATTTTGAAGCTGACTCCATCCAGAATGGTACGCTTTTCGTAGGCGAAGCGCACATCCTGAAATTCAATGCCATAGGACGCAGGCGCGGTGTCAATGCTGCCTTCGCTCATAACAGGAACATGATCCAGCTCGTTGACCCGGTCAATGGATACCTCCGTCAGCCGCAGCGTTGCCATACCGCTTCCGGCACTCTTTAATTCACCGAAAATCATAAAGGCCGCAACGATCAGCAACAGGCAGTAGGCCAAAGGCATTGTACCTTGCAGATAGAAATAAACAGATAGCAGCATGATCCCCACACTGAACAGATCGAGAATGACCGATTGGAGCCAGAGGTAAGGGGACATGGATTTTTCCATGCTGGCGTTTTCCGTACAGCTATTGTCAATCGCCTGATCCATCCGCTTGTTTTTGTCCCGACTTAGATTGAACGCCTTAACCACACTCATGCCCTGAATAGTCTCCAGCGCGGACTCGACCAATTTCTCCTGGGCGGCCTGACGCAGTGGGGCGTTTCTGCGGGTACGCTTTTCCATCATGGAAGTAACCCAAAGGAACAGGAGCATAGCAGCAACGACCAAAAGGCCGATCCGCCAGTCAAACAACAGAATCACAATCGCAAATACCACGGCATTGATAAAACCGCCGAGGGTTGTTACCAGAACTACGGGGGCAGTCGTTTCCACTTCGCTGAGTGTAGTCGTAGCAACCGCAGTAATGTTTCCGAGGCTGTTCTGATTGAAATAGCCCATCGGAACGACTTTCAGTTTATCGCCAATCTGAATCCGCTTATCCGCCGCCATAAAATAACCGGCATGGACACGTTGTAACTGAGAGTAATACTGCGTGACGATCTTTCCGACAATGCTCACCAGCATCAAACCTACGGCAATGAGCGCCGTATTTTTGCCCGGATTCCCGTTCACCAGAGCTGCCAGCACCGCAAAAATGGCATAAAGCTGGAGCGCATGGAAGATGGCGTTTAAGAGGCCCAGGCCAATGGACTTTTTGATATTGCCATGCTCGTTATAAGCAAAGTCCCAGATTTTCTTAAATACATTTATCATGCTTTCTCACCATCCTTTGCTCCAATATGCGCCTGCCACATTTCTTTATACAGCGCGGACTTCTTCAAAAGTTCCTCATGGGTTCCCATAGAGAAAATCTGTCCATCCTGCATGACCACGATGTTATCCGAATCCGTAATGGTAGACAGACGGTGTGCAATAATAATCAGCGTCTTTCCGGCCACCAATTTGCTGACAGCCTGCTGGACAATCGCTTCATTTTCCGGGTCGATGTAGGCTGTCGCTTCATCAAGGATCACGATAGGTGCATCTTTCAGCATAGCGCGTGCAATGGCGATCCTTTGACGCTCACCGCCGGACAAATGGCCTCCGGCACCGCCGACATTCGTATCATAGCCATTTTCCAGACTGCGGATAAACGCATCACATCCAGCGGCCTTTGCAGCCTGCTCCACTTCTTCATCCGTTGCGCTGCTTCGGCCCATACGGATATTTTCACGAATGGTATCGTCAAACAGGTAGTTATCCTGGGAGACATAGGCAATCTGATCGGCAAGCTGTTTCTGCGGGATTTTTCTAAGGTCTTTTCCATCCAGCGTGATAGACCCGGAACCCACGTCCCAAAATCCTGCAATCAACTTCGTAATGGTCGATTTGCCGGAACCGGAGGGGCCAACCAGGGCTGTTACCGTACCGGGCTTGATCGAAAGGTTGATATGGGAAATTGCGTTGTCCCCATTTTCCTTATAAGAAAAGGAAACATCATGCAGGCAGATTTCTTCGCCGTCCAGCTTCACCGGCTCCACAGGGCGAACCAGCTCCGGGCCGTCCAACAGCGTTGCAATCTCACCAACCACGGTTCCCACCGCACCAAGACTGTCCGCAAAGTTAGAGGCGGCAATCAGCGGGCCAACAATACCAAGCGAAAGAATGATGATCGTGATCAGGTTGGCGGCGGTAATGCTGCCTGCTGCATAAAACAGCACACCAGCGGGGAGAACCGTAATCAAAACGGCGGGGCAGATCGCATTGTAAGAAGCCATTGCCCACTGGCAGCTTTTCATCCAGTTATAGAAGTAAGACGCATTTTCCCTGACGGCATCCGAGTATTTTCCATAGGACGCCGCACTCTGGTTAAACGCCTTAATGACCTCAATTCCGTTGACATATTCCACAACCGCATTGTTCATTTGCTGATTGATCTTCACGGAGCCCTCATACTGCTGCGGATAGGTTTTCAGAATCGTAGCCATAAAAGCCATGCCCACTGGAATGGTAATCAGGGAGATCAGCGCCATTCTCCAATCCAGCACGAACAAATACACAATGATGAAAATGGGAACCAGCACATTCGCGGACATCTCCGGGAGAAGATGGGCCAGCGGTGTTTCCAGTCCCTCCACCCGGTCAACCAGAATGTCTTTTAACTGGCCGGACGGTGTATCCAAAAGAGTTCCCATCGGCATCCGGTTCAGTTTGTCAACAATCTGTTTCCGCACATCCCGGAGCGCATGAAAGGTAGCAGTATGTGAAACGCTGGTGGAAAGGATCGAGAAACAGGATTTTGCTATGTACCCGATGGCGGCAACCGCACCCCACATCAGATAAAAGGAAAACTCCCGTTCATCCCCAATCAGTCCAATCAGCATTTGTGCTGCGGCATAATAGGGAATCAAGCCCGAAGCGACGCCCAACACAGACAGGAAAATAGAAAGAATATATTTCCCTTTGTATGGGCCAGCAAAGCGCAGGAGTCTTGAAGCTGTGCTTTGCTCTTTTTTGTTCTCCATGAAATGAACCTCCTTGAAGTTAGATTTTGCTAACCATATATGAAAAAAATATAGTTGCCGAGAGGGAGATAACTAAGTATGCTAACAAAAATTGCAAACTAAGTTATCCGCTGGTCAAAAAAGAGTGGCCTTTGTCTGTATCAAAGGCCATGCGCTTTTCGCCAGCCGGCTGTGAAAAATTCCACCAATGTATGCGTGCTCTGAATTGCTTCCTCTTTGGTATAGTCGTGTAACACGGTTTCAAAGATGCAGGCATAATAAGCATGGTTCAGCATATGCAACTCTTTCAGACTTAGCCGTTTATGCTCTATGCCTTTCTCGTCCAGCACATCATACATTTTCAATGTATCCTGGACTTCTTTTTCTACCATCCAGTCAATAAAGTCAACGTATTTCGTACCATCCGAACAATGCAGGAGAAGTTTGAACTCGTCAAAGTGGTCAAAGATGAAATCAATAAATTCCACCATCGTACTAACAGAAACACTCCACAAATCGGTCATGTTATGGGCGGATATATAATCGAAGCACCGATCTTCTGCCGCGTCATATCGCTCCCGAAGTCCATTAACCGCAGGTTCCACCAATGCGGAGAACAATGCCGCTTTATCTTCAAAGTGCCGGTAGTATGCTCCTGTGGTAATACCGGCTCCCTTGCACAGCTCTCTCAGATTCGTTCGTTCATACCCGTTTTTCAGAAATTGCTGCTTGCCACTTTCCAAAATCTTTTCGTGGGTAATCTCATAAGTACCAACTGCCATATATTTCACCTCCTTGGTACGCCCGCGCGCTAACTTAGTTATCATTATAGCACCAATTCTTTCAATGTCAACCCCCAAGACGTAATTTTAGAGCGGGAGCATACGCGGGAACAAAACTGGCAAGCAGTGCAACTTGGTACCAACTTGCGATTTTTGAATCAGATTTTTCAAAATCCAAATTTAAAACGCTTGCTGGGCTGTGCCCAAACCCCTTGTGTTCTGCATCCGGTGGATGCGGGCTGCACATTTTTGCAAAACGCTTTTTTGATCTGAGTGCCGATGCCTGTGGTATCGGCACTTTTTGCACAGATGGATTCCCGGAAGCAGAAAATAGTGCTATGCAGCACATCCGGGATTGTGCTATACTTAATTCGCATAAACCTGTTTGTCTTAAAGAGTTGGAGGTGTTCATGGCAACACGAACCATTTGTTTTCCCATATCCGGCTACCCCTATTGCAAAGAACAGCCGGTGACATTCACATGGATAAAAGGTAGCAAGCGGCAGAATATCCGTGCCGTCCATGATGCCGTCCATACAACAGACCCGGATGTTTCGATTCTGGAAGTCAGCTCTGCATCTGTTCAGCCGGAGGGTGAGGCTGTTTCTTCTCTGCGGCTTCTGCTGCGTCTGGATTCTGTTGCGCAGGATGTGCCCATCAGTACGGTTTTTGAAGCTGCCAAGGTATTTGAACATGGTGGGCCATTCGCTGACCTTCTGACCTGTGAGCCACCCAAAGTCCATAAGGACACTCGGCTGCGAACCAATGGAGCGTTGCTGCACTACTCTCTGGAAGGAAATGAGTATCCAGTAGAGCCGTACCCGGATTCATTTTTTGAGTGGCTCTACTGCCGTGCGTTGAAGCAGTTCCCGGAAAAGGCTGCACAATTGAGCAGATATAATGCCTTTTCTGATATTGCTGCCGCAGCGGATTCTAAAAAGTATTATGGCGATTCCTCGCGGGCGGCTGCAATCTATGTAGGACTTGCAGCGGCAGGAAAACTTCCGTGCATCGATTCCTATGAATCATTCATTGCGGAAGTTTATACGGAGCCAAAGCCCTTGCCTAAGTCCGGAAAGTCTGAGACTGCTTCAAAAACGACACCCGAGGTTTCTGCACCGGCAAAGGAGAATCCGGCAGACGAATCGTCGCAGTCCGATAATGCAAATATTCCGGACGCTGCGCAGATGGAACATATCCTTGAGCTGCCCAAAGCGACCTGTCTGCTCCTTTCTTTGGCAAAAAATTCCGGTCTTTCTGCAAATAATTCCAGTGAGCTGGCGTATAAGGGAAAGGAATTTTTGCTTGACGCTTATCAGAAAGCACTAAAAAACAAAACGCTCCAAATCAATATTCATAAGAACAAGATCACTTTTCCGATGGAAGATCATGACAGCGGATTTCATGCGGTCGGAGTACTGACCCGTTCGCCTGCTTGGGAATACGGATGGAAGTTCAACTATCTGGCCGAGAATACACCCGGGGCAGAAAAGCCCGAAGTCAAAGCAAAGATCCAGAAGCCTTTGACCGCATTAGAGCATCTGGAACGCTGTGGGTATAAAATCGTTCAGCAGGTCGTGCCGGAAAAGCTTCCACCGATTGCCGTTCAGCGGATGGCATGGAAAACAGGCGAGGCTCTTTGCGACCCGGTGGTGGTGGATTTCTTGCAGTTTATCCGAACACATATGCAGAGCGACGGTTCTTTTTCGTTCCGTATCCCAAAGGGTACGTCCAAAAAATCATTTGCCACACTTTCAGAGATCGCGCAGACGTGGGACAAAATGGGACTTTTTGCAGCCATTGTGATTTATCCACAGAATATCGTCTATGAACTTGCGCAAAATGAAGCCGTCCGGCATTTTTTGAGCGGAAAGTGGCTGGAGCTTTTTGTAGAGCATCAGGTTCAGCAGATCCTGAACCGCTATCAGGAGGAGCAGGGCGCAGAAGTTTCGGTTTGCTCCAATGTGGTTCTTTCAGAAACGGCATCCGTAGGGAGCACACATGAGCTGGATGTCGTGTTCTCCATCAATGGAAAATTTTTCTGGGTAGAAGCCAAATCCTCCAGCCGAAGCATTGATTATGGAAAATATGCTTCTCTGTGCGAAAAGCTGAACGTGACACCAGAAAGCTTGCTTTTGGTCAACAGCGATTTGTCCGTGGAAGAGTGCGAAGGTGTTTCCTATTTCTGGAATTACCGTGTTGCAAATTGTGCAACGATCACACAGGAACTGGAAAGCATGATTGCTAAACAAATTGAAAGCACAGGAAATGCTGTTCTGAGTACAGACTGAACAATAAGCAAAAAAGACCCTGAGAACCCTGCCCGATAAGCGGCAAAGTTCTCAGGGTCATATTGTTTATCTGGAATGTTCGGTTTGCTCTGGCTTCTTTTCCACATCGAAGAAAAGCTCAATATTTTTCTGCGCTCGAAGAAGTTCCTGCATTTCTTCTCTCGCCTTGCGATAGCCCGGGTAGAGCGCTTTCTTTTCTGTCAGCAGTTTGGAATATTCCGCGTCCAACTCCTTGACCTTGGGGAGCGTTTTCAAATTGGCTTCATCAAACGCCGCTTTCGCCGCCTTGTGCAGTGTGATCTCTGCACGATGACCTTCCAGAAAGTGCTTGCTGTATCCGGTCTTTCGGTAGGCATCATAGACTGGTCGCGTTTTGGCGTAGTTGATGATGTGCGCTTTCAGCACCGCGATTTCTGCCAGCCGCTTCTCAGAGGCTTTGATGGAATCGCCCAGTTCATGATAGCGGGCGGTGGCAGCGTCCACACGCTCCTGCATTTCCTCTATGCTGCCGATTTTGTTTTCCTGCAAGAAAACCAGCGTCCGGGACATTTCTTTTAAGTTGTGCTGCTTTGCCCAGCGGGCAAAACCCGTGCCTTTTCCCTCGGCCAACTTTGCCTGAATGTCCACCAGCATCTGAAATTTCTGTTCCGGCACCAGACTCTTTTGCCGCGGTCGATGTTCCGCTTCCCCTGCAGGGACAGCTTTCAGTTCTTCCTCGCTGTACCCTGCTCCCAGAGTGCGGAACCGGATGAATCGTTTCTGCCGTGCGTCTTTGACGGAGGTGTACTTTCCGCGTTTGACTTCATAGCCTTGCTGCTCCAGCTTTTGCAAAAAATCCTCGTAGTCCTTGGGCTTTTCAGCCAGAATACTATCGATCACGCTGCAGAGCCGGTCACGATTGCTTTCTTTCGATGGGTAAAGTGTGCGCTTCTGCCGCTCCCGGTAAGGCTTTATCTCAATGACGGAGAGCTGATGCTCTAAGCAGATCAGGTCACTCAACCGCTGCACTGCCAACGCTGAAAAGAAAAAATCCCGGAATTTTCGTGTTCCATCCAGCGCAGTGGAGTTGTAAATAATGTGGTTGTGGATGTGTTCCCTATCCGTGTGAGTGGCAACGATAAACGCATATTTGCCCTTGGTGAAGCGCATCGCCAGTTCGTAGCCCACCTTGTTGGCCTCCTCTGCGGTGATCTCACCGGGGCGAAAAGACTGCCGAATCTGATAGGCGATCACATCATTTTTCTGTCTGCGTCCGGTAGCAAGTTCGTATTGCCGCTTGGACAGCATAAATTCTTCGTCTGCGGTCAATGGGCTGCACTCGTAGCTGCTGACCAGCTCTCCCCTGTTCGTTTTGTCAGGATTCTGCGCATAGTCCGTGCGGCTTTTCAGGCAGGCCGCAACCGACTTGCCCTTGTTTTTGTGCAGCGCGATCAAACGTGTTGCAGCCATTCTGAATCACCCCCGTGTGACAGTCAATACTTGAGCCACTTTGCTAACGAATACTTGAGCCACTTGTGGCGTTCGCAGCCCCAAACAAAAAAGCCGCCCGAAGGCGGCAAAGATAAAAGTATTTCTATTATAGTTCGGCAAGCCATTCGCTGAACCGTCCGATGCCCTCTGTGATGGCAGTTGCGCCGAAAAAGAGAACGAAGCAGATAAACTCGGCCACCAGCAGGATAAGAAACTGATCCCAAGTCTGGCGGTAAGCGGTGTAGATGCCGCAACCGAAGATGTAGAGCATCAACGGCGCGACCACATAGCTGGACAGGGTCAGCAGCCATTTTGCCATCAGAGCCAGAAACTCCACAAAGAGAGAAATCGGGAAAAGAACAATTTTCTTCAGCGTAAACAACATATCGAACACCAACCTTTCTTTTCAGCTCTATTATAAAGGTATCAGCTATTGCGTTGCAAGGATGTCAACCCATATGTACCCCCGCAGTCCTCCAACTGCGGGGAAAGTTTTAAAGTTCTGACAACCGGGAAAGAATTTGCTTGCCGATGCTGATTAGTTCATCCAGCCGGGCGCGCAAGTCCTCCAGATCGGCAGCATAGACCCGGCCATTTTCATTGGCTACTTTGGCGTACTGGTTTAAATTGTTGCTGCACATCTGCAAAAGATACGCCACGCGGCGAAGCTGCGGCAGATCCAGATACAGACAATATCCGTCCAGCGCCATCTTGCGCAGATAGGAGCCAATGCTCAGAATGCCGCTGGATTCCATCTTGTTCCGAATCCGTTCCAACTCCGGCTTGCTGACCCGGAAATGGAGCTGCTGGTCGCGGCAGTCGCTCACCGGGCATCACCATCCTTGTCGTAATAACTGCGGAACGGTTTGACAGGCTCCGACTGATTGGTCTTTTCCCCCAATGCAGCCAGCACAGACGGACGAGTTGCGGGTGCTTCGGTTTCCTCGGTTTCCTCGGTTTCTTCGGGAGCATCCTGCGAGGAACTGCGGTCACGGTCGATGTTCAGCAAGGCGTTCAATTCAGCAAGGCGGGCAGACTTTTCGGCCAGTTCTTTCTCCTGTGCAAAGGGCTTTGCCACTTCGATCTCTGCGGCCTGCTTCTGCTGTTCAAGGTTTTGCAGAGCATTTTCGGTATCTGCAATACGGTCAGCGAAATTGTCGATGGCATTGTCCAGACGAGTGATGTTGCCGCGCGCATCATCGCCCAGCGACACCGGGTAACTCAACTCTGCCCGGAGTACGGCCTGATGCTCATTTTTGAAGCTGTCGAATCGAATGTTCAGTTCAAAGCCACGGTAGGTGCCCAGCAGCATCATATCAGCATTGGGCATCTCCTGCCGAGCCAGCAGCAGCCGTTCGCCTGCAGCCTTTTTGTCATCGTACACCATGCCCTTGATGGTCATGCCGCAGAAGTTTTCTTTGTCCTGCGGGTGTGCTGCTGCAATCTGTGAGTCCTGTTGTAAAGCAGCAATGCGGGTTTTCTGTTTCTGGATCTCCTCCGGGAAAGTTTTGAGCAGCTTATCCTCCAGACGATATTTCTGATTCTGGAAGTCTCCGCGCAGCACCTTCAATTTTGCTACCTGCACGTCCAAGTCCATCTTTTCCCGGATGCGAGGGTCGCCTGCACACAGAGCCTTGATTTCTGCGTAAGATAAAGCCTGTTCGTCAATATCATCGCAAGATCGCATAGGCGATTTGCTCGTCATGATCTGCGAGATAAACTTCTGTTTATTCTCAAGGGTCTGATCGGGTAAGAGGATGGCATTACTGCCAGCCCCTCCCCTAAGAACCGTACGTGAGAGTTTCCCCTCATACGGCTCAAGCCTTTCATAAAGCTCCCATCAGGGAACCCGGCTCAACAAAACAAGAATCGTTTTTGTGCAATACGGCATGGCATTCGGGATGCACCATTTCCAGCCATGGCGACTTCCCGCTTCGGAACACCTTATGAACCTTGAAACTCGTTTCCGAGGTAATAGGCTCATTGCATACTGGGCAACAGCGGTGTTGATTTCTCCATACTTTCAGGAGTTTTTCGCGTCCGTTAGTGCTGTTCAACATTTGGATGGCAGCAGAAAGTTCCGGGATTTTTTCTTTTCGGCGTTGGCAGTGCAGCGGTTGAGCGACCTGATTTGCTTGGAACACCAGTTGTCCGTCATTGAGAAGAAACCCTACCGGGAACGGCTGAAGCGCATCGTCTACCCGCCTAAGGAGAGCAACCGTGACCACCTGTGCGGAATCATCGACACCATCCTTGCAGAAAAGTCGGGGGACTACGAAGCATTTTTGCAAAAGCTGGAGCAGCAGGGCTACGAGGTGAAGCGTGGCAAGCATACAGCGGTGAAGGGCAAGGGGCAGAAACGCTTTATTCGGTTCCGAACGCTGGGCACCGGGTACAGTGAGGATGAAATCAAGGCGGTGCTGGAGGGAAAGGCGAAGCACCAGCCGTACCAGAAAAAGCAGGCCAAAGAGCAGCCCTTCCAGTTGCTGGTGAACATTCAGGAGAAAATGGCAGAGGGCAAAAGTGTTGGCTACAAAAAGTGGGCAACGAAGTTCAATCTGAAGGAGATGTCCAAGACACTGCTATTTCTGCAGGAGCAGAAGATCAGCAGTGCCGACGAACTGCAGGATCGAGCAGCGGCGGCGACAGAACGCTATCATGCCATGGGCGATTCCATCAAGGCAGCAGAAGCAAGGCTGACAGAGATTGCCGTGCTGAAAACCCACATCATCAACTATGCCAAGACCCGCCCGGTCTATGATGCCTACCGCAAGTCGGGGTACAGTAAAAAGTTTTTGGAAGCCCATCGGGAGGAGATTACTCTGCACAAGGCGGCGAAAGCTGCCTTTGACGAAGCCGGGCTGCAGAAGCTGCCGAAGGTCAAGGAGTTGGATGCGGAGTTTGCAGAGCTACTGACCAAGAAGAAAGCCGCTTACCCGGACTACCGCAAGGCACGGAACGAGATGCAAGAACTGGTTCGGGCACAGAAAAACGTGGAACGATTTTTCGCGGGAGAAAAGGACACCATCGAAAAAGCGCAGACCCGATAAACGAATACCGCCGAGGACTCTTCCCATTTTGGGGAGATGTCCTCGGCGGCTTTTTTAGTTTATATAGCAGCGGTCCTGTTTTATAAGCCAATCTTCACACAGCCGCTGGGCTTCGTCCTTTGTGCAGCAGGTGCAGTTGAAAAGTTTGCCACGGATGGAACAGTAAGTGTAGTGTACCTTCGGGACTCCATTAGCATCTCGAAAATCAACGCAGCGTTCCTCACCGGGCAGCAGATAGATCGTATCCACGTTCAGCAGCTCCTTTTACCTTCGTTCATGTGCCAAGGGGCACAACATTTGCTATTGTACCATGTACCGTCCCCAAAGACCATTGCTTTTTTGACCAAAGATACGCACAAAAATTTTCCACCTTGAAATCACCCGAATAGCGTTGAATAAACGCAAATGGATTGTGTATAACAAAAATTGCGACAGGTATGCTATTGGTGTGCAATAAACACAATTAGAATGTGAGGTCGCTATGAATACGCTTTTGGGTCAACGAATACGAGAGCAGCGCAAGGAAAAAGGCTGGACGATTGAACAGTTTGCAGAACGGGTCGATTTGTCAGCAAATTATGTTGGAGATTTAGAGCGCGGAGTAAAAATCCCCAAACTGGAAACCTTTATCCGAATCGTAGAGGTGTTGGACGTATCTGCTGATGTGCTAATCCGGGATTCCGTTCCATCCGCATCCCATGTGGCAGATGACGAACTGAGCAGAAAGCTGAGCCAGCTCACACCGGGGCAGAAGAAAGCTGCCATTGACATTCTGAATGCATACACCGACAACATTCCCTATATTACAAAATAACACCTATGTCAAGGAGCGCAGCAAACGTGCTGACGCTCTTTCTTTTTGCCCTCAAATAGTTTATAATCAACACTATAAGCGTGTATCTAACACCAATGGCAAGTATTTGAGGTGAATGACATGACAATCCTACCCAATATCGAAGAAGCAATGGAAGATGCCCGGAATGGAAAGTTGAGCCCGTATTGGCAGAATAATCTAAAACGTGAATGCCTGCATGGAGAGCTATCGGCTGAAGAACGGCTGGCTCTTTCGGAACTGAATTGCATTTTGTCCGAGACTCCACAATGGAGTAGCGAAGAAGAACTGTGCCATGACATGGAGAATATCGGCGGCAGGGTTCGCTTCTGCCGCTTTTGGAATGAGCACTATTCCATGGTGCAGTTGACGGAAGATCGCAACGGAAAATACTCCACAGCCTACGTTCTGGATACAGAAACCACCCCGGATGTGCGTAAGGTAGCGGCATTGCAGGCACAGAAAGAACTTGCGGACCGTATGCAAGCGTGGGGTGTTTCGCTTCTGGATACGTCTGTTCCCGAACAGATGAAGTACGATTTTCTTGCAGAAGCTGCTTCTCGCCTCATGCAAATCCTCAACGACCCGGAGAGCATCACCGGGTAAAAAGCGTCCCACCGGGACGCGCAGCCTGCATTGGAAAATGCAGAACAAAGGGGTTTGGGATACTCCCCCAACAAGCATTTTGCAACGCAAAAAGTGTTTTTGTATAGACGAAAACATTGCTTGCTGGTACAATGTCATCGATGAAACAAAAATAGTTTCATCAAAGACGGTTATATGGTTGTGCCGATTTCCAAAACATAGTAATATTGAAGTACTAACTGGGGCTGAAAGTGGCAAAACTGCTTGCTTGGTTTCCATTCAGGAATTACTAACAGCGTAGACCGTCCGTTCGCTTCGTATGCCGTCAGCGTCACAAATTGACACCAATTTATCATTCTTCACGAAGTATGTGCTAAAATCTCTTGACAGTACCTCACAAAATATGTTATCTTTTGTAAACATCCTTGAAAAGATATGACCTTTTCTGGGGATCGAACACAAACCGATTTTTCTCTGGAGGAAAGACCCATGAAACAGGAGATCATCCGCAAACTGAGCGCTGCCGTGGCCATGAGCCTCGTTGTTGGCGTCTCTCTGGCCGCCTGCGGCGGCGGGAGCGGCTCCCCCGCCGCCGGGCTGGCGGTGCGTCGGC
>OASX01000486.1_pt1 | contig 33414 bp, 28 predicted proteins | sample 1516531 | NCBI WGS metagenome assembly OASX01 (sample SAMEA2579911, study PRJEB22360) | human gut metagenome | biome: human gut; feature: human-associated habitat; material: faeces | place: Denmark | collected 2008/2010
TCATGATAGAAGAGCCTGCGGCAAGACCGCGGATCCCAGCCGTTATGCAGGCATCAATGCCAGAAAGAATATCATACTGTCCATGGTTATTGCGGGCGCACTTTCAGGTGTTGGCGGAGCACTTTTATACCTGTCTGATTTCGGAAAGCATATGCAGGTGCTGGATGTGATCGCGTCTCAGGGATTTTCAGGAATATCCGTTGCACTTTTGGGATTGTCCAATCCCTTTGGTATTCTGTTAGCCAGCCTCTTCATTGCGCATATCACTATTGGCGGCTATAATCTTCAGCTTTTGAGCTTTACACCTGAACTGATAGATATTATCATCTCAGCCATTATATACTTTGGGGCATTTTCCCTGCTGTTTAAGACATTTATCCGCAGATGGACGAAGAAATCGAAAAGGGAGGAGACAGCATCATGAACATTATCTATTTTTTGATACAGCAGACCATGTTTTTTTCCATTCCCCTTTTGATCGTGGCATTGGGCGGAATGTTCTCTGAGCGAAGCGGCGTGATCAATATCGCTCTGGAAGGTATTATGGTTATGGGTGCGTTTATCAGCATTGGGTTTATCAATGTATTTCAGGACCGTTTGAGCGGGCAGGGGCTGTTTCTGCTGGCATTTTTAGTGGCTGCGGTAGCAGGCGCTTTATTCTCTCTGCTCCATGCGTTTGCCTCCGTCAATCTGAAAGCAGACCAGACGATCAGCGGTACGGCACTGAATATGTTTGCACCGGCCTTTGCTCTTTTTATGGCGAGAATGGTACAGGGAAAATCCCAGGTTCCTTTTACGGATACCTTCCATATTGAAAAGGTGCCGGTTCTGGGAGATATTCCGGTTATTGGGCCTATGTTCTTCCAGAACTGCTATCTATCCACTTACATTGGAATACTGATCTTTATTGCAGCCTCCGTTCTGATCAGCAGGACCAGGTTCGGTCTTCGGCTGCGTGCCTGCGGCGAGCATCCCCAGGCAGCGGACTCTGTGGGAATCAATGTGTATAAGATCAGATATGCGGGGGTTTTGATCTCCGGTGTCCTTGCAGGTGTGGGCGGACTGATCTTCGTGATACCGACTTCCACCAATTTTAATGCAAGCGTGGCAGGATACGGTTTCCTGGCACTGGCAGTGCTGATCTTTGGTCAGTGGAGGACTAAGGGGATTCTGGGTGCGGCGTTTTTCTTCGGTATTTTGAAGACACTTGCCAGCGCGTACTCAGGGATTCCGGTCATCAAGGACCTGCCCATACCCAATGAGATCTATAAAATGCTGCCGTATGTGGTCACACTGATCGTACTTGCCTTTTCTTCCGGCAAATCAAAAGCTCCGAAGGCGGAAGGCATTCCATATGACAAAGGAAGCAGATAGGAGGGTATAAGAGAATGATGAAAAAAGTGATAAGTCTGTTTCTGGCGGCAGCGCTTTGTGCATCCCTGACAGGATGCGGGCTGGGCGCAAAGCAGGCGGCAAAGGTCAGCAGCGGAAAAGGCGCGGAGCTGGCCCTGAGTACAGACGTGGGAAGCATTGATGACCGTTCTTTCAACCAGGGATCATGGGAAGGACTTGCAAAATATTCGGAGGAATTCGGCATTACCCATAAGTATTATCAGCCCACTGAGAAATCAGATGAGGCATTTACCACCTCCATCAATCTGGCGGCAAAAGGCGGCGCCAAGGTGGTGGTGTGTCCGGGGTATCTGTATGAGATTCCCGTCCACACCATGCAGCAGAAGCACCCGGAGGTGAAGTTCATAATTTTGGACGGGACGCCTCATTCCGCAGATTCTGCAGAACCGGATATCGGGGAGAATACAGCGTCCATCTATTTTGCGGAGGAGCAGGCGGGTTTTCTGGCAGGTTATGCGGCGGTCTATGAAGGCTGCACAAAACTGGGATTTATGGGCGGGATTGCAGTTCCGGCGGTTATCCGTTATGGCTATGGATTTATTCAGGGCGCGGACTACGCGGCAAAAGAAAAAGGCATGGCTCCGGGCAGTATTGATATGAAGTACACCTATGTGGGAAATTTTGAGGCATCCCCGGAGAACATGGCTAAAGCGGCATCCTGGTACAATGAGGGTACAGAGGTGATTTTCTCCTGCGGCGGCCCTGTGGGCAACTCCGTCATGAAAGCAGCGGAAAACGCAGGGAAAAAGGTGATCGGCGTGGACGTGGACCAGAGCGCAGAGTCGGAGACTGTCATGACCTCTGCCATGAAAAATCTGAGCAAAGCAGTCTATGACTATCTGACGGATTTTTATAACGGGGAATTTAAAGGCGGAGAGAGCATTACGCTGGATGCCTCAGAGGATGGCGTGCAGCTTCCTATGGAAACTTCCAGATTTACGGTATTTACACAGGAGCAGTATGACGCCATATACGAAAAGATAGCGGATAATGAGATCACCATTTTAAAGGATGAGGGAATCGTCGACGCGTCAGAAATAGAAGCTGAATATGTGAATGTGAAACTGATTTAAGAGCAGAATAAAGGAGACAGATTATGGAGAAATTCAAACGTATCTTTGTGGTTGTGCTGGATTCCCTGGGTGTAGGGGCTATGCCGGATGCGGTGCAGTTCGGAGACGCAGGTGCCAATACCCTGGGCCATATAGCGGATTACAGATACAGGAAAGGGCAGCCTCTTCGGATTCCCATCCTGGAGAAAATGGGGATAGGGAATATCCTTCCCCTTAACGGGGTTGACAGTACGCCGTCTCCTCTTGCCTATTATTCGGCCATGAGAGAGGCCGGCAGCGGAAAGGATACCATGACCGGACACTGGGAGATGATGGGGCTTCGCACTACCAAACCCTTCCAGACTTTTACAGAGCATGGTTTTCCGGAAGAACTGATTCGTGAGCTGGAAAAGCGCACCGGAAGAAAAATCATCGGAAATAAAAGCGTCAGCGGCACGGAGATCCTGGAGGAGCTGGGGGAGGAAGAAGTGAATGAGGGTCACCTCATTGTCTATACCTCCGCGGATTCCGTCCTGCAGATCTGCGGAAATGAGGAGACCATGGGTCTTGAGAACCTGTACCACTACTGCGAGATCGCCAGGGAGCTGACCATGCGGGAGGAATGGATGGTGGGCAGAGTGATCGCCCGCCCCTATGTAGGCAGAAAAAAAGCAGAGTTCAAACGCACGGCAAATCGTCACGATTATGCGGTGAAGCCTTTTCAGAAAACGGTTCTGGATGCGCTGAAAGAGGCATCCTGTGATGTGATCTCTATCGGGAAGATCAAGGATATCTTCGACGGAGAGGGGATTACCCGGGCATACAAATCAAAAAGCTCCCTTCACGGGATGGAACAGACCATAGAGGCGGCGGGGAAAGAATTTCACGGACTCTGCTTTGTGAATCTGGTGGATTTTGACGCCCTGTGGGGACACAGAAGGGACGCGGAGGGATATGCCCGTGAGCTGGAACAGTTTGACGAAAAGCTGAGCGTACTGCTTGGCAGTCTGGAAAAAGAAGACCTGCTGATCCTGACAGCGGACCACGGCAATGACCCCACATATACCGGGACGGACCACACACGGGAGAAGGTTCCGTTTCTGGCGTATTCACCTGCATTTCAGTGCGGGGGAGAGCTGGAGGAGAGCAGTGACTTTGCAAGGATCGGGGCCACCATAGCAGATAATTTTCATGTAACAATGCCGGATGGTACTATAGGGATTTCCTGTCTGGACAAACTGACAGTATCGGAATAGAATAGAAGAATATCATGACAGTGAAAAATTATGAGGAGGATATCAGAATGGAACAGAAAGAAATATTAAGTAAAGTTGACCATACACTGCTGGCGCAGACAGCTACCTGGGAGGAAATAAAGGTTATATGCGATGACGCGGTGGCTTATCAGACGGCATCTGTCTGCATACCGCCGTCTTATGTGAAACAGGCAGCAGAGTACCTGGGAGACAAAATGCCGGTATGCACAGTTATCGGCTTTCCCAATGGGTACAATACCACTGCAGTGAAAGTTTTTGAGACTGCGGACGCTGTGAAGAACGGAGCAGAGGAAATTGACATGGTCATTAACCTGGGATGGGTGAAAGAGGGCCGATATGATCTGGTTAAGGAAGAGATCCAGGCGGTTAAGAAAGCCTGCGGCGGAAAACTTCTGAAGGTCATCATTGAGACATGCCTGCTCACAGAGGAGGAGAAAATCCGCATGTGCAGAACAGTCACAGAGTCAGACGCGGAGTACATCAAGACTTCCACGGGCTTTTCCACCCATGGGGCAACAATTGACGATGTGAAGCTTATGAGAGAACACACGGGAAGCGACAAGAAAGTAAAAGCAGCAGGAGGAATCTCCTCCTTTGCCGACGGGGAAGCGTTTGTAAAACTGGGGGCGGACCGCCTTGGCACCAGCCGTCTGGTAAAGGCTGCAAAGGCACAGCAGTGACAACGGGAAATAGACTGAAACGGGGTGAGATTATGATTCCAGTAAAAGAACTGATCAAACAGGCGGTTAAGGCAATGGAGAACGCATACACGCCGTATTCTAATTTTAAAGTGGGGGCAGCACTCCATACACCGGAGGGGAAAATATATAAGGGCTGCAATATTGAAAATGCATCTTATACCCCCACCAACTGCGCGGAGAGAACGGCATTTTTCAAAGCGGTCAGCGAAGGCGAGCGCGAGTTTGATGCCATCTGTATTGTGGGCGGGAAAAATGGTGTCCTTACAGAGTACGCGGCTCCCTGCGGTGTATGCCGGCAGGTGATGATGGAATTCTGTGATCCGGAGAGTTTCCAGATAATCCTGGCCACAGATACGGAACATTATGATATCTATACATTAAAGGAGCTGCTGCCTTTGGGATTCGGACCGGCGAATCTGGCGTGACAAAGCAGGATTCGATCAGTGTGGTGTGGCAGCATATCTTGTCAGTGACAACTGTCTGAAGGCTTCTGTTGAATAAGAGCTGATTTTTTATGAAAGGGGTTGTGTATTATCGGTTAGCCGGTAGTACGCAGCCCCTTTTAGAATCTTTCGGGAAGAAATCCTGTTTTTGAGGTTCAGCAGTTATCATACCGTACAAGCAGAGCATCATAAATTATCTATGAAGAACCTATGCATAGTTTTCTATGTAAAATGTGAGAAGGGATAGGATATGGATGAGAAAACCACAGGTATTGTTGTGGAAGTAAGATTTTCCGACGGACCCGCACTGAAGGAGCTGTTGCTGGAGATACTGACTGAGAAAATAGGAGCTGCCGACAGTTGATACCTGCCGCCGGAAGATTTGCTCTGAAGGGGGAATAGCTTGAGAAATCATATGCTGCCTGAAAACAGAAAGTATTTTGCGGCTCTCTATATGCGCCTTTCAAAAGATGATGAAGGAAAGGGCGAGAGTGCCAGTATCACTACGCAGAGAAAAATGCTCAGGGCTTACGCAGCCGAGAATCATTATCCTGTCTATGATGAGTATGTGGATGACGGCATTTCGGGCACCACCTTTGAACGCCCCGATTTCCGGCGTATGATACGGGATATAGAAAGCGGCAGGGTCAATATGGTGATCACCAAGGATTTGTCGCGTCTGGGGCGCGATTATATTCAAACCGGACAGTATACAGAAATTTATTTTCCGACGAAAAAGGTGCGGTATATTGCTATCAATGACGGATACGATTCCGACAGCCCCTGTACGGATATCGCTCCGTTTAAAAACATTATCAATGAGATGTACGCCAGGGACATCAGCAAAAAAATACGTTCATCCTTTACCACTCACATGCAGGAGGGGGCTTTTGTAGGTGCATTCGCTCCTTACGGCTATATGCGGGACCCTGCGGACAAACATCATTTGGTCATAGACAGGGAAGCGGCAAAGATTGTAAGGGAAATATTTCTTAAGGCTTCGGAGGGTATCCTGCCCATTGACATTGCGCGGGAACTGAACCGGCGGATGGTGCCTACCCCTCTGGAATACCGCCGGAATCAGAGGCCGGCAGAAGGGGAGGAGTTTGAAAAGCGGAGAGGCTGGACATCATCGACCATCACGAAAATGCTGCGCAATGTGGTATATCTGGGGCATATGGCTCAGGGAAAAACTACAAAAATATCTTTTAAAAGCCGGACTTCCGTTAAAAATCCAAAAGAAGACTGGTACGTAGTAAAACACACACATGAGCCGTTGGTCAGCCGGGAGGTATTTTCCATGGCGGGACGCAGAAGCAGACAGCGCACCTGCGCCGGGAAAGGGGAGTTTACGAATATATTTTCCGGGATTGCCAAATGCGCAGACTGCGGCAGGAATATGTCCATTGTGGGAACAAGAAAAAAAGACGCCTCCGGGAATCTCGCCTGCGGCGCGTATAAACTCTATGGGACAAAAGGGTGTACCAATCATTTTATGGATTATGATACGCTCTGCCGTATCGTATTAACCGCTATCCAAAAGTCTGTCCGGATATCCGAACAGGAGGAGCGTGAAATTCTGGAGCATGCCCGGAAGTACCTGGAAAAACAAAATATCCAGACAGACAGGATACAAGAGCTTTCCGCCCTAAAAAAGCGCCTGCATGAGCTGGACAGACTGATCGAAAAACTCTATGAGGACCATGTGGAGGGACTGCTCAGTGAGGAGCGGATGAAGAAACTGCTGAGGAGATATGAGAGCGAGAACCGTGAGGTTTCTTTTAAGATGGAGGTTTTGAGGAGAGATACAAGCACAGAAAAAAAGGAGGATGCCATGGAACAGCTGAGAAAGATGCTGCACGGCTTTACGGAGCCGGAGGAATTATCCAGGGAGCTGCTTTTTCATTTTATCGACCATATTGAGATTGGACAGGGAATTTTCCGGGAAACGGAACAGGGGCGTATAAAGGAACAGACTGTGAGGATTTATTTCAGGTTTGGCAGGGACATATCCTGATATCAACCATCCACATGGTGAGCGCCTGCTTACCGCAGGCGCAGCACTTCTGGAAACAGTGGTCCAGATTAAAGGCCACACGGGGAAGATACCCATAGTCCTCAAGCAGAGTAAAAAGCGGGAAGAAAATAGCCATGGGAGGGAGCATCACGCTTACCACCCAGGCTGCGACCCGATATACTCCGTAGATCAAAACCTGACAAAGGATTTCAGGAACTCCCAGCATGAGAAGGCCGTGGTAAAAACGCGGTTCCAGCCAGAACAGCCCTTGATTCAGCAGGTCAGAGGGGACATTTGCCCCCACAATGGTGATCCAGAAAATGCAGAGCAGGAACAGGAGCATAATGGGAACCCCCGTGCATCTGCTGGTGAAAATCCGGTCCAGTTTCCTGTCCCTTCTGGCATAATCCGGATTTTCCAAAGTGACACAGGCCCTGCAGATCGCCGCGGCCTGCTGGACATAGGTGCCGCAGTATTCCGCGGAAGCGCAGCACATCTCCGCGTTTCCGCGGTAAATGTCGGGAACCGGAGAAACGGCCTCTGTGTTGGAAAGGGCATCTTCAATCCCACCGAATATGCGTTCCAGGCCTTTTCGGCTCCTGGCCGTTATGCCGATAACAGGAATCTTCAGTTCTTTTTGGAGCCGCAGAAAGTCTATGCGGATATGCTTTTTTCTGGCCTCGTCCATGAGATTTACACACAGGAGCACATGGGGGGTGACAGCACAGATCTGGAGAACCAGATTGAGATTTCTTTCCAGACAGGTGGCATCGCAGACCGCCACCACCACATCGGGATGGCTCTGCAGGATATAATCACGGGAGATCTCCTCCTCGCTGGAGCGGCAGGAGAGGGAATAACAGCCCGGCAAATCTACAAAACGGTATTCGCGTCCCCGATAGATCCTGTTTCCTGCGGCGCATTCCACTGTCTTTCCGCACCAATTCCCTGTATGCTGATGCATACCGGTCAGCACGTTGAACACAGTGCTTTTGCCTACGTTGGGATTGCCGATCAATGCTATATTACGGAGGGGAACCTCCTTTTTCTTTTCTTTCTTCAGAACTATTCACCTCTTAATTCATAGGACAGAAGAATGTCACAGCACACTTCTGTCCCGGATTTTTTTAACAAGAATCAGTGAAGCCTCTTCTTTTCTGAGAGCCAGGACAGCGCCCCGGATGAGAAAAGCCTTGGGGCTTCCAAAGGCACTCACTCCAACACAGGTAACTTTCGTGTTTTCAATCAGACCTAAATCCATAAGGCGTTTGATGGTCTGCTGCTGCGCCGGACTGGCATTGTCCGTCAGAATGGATTTGACAATCCCTGTCTCATCCGGAGACAGGGTAAAAAGCGGAGTAAGAGACATTTTTTCCTCCATTACCGACCGGAAAATCCCGGACGGGAGAATCTATTGTATAGTATGCAGAGGGGAGAAAGAAGTTCAAAAGGGAGGGGCATCTTTGCCGGTGCTGTCTGCTGCCTGGGACTGTTTCCTGTAGTTCATGGGAGTCATTCCGGTGATCTCCCTGAAAATCTTAGAAAAATAAGCAAAATTGCCATAGCCAACCTGAAGCGCCACCCGGTTGATGGGCATACGGCTTTCCGCCAGAAGGCTGCACGCAGCCGTTATACGTTTTTTCGTTACATACTGCATAAGGGACAGGCCCGTTTCTTTTTTGAACAGCCGGGACAGATGATCAGGGCTGACAAACACAATATCAGACAGATCATTTCTCTGGATATCCTCTGCATAGTGGGTATCTAAAAAGTTCTGTATGATTTCCACAGCGCTTTTGGAATTGTCAGTGATAGTGGCATAACAGAGGGCGCGGTCAATCAGGTAACTGCAGTAAGCGTACATATGGTCAATGCTCCGGACTGCGTTTTGATAGAGGCGGTCACTTTCGGCATCACCGAAAAGCCGGTGGGCCTGGATCTCTTTCTGTTTTAAAAAGCTGTACACCATCTGGGCAAAATCCTGACGGATTTCCTGCATATTTTCCGGTGTGAGAAGCGAGGCTTTGGACTGCAGGAAGGTATACAGGCTTTTTTTCAGGGCTTCCTTGTCCGCGGACTGCAGCAGAGTCTCCCAGAGCCTGATCTCGGACTGGGTGCAGGTGGTGCCGCGGGGGAGAGTTTGATCTTTGTACAAAATTCTGCCTCTCCGGTTCATGGTGCTGTCCAGCAGCTTTTCAAGTTCCGACACTTCCCGGTAAATATCTCTATAGGACACGGCATTGCCCATACTGATACTGAGTTCCATATGCATGAATTTTCCCGCGGTATCCTGCAGAACGTCCAGACGCTCTTCCAGGGGGGAGAGGTCTGTCTCCGGTCCGCTTACGATGCTGACCACAGCCAGCCAGCGGCCGGGAGTCAGGGAAATGACGCACCGGGGCAGCAGGTGCTCCTGTTCCAAAATCTCATAACCTACATTTTTGACAGCATACTCCCACATGGGGTCATCAATCTGGCTTCGTCTGTCATCCTGAAAGGCTTCGATCAGAACAGGAATGAAAAGCTGGGTTTCCCCGTATCCCAGTTTCCGGGGCAGGGAATAGACCTCAGCCAGAAAACCACGGGCAGTTTTGTTCCAGAAATATTCCGCCGTATTTTTTTCCTCATCCAGCCAATACTGGCTGTATTTCTTTGCCGTGTTCATCTGGCGGGACAGCTTTAACCTCTGTACAGCTTTTTCCACCGCGCTTTGCAGCGGTTCCGCGGAGACGGGCTTCAGCAGATATTCCACCACATTTAAGTCTATGGCACGCCGGGCATACTCAAAACGGGCATAGCTTGTCAGAAGAATACAGGGGATGCCGCTTTCCGAGTTCTGCAGTGTCTCCATGAAATCAAGCCCGCTGCTTCCGGGCATTTCAATGTCGCATACAATGACGTGCACAGGAACCTGGGCGATCATTTTCTGGGCTGAGGCAGTGTTTTCGGCGGTATAAACTTTCTGGAACCCAAGCGCGTTCCAGTCCAGGATTTCCTTTAGATCCTGGAGCATCAGGACATCATCATCAACCAGCAGTAAATTCATTTTGCTCCTCCTTACAGGGGAGGTGCAGTTCTGTCACTGCGCCTCCCAGCGGACTGTTGTATAATTTCATCACAGCATTTTCATGGTAAAACAACTTAAGACGTTTGGAAGCATTGGCGATTCCGATATGAGAGCCGCCGCTTCTTGCCAGGTCTTTTCCCTGAGCCCATACATCCAGACATGTTTGGGGATATCCGGGACCGTTGTCCGTGATAAAGATGGTCAGCATTTCCCTCTGCCCGGATGTTTCCGTGCATTCGATCAAAGCGGAGATGCTCAGTTCCATTTTGGTATCCGCCGTGATTCCGTGCTTGACGGAATTCTCCACAAAAGTCTGGAGAAGAAGAGGCGGTACTGCCTGCAGCAAGGCCTCCTCCTCAGCGAAAATCTCGTATTGGAAATGGTCCGGGTAGCGGATCTCCATAATGGACAGATAGTCACGCAGATGATTCAGTTCCTGTCCAAGCTCCACACAGGAAACATCACTCTGGAAAATGTACCGCAGATAGCTGGCTGTGATCTCGCTTAGCCGGGCTACGTCCTGACAGTTTCCGTGGCTGGCCATGGAATGGATCAGATTCAGGCTGTTCAGGAAAAAATGCGGTTTGATCTGCATCTGCATGTAGTCCATCTGTATTTTCTGCCGTTCCAGCTCCTGTTCATAGGCATGGATACGCAGACGGTTGATTTCTTTTGTGAGGTTGTTGAACTGCCTGCTGGCTGCGGACAGTTCCTCCAGTTCCGAACTCATCTCTATGAGTACCGGCTTATCCGGATCATAGGATTTCAGCCTTTCCGTAAACAGGCGGAGAGGGCGCAGTATCTTTTTCTGGGTGTAGGACATGGCCAGTATGACAGCGCTTAACAGGATAACGATGATCACCAGAACCCCGGTCTGGAACAGCACAGCCTTCTCGAACTGCCCATAATCCTTGATGAACAGCTTCAATTGAAAACCGGTGTCCGATACAGAGGAATCCACCACCAGCCACCGCTGGCCTTTATGCCAGAAAGGTCCGCGGCCTGCAAGGGCTTTTTCCGGTGAGAGCCCTTCACGGGAAAGATTCCCGGCACCGGCGGCAAGTTTTCCGTTTTCTGTGAAGAGTACAGGGAAGCTGACACTTTTGGGATAGATGCCCACCAGAGGTTTGATGAGGGCCTCCGCCGGAATACAGCTTCCGTTCCACACATCCTGGTACTGATAAAGACGGATGGCATAATAGGTATCCCCCACCGGAAGCAGGGTCCACTGGTCCGACACGCTGCTGGGGTGATAGCCGGAGTCGAGAAGTTGGATCACGGCGTCCTGCAGCCCTTCTCTCTGGGGATAGGCAATGTAGCGGGAGTGTACGGCAGTTAAAAATTCCCTGCTTTTGGGAAAATAATAGAAAAGTGAGTAGTCATTTCCGGAATTTCCCGATATATAAATAAGGCTGTCGATCAGCGTCTGCCGCGCCTGTATCCTGGTAAGGGAATCTTCGCTTTGAGCCTGCGAAAGGGCTGTGCCCTGCCCCTGGGTCACCAGGGTCTGTTTTAAATGCTGGTTCAATATGAAAAAATTATTCTCCACCTGTTCCATACGGTTCTGGACCATAACACTGGCGTTCTGGGCCGTTTGTTTTCGTACCATATGGATGGCCCACACACTGACACTGAGTTCCAGAGCTGTGGCAGCCACCACCATACAGAGCAGAAGTTTGTGCCGTCCGAAGGCGGAATGTGTTTTTTTCCTGTGTTCCTTTTTCATATCTGTCCTTTCCCGGATTTTAGTCTGTGATTTTATCAGGATTTATAGTAATGTTTAATTATACACGTTTGAAAATGCAAATTCAATTACGAAAACGATGGGGAAGTATAAGAAAAACGACGTATTTCGGGGCTTTGCAAAGGAGCACGTTTTTGTGATAACAGGATGTCGGTATTGTGATTGAAAGTGGTTTGGGCCGGAAGTAAAATGAAACCACAAAACAGGCAGAGACCTGGAAATACGAAAAGGAGAATGAAGATGAAAACGAAATGGATTGCAGGACTCATGACTTCCGTGCTGGCAGTTTCCATGCTGGCCGGATGCGGCAGCTCTGCGGATACGGGAGAGAAAAGCAAAACAGAATCCGCCGGCAGCAAACAGGATGGCGGGGAGGAGCCTTACACAGTGACTATGATGTTCATCGGAAACACACAGGACGATGAACAGAAGGTGGAGGAGGCTATCAATAAGCTGACCATGAAGGACCTGAACATGAAGCTGGATATTATGCTGGTTCCCTGGGCCAATGCCAATGAGCAGCAGCGCCTTATGCTGTCAGGAGGGGAAAAGCTGGACCTGATGGTAGGACAGGCGTATCAGGCAGCCAATTTTGTCTCCACCCAGGCCGTCTACGACTTAAGTGAGATGATAGACAAATACGGCACCAATATTAAGGAAAATATGGGTGACAACGCAAAAGTGGCAAATATCAACGGATTCGTGTACGGCATTCCAAATGTCTGTGACTGGTACCGCCAGGCGTCCATCATGGTGAGAAAAGACTGGCTGGAGGAGGCCGGTTTTCAGGAAGAGGATATTAAGAGTGTGGATGACCTGGAAGGGGTATATGAGGTGGTTGCCAAGAATCATCCGGAGGCAGCCATGCTGGCTATGAGCAAGGGACAGAAATTCGACTCCGACTGGTATCAGTGTGACCCGCTGGGAGACGGGTACGGGGTACTGCTCAACTACGGCGAAAAACCGGTGGTGGAAAACTGGTATGCAAGTGATGCGTATAAAGCGTTCCTGGACCGTCAGTACCGCTGGGCACAGAAGGGATGGATCGGAAAGGACGCTGCCACCACCACAGATTCCATTGAGGTGCAGATGAGCAATGGCAAGGCCTTCAGCCTGGTTTCCACCTATCAGCCGGCAATAGCCAATGAGGCCTCTGTTGCCTATAAGACAGAGATGGCGGTGATTCCGCTGTACGATGCCTTCACCACCAGCAGCTTTACGGCAGGTTTTTACTGGGCAGTGGCACGCAACTCCGAGCAGCCGGAAAAAGCGTTCCAAATGCTGGATTATATCTATGGAAATCCGGAAGCGGCAAACCTTCTGAACTGGGGTATCGAGGGAGAACACTACAAGCTCACAGAGGACAGACATGTCACCTTCCCGGATGGAATGGACAAATCCAGTGATCCCTACAACGCTTATTTCGGATTTATGCTTCCGAATCAGTACATATCTGATGTATGGGAAGGACTTCCTCTGGATGTGGGAGAGCAGGTCATGAAACTGAATGAGGAGGCAAGAAAATCCTGTGCTTATGGGTTTACCTACGACGGCACCGCCCTTGCCAATGAACTTGCTGCCCTGGACAATGTGAAAGGCCAGTATATTGATGCTCTGAACACAGGTTCCGTGAATCCGGACGAGGTACTTCCGCAGTTTTTGGCTGACCTGAAAGCAGCCGGTCTTGATAAGGTCATGGAATCCAAACAGCAGCAGCTTGATGACTGGCTGGCTAAACAGTAATCGTATCAGAAAACATATCACGGGCGCCGCTTGGTAATGGCGGTGCCTCTTTTTTACCACAGGAGGAGTTTTTTATGTCAAATACTGCTGTTTACGGACGTCCGGCGGGGCAGAGCCGTTTCAGAAAATGGAAACGCTGGGTACCTCTTTATCTGATGATGCTGCCGGGACTTTTGTATCTGTTTATCAACAATTACATACCCATGGCGGGCCTGGTAGCTGCATTTAAGAATGTGAATTTTGCGGACGGGATCTGGCACAGTGACTGGGCAGATCCGCTGCTTAAAAATTTTGAATATCTGTTTGTGACAAAGGATGCCTGGGTCATCACCAGGAACACCATATTGTACAATCTGGCATTTATCATCATCAACACAGCAGCCGGAATATTGATCGCGATCCTTATCTGTGATATTGCCTCGCGCAGGTTAAAGCGCCTGTATCAAAGTTCTATTTTGCTGCCGTTTTTAATGTCCTATGTGATCGTTTCCTACATTGTGTTTGCCATTTTGTCCAATGAGAACGGTCTTCTGAACAAAAGCCTGCTGCCTGCGCTGGGTATGGAACCTGTGCAGTGGTATGCTTCGGCTAAGTATTGGCCGTTCATTCTGGTCCTGGTGAATTTCTGGAAGGGCATGGGATATAACTGCCTGATCTATATTGCGTCAATTAACGGTATAGACCCGTCCCTCTATGAGGCAGCCAAACTGGACGGTGCCGGACGCTGGCAGCAGATCAGAAATGTTACGCTCCCGGGGATCAAGAGCAGTGTCATCACCCTGACCATGCTGAATATCGGGCGTATCTTCTATTCAGATTTCAGCCTGTTTTATCAGGTGCCCCAGAATTCGGGCCTGATATATTCCACGACCAATACACTGGATACCTATGTTTACCGTGCTTTGCTGAATTCGGGAAATATTCCTATGGCTGCTGCCGCCGGATTTTACCAGTCGCTGATTGGATTTGTGGTTGTACTGGCTGCCAATCTGTTCGTGCGGAAGATCAGCAAAGAAGACGCGCTGTTTTAAAGGAGGAGTGAAAGGATGCATATCAGCAGACATGACAGGGTTTATCAGACCCTTGCAAATATTTTTCTCATTATTCTTGTAGTTGTTATCATTTTACCGTTTCTCCTGTTATTCATATCATCCATAACAGAGGAAGGCACACTGGTCAGGGACGGATACACCCTGTTTCCGAAGGAATTAAGCCTGGCAGCATACAAATATATCTTTGTCAACAGCAATAAAATTTTCAGGGCTTATGCCATTACCATCGGCGTTACCATAGTGGGAACCGCACTGCATTTGATCTTGTCTTCCATGCTGGCATATCCCCTGTCTCTGAAAAAACTGCCGGGGAGAAACTTTTTTTCCTTTTTTGTCTTTTTTACCATGTTGTTTAACGGCGGTCTGGTGCCCACTTACATGATGTATTCAGGTACCTTTCATATAAAAAATACTATTTTCGCCATGATCGTTCCGGGATTCTTGATGAGTGCCGTAAATGTACTGCTGATCCGGACATATTTTTCCAACAATATCCCCGAGGCTCTCTATGAAGCAGCGGAGGTGGATGGGGCAGGTCATTTTACGGTGTTTACAAAAATCGTGCTCCCTCTGGGAAAACCGATCCTGGTGACTGTGGGGCTGTTCGCAGGCCTTGGATACTGGAATGATTGGACAAATGGTCTTTACTATATATCAGACCCGGATCTGTGGGGCATCCAGAATCTGTTAAACAAAATGATCAGTGATATCCAGTTTCTGCAGAGCGGCAATTCCACAGTCACAACAGCCATGTCCATGGGGCCTCTGCCAAGTACCAGCGTCAGAATGGCCATTGCTTTTATTGCCATGGTGCCAATCCTGATCCTATATCCGTTCCTGCAGAAATATTTTGCCAAGGGAATCGCTATGGGTGCTGTGAAGGGTTAGAAAAAATACCATTATATTGAACTTACGAATAAAGGAGAAAAACAGATGGAGAAACCATGTCTTATTCCAAAGCCTCAGGTTTACCTGCAGAGGGCAGGATATTTTGTAAAAAAGGCGGCAGTGTCTAAGGAGCGTATGCCCAGTAGACTGGAAGCGCCGCTGGCTGTGATCTGGCCGGAAGTAACAGGTACTGAGGATACGATACAGTTTACGGAAAACAAGGAACTGCAGAAAGAGCAGTATGTCCTGGAAATCACGGAGGAGGGGATTGAGATATCCTGGGGTTCCCCTGCAGGGGCATTTTATGCTGTGATGACGCTGCACCAGCTTGTACTTTTTTCTGAAGGGAAAATAGCCTGCTGCCGTATAGAAGACTTCCCCGGCCTCAGAGACAGGGCCGTGATGATAGACATTTCCCGGGGGAAAGTACCGAAAGTGGAGAGTCTGAAAGCAATGATCGACCTGCTGGCCGGCCTTAAGATAAACCAGTTTCAGCTCTATGTGGAGGGCTTTTCTTTTGCCTACCCATCCTTTTCGGAGGTGTGGGAAAAGAGGGCAAAGGATTACCTGACACCGGCAGAGATCAGGGAACTGGATGCCTACTGCGCAGAGCGGTTTATAGAACTGGTTCCCAATCAGAACTGCCTTGGGCATATGAATGCCTGGCTGGAGACAGAGGCCTTCGGACATCTGGCGGAAAATCCGGGTGGGCTTCAGATAAAGGGAACCACGCTTCCCCCTGCAACAATGGACCCCACAAACCCGGAATCTCTGAAGCTGATCGAACAGATGCTGGATGATCTGCTGCCATGTTTTCATTCCCGAATGTTTCATGCGGATTTGGATGAGACCTTTGACCTGGGGTATGGAAAAAATAAAGACAAAGCCGAAAAAGAGGGTGTTGTAAGCATTTATCTGGACTATGTAAAAAAGCTCAGTGAAAAGGTTAAGGCCCGTGGCCATAACATGATGATGTGGGGAGATGTCCTGAGCAAAGAGGAGGATGCCGCAGCGCAGCTTCCGAAAGACATAATCGTTCTCGACTGGGGATATGAGAAGGAACACCCGGTACGCAGACGGGCGGAAAGGCTGCAGAGGGCAGGCGTTGAATTTTACCTCTGCCCGGGTACAAACAGCTGGTGCAGTTTTACGGGAATCACGGATAACATGATGCAATGTACGGAGAACGCGGTGTCTGCTGCCTATGATTTTCATGCCAGAGGGCTGATGGTCACAGACTGGGGTGATTTCGGGCATCTCCAGTATTCCCTGTTTTCCCTGCCGGGCATTCTGTATGGGGCTGCAGGGGCCTGGAACAGAGAACTTGTGACGGAGGAGGAATTGGCAGAGGCTCTTAACCGGTATGTGTTCAGGGATGAGACGGGCATTTTCGGGAGGCTGTGTCTGGAGGCCGGAAGATACAGCCAAAAAGAAGAGTTTTTATTCCCATGCAGAACCCTGGCGTTTATGACACTGCAGACTGGATGTGTGAGCAGAGACCGATTTGAAGCGTCTATTAAAAATATGGTGGATTCCATGCGTTTTTTCGTAGAACCGTGTGTATATCTTCCCTGTGAGGAGGCATATGCAGGGCGCAGCGGGATGGAGGAAGAGGCAATTCTGGAGTATCTGGATGAACTGGCTGTACAGGCCCGGAAAGCAGACCCTGCCTGTCCGGATGGTACTCTTCTGAAAGAGGAGATGATAAACGGGCTTGCCATGGTGCGGGCTGCTACCAGAACCAGAGCACTGTGTTACGGACTGGAGGACGGCAGCGGACTGGAAAAAGAGATTGAGGACCTCTGCGAAAGACACAGGAATCTGTGGCAGAGGCGGAATAAGATAAAGGGACAGGAGGACAGTCTGCTGGGATTTACCACACTTCTGGAACAGCTCAGGGCGAGAAAACAGGAAGAAGAGGAGTAGCGGGAAAATGAAACAGGAAGAATTAAAAAAATTGCTGGACACCATGTCACTGCAGGAGAAGATCGATCAGATGCTTCAGCTTACCGGAGACTTTTATCAGGACGCAGACAGCGTTCTCACAGGTCCGGCAGTACAGCTTGGGGTGACCGGGGAGGATGTCCGTATGGCAGGCTCCATACTGGGAACCTGCAGGGCGGAAAAACTGATCAAAATACAGAAGCGCTATATGGAGAATCATCCGCACCACATTCCGCTGCTCTTTATGATGGACATTATACACGGCATGAAGACCATATTTCCCATTCCGCTGGGACAGGGAGCTTCCTTTGAACCGGAGCTTTCCAAAAGATGTGCGGCAGCAGCGGCGAAGGAGGCGGCTGTATCAGGCCTTCATGTGACCTTTGCACCTATGGTGGATCTGGTCCGGGATGCCAGATGGGGGCGTGTTATGGAGTCCACAGGGGAGGATACCTGGCTGAACAGTCTTTTTGCAAGAGCCATGGTGGAAGGCTTTCAGGGGGATGACTTAAAGGAGCCTTATAAAGTAGCTGCCTGTGTTAAACATTTTGCGGCCTACGGGGCACCTCAGGCGGGGAGGGAATATCACACGGTGGAGCTGTCTGAAAACACGCTCCGGGAGTATTATCTTCCCGCTTACCAGGCCGGAATTGATGCCAAAGCTGCCATGGTCATGACCTCTTTCAACACAGTGAACGGCATTCCGGCCAGCACCAACAGATGGCTCATGCGTGATATCCTGAGGGAGGAGATGGGATTTGACGGCGTGCTGATCTCAGACTTTTCCGCCATTTTGGAAACCATTGCCCACGGCTGTTCCGAAGACAGCCGGGAGGCAGCGGTAAAGGCTCTTGAGGCCGGGGTGGACATTGATATGATGACAAATGTATACACTGCCAATCTGAGGAAGCTCACTGAGGAGGGTGTTGTACAGGAAGCCTGGATCGACAAATGCGTCATGCGGATCTTGGAACTGAAAAATAAACTGGGGTTATTTGAAAATCCATACAAAGACGCTGATACAGAGAAGGAAAAAGAAATTTTCCTGTGTCCGGAACACAGGGCACTGGCAAGAGAAGCGGCTGTGAAATCTTTTGTCCTTTTGGAAAATGACGGCGTTCTGCCTCTGGATATGGGCAGAAGAACGGCATTTATCGGTCCCTATACGGACAGTAAACAGATAAAGAGCAGCTGGTCTTTTACAGGAGATGACAAGGACTGCGTAAGTATCAAAGAGGCAGCGGGGAAGGTCTTTGATGGCAGCCATACGGTATATTTAAAAGGCGCTCCTGTACTTGGGTCTGACAGTAAAGAGAGTGAAGCCAGGCTGACCGGATTTACGGGGGATGAATGCGGGATCATGACGCGTGAGGAAGAGGAAAAGATGCGAAAAGAGGCTGTGGAGGCGGCAAAAGAGGCAGATCTTGTCATTATGCCGCTGGGAGAGCATTATCTGCAGAGCGGTGAGGCAGCCAGCCGTAGTACGGAAACAGTGCCGGAGGTGCAGATGGAGCTTTTCAGGGCAGTACACAGGGTGAATAAAAATATTGTGGTGGTGCTGTTCTGCGGCCGCCCCCTGGATATAAGGGAAATCAGCCAAAAGGCCAGAGCCGTGCTGGTGGTGTGGCGCCCCGGGACGGAGGGAGGCAGCGCTGTAGTGGACGTGCTGACGGGAAAAGAAAACCCCTCCGGCAGACTGCCCATGAGTTTTCCGTACTGTGTGGGCCAGGTGCCTGTCCACTACAATGAGTTTTCCACAGGAAGACCGGACCGGAAGGGAATACAGGAGCGTTTCCGCTCCAAATACCTTGATATTCCAAACGAACCACTCTATCCTTTCGGCTATGGCCTTGGCTATACACGGTTTTCTCTGTCTCAGGTAAAGCTTGATAAAACAGAGATGAGAGAAGGGGATACCATCCATGCCGGAGTAATGCTTAAAAATATCGGAGAACGGAAGGGAACAGAGACTGTACAGTTCTACATCCGGGATATGGCGGCCAGCGTGGTCCGGCCTGTAAAAGAGCTGAAAGGGTTTGAAAAAGTTACCCTGGAACCGGGAGAGGAGCGGGAAATTATCTTTGTGGTAGAAGAGCCTATGCTCAGGTTTCATACGGAACAGAGTGGATTTGCCAGCGAAGCGGGGGAATTTCTGGTATTTGCGGGAACGGACAGCAGGACAGAGAACTGGGCCGGGTTCAGGCTTGTAAAATAGAAAATTACAATGTATGAAAAGAGCTGCGCTTAGATATCTGCGCAGCTTTTTTCTATTAACTTGTTACCGGCTGGCTGTATCCGCATCCTGTTCGCAGTTATGCAGCTTCTTTACCACTTTGGCGATCTCCTCCTGGGTTTCTTCCAGTTCATCGGCAATCGTCTCGATAGATTTTCCTTTTGCCAGTTTCTTTTTTACCTGTTCCCGGATTTTTTTCTGCTGACCGTCCCGCTGACCTTCCTCATAGGCTTCTTCCCGCTGTACTTCGATATCCAGGTCATAATCATACTCTGCTATCAGCATATTTACCACCTCACTGCCTTTTTTTGTTAAATAGTCCACCAGAATACCTGCTTTTAAACACTCTTCAATCGCATGTCTGCATGCCTCGGGATTCCCTTTCATCTGATATTTTCTCAGGATCTCTACAAATTCACTGTACTCTCTTAAAATCCTGCACTTGTCTAAAATTTCGTGGCCTTCATCAGGGTTGATATTTATAACCTTTACACAAAGTTCCAACATCGGATTCGAATCCTTTAAGTCATAGGAATCGGACAAACGCAGTATCTTTTCTTTTGCCCATGGCTCTTTACCATTATAAAATGTATAGAATTCCGGTTTTGGAAGTTTGACTGCTTTTTTTCTGTACCGGTCACGTACGGGGACGATCTGTTCAAATGCGCGGCCTATATAGAGCAGGTCCCTAATCGGCATGTTTTCATTGACTGTAGACTGATGTTCTCCGAAAACTATGACTTTGTCATCAATACCAAAGGATACGTCATTGCGGAAGTTCATATAGAGCACATCATCTACCCGGATCTTCCTAATCTGTGTACCTTTGGGCAGGGGCTCCTCATGCAGTGCATTGTAAAGTGCAATATCATTTTCCTCTGCGGATTCATCTTCAAAAAATAAGTCTACAAACATACTGTTTTTGTATTTCTGATTTTCTTTTGCTACCATAAATGTCCTCCTTTTTGGGCCATCTGACCAAAGGAAGACGGATTCTACATTCAGTATAAAGAAAACCCACAGAACAATCAAGACCTTCCCTGGAAAAAGACCGCTATTTAGTTTTAGGTTTCAAGTTGGTAAGTTTGGGGGAATCCCCCATTTGACTGCCTTTCGGCTGATTAAATTAAAAGAATCATAAAAAGATTTTAATGAGTGAATTAAGTGTAACATACAAAATGGATTGTTTCAACCGTTTATTTTGCTGTAAAACCTAAGGGAATGTCGAATTCGATGAAATGCTGCAGACAGAACCTTTTCTGGGCTATGTGTACCGGTTGGCGAAAGAATCAGGATGTATGCTGCAGGCAACTCTCGACAAAGATACGGAAACCATGAAGGAAATTCTGGAACTTGTCCATGATACGGAAGTGCCGCTTTTAAGATGCAACAATGAGACAGAGCTTACCGCTATTGTAAATCTGGCCTGTCTTTCAGCAAGAGATACGTATCGCGTGGAGCGGGAGGAAAAAGCAGGTGCTGGGTTTGCAGACTTTATATTTTATCCGGAAACAGACTGTTCCGCAGACTGTATCATATTGGAACTGAAGGTAGGAGATACACCGGAAGATGCGATCCGGCAGCAGGTTGTTTCATAGGAACACCCCGCAAACCTACATGAAATCAGCCGACAACCCAGGATTTGTCAATTTTTTTTACCTTTAATATTTATGATTCCAATAATAACATAAGGGATACCAAACACTATTTGAATGAGTGTTACTATGTGAGAGTTTTTTAATAATAGATTTACACATGCCATCATACAAAGTATGATACCGATACTCAGCATACTCATATATTTTTTTCTCATATCAAATTTCCTCTGTCAAATTCAAGCTTTCAAGTACGACTTTTCCGCTTAAGGAGAACAAATCTATAACTTTTTTCATTTTAATATGACCACATGGATATGTCAAAAAGCTCAGGAATTAAATGATGTGGATTTCATAATGTTAACTTAATATAAAATATAAGTTGACAATTGAGCCATGATTGATTATACTTCTTTATGAAAAGCACAGCCACAAAACAAGCGGTAAAACCGTAAAAAATGTTTGAGAAAAGCTTTTCTATAAAATCAGGAAAGATTTATGCCATCGAACAACAGGCGGAAAAGTCGAAATAAGTTTTGCAACCTCGGAGGAAAAGTATATGGAAACAGCAATGCCCAGTAAAAACAAGAAAATGAGTACCAGACAGATGACGATCATTGCACTGATGACAGCGGTAACCTGCATTTTAGGCCCCCTGGCCATACCGCTGCCGTTCAGCCCGGTGCCGATCAGCTTTACCAATCTGGCCATCTATTTCAGCATTTTTGTGCTTGGTACTTATTCAGCAACCGTCAGCTATCTGGTGTACCTGCTCATTGGAATGGTAGGACTTCCGGTGTTTTCCGGATTTGCCGGAGGATTTGGCAAAATGGCAGGCCCGACGGGCGGATACCTGGTGGGATTTATTTTCATGGCGCTGATTGCCGGATTTTTTGTGGACAGATTTCAGGGAAAAAGAGTGCTGCAGGCAGCAGGAATGGTTCTGGGAACCGTGGTGGCTTACCTGTTCGGAACTGCATGGCTCTGCGTTCAGGCCAATCTGTCCTTTGGCGCGGGCCTGGCAGCCGGGGGGATTCCCTATGTGCCCGGTGATCTGATCAAGATTGCGGCTGCGCTGGCTGTGGGACCGGTGCTTCGGAAGGCTGTGAGAAGAGCAGCATAAAATAACAGATACAGAGAAAAGACAGTGTGATGCGGACACTGTCTTTTTTTTGCAGTTCGGAAAGGAATCCGTGGCTCCCTATATAACAAAAAAATCCAGGGGCCGCCGTCCCTTCCCAGGGAAAGGTGCATGATGCGCAGGATAATCTTAAATAACTGTAAAAAACACTTAAAATATATAAGGGGAATATTCTGAAAATGAGTTATAATAAACAATAATATTATGGGCGGAGGGAGAAAATGTATAAGGTATTGATAGTCGAGGACATGGATCTGACAAGAGAAGATTTGATCAGTCTGATTAATTGGGAACGATACGGTTTTGAACTGCTTCCCGACGCAAGGAACGGAAAGATAGGATTGGAATACGCAAAACGGTATCGCCCGGATATTGTTATCACAGATATCAAAATGCCGGTCATGACAGGCCTTGACCTGGTGGCGCAGATGAAGAAGGAAAATATAGAGGCGGAGGTTATACTGCTTACAGCCTATGAAGAATTTGAGCTTGCGAAGCGGGCGCTCCAGATGGGCGTCAGAACCTTCATACTGAAATACGAAATTGATGAAGAGGTACTGCTGCGTGAACTGAACGGCTGTATTGAGGCACTGAAAACAAAAGAAAATGTACATAAGGTCAGAATGAAACAATATCTGGAGGCGATTCTGGCAGGTGAAAATGAGATATGTAAAAGTGATGAGACCATACTGGAATGGATAGGAAAAAGTGTTCTGATTTTGCTGGAGCAGATTGGAAAACCCCTGATGCATCCGGATGAAGAGGGCATACGGGAGCTGATCGAAACAGAGATTCCCGGCTCCAAGATCAGGGTGATGAAGAATTCAGGAGGAGGCATCCTGATCTTTTACCGGGTCCGTTCCTGCATTTCCAAAATGCATCTGGACAGTGAAATCAGGGAGTTTATCACAAAGGTACAGAGTCTTTTTTCTTCACAGATGGGGCTTTCCATGACAGCATCCATAGGCGGCATGATAAGAAAAAATAAGGATATCCTGCCGGCGAAGGAGGAAGCGGAAAGGATTATGAAAGGCCGCGTTTTTCACAGGGGCGTCTGCATTCTGGACAGGGCAGCAAAGGATGAAAAGGAGGAATTTTCGGCTGAGATAAAGGATGCGCTGAGGTGTGTCGAAGAAAATATAGAAAAAGATTCCTACGAAAATATGCCAGGCTTTTTGGAAAATGTCCTGTGCCGCAGTGTGGTAAAGACAGAAAATCTATACATATGGCGCAAAGTATCCGAGAAGCTGCTCTATTTTCTGATGCACCGGTGCGCAGCTCTGGAACAGCCGGAAATAGAAGAGCGTCTGGATAGATTTAAAAGGGACTTTCAGAAGATGGATATCTACAGCTTTATGAAGGAGTATGAGGGTATCATGGAAATGCTGGAAAGCAGTTCAGACAGCAGATATTCCGGAAAAGTCCGCTATATCAAAGCGTTCATGGAACAGAATTACAGCCGTGACATCAGCCTGAATGACGTGGCAGGGGATCTGGGCATGAATGCCATATATCTGTCCCAGCTTTTTAAGAAAGAGACGGGTTCCACATTTTCCGCCTATCTGACAAAGGTGAGAATGAATCAGGCAATACGGCTGCTGAGAACAGGAGAATATAAGATATATGAGGTCAGTGAAATGGTGGGCTACCAGACCGTCCAGTATTTCAGCAAGGTATTTAAAAAGGAAACCGGTAAAAATCCCAAGGATTATTAGGGGGAATCTATTGTACAAAGGGGAAGATCATATGCTTTATCAAAAGAAATCAAAAATATATAAAAGACTGCTGCTCATGGTATTGAGCGCTATCATGATATGCGTTGTTCTCTGCAGCGGTGCCGTATATCTGTATCTGAAGCCGCTGATAGAAAACTCCCTGGTTGAGAAGAACAGGACCATGATCTTAAAGATGGCAGAACAGGTCTCAAACTCACTGGAAGAGATTAGCATGTATGCAAGAAATATTACCTTTGACGAGACTGTGCAGGAGTCTTTTTACCAAAAGTCACAGCGCCGGGAGGGCAGTTACGGATACTATTCGGTCATTCAGACACTGGAGAAAAAGCTGAAGGAATACCAGCTTCTCAGGGACAATATCATTCTGGATATTTTTGCCGTAGACAGTGACGGCGTTGTGATGGAGACCATAAACCAGTACGAACAGCTTATGTCTGAGGCTCCCTATGAACAGATGCAGCGGGATGATATAAGCGGGGAATTTCTGGTGCCGCATATGGTGAATTATTACAGATCTTACGGCGAAAAGAATACCATTGCCTATGTAAACGACATTTTTGATAAGACAAAGATCGGGGTGAAAAGAGGAAAGCTGTTTATTCTGGCAGATACGGAAAGGATCATTTCTCCCCTTGTTTTTGATGAAAATGAGATAGGGATGGAGCTTCACAACCAAAGCGGCAGAGTTATCTACAGCAATGTGGATTCCGGCATGGAGGGAGTCCTTTCGGAGAAGGATTACTATAAAGACAGCATAGGCAGCCATGGGTGGTATATCTGTTATCAGGTGGCAAAAGGGGATATCTCCGGTACTATGCGGCAGATGAATAATATTGTGATCATTATCATAGTGATCTGTCTTCTTGTGATGCTTAGCCTGGTGGCAGGTCTGGTACAGAGGATCATTACGCCTCTTGATACTCTTGTGCGGGGAATGCAGAGTGTGGCCGGCGGAAGCCGTGAAGAGCGCATTGAGATCCACACAGGGGACGAATGTGAGCAGGCGGCCAATGTCTTCAATTCTATGGTCAAAAGCATTAACGACCACACGGAAAAACTCCTTCTGAGTGAAAAAAAGCAATATGATTCTCAGCTTAAAATGCTGTCTTATCAGTTAAATCCACATTTTATCTATAACACCTTAAATGCGGTTATCTGCCTTGCCAGAAAACAGGATTACCAGGAGATCATCCGCCTGACCAGAGCTTTTATTCTGCTTCTTCGCTCCCTTCTGCGCACGGATCTGCAGGCAATGGCAGCGGTTTCGGAGGAGAAGGAGTATATCTGCCGCTATGTTGAGGTTCTGCAGATCTGCTATAAAAATATTCCGGATATTCAATGGGAGATTGACGAATCACTGCTGCAGGAACAGATTCCGCGGATGATTCTCTATCCTCTGGTGGAAAACAGCGTGTTCCACGGCATCATCCCGAGCAATACGGCGTCACTGCTTAAAATTGTGATAACCGGTAAAGATAACTGGATAAAAGTGACCGTGGAGGATGACGGGGTAGGATGTACGGCAGAGGAGAGGGAACGCATCAGACAGCGCCTGGAAGAGGAGCGTACCGGGGGACATATCGGCATGTTTAATGTGAACGGCAGGCTGAAGCTGATCTATAAGGAGGTTCATCCTCTGAAAATGGAGAGGCGACCCGGCGGAGGAACCGTTATCTCCTTTGCTTTCAAAAAATCGGGAGACTAAAGCGTGTTTGGAAATTCATTCTGACATTCCAATTTTCAAACACACTCCAGAGCCTGTTTGAAAGGCAGTTATATAAAATTTATAAAAAACATATAAAAAATGACAAAAAATAGATGATAAGCGGGGGAAATGCCGAAGACGACAAAAAAACAGGTGAAAAAAGTATAAAAAATCCAAGAATCCCCATATTTTTATGTGACAAATATACAGCTATACTGAAGATGTAAAAAAGATGCGTGAAAAATAAAGGAGGAAAAGGAAATGAAGAAAAAGATTATCACGATTTTCATGGCGTCCATGCTGGCAGTCACATCACTTGCAGGCTGTGCATCTTCAGAAAGTGAAAAAGGCGGGGAGGACAAAGCAAAAGAGGAAGGCAAAAGTGAAGAAGGGGACCGGGAGATTACCATCTGGTGCTGGGACACAAGCGACAATGGGAAAAATATGAACGCCGGATTTACAGAGGCCACCGGAATCAAGGTCAATATGGTTGCTGTGGAGAGTAAGGACATGACACAGAAGCTGCAGACCACACTGGCCAGCGGCGGGGAAATGCCGGATGTGGCGTGGCTGGAAGCCACTTACAGAGGCAAACTGTTGTCCCTGGATATCTGGGAAGACATAACAAAAGACCCTTATAATTTTGACACCAGCCAGGTCCTGGATTATCTGCTTCCCCTGGAAACTGCTGAGAGCGGACAGTATGTTGGTCCGGAGTGTCCGTCTGTGGCCGGCATGGCATACAAACGGGAACTGGCAAAGGAGTATCTGGGAACCGATGACCCTGCAGAACTGGAAACCATGCTCTCCGACTGGGATTCCTTTATCGAAAAAGGAAAAGAAGTGAAGGAAAAATCAGGAGGCAAAGTATTCATGCTTTCCAGCATCGGTGCAGCGGGACAGATGCTTATGGGACAGTCCACAGAGCCTTTTGTAGACGGGGATAAGATCAATCTGGAGACATCCATGAAACCGATCTTTGAAAAACTCATCGAGATGAAGCAGGCCGGAATCGTGGATGTACTGGATTTCAGTTCCGCGGAGGAAGGGGCTTCCTATGCGGGAGACAGTGACATTTTCTATCCCTGCGCCAACTGGTCCGTTGAATTTACCATCAAACCCAATGACAAAGACGGTAAGGGGCGCTGGGGCTTCATGCTTCCTCCGGGAGGTCCGTTCCCGTGGGGCGGAACCGTTATGGGTGTGCCAAAAGCTGCAAAGAATAAGGAGGCAGCGGCAGAGTATGTGAAATTCATGTTTGGCTCCGAGAAGGGCGCGACTCTTCAGAGAGACTGCAAGGGTAATTTCTCTCCTTTCAAACCGGTATACGAACAGGATGATTTCTACAGCAGAGAGGATGAATACTTTGCCGGTCAGGATGTGCTCCAGGCAATTGCACAGGAAGTAATGCCAAACATCAAGGGAGTAAGGGAACCCAGCAAGTACGACCAGGATATTAATGACGCCTATAACCTTGCCCTGAAAACCATCAATGCCTCCGTGGACGGAAGTATAACAGCAGACGAACTGATCGCGTCCATGACAGACGAACTGCTCACAAAGCAGCCGGATTTGGAAAAGTAATACGACAGATTAGGACAGACGAGGGAAAGGGCCTGAAAAGCAGGTCCTTTTCTCATAAAGGGGGAAAAATACATGACGAAAAAAAGTGCACCGTATGCCATGATCCTGCCGTATTTTCTGCTTTATATTGCCTTTGGCCTTTTTCCTATTCTGTTTTCACTTGGTGTCAGTTTTACAAGCTGGGACGGAATCGGAGAAATGACCTTTGTGGGTCTGAAGAATTATGTGCGGGTGTTTACACAGGATAAATATTTTTACAAGTCGCTTTGGAATACGCTGATCCTGCTGGGAATCAGCACGCCAATCCAGATCACGCTGGGACTTCTGACGGCAACCTTTCTAAAAGATTTTTTCAAGAAGACACAAAACGGGCTGCAGCTTATTAATTTTCTGCCATACATAACCACGCCTGTTGCAGTGGGTATTATCTTTCAGTTGATGTTTGACTGGAAAAGCGGAGTGGTCAACGCATTTTTAAACCTGTTCGGCGCAGAGTCTGTTTACTGGCTGGGACATGCATGGACAGCCCGGGCAGTGGTGATCTTTATGCTGATCTGGAAGAATTACGGATATAAGATGATCATGTTTCTGTCAGGACTCTCCACCATTCCGGATGAATTATACGAGGCAGCTAAGATTGACGGTGCGTCCTGGTGGGCCAGATTTACGAAGATCACCATACCGCTTTTGAAACCTATATTTGTGTTCGTGATCATCACCAGTGTGATTAACGGATTCAAGCTGTTTGACGAGCCGCAGCTTCTGTTTAACTCCGCAGGACAGCCCACAGGAGGGCCGGATCGTTCCGTGATGACAGTTGTGATGAAATTCTATGACAGCTCCTTTAAGAACTTTGAATTCGGATACGGTTCTGCTCTGGCATATTGTCTGTTTTTGGTGATCGCGGCTGCGTCACTTGTGCTTTTCCGTGTTGTCAATGGAAAGAAAAAGGAGGATTGAGAGTATGAAAAAAACAGCCTGGATAGGGAAAATACCATTATATCTGTTTATGCTGGTCCTGTCAGTCTGTGCCCTGCTTCCTTTCTATATGATGATTGTCATGGGCACACACTACAGCGAGGATTTATATACAGGTGTCAAATTATTCTTCGGAAAATATTTCGTGGAGAATTTTCATGCAGTCATGCGTCAGAACTTTCTGCTCTATTATGCAAACAGCCTGATCGTGGCATGCTGCAATACTATCGGCGGCCTGCTGGTCAGCGCTCTGGCCGGCTATGCATTTGCAAAATATGATTTCAGGGGCAAGAAGCCGCTTTTTGCCATGATCGTGGCAACCCTGGCGATTCCCCAGCAGCTCGGCCTTGTGGGCTTTGTTATGGAGATGAGATGGATTGGGATGAACAACACCCTGTTTCCGCTGATCGTATCCGGTATGGCCAATGCCTTCGGTGTATTCTGGATGCGCCAGTTTATAGAAAGTTCAGTGCCGGATGAGATCATAGAGAGCGGCAGGGTGGACGGATGCAGGGAATTCGGCATTTTTTTCCGGCTGATCATGCCTATTATCCGGCCGGCCCTTATCACGATCTTCCTTCTGTTCTTCTTATGGTCCTGGAACAACTACATGACACCTCTTGTCATGATCAGTGATCAGAAATATTATACCATTCCTCTGTCCATTGCCCTTATCAGCAGTGAGTACAGAACCGATTATGCAGCCAGGATCCTGGCACTGTCCATGGGCACCATTCCTATTCTGATCCTGTTTTCCTTCGGGTCAAAATATCTGATACGCGGACTGGTGGCAGGCAGCGTAAAGGGGTGATGAAATTTATGAAAAGAGAAAGAATACTGGCAGAAAACTGGTATCTGGAGGAACAGGGAAGCGCGGAACAAATGGAGATTCCCGCCATGCCCATGCAGGTTCATGATATTTTATACCATCATGGAAGGATAGGGGATTCCTACCGGTGGGGAAAGACAAAAGACTGTAGATGGGTCAATGATAAGACATGGATATACCGGACGGAATTTGAACTTTTATCCTGGGGGGCCGACCGCGGAGAATACCTTTTATTTCTGGAAGGGCTGGATACTTTTGCCGAGATCAGGGTAAACGGGGAATCGGCGGGAAGACATAATGACTGCTATCTGCCGTGCAGACTGGATATCTCTTCTCTTGTACAGCCGGGAAAAAATACACTGGAAATCATCTTCAGTCCAGTGAAGGAAGCCCTGAAAAAGGCGGAGGAAAAATACAGCAGTGTCTTGGCAGAGAAAATGGTGGATTCCTGCCGGTTTCTCAGAAAAACCTTTCATGACTTTACAACCTATTTGGGAAATGATCCGGATTTTTATAAGGTGGGGGTGTTTGGAAAGGTCATTCTGTTTGAAATACCGGACAGACTGCAGATAGATGGGATGGATGTGGAATATTCTCTGAATGAAACCCTTGATACTGCAAAAGTACAGATCCATCCCATGCTGTCCGGGGAAAAGAAGGCCGGCTCGGATGAACTTATGCAGGTGAAGATCCTGTATGGCAGGGAGATGATATGGGAGCAGGAAAAGAGTGCCGGATGCTGTTTTGAAGCTGTGCTGGAAAATGTGCATCTGTGGTGGCCCGCAGGTTACGGCAGGCAGAAACTGTATCAGGTTCGGGCGGAACTCATAAGAGACGGGCAGGTCCTGGATACGTGTCAAAAATCCATTGGCTTCAGGAAGGTCACGGTACAGGGAATGCTGGATTTCCGGATCAACGACAGAACGGTGAAGTTATGGGGCGCTAATCTGACACCGGATCAGGGATACACGCTCTGTGAGGATACAGACAGGATCAGACGGCTTTTAACGCTTGCAAAGGATGCCCATGTAAATACACTTCGCATCTGGGGGGAAGGGGTGCCTTTTGGGGAATTTCTCTACGACTTTGCAGATGAGAACGGCATTCTTTTGTGGCAGGAATTTTTCTGCGGACACACCCAGTACCCGGATGTGGATGAGGTGAAGGAAAAGATACTGCAGGAAGCAGAATATATGATAAGGAGCAGAAAGCATCATCCCTCCATTCTGCTCTGGTGCGGAGGGAATGAGTGCTATCTGAGCCGGGATTTCGCCGCACCGTCAAGGCCTTACCTGGCGGCAGATTTCTTTGAATATGATTTGAAAAGGCTGTGCCTCAGGCTGGACCCGGACCGGTATTATCATGTAAATTCACCGTTTTTCGGAAGCTATTCTAATGAACCGGGGAAGGGAGATACGCACAGTTATACCAATTCCTGGTATGTGCCGGGAAGTGACTATCCTCTCTTTGCCAGTGAAAATCTGAGGGTTTCCTTTCCTGGTGTGAAGACACTGAAACGGTATCTGAAGACGGATACGCTTCCAAAGCCGGAAAGGCAGAGACACGGCAGCCTGCCGTGGCCGGAAGCCTATGAGAAGATCACGTCAGCGGAGTCCTGGAAGAAGATTCCCGCCATAGAGGAATTCTATGACCCGGAATGCGCGGAGGAAATGGTTTATCAGTATGGGGCAGCAGCAGGACAGTACATCAAAGATACGGCAGAGCGGTACAGAAGAGGAAAAAAGGCGGACAATGCGGCAGGGAAAAGAAACTGCAGAGGGCATTTTATATGGAAATGGAATACAACGTTTCCACATATTTACAGTTCCATGCTGGACTTTTATTTGGAACAGAAAATGCCGTATTATTATTTGAAACGGGCATATGAACCGCTCTGTGTACAGGTGGAGGTATCGGATCATCTGTATGTATGGCTTGTCAATGATACGGGCATGCCGGTAGAGGGGCGTATTCGGGCGGAACTTTTTGATCTGCAGGGGAACTGTTTTGTGAAGAGAGAGGAATTTCCGGTGAAATGTGATGCAGGGGAAAGTGTCCTGGCAGGGAGGCTTAATTCCTTTGGCCAGTTCACACGGGACAAGATCATCAGAGCTGTTTTCTGTGACCATAAGGGGCAGACAGCAGCGGAAAATCACGCATTTGCGGATATAGAAAGACATCTTGTTTTTCCGCAGTCCGGGATAGAAATGTGGAAAGAAAAAGATGAAATCTGCCTCAGGGCCAGGCAGTTTGCCCGTTGTGTGGAACTTTGCGGAGAGGAAGACGGAGACGCTTATTGGTGGGATTTCCGGGATAATTATTTTGACCTTTTCCCCGGTGAGATCAAGAGAGTGGGATATGGGAACAGACACAGAAGCGGAACGATCAAAGCCAGAGCGGTATATGATAAAACATATGTGGAACTGCGCATCTGAATTCTTAGCCGGATGCTGAAGGTGAAACTGAACATCTGAATTTTGGGCCGGATGCTGAAATATGTATGGCGCTTCGGCAGATAGAAACTGGGAACAGTGAGGAGGAAAATAGTATGAAATACAGAAGATTCGGAAAAACAGAACTTAAGGTATCAGAAATCGGATTCGGAGCATGGGCGATCGGAGGCTCCGGCTGGGGAGAGGGATGCGATGATGCTCTTTCCATGGAGGCTCTTGCCTGTGCATGGGAGGAAGGTGTGAATTTATACGACACCTGTGATTCCTATGGGAATGGGCACAGTGAGGAACTGATAGGCAGATTTTTGACCGGAAAACGTGACAAAGCGGTGATCGTGACAAAAGGGGGGACTAACTTCCGCGTACCGGAAAGAAGTAAAAATTTCACCAGAGAATACCTGAAAATGAGCCTTGACGAGAGCCTGAAAAGACTGCAGACAGACTATGTGGATGTCTATCTTCTCCATGTCCCGGATGCGGGATGGCAGGACAGGGAGCAGGTGCTGGATACCATGAAAGAGCTGAAACGTTCCGGAAAGGCCAGGTTCTGCGGACTTGCCATGTGGGGAGCAGCGGATACGCTCCATGCCTTTGAGGCAGATAAAGATGGCGTCATTGAGGCCCTCGAATGTCCCTTTAATATTCTCAATAAATCCAATCTGGAAGTAGTAAGAATCGCCGAAGAAAGGGATATTCCCGTCCTCACCAGTCAGCCTCTGGCAAGCGGCATTCTCACCGGAAAATACCCGGCAGATACAAAATTCTCACAGGGAGATAACAGAGCGGGTTTCTGGACAGAAAAACGATTTGCCGCAGTGGAAAAAGATATGGAGATCATCCGCTCCTGTGTTAAAGAACCGGTACAAAACATGGCACAGCTTGCCCTTGCCTACAACCTGAATTATCCCGGGATCACCTGTGTCATACCCGGCGCCAAAAACGCGTCCCAGGTCAGAAAAAATGTGTCTGCCGGCGGAATCGTTCTTGACGGCAGTGTTATGGAAAAACTAAAAGGAACAGAAGGATTTGTATTCTGACCGGATACGGAGTGTTCTATGAAAACAAATGTGGAGCTGAAAGACGGATGGAGTCTGAAAAAAGCAGGGGAAGACCGGGAGTGGTTATCCGTGAGAAATATGCCTGCCCAGGTACAGGATATTTTATATGACCATGGTCTTTTGTCGGAAGAATTCAGGCTGGGATGGTGTGAAAAAGCACTTTTTATCGGGGAATCAGACTGGATATACCGATGCTGTTTTGCCGGTGAGAAAGGCAGAAAATGCAGGCTGTTTTTCGGGGGATTGGACACCGTGGCGGACATCTGGCTGAATGGCAGAAAATTGGGCAGAAGTGAGGATTTTTATCTCCCCGCAGAGTTTGAAGTCTCGGATCTTCTGGAAGAGAACAATACCCTTTATCTGCATTTTATAAGTCCCATCTCTTATATGGGAGAACAGGAATGGAAGGAAAAGTGGAACGGATCTGTTCTGCGCTGCAAAACAGTCAGAAAACCGATCCATGATTTTCCGCCGGAAAAAATGGAAAAGGGAAGCAGCTACCAGGGGGCAGTGCCCTATTTCACACCCGTAGGCGTATATGCACCGGTATCTCTTGTATATTATGAGGAAGAAGAGATCAAGGAGGATTTCATAAAGGCCAGAGTGGAGGAGGATGGGCGTGGTGTGCTCTCCATAGAGATGAGGGGCACCGGGAGACCGGATTATCTGACGGTACACTGGAACTTCCCTTCGGAGGACGGAAACGGAACACCGGGCAGGGGCCAAATGCAGAGTTTCAGGCTTGAGGTCAACGGGTACGG
>OASX01000491.1_pt1 | contig 33249 bp, 32 predicted proteins | sample 1516531 | NCBI WGS metagenome assembly OASX01 (sample SAMEA2579911, study PRJEB22360) | human gut metagenome | biome: human gut; feature: human-associated habitat; material: faeces | place: Denmark | collected 2008/2010
AAAGGAAAAAAAATGCAATCCTTTTTTGACGAGATACGCATGACAAAAAGGAATATTATTACTTTTTTACGGATATATTGACGAAAACAAGAAGAATTGAACTGCGGCGAATATTTTGAGGCAGAAAAGACATAATAAGACTGTAAATAAAAAATGTACAACCAGGAGGTAAAGTCATGGCTAAAAATTATAGCAATGAATCAGGCAGCAACAAATCCACTAATGCAAACAACTCTCAGAATTCACAGAACTCACAGAACTCTCAGAATTCTCAGAATTCACAGAACTCCCAGAACTCCCAGAATTCTCAGAACTCACAGAACTCCCAGAACTCCCAGAATTCTCAGAACTCCCAGAACTCCCAGAATTCCCAGAACTCACAGAAGAATTCCTATTCAGGAAGTAAAAACGGAACAGAGAACTGTGGAACAAGAAACTCTCAGAATGCATCTTCTTCCAACAGCAAAAATTCACAGAACTCCAACAGCAAAAATTCTTCTAAAAACAACACATCTTCTGAGTACGGCTATTAATTAGTATAAAAGAGGATACAGCCAGGGAGATTCCGGACACCAATCCGGAATCTCCCTGATTCATGTTAGGGAAACCACGCTCTGCGTGGTTTCTGTTATTTACGTCCTGGATTTGGAATGCATATAATAGAAGAAAAAGGTATTTCTTATGACTGGTATTGAAACAATTTCAGCCCATGATTTAGACAGATATCATGGTGACAGAAATGTTATGATTATAGATCTGCGTGACAGAGAAGAATATGAAGCGGGACATTTTGACGGAGCTGTAAATATTCCCTATGAAGAGCTGGATATTTATGAGGAGCTGCCTGCTGACAAGATCCTTGTGCTCTACTGCGACAGAGGAAGCGCCAGCCTTCTGGCAGCCAGAGAACTGATGCAGAGAGGCTTCCGTGTAAAATCTGTTGTGGGTGGATTCCACGCATATAAAGGAACGAACTTGTATTTTCCTTCAGAGCATAGTAAAATAAAATAGATTAGACAGTTTAAGGAAAAACAGAGGAGAATATACTTATGAAATACATGTTTGCATCAGACATCCACGGTTCAGCTTATTACTGTAAAAAGATGTTGGAGGCATATAAGGCGGAGAAGGCAGACCGTCTGATTCTGTTAGGTGATCTGCTGTACCACGGCCCAAGAAACGATCTTCCAAAAGATTACGCACCGAAAGAAGTCATTGCCATGCTCAATGAACATAGAGATGATTTGTATGTGGTACGCGGCAACTGTGATGCGGAAGTGGACCAGATGGTGCTTCATTTTCCGATTATGGCGGATTACTGTATTATCATGGATGGTGAGCGCACTATTTATGCCAGCCATGGACACGTATATCATGAAGAGAATCTGCCGCCGCTGAAAAATGGAGATATTTTTATTCACGGCCACACACATGTGCTGCGTGCGGAAAAGAAAGAAAATTATACCATTCTGAATCCGGGTTCTGTTTCCATTCCCAAGGAAGGAAATATTCCCACCTATGCGGTACTGGAGGACGGTCTGTTCTCAATCCGCGGATTTGGCGGGGAGATTGTTAAGGAGTTAAAATTATAATGGAAAAATTTGAATTGATCGCACCATGCCATTTTGGTCTGGAGGCAGTGTTAAAAAGGGAAATACAGGATTTGGGATATGAGATCAGCGAGGTGGAGGACGGGAAAGTAACGTTTTTAGGTGATGCCGGGGCAATCGTTCGGGCAAATATGTTTCTGCGCACCACAGAACGGGTACTTTTAAAGGTGGCGAAAGTCAAAGCAGTCACTTTTGAAGAGTTATTTGAGAAAACAAAAGCCCTTCCCTGGGAAAAATATATTCCGCAGGACGGAAAATTCTGGGTTGCCAAAGCCAACTCTGTCAAAAGCAGGCTCTTCAGCCCATCCGATATCCAGTCCATTATGAAAAAAGCTATGGTAGAGCGCCTGAAATCGGTGTATCATGTGGACTGGTTTGAGGAGGATGGTGCCAGTTTTCCTATCCGTGTCGCTTTTATGAAGGATGTTGCCACCATTGGTATTGACACGTCAGGGATTTCCCTGCACAAAAGAGGATACAGGCAGATGACAAGTAAGGCTCCCATAACGGAGACTCTGGCGGCAGCCCTGCTGATGCTGACTCCATGGAACAGGGACCGCATTTTAGTGGATCCCTTCTGCGGCAGGGGAACATTTCCTATTGAGGCAGCCATGATCGCCGCCAATATCGCACCGGGAATGAACCGGAATTTCCTCTGTGAGGACTGGAAACATCTCATATCAAGAAAGCATTGGTATGAGGTCAGGGAGGAAGCACAGGGGATGATAGATCTGTCCGTAGATACAGATATCCAGGGATACGACCTGGACCCCGAGATGGTGAAGGGAGCCAGGGAAAATGCGGAGCGGGCCGGCGTTGACAAGCTGATACATTTTCAGCAGAGGGATATCAAAGATTTGAGCCATCCTAAGAAATACGGTTTTATTGTCACGAATCCTCCTTATGGGGAGCGTCTGGAAGACAAAGAAAATCTGCCGTCTCTCTATGAAACGATTGGGGAGCGCTATCAGGCACTGGATTCCTGGTCCATGTATCTGATCACCGCCTATGAGGATGCAGAGCGATATATAGGAAGAAAAGCGGATAAAAACAGGAAGATATACAATGGTATGATCAAGACGTACTTTTATCAGTTCCTGGGTCCAAAGCCCCCGAAAAAGAGGAGGAGTTAACAAAAGATGAAAAGATTGATCTTTGCAACCGGCAATGAAAATAAAATGAAAGAGATACGGGAGATCATGGAAGGTCTGCCGGTTGAAATCCTGTCCATGAAAGAAGCCGGCATTGAGGCCGATATTGTGGAGGATGGACTGAGCTTTGAGGAGAATGCGCTGATCAAGGCGCGTGCAGTCTGCAGACTGGCGGGTGAGATGGTACTTGCTGATGATTCCGGGCTGGAGGTGGACTACCTCAACAAAGAGCCGGGAATCTATTCCGCACGCTACATGGGCGAGGATACTTCTTACAGGATCAAAAACCAAAATATCATGGACCGCCTGGAGGGTGTGCCGGATGAAAAGCGTACCGCCAGGTTTGTGTGCGCCATAGCCGCCGTATTTCCGGACGGCAGGGAACTGGTGACGCGCGGTACGATAGAGGGTATCATCGGCTATGAGGAGAGAGGGGAAAATGGATTTGGATATGATCCCATCTTTTTCCTTCCTGAGAGGGGCTGCAGCACTGCAGAACTTCCGCCTGAGGAGAAAAACAACGTGAGCCACAGGGGAAATGCGCTGCGCAGTATGAAAGCTTTGCTGGAAAAGGAACATTTATTATAATAAATGGAAAGGACTTTCAAATATGAAGGTATTAATTGTCAGCGACACCCATGGTCACGAGGAGAATTTTGAAAAGGTTCTGGAAAAGGTGGGAAATATACAGCATCTGATCCATCTGGGAGATGTGGAAGGGCATGAGGATTATATAGAAGCGATCTCAGGTTGTCCGGTACATATTGTGGCGGGAAATAATGATTTCTTTTCAGACCTTCCCAGAGAGGAGGAACTGTGGCTGGAGGACTACCACGTACTGCTCACACATGGGCATTACTATGGCGTTTCCATGGGAACCAGCCGCCTTGAGGAGGAGGCGCGGGCCAGAGGCTTTGATATAGCCATGTATGGACATACCCACAGACCTGAACTGAAGATAGAAGATGACTTGACGGTATTAAATCCGGGGAGTATTTCTTATCCCAGACAGTGGGGACACGAGCCGAGTTTTATCCTCATGGAAATCGACAGGGATGGAGAAGCTCACTATACAATTAATTATCTGAAATAATGAAAAATGCTGGGATGGCAGTTTCAGTCCCGCTGAAGGATGCCATCCCGCAGTCATATATGATTTGACGGGAATTGCTAATGGATGAAGGGGAAACCGGGGCATTTTGTAAAAAAATGGAATAGAAATAAATATTCTAAAAAAAAGTGTTGACTTTTCACTTTCCCTATGGTATATTTTATCTTGCGTCAGGCAAGAGCACTTGCACAGGACGGTAAGATACCTTTCGGGGTGTGGCTCAGCTTGGCTAGAGCGCCTGGTTTGGGACCAGGAGGTCGCAGGTTCGAATCCTGTCACCCCGATGTTTCAACAAGTGCATGAAATGCCCGTGCGGGTGTAGTTCAGTGGTAGAACACCAGCCTTCCAAGCTGGATATGTGGGTTCGATTCCCATCACCCGCTTTCGGTTGCAAAACCGAGGATGTGTTTGTAGCTCAGCTGGATAGAGCAACGGCCTTCTAAGCCGTGGGTCGGGGGTTCGAATCCCTTCAAGCACGCTTGTGTGTTTTAGACGCACAATGGATTATGGTGGGTATAGCGCAGTTGGTTAGCGCGCCAGATTGTGGCTCTGGAGGCCGTGGGTTCGAATCCCACTATCCACCCTTGCCGTTACGGCGCTCTTGGGCTATCGCCAAGCGGTAAGGCACAGCACTTTGACTGCTGCATTCGCTGGTTCGAATCCAGCTAGCCCAGTTCAAAGTCTAATTATGGAGCATTAGCTCAGTTGGTAGAGCACTTGACTTTTAATCAAGTTGTCCGGGGTTCGAATCCCCGATGCTTCACTGGAACAAGCAAGTGCTTGTTCCTATTTTTTTTCTGATATGCGGATATGGCGGAATTGGCAGACGCGCCAGATTTAGGTTCTGGTGTCTACGACGTGCAGGTTCAAGTCCTGTTATCCGCACTAATATGACAGGTTTCGACTTAATAGGTCGAAACCTGTCTTTTTATATGTAAAACACCTAAAATATGCTGTTTCAAATACTATGAGAAGCTGTTTTTGCTGTTATTCATCAGATATATTTGCCTTTATTCAGAAAACATGAAATATAAACATCACTTATATTTGATTTTTAAGATTGACCGTGGTATAATTTCTCGCAGAGGTGTCTACAGGATGGATGAACATGCGTTGATAATAGATGGAATGAAATATTGGAACCTTACACACTCTTCAAAAATGAAATGCAAAGATAAATTACCCGCCCATGTGATACAGGGATGGTTGCGGCAGGACGCTACGATAGAACTCATGATTTTATGGGAAAAGGAAAATAATCCGAATTTCAACGAAGAGGCGGCAAGGGAATTGCAGAAGCGACTGCATACGACTTCCTTTACTTTAACACAGAAGCAGTGAATCCAGCACATAAATGCGAAGGGACTAGTTTCAAAAGCAGGAAAAAATGGCGGTACTTACGGAGTAGAATTCTTTTTATATGATTTTGTAGCTTGGATTTCACCAAGTTTTAAGTATAATTTATTTCGTGGGCTTATTACTTTTAATAGTTAGTAAAGGAGAAAGAAAAAATATGAATGACTTTTTAATAAACGTTTTAAAGGGCACCAACTATAGCCTTTCTCAGTTTAGCGAGGAACATATTTTTAGACTTAATAGTGGAGTTCTAAGTAAGACAGATAAAAGGGGAAAAGAAACTTTTTATATAGAATGCCTTGTCCGCAAAAAACAGGTTCGTTTGACTCCAGAAGAAGCAGTTCGTCAACTTTTTCTGATGAAATTGACAGATGAATATCAATACCCGCTTAGCCGCATTCAAGTGGAGTATGGCGTTCATTTCGGTCGAGAAGTAAAAAGGGCGGACATTGTTATCTTTGATAAGGATAATACCACCTCTCCTTATATCATAGTAGAGCTAAAAAAGCCCAAATTAAAAGATGGAAAAGAGCAACTAAAGTCTTATTGTAACGGCACAGGTGCTCCAATCGGGGTTTGGACAAATGGTGACTCCATTTCGTATTATCATCGTAAAGAACCGAATTTTTTTGAGGATATCCCCAATATCCCTACTTCTTTTGAAAAGCTGTCGGATATTTTAACAGAACGCTGGACAATTGATGATTTAATTGAAAAAGATAAATTAATCAACGAAAGAAAGTCGTTAAAAGATCTTATTCTTGAAATGGAGGATGAGGTTCTGGCAAATGCCGGCGTTGACGTTTTTGAAGAACTTTTTAAGCTCATTTTTACAAAACTCTATGATGAAATGGAAAGTGGCAGAAATAAAAGCCGTCATCTGGAATTTCGTAACTATGGGGATACGGAAACAGAGTTAAAGCATAAAATACAAAGACTGTTTGACGCTGCAAAACAAAAATGGGAAGGGGTTTTTTCCCCAGACAGTACCATTTCGCTAACTGGATCGCATCTATCAATATGCGTGGCAAGTTTACAAGATGTGAAGCTGTTCAATTCGAATTTGGATGTTGTGGACGATGCTTTTGAATATCTGATGAGTAAGAGCAGCAAGGGAGAAAAAGGCCAATACTTTACGCCCCGGTATGTCATTGATATGTGTGTGAAAATGCTAAATCCTCAAGAAAACGAAACAATGATTGATACCGCCGCGGGAAGCTGCGGATTTCCAGTACATACCATATTCCATGTTTGGAAACAGATTTTGAAGCGAAAAGGGCTATCTCAAAGCCATTTATTCACCTTGGAGCAGAAACCGGTTGAATGTACAGACTATGTGAACAGCAAAGTATTTGCCATTGATTTTGACGAAAAAGCGGTTCGGGTAGCGAGAACGCTGAATTTAATTGCAGGCGATGGACAGACGAATGTATTACATTTGAATACCCTTGATTATGAGCGCTGGGATGAAGTGACGAACGAACAGGAGTGGCAAGATACTTATTATGAAGGATGGAAAAAACTGAGAAAGCTGCGCGCGAAAAAGAATTCCGATGCTGCGTTCAGTTTTGATATTCTCATGGCCAATCCCCCCTTTGCCGGTGATATTAAAGAAAGCCGCATGATCGCTAAATATGATTTGGGCCAAAAAGCGGATGGGAAATATCAGGCTAAAGTTGGCCGGGATATTTTATTCATTGAACGTAACTTGAATTTCCTGAAATCTGGCGGTCGTATGGCAATTGTTTTACCGCAGGGTCGTTTCAATAATTCCAGCGACAAGTATATACGGGATTATATTGCTGAACGCTGCCGCATCCTGGCAGTGGTCGGCTTACATGGCAATGTGTTTAAACCCCACACAGGCACGAAAACAAGTGTGCTGTTTGTCCAAAAGTGGGACGATTTCTTATGCCCTAAAAAAGAGGATTATCCTATTTTCTTCGCAACAATGCAGAAATCCAGCAAGGACAACAGCGGCGACAAAATGTATGTGGCCAATGCGGACGGTACGCCTAAGTTAGATGATCAAGGTCACTTAATTGTTGACCACGATCTGTATAATCATGAGGGAATGACAGAGGACGGCATTGCAGAGGCGTTTATTGAGTTTGCCAAAAAGGAAGGTCTCAGTTTTTTTCGGTAAGCCCATCTGTTGAACCCTTTAATGAAGCAAAGTACAAGGCTTTGATGGATGGGCTGGAATGCAGTGAAGTGTGGTTATCAGTCATTAGTGTTAGAAGTCCGAGTTTTAGATTAGATAGTCATTTTTATGAAAAACAGTATTTAATGCTCAGTGACAAATTATTAAATAGGGCACACTGGATGCTTAAAGATATTGTAGTCAAGCCCATACAAACTGGGCATACTCCTTCAATGAAAAATATTAATTACTATGGAGGTAAAATAGCATTTATAAAAACCGACAATTTACATGCAAATAATATTGGAGTTGTGTTCACTGATTATTTATCTGAATCTGGGAATGCTGTAATTGAAAGAACAACATTACAACCGAATGATATTATTACCACAATTATTGGAGCAACCGAAGATATAATTGCACGCAGCGCATTGATTTTGCCTGAACACATACCAGCAAATATAAACCAAAATATTGCACAAATAAGAGTAAACAATAAAATAGCCTTGCCAGAATATGTTAATGCGTTTTTGAATAGTAAATATGGCCGTAAATATTTACAGTATTTTTCACGTCAAACAGAGCAAGTAAATTTAAATTGCCAGGAGATCGGATTAGTTGTTATTCCAAAATTTTCTAAGGAGCTACAGAAAGCTATTAAGGAATGTACTGTAAAAGCGTATTCTCTACAACAAAAGGCTAATCGACTCTATACAAATTCAGAACAAATATTACTGACTTATCTTAACATAAAAAACTATATACCTAGAGAGCAATCCTTTTGCGTGAAAAATTTGTCAGATAGTTTTAACGCAAGCGGCAGATTAGATGCTGAGTATTATCAAACAAAGTATGACAATCTGTTTATCAAGCTTTCAACAGTAAAAACATATCCTTTGGGTGATCTTGTTTGGATTAAAAAATCTGTGGAGCCGGGCAGTGGCGAATATCTTTCAGATGGAATACCATTTGTACGTGTATCGGATTTATCCAAATATGGATTATCTGAACCGGAAATTCATTTGAGCAGGATACCGTTTGCACACATGGATTTGCAACCTAAAAAAGATACCATTTTGTTTTCCAAGGATGGGAGTGTTGGTATTGCATATAAAGTTGAAACAGATTTGGATGTTGTAACTTCAGGGGCTATTTTGCATCTTTTGATGAAAACAAATCAGTTTTTGCCAGATTATTTAACATTAGTATTGAACTCACAGATTGTGAAGATGCAAGCTGAAAGGGATGCGGGAGGATCTGTCATTCAGCATTGGAAACCAGCAGAAATAGAAAAAGTTGTTATCCCATGGCTGCCATTAGACAAACAGGAACAGATTGCAGAAAAAATTCAAACCAGCTTTTCTCTTAGGGAAAAAAGTAAAAGGTTGCTAGAGATGGCAAAGCAAGCGGTAGAAATGGCAATAGAAACCGATGAACAAACCGCATTGAATTGGCTCGATAGCCAAAGAAAACTTAATCCTAATTAGGTATATATTCAATTGGCAATTTTCTTATTTGTTTCTGCATCTATTTTGTCAAGGGAACATATATTAAAGTGTTAGAATCCTTATTTTACAAGGGGTTCTGGCACTTTTTTGTTTGAGAAAACATGAAAATGAGGCAAAAAAGGATTTCCGGCTCAGTATATACTGAAAAGGAAATCCTTTTTTCTGTTCAGGCAGTTATCTGCCTTCTGACTCTGCCACTATATCTTCTAAAACCTTTATCAGATCAGGCAGGGATTCTAAGTGGACATTTCGTTCCAGAATACAGTTTTTTAAATCAACAGACAGAGTTTCAAATTTTTCCCGGATTGCCGGGGATATATAGGATGCCATAAAATCACCTCAATAATAGGATGCACCTGCTGGCAATAAAATATGCGGAACAGGTTGGCGATTTTTGAAGCGAAGTCGATTTTTGTCGAATATTTACATGTGATATGAAAGAAGATGATAAAAGGGTGTGAATTTATATGCATATATATAGTTTGAACATGCATTGCTTTTTTGCTTTAATAGAGTATATGGGCAAATTTAACGAAAATATAGCAAAAATAAACTTAATTTTGTAAAAATATTGACATGATACTTTGGAATTGCTATAATTACAGTACAAAGTACGATAATATAATACAATGTGCTATAATATAGTACAGAAAGGAGCGGAAATGAAAATAAACAAAGATTTATGCATCAACTGCGGAAAATGCATGGACTACTGCCCGGTAAATGCAATCAGACGGATTGAAAGGCAAATTCTTATGGATTTTGATGCTTGTGTAGAATGCGGAGTCTGCAAACGTTCTGCTGTCTGTCCAAAAGATGCCATTTATCAGCAGAAGTTGGTATTTCCCAGAACTATCAGAAGTATTATGAGTGATGTACTGACAATTGCCGAGGAATCCCAGATTTCAGGGCGCGGCACAGAGGAGATGAAAACAAATGAGGTGACCGGAAGGTTCAAAGATGGATGGGTGGGTATTGCAATCGAAATGGGAAGGCCTGGGGTTGCTACCCGAATGTATGACGTGGAACGGATGGCTATGGCAGTGGCAAAAGAGGGCGCAGAATTTGAAGTGCAGAACCCTGTCACAAGTATGATGGAGAACCCCCAGACCGGAAAATTCAAGGAGGAACTTTTAAATGAACGAGTTCTTTCCGCAATTCTTGAGTTTCCGGTTCCCATTGCAAAGGTCAAATCAGTTCTCAGAGTGATTCGGGAGACAGCGGAGGAAATTCATACGGTTTTCAGTCTGGATATCTGTTCCAAGGTAGCCGAGGACGGAAGCATTCCCCACGTGGAGCCAGTAAAAGAACTGGGAATGTGGATCTCTCCAAATGCCAAAACAAATGTAGGGTTGGGAAGACCGCTGTTTCAAAAAGAAGGATAAGGGGGGAAAGAAATGACACATACACTGCATAGAGTCGGAAGTGTGGAAAATCTGAAAAACGATTGGGTTATTTTATGTATGCCCAGCAAAGATATCAATCATGTTGGGTCTGCACCAAAATTGAAAAGGTTTTTTGAATTGAGTGAAAAGAATCACTGTGTCACAATGGGAGATTGCCGCAGCGGAAACGAGTATTATCAGGGAAGCCGCAGAAAAATGATAGAGACAGTGGAGGACAGGGCAGTTATCACGGCAGTTTTTAACTGCGAGGAAGACGTGGTAAACATGTTGACGGATTTAAAAAAAGAGGATTTGGGAATGTCAGTTGTCGTATCAGGCCTTACAGACAGAGCAAAGGAGTGCTGCTGCAAATCAGGTCTGAAACCCCATACAGTGGAACATTCCCTTGGTAGATGGGGCGAAACAGATAAGCTGCCGCCTTCAGAAATACTGGAGATATCAACCATGTGCGGACATTCCATGGTAGCAGTGAATCTGATATATAAAATGATAGAGCAGGTGCAAAAGGGTAAGATGACATCTGCAGAGGCGGCACAGGAATTGTTTAAGCCCTGTATGTGTGGGATTTTTAATACAGACAGGGCCCAGAAGCTGATTGACGTAATAGTGGAGAAGGAGAAAAAAGATTAAGGATACCGCTCTAACATGCGGAGGAGGGAAATGGGCATGAAAAAACAACTAAGTGTCATTTTGGGGATATTCTTTTTAGGTATGACTATATGTACAGGATGTGGAAATAAAGGCGGCAGCGATACAGATGATAAGGAGACGCAGCTGGCAACAGAAAAAAAGGATGCAGGAACTGAAGCGGATAAAGACAGCAAAGACGCAGATGATGTGGTGGATATACCAGACAAGGAAATGAATCTGAAAATAGGTACATCAGCCGGTGATACATCTGCTATCAGTCAAGGTGCGCAGTATTTTGCGGATTTGGTAGAAGAGCGGACAGGGGGCAAGATCACAGTAAAGGTATATCCCAGTGACTCTATATCGGCAGGGAATCAGGCAAAAGGGATAGAGATGCTGATGTCAGGTAGTGCAGACATGACATTCCATTCCAATCTGATTTATTCGGTGGTCGATGAAAGATTTAATGTAATTAGTCTGCCTTGGCTTTTTGATGACTATGAAGACGTAGATAGTACACTGACAGGGGATGCGGGTGACGCAATTAATGAGATTCTGGATGAGAAGGGAATTGTCGGGTTGGGGTTTGCTCAGAATGGCTTTCGGCAGGTGACGAACGGAAAACGGGAAATTAAAGAAGTCAGTGATTTGGAAGGTTTAAAAATCCGAGTTAATAACTCAAAGATGCAGATATCACTTTTCCAGGCAATGGGTGCAGATCCTCTTAATATGAACTTTCCTGAAGTTTTTACAGCGTTGCAGCAGGGAGCCATAGACGGCCAGGAAACACCTGTAGATATTATATATTCTGCAAAATTTCAGGAAGTACAGAAGTATATTTCCCTGTGGGGCTATATCTACGATTCCTTCATTATGGGAATAAATAAGGAAAAGATGGAGAGCTTCTCACCGGAATTGCAGCAGATAATACGTGATGCAGCAGAAGAGGCCTGTGAATATCAGAGGACAATGGTAAGGGAAAAAGAAGTAGAACAGCTTAAAGAATTTAAAGAGGCGGGCGTGGTTATAACACAAAAAGAAGATATGGATATTGATAGTTTCAAGAAAGCGGCTGAGTCTATCTATGAAGAATATGAACCTATTATAGGAAAAGATTTGATTGAACTCTTCCAGAAATAAGGATAGGAGGGGCTGGTGAGCGGGAGGGATTTAGTTGAAGAAAATGATTGACAGATTGGAAGAAGGCATACTGGTAATTTCGTTACTGCTTATGCTTATAGTGACAGTAGGAAATGTCTTTTCCAGAAAAGTAATTCAAAAATCATGGTCATTTGCAGAAGAGCTTACTATATTTTTGTTTATACTATCATCTTTGGCAGGAGCGGCTGCCGCGGCAAGAGATGGCAGGCTCATTGGCCTGACTTTGCTGTATGACCTGGTGCCTAAAAAGGTGAAGAAGATTTTCGTAATTATTTTATTGGTAGCTGCATTGTTCTTTTGTGGTCTTCTGTTATATTTTGGAATTGATATGGTGAGATCGGAGTTTATAAGTGGCCAGACTACACCGGCGATGGGGATACCGGAGTGGATATTTGGACTATCCATTCCTCTGGGGGCAATTTTACTCCTTATTAGAATGGCAGAATATTGTATTTGCCGGATGAAGGGAAAGGAGGAATAGGAATGTCTGGAGCTACTGTACTATTTATAACTTTTTTTATCCTGCTGCTGTTGAATGTGCCGATTGCACTCTGCCTTGGAATTTCATCAATTGTGACAATGCTGTCTCTTGATGTCAGTCTTACTACGCTGCCCATGAATATCTACGCAGGCATAGGAAAATTCACTTTACTGGCGATTCCATTTTTTGTATTGGCTGGATGTATTATGGAAAAAGCCGAAATTTCCGCAAAACTGATTAATCTGGCGGATAAGATGGTAGGGCATAAAAAGGGCGGATTAGCAATTGTTTGTGTTGTTACAGCTTGTTTTTTTGCGGCTATATCAGGTTCGGGTCCTGCAACAGTAGCAGCGTTAGGAGCGGTTATTATTCCGGCAATGATTTCTGCGGGATATGGAAAGGGGATGTCTTCAGCGCTTATGTCGGCAGCGGGGTCTATCGGCATCGTTATACCGCCCAGTATTGTTTTTGTTGTGTATAGTTCTATAACAGGAGTTTCTGTCGGTAAAATGTTTATGGCGGGAATTATACCCGGGGTCCTGATGGGAGCCGCATTGATCGTGGCCGCCTTGTTAATGATTCGGAAAAATAAAGAGGTGGAAGGCCGTAAAAAGGCAACAGGTAAAGAGAGGTTAAATGCACTGAAGGAGGCTTTTTGGGGACTTTTGATGCCAGTTATTATTTTGGGAGGGATTTATGGCGGATTTTTTACCCCCACAGAGGCTGCAGCAGTATCAGCTGCATATGGACTTTTTGTAGGACTTGTAATATACAGAACCATAAAATTCAGAGATGTTGCAGCTATATTCAAAGAAGCAGCAGTCAGTTCAGGCGGAATCATGCTTATCGTTGGAAGTGCCAGCTTATTTGCATGGCTGTGTCAATCAGAAGGTATCTCAAATATGGTATCGGATGTATTACTTTCCCTAGGTAAGAATCAAATTGTGTTCCTGATAATTGTAAATATTGTTATGCTGGTGGCCGGATTTTTTCTCGAAGCCACATCTGCAATGTATATTTTCGTGCCGATTATTGCACCGGTTGCCATGGCGCTTGGATATGATATGACTGCGCTGGGGGTTGTATTGACGGTGAATATGGCTATAGGACAGATTACACCGCCAGTTGGCGTGAACCTTTATGTGGCCTGTAATACGGGAGGTATTAATCTTAAGGAAATAACAAAAAGTGTAATTCCCTATGTATGTGCACTGATTGTGGCATTGCTGCTAATCACCTATATACCTAAACTTTCCATATGGCTGCCGGGCATTATGGGAATGTAACTTACGCGAAAAGGGGAGCTGCGATTATGGAAGCAAATGGGAAGATAGTAGGAGCCTCTTGGATTCTGGAGGGAAAGGAACTTGTCTGCAAATATGATCATGGAGTGCTGATAAAAGACGGTATGATTCAAAATAGTGCACCGATGGAAGTTTTATGCAGAGACAAGAATATCTGTAATGTGGAATATTATCAGGACTGTTGTCTCATGCCCGGTATGATAGATTGCCATAACCATCTGTCCTGGGACTGCCATTTGGTTGACTATCCCGGGAAAATGCTCCGGTCAGAAGCGGAGCTTACAATAACAGGGCTGGAAACGATGAAAAGGGACCTAAATGCTGGGGTTACATTTTCCAGATATATGGGAGACCCGTATTTTATAGATGTTCTGTTTAAAAAACTACAGAAACAGGGAGAGGTGTGTGGACCGGGAATGTTGACAGCAGGTGTGGGAATACGTTCTTCGGCAGGGCATGGATATGTGGGAAAACCATTTGACGGGATTGATGATATTGTAAAGGCGGTGAGAAAAAACATAGTAATGGGAGCTGATTGGGTAAAGTTTTATACGACCGGAGTGGCACGTAAAAATGGTATCTGCTCCTGTTATTATACAAGGAAAGAAATATATGCGGTGATAGACACAGCGCACCGTGCAGGACTTCCGGTTACCTGTCATTGTATCGGAGGACAAGGGCTCAAGGACTGTGTGGAAGCTGGAATCGACTGCCTGGAACATGTGTATTTTATATCAGAACCGGAACTGAAATTAGTTCAAAAAAATGGGACCATGCTTTGTCTTACTATGAGTGAATACTTTACTGAAAAGGAAATGATGCCCTTTGATATGAAACTGAAGTTTGAAGAGGGGAGAAATGCGGTAAGAAAAAGTATGGAGCTGGTGATACAAAGTGGTGTTCCATTTGTATTGGGAACGGATGGTATGCATGGGGAATTAGCAGAAGAAGCAGTATATGCTGTTTCATTGGGAGCAGATAACAAGAAGGTTTTAAAAGCACTAACTACAGATGCCTCTGCTTATTTGGGAACAGGTAATGTTATGGGATGCATTGAGGAAGGAAAACGGGCAGATATGCTGATCGTTTCTGGTAATCCAATGGATAATATAGAATCCCTGTCTAAGGTAAGAGCTGTTTATCAGGGGGGCACGAAAGTAGAAAGAAAATAGGAGATGATCTTATGAAAAAAAGTATAATTGATTTCAGAAAAATGGCAGCAGAAAACAAAAAAATCGTTTATTTAACAGCCTATGATTACCTCACCGCAAAATACCAGGAAAAAGCCGGAGTGGACATGATCCTGGTGGGAGACAGTCTGGGAATGGTGCAGTTGGGATATGAGACGACATATCCGGTGACCATGGAGGATATGCTAAGCCACTGCAAAGCTGTGCGCAGGGGCGCGCCGGAGACCTTTATTGTGGGGGATATGCCCTATATGTCATATCAAATCTCCGATCAGCAGGCCGTGGAAAATGCAGGGCGGCTTACAAAAGAAGCGCTCTGCGATTGTGTGAAGCTGGAGGGAGCAGGGCTGGAGATCGCAGGACGGGTCAGGGCCATCAGCAATGTGGGGATTCTGGTCATGGGACATATCGGGCTTACACCTCAGTTTGCGGCAGAGCTAGGAGGATACAAGGCACAGGGGAGAAGTGCGGATGCCGCGGTAAAATTGATCCGCCAGGCAAAAGAGCTGGAGGAAGCAGGGGCGTGCAGTATCCTGGTGGAAGGTGTGCCGGCGGCTGTGGGGGAGGCAATCACCAGACAGGCGGGCATTCCCATCCTGGGGATCGGAGCAGGATCCCATACCCATGGACAGCTCTTGATCTATGCGGATATGGTGGGGCTGTATGACAACTTTACACCAAAGTTTGTAAAACAGTTTGCCCATGTGGGGCAGCAGCTGCAGGAGGCATTCCAGGAATACTGCAGGGAAGTGCGCAGCGGAAGTTTTCCGGATGACAGTGTCCATACATATAAAATGAGTGCTGATGAGGTGGAAAAGCTCCAAAGAATCACAGAAGCCTGAATGTAAAAAGCATTTTGATGGATATGGAAAATAGTGGAAATTTTGGGTGGACTTCAAATTAAGGCTGTCTTATAATAACTACTAAAGGATGTTAGGAGAATAGTACCATGGAAATGAAAGAAAAAAAGAATACTATACAGTCCGTCGAAAGGGCCATATCTATTCTTAAATGCTTTGAAAACCATCAAAGGCTCGGAATAACGGAAATCAGCAAGATGCTTGCTCTGCATAAAAGTACAGCCTTCGGCCTGGTGGGGACCTTGGAATATCATGGGCTGCTGGAACAGGATGCGGATGGAAAATATCGTCTGGGAATAGAACTGTTCCGCCTTGGCACACATGTGCAGATTGATTTGCGTAATATTGTACTTCCGTATTTGGATGAACTGCTCAGGCAATGCCAGGAAACCGTTAATCTGGTCATCCGCGAGAAGGGAAATGTGGTATATATTGAGAAAAAAGAAAGTCCCCATTCCATGAGGATCTGTACAAAGGTCGGACAAAGCCTGCCGATGTACTGCACAGCAGTGGGGAAAGCCATTATGGCGGAACTGCCGGGAACGGAACTGGAAGAGATTCTTGAAGGTACGGAATTTACCAGATATACGGAGAATACCCTCCGGTCACCCAAACAGGTGATGGAGCAGGTAGAAGAGATCAGAAAGGCCGGTTATGCGGTGGACCGGGAGGAGCTGGAATACGGGCTGGTCTGTGTGGGGGCAGCTATCCTGGATCTCGACGGTTATCCGCTAGGCGCGATCAGTGTCTCGGGACCTGCAACACGGATGACAGAAGAATTGATCGAACGGTCAGGAAAGCTGCTGCATGAGTACGCAGGCCAGGCCAGAAGAAAACTTTGATGAGAGGATTCGCAGGTCTGCACATTTGCCGTGCCGGCCGAAGAAAAGCCCTGTGGGAAACATCAGGCGGTAGGCAGAGAAAAATCCGTGATTTTGGTCTATAAAAGGCCATAATCACGGATTTTTTATACCTGTTATTCTTTTGTATAATTGTCAAAATACCCCTGGATATAGATAATAGGCGTACCTTTATCTCCCGAACCGGAGGTCAGATCAGCCAGGGAGCCCAGCAAATCTGTCAGGCGTCTTGGTGTAGTACCCTGGGTTACCATGGTGCCTTTCAGGTTTTCTGCCTTCTCGTCCTTTTCCTGGATGTAATTCTTGATGGCAGCCTTTAACTCGTCTCCTGATAAGTCGGCGAAATCATTGTCCGCCAGGTATTTCAGCTTCACCTCATTGGGTGTTCCGTTCAGGCCGTCTGTGTAGGCCGGAGAGACTACCGGGTCAGCCAGCTCCCAGATTTTTCCCACCGGATCTTTGAATGCGCCGTCGCCGTAGATCATGACTTCCACATGTTTTCCTGTTTTTTCCAGAATGGAGCTGTGTATGGAATCAACCATTTCCTGGCAGTGGATCGGGAAAAGCTTTACCGTGTCTTCGGTGGCTTTGTTGGAGCCGAGAAGTCCGTATGTATCATTGTATCCGCTTCCGTCAATGCTCTGTGTCATGATATCATCCAGAGCGTATACTTTTTCCGCTCCGTTGGCATTCAGGATGCGCTTGGTGCGCTCTCTGCTGTGAATGTCGCAGGTGAGTATGCTTTTTGTGTAGTCCAGGATCGCTTTGGGATTGTTGGCGAAAATGATCTCCACTTCTGCACCGCACTCACGGATCACATTTTTATAATAGTCCACATAGTCAACACCGGTAAATACGTGTTTTTCGTATCCGAACAATTCTCTGTATTTTTCTTCTGACAGTACGTCTGTCCATGGATTGACGCCTTTTTCGTCCATGACATCCAGATCCACAAGATGATTGCCTACTTCATCAGAAGGATAACTCAGCATGAGGACAATCTTTCTGCAGCCTTTTGCGATTCCCTTCAGACAGATGGAAAAGCGGTTCCGGCTGAGAATCGGGAAGAGGACACCAACGGTGTCATCGCCGAATTTTTCATGTACATCTTTGGCAATCTGTTCCACACTGGCATAGTTGCCCTGGGCTCTGGCAACCACCGCCTCTGTGACAGCGATTACATCTTTATCGCGAATCTCAAAAGGTTCGCTCTTTGCGGCTTCCAGCACGCAGTCCACTACGATTTCGGACAGGTTGTCACCTTCACGGATAATCGGAGCGCGGACGCCGCGGGATATGGTACCTACCATTTTAGACATTATGATATTCCCCCATTTTTAAATTTGTGGACATTGCCACCATTACTATTCTACGGTTTGTTGCCGAAATAAGCAAGTAATTCCTGACATAAAGCGACAAAAAAATTGTATCTGGCCGGAATCGTTTTGAATTGACAATATCGTTATACGATATTATAATAAAAATAAGAAATATCGAGTATCGATATCAGGGGCTCAGGAATTCGGATGTAATGGAATCCAAACCAGGGAAAAGTCAGGAAAAACCATCAAAGAGAAAAACATTTAAAAAGGAGGAAACGGGTATGCCCAGAGAACAGTTTCAGAGTTTGACGGAGCCCATGTACTATATTCTGATGTCGCTTCAGGATGAGTGCTGCGGAGTGGATATTATGGAAAAAGTAAGAGGTTTATCGGGCGGGCGTGTGCAGGTTGGTCCCGGAACTCTGTATGCGCTTCTGGCAAAATTCCAGGAGGGGGATATGATCGAAGAGACAAGGCAGGAAGGACGGAAAAAGTGGTATAGGATCACGGAGAAAGGAAATGACTCCCTGAAAAAGGAGTATCGTCGCATTTTAGCCATGGCCAGGGACGGGGCCGCCGGATTGGAGGGGGATAGAGATGCTGTATTGGAGATGGAAAAGCTTTGGGATTTTGGATATTCCGGCAATGGAGTGCTTCTTTGAAAAAATGGCAGTGCGGGGATGGATGCTGAGAGACGCCCGGGGAAGTTTCTGGGGATTTGAGCGGCAGACTCCAAAGAATGTGAAATTTTCGGTTGTCATCCTGAAGGATATTTCCATGTGGGAAGGCAGTGAGAATGAGGAATCGAGAAATTTTCAGTTCTACTGCGAGAGTGCAGGGTGGCATTTTGTGTGTGCTGAGAAGTGCAGGCAGATTTTGTGGAGTGATGACAGGGAGATCGTTCCCATAGAGACAGATGAGGAAATGAAAATGGAGGCGGTGAAGACCCAGTATCGGAAACAGGCGGCGTATACGATGTTTGTGGCTGTGCTTTTGACCTTGATCTATTTTTGGCCTGTACTGGCAGGAGGTGCGGAACTGGGTGGATATTTAATGAAGTCACTTCTGGAAAGTAATGCGGGGATTTTGGTGTTGTTCTGTATGCTCTACATGCTTTTAAGCGGTTTGGCCGGTATTGTTTCCTATCTGGTTTGGTGTCAGATGGCGAAGAGAAATTTATCTCGGAAAATGCCGGTGCTGTACAGACCTTATTCTGTCTTTATGGTAAAAGACATTGCTGAGAAAGTTTTTTGCCTGCTGTTGGCTGTACTTTTCTATATCACTGTGGTGCGTGTGAGTGTTCAGGAACGTGACTGGAGGACACTGTCGAATCTGTTGATATTTTTTACTGCCTTTTGGAGTGTGAATCTTTTTTCGCAGAGCAGAAGGAAAAAGGGCTTTCGCTGGAGGTACCTTGCGGTCGGTATGGCTGCTGTAATGATCATGATGTTTGGGATGTATAAAATAGATACGATTTTCCGTATGGAGCCGTCCGGGGAGGATACATGGATGACCGGAAATGGTCCGTTTCTGAAATGTTCTGAACTTTTTGCGGGGAATAAGAACGGAGAAGGTGAGGAAACGGAAAAGAAAGGGGCAGAAGATAGAGAGGAAGAGAAATCAATTCATACGAGAAACGCCAGTATTTTGTTGGAAAGTGAAAGCTACAACACATTCCCGGGTGAAATCTGCAGGGAGGACTTTTCCTATACTTTATACAAATCCAGATATAAAGCAGTCTTGAATTATATACGGAAATTGTCAGAGAATCGACGCGGTTATGAAGAAGACAGTGACTATTGGGACGGTTCCATATATATACAGCGATACAGTGATCACAGAGGCGTTACTACAGCGCTGGAAACAGAAGACGCAGCCGCGGCAGGGATTGAGCCGGCTGAGGAAATTTACCGGATATCTGTTCTGCGAAACGGTCCTTATATACTGGTGATCCGATACAAAGACCAGGGATCGGGGCTAAGCAATGAAATCGTTGACAGCCGTGCAGCTGATAAAATGAAGAGATTGCCCGGGATTTTATAAAGTATCTGCATGCAGAATCGGGGACCTGGAGAACGGTGGGGCAGAGATAAAAACGGCGTATAGGGAATAGAATGTATTTTGGCTGTCTGCCGGGAGTACACTTCTATGACTATACGCCGTCTTTCTATCAGTCCGGTATCTGCCGTCCCTCATGGTCCATATGGTAATTTTCCTTGTAGATGAGCTGTGAGATAGGGACAAATTCATAGCCTTTGTCCTGCAGTGTGGTGATGAGAGTATCCAGCGCATCTTTGGTATATTTGGCACCGTTATGGCAGAGGATAATGCTGCCGTTGCCCAGGTGGGAATCTTCTGTGACCCTCTTGACGATATCGTCAGCGCCGTAATCCTTCCAGTCAAGAGAATCCACATCCCACTGTATGGGATAGTAATGATTGGCACGGGCATTTTTCACCACATCATTGTCGTAATCCCCGTAAGGAGGGCGGAACAGGAACATGTCATAGCTGGTCAGCTCTTTGACCTTGTTGTGTACGGACATGAGTTCCTGCGTCTTCTCCTCATCGCTGAGCTTTGTCATATATTTGTGGTTTTCACTGTGGTTGCCCAGATCATGTCCTGCCTCGTAAATCTTTTTTACATCATCAGGATAACTGGAAACCCAACCGCCGGTCATGAAAAAGGTGGCCTTTACCTGGTGTTTGGCCAGGATATCCAGAAGAGCGGCTGTATCCTGATTGCCCCAGGCAGCATCAAAACTGATGGCTATCTGGGGCTTGTCAGTTTGTACACAGTAGATGGGGAGCTCACGGCTTCCCACTGTGCTGCTGACAGAGATGACACCGGGCAGATATGTGACGGCACAGAGGACGAGGGCACCGCAGAAGAGCAGTGTTATGGCTGTGTTGAGAAGTTTCTTTAACATGGCAGACCTCCGCAATAGATGTTGTTTACATCATATGCCGTCCGGGATAGAAAAAGAACGCGGCAGACAGGGAAAGGGCTGTGCGCAGCCTGAACCACGCACAGCCCTGAAAGCAGGGGATTATTTCCGGTAGAAGTTTCTTCCGTAGGAATCATATTCCTCGGTGATCCAGCGTGCTTTTGCTTTGATCGCCTCGTCATCCGGTGCGCCGTATGTGCTGGCCCAGAATACAAAGCCGCCTCCCGGCGCAAAGCTATCAATACATTTGCGGACTTCAGCTCTGACAACCTCCTCGGAGGTGTCCGGCCAGCCTGCAGGGCCTGAGGAATCCCAGCAGCCTTCCAGTACCAGGCTGTTTCCGTATTTTTTCTTGATACCTGCCAGGTCATTCATGGTCTGGGCGGGATTCCAGGCGCATACGCCGAAGTCACGCCAGTCTTCTATGAAATCCTCACATCGGCCGCAGTCGTGCATATCAATAGGGATTCCGGCCTCCTGCGCGAATTTTGCTTCGCTTGCATGGAAGGGTTTTATCATCTCCCGGTACATCTCCACAGAGATAAACGGATTGGTTGCAGTTGCCGTATCGTCTGTGATCGCCCATACATCCGGTTTGTAATAGTCCCTGACTTTGCTGCATATCTGGAGATAGAACTGATTCATATACTCAAACAGCGCCATGACTTCATCCGGTTCCTCCAGCATGGCGCAGAGGCCTTCTGTAAATCCCATAAAATTCATGAGCTGCTGGAAGTATCCAACATGTATGGTGGCAGTCACGGATGTCTGTGTTCTGTCAACACGCTCCAGATCCTTTTTCGCCATGGTTTCCCAGTCAATATGAGAAATATCAGGAGCCTTGATGACATCACGCCAGTGGCAGATGTCGTCCAGTATGAAGCGGCCCGGTTTAGGCAGGGACATATAGCCGGTTTCCTTTGTGGCAACGTATTCCACACCCCAGATATCAAAGCCGCCCATAGGCGTCTTGCGGGCGTTCAGGAATCCGGGCCCAACCCAGGCGGTAGCCGGAGCATGTCCCGGGGACGGAATCAGAAGCCTTGGTATCCATTCCGGAGTTTCACCGCGCAGAGTCATCAGATAGTTATCTTTTTCAGTTAACATAATATTACCTCCTTCTTATAGATGAAGCACAGAGAGTATCCGTTTGTTCAGGCCCGGGAAGTCTTCTTGTTGCCGCCGGTGACTACGATATAGATGGTGGCGCCAAGTACCAGGCAAAGTGTGGAGACTGCGGTAATCCGCCATTCAGCCCTCAATACATTCAGGTTCAGCAGATTTTTCACACCGTTGATGAGATAAGGGGAGAGGAACTGTCCGAGCCCCACACAGCTTGTATACACAGCGATTGCCTGGGAACCGAATTTGGGTTTTGCCGCTGTCCCTGCAATGAGCAGGTTGTAAGTGGGGTTGTAAAAGCCAAATCCCAGGCCGAAGATTGCTCCGCACATAATAAACAGGGCGAAATTCTGGGCAAAACAAAGAATCGCCAGCGCCAGTCCCACAAGCCCCGTGGAAATGACAGCCATATACCGCTGCGTCCTTTTGTGCAGACTTCCGAAGATCAGACCGGCTATAAATGCAAATATAGTATTGGTAGATGCAACCATAGAAACCTGGCCGGCACCTCCGATGCTCTCTCCGGTTATGACAAGTGACAGTTCCACATTAAATGACATCATACATGCGTTAAAAAATATGGCAAACAGGAGAACATAGAAGGTCTTTCTGGTATACTTTTTTTCTCCGGCATTTGCCGCGGTGCGTTCCTTTTTGATCGGTTCATTGGAGGGGCAGAAAAAGAGTACCAGGAGTGCAACCGGGATTGCAAACAGATAGCCCCAGAAGGCATGCCGCCATCCAAAGGAGGTCAGCCAGCCGCCCACCATAGTGACGGCAGCACCGAACAATGCACCGAACCCCGCTCGAAACCCCAGAAGCCGGGCCTTTTCCTCGCCCTCATACAACTGCTGAATGATCGCGTTGGCCAGCGGGAAAACCGTTCCTGACCCCATGCCGTAGATAACCCTCATAACAAGGATAGCCGGCAGATTAAATACGAAATAAGTTCCGAAACCTGCAGCAAACATAATACAGGCACAGCCGATCACAATTTTCTTAATAGGAAAAATCTGTATCAGCTTACCGGACATCAGAGAGCAGACGATCATCATAAGGGACGGGATGGTGGAGAACAGCTTTACGGTAGTGACATCATACTGCGGAAATTCCTTGACCATGTAGGCCAGAGATGACGCGTTGATGGTTGCCAGATATAACAGGGTACTGACAGACAACACGGCCACAGTATTCATTAAAGTGTATTTTTTCTTTTCTGCCATAGTGATTTCCTCCCTTGTGGTCAGATGGAGAATAAGGGGCTGCTGTCAATTGCAGACTCTACGATCTGTGTCAGGATCTTTTTATCTATGCAGAGGGCAATGACTGCAGCATGTATTTTTATGGTTGGAGACAGAGCCTCCTTTTTCATTGCTTCCGTATCCGTGAGGGATATCATAATGACCTCACTGCGCTCCATGGATGCTTTGATATGGCCTATGATACCGTTTTGTTCGGTGATATTCCGGGCAATGTTTTTAAAGAGCTGTTTCAGCAGGATCTCCGTCTGTTTTACATCCTCGCAGGAGCTCCATTCCAGGGAAATAACACTGGCCTCATCCTGTGTATAGGCGTTCAGAGTGATGATCGTGTTATTCCTGCGCAGAGATTGGGAGGCGTGTTCGTGATGCTCATGGGTGTGGCTGTGGTGGTCATGTCCGTGTGTAGCTTCGTGGGATATTTCATTCATAAGAATCACCCTCCAGTATAAAATCCCAAATACAGTGGGAAACAGGCTGGTTTGCAGAAGTCCGGAAAATCTTTGGAACCCTGCCCATACCCTGTATCTGCCGTTCGACTGCTTTCAGCGTATCCGGTGTGACCAGGTCCATCTTGTTGATCAGTACGGTATCCGCGTTTATAAGCTGGCCTGTGATCAGTTCATGAAGCGGTACAAGGAGACGTTCCCAGCGTGAAGCGTCAGCCACAATACAGATTCTGGAGGAGAGGGCCATGCTGTCAGCCAGGTTTTTTTGGATCAGATGGGGATAGGCCAGGCCGGTGGTCTCCAGGATCAGCCAGTCCGGCTGAAGTTCTTTTTCAATCTTACTGACGGTCGACAGCAATTCGCCGGACAAGGTGCAGCAGGCACATCCGGAAAACAGGTTTTCAACCTGATATCCGTTTCCCCGCAGCAGCTTGTCATCAATGCCTTCCTCCCCGACTTCATTTTCCAATATCACAACCTGATATTTTTTATCATTTAAGGCGTGTCCGGTTATGTAATAGGCAAGCTGCAGCAGGAGCGAGGTCTTTCCGGAACCAAGGAATCCTCCAAGGATCAAAACTTTCATAATGATTCACCTCTTTCTATATTAGAAGCAGATGATTCGAGAGACTGTGCACACAGATTTCTGAATTAATTGAATTATAAAATGAATTGAAAGATAAAAATAGGAGATGAGCGCACAAAAAACAGAAAAAACAGAGGACTCATTTGGTGTGATAAGCACAAATTAATTGTCTGTGTCGAATTATGTATTTTTTTGACGTTTTATGGTATGATTTACTTTAGTACTACAGCGTGTTTTATTACAAGGGGGGAACTTTATGAAGTTAAGTATGCACATGATCGCGAACAGGATATATTTTCTTGATATGGAGATAAATTTAAGTGACAGCGACCCGCCGGTCTTGAAAAGTGCCAGACTTGTGTACGCCACAGACTGTGCATATATCTATGCAGAGGGCAGTGATACCATATGCGCTGCGGAATCCGGCAGCATCAGGCTCCGGGATGTGAATCTGGCGGAGGGTTTTGATATCATCCAGAGTGTGTTTGACTTTTATGATGACTGGCAGCAGAATATTCTGGAGCTGGTGCTTCAGAGGTCATATCAGGACCTGGTGGATGCCTGTTTCCGTGTCTTCCACAATCCTATGATTATGTTTGATGCAGACTGTAAGGTTCTGGGGATGAGTTCCCAGTATGGGGAGAATGACGTGGACAGGGAGTGGGCCTATCTGTCACGCCACGGTTATTCCTCCATTCAGGCTCTGGAATATATGAAATCTTACTATCCTGACCACGATTTTGAGTATGAGAAAATACTGCCGTTTCATTTTAAAGGAACTATTTTAAACTGTGAAGGAATCACCGGTGCCCTTATATACCAAAATGAATTTTTTCTGAGGATCAACGTGATAGAAAAAGAAAGACCGCTGAATTACGGGGATTATCAGATACTGGAGATGCTTCTGCACATTATGCATCAGCATTTGGAAAAGAAGGAGGGAGAAAAGGAGAAGAACGCTGAAAATTCTGTATTCTTCAGTCTTCTGAACCGGGATGCCGTGGATGATGAAAAGCTGGCAAGGAAACTTGATTATGCCGGCTGGAAGGTTTCAGACGAATACCAGATTGTCCTGGTGTGTCCAAAGAGAACGGAAATGTCGGCAAAGGCAGCAGAGGTCCTGCGGACTACGATTATGAATATATTTCCGGAGAGCAGGATCGTAGGCGGTGAGAATGCTTTTATTCTCATATGGAATCTCAGTAAATGCGGCAGCTTTAAGAGGGAACGCGTCCGGCTTCTGTTGGAGCAGACAGAGGCTGATGTGAGCATGAGCCTTTGGATGGAAGGGATTTATAACGTATGGCATTTATACAGACAGGCAAAATCTGCGCAGAATATGAAAACATGGTTTTCCGGGGAAACAGACCGTATTTTTGATTTTTATAAGGCGGCAGCAGACCATATCCTTCTGTCAGGCGATATGGAGGATATGGTGTATGCCTGCCATCCGGATGTGAGAAGACTGTGGTTAAGGGAACAGGAGGAGAAGGACGGCCTGTTTGCTACCTTTTCCTCTTATCTGAAACATGAGCGCTCCGTACTGAATACCTCACAGGATGTCTATATTCATAGAAATACCTTATTATACAGAATCAGGAAAATAAAAGAGTTTCTGGAATCCGATCTGGATGACGCCTATACCAGGAATTATATGCAGCTTTCTGTCATGGTATTGGAATTATATGAGATGCTGCATAAAAATCAGCCTTAATTTTAAAGATACTGCTTGTAAAACAGCGTGCAAAAGGATATAATAGAAAAAACGCGTGCTATATATTGGGAAAACGTGTGTTTTGCGTGCGAAATATTCTTATAAAAATTTCCGGAGGCGGATTATGGCGGGGACAATACAACAGATTGCGGAGCTGGCAGGGGTGTCACGGGGAACTGTGGACCGGGCTTTGAACAACCGGGGGAGGATCAACCCCGAAGTGGCTAAGAAAATAGAACAGATCGCAGATGAGATCGGATATGTGCCAAAACACAGGAAAAAGGCGGACAGCACAGGAAAACAGAGCGGCAGGGGAAAGCGTGTCGGAGTCGTGACACAGCTATCCCAGTCCTCCTTTATGCTGCAGGTCAACAAGGGAATCCGGGATGCGGCGAAAAAGCTGGCGGATCAGGGCGTGGAAGTGCTCATAAAAGAGAACGCTTCTGTGGATGAGGCAGAGCAGATGCGTGCGATCACAGAGCTGGAGGAGGAAGGCATGGACGCGCTGGCTGTGATGCCGGTGGACTGCGATAAGGTGAGGGTGAAGCTGAATGAGCTGACCGAGGAGAAGAACATACCGGTGGTCACTTTTAATTCCGATATTGTGGGAACAAAACGCTGCTGCTTTGTGGGCCTTGACAACTGGAAAAGCGGACAGACCGCAGCAGGACTCATGGGGATGATGATGCGCGGCAAGGGAAAGGTTCTGGTTATCACCGGATATTTTTCCAACAGCGCCGGCAGCCGCAGGGTGGACGGTTTTGTGGAGGAACTGAAGAAGAGTTTTCCGGAAATGGATCTGGTGGGGGTGCAGAGCAGTTTTGACCACACAGATGAAGTGGAGAAGATCATCGTAAACTCCATGTCGGCATTCCCGGATCTGGAGGGCATCTTTGTGGCCTCCGGCGGGCAGGCGGGAGTCAGAAAGGCATTTGACAAGCTGAGCCTGGAAAAGCGTCCGTATGTGATCATCTATGACCTGACACCAAAGAATGAGAAGGCGCTTCTGGAAGGCACCGTGGACTTTCTCATTGACCAGGAGGGATACGACCAGGGGTACCGGGCGCTTTCCATTCTGTCTGATATGCTGAGAAGAGGAAGAATGCCGGAAAAAGAATATATGTATACAGAGATCAATATAAAGACAAAATATAATCTGTAACAGGTCCGTGCTGCGGCAGGGACGGGAACGGGAGTCCGGGAAACCGGACTCTTTTTGCGTTACATAGGAAGATAAAACAGAGCAGCCATGGTATGCGCCTTGTCGGATATAACGCCTTATCGGATACAACGCCCTGCCGGATTTGCCACCTAAAAAGCACACAATGAAAAGCACGCATATATTATTGTGAAAATGCTACAAAACCAACTCTTAAAATTGTGCACAAAATAGAAAGGTTGTGAAAATAAAAAAAGTGCTTGCACATTTAATGTGCGTGTGATACTATAAAAGCACAAAAGGAAAGCACGTAAAACGCACACATAAATAAAAAGCACGCAAACATGGATGAAAAAAACAGGAGGAAAGTTTTTATGAAGTATGTAGAATTTGATCAGAGCAGACCAATGGATTTGGTTTTACTGGGCCGTGTGGCAATCGACTTTAACCCGGCTTACAATGACCAGGTGAAAGAGGAGTTTAAACCTCTGAAAAAAGTGCATATGTTTGAGAAGTTTGTAGGCGGTTCACCGGCCAACATCGCTGTAGGTGTTACAAGACACGGCATGAAAGCAGGATTCCTGGGAAAGGTTTCCGATGACCAGTTTGGCGAGTATGTAGTGGATTATTTTGATGAGCAGGGTATTGATACCTCACACATCACAAAATGCACCGGCGGCGAGAAGCTGGGCCTGACATTTACCGAGATGCTGTCACCAAAGGAAAGCAGCATTCTGATGTACAGAAACTGCATCGCTGATTTACAGCTTCATGTGGATGACATTGATGAGGAATACATAAAACAGACAAAGGCAATCCTGATCTCCGGAACAGCGCTGGCTGAGAGTCCATCAAGAGAAGCAGCCATCAAAGCTGTTCTGCTGGCAAAGAAAAATAATACGAAGATCATCTTTGACATTGACTACAGAGAGTATAACTGGAAGAACAGTGATGAGATCGCAATCTACTATTCCATGGTAGCAAAAGAAGCAGACATCATCATGGGCTCAAGAGAAGAGTTTGACCTGACTGAGAAGCTGATCCAGCCGGGCATGACAGATGAAGAATCCGCAGCCCTGTGGCAGAGCTACAACGCCAAGATCGTTGTGATCAAACACGGCATGAAGGGCTCCACCGCTTACACCTGTGACGGACAGAAATACTCCATCAAACCGTTCCCGGTTGACGCAAGAAAAGGCTTCGGCGGCGGCGACGGATACGGTTCAGGCTTCTTATACGGACTGTATCAGGGATGGGAAGTGATTGACTGTCTGGAATTCGGTTCCGCAGAGGCTTCCATGATGGTCAGAAGCAACAACTGTTCCGATTCCCTTCCGGGACCGGATGCAGTGCACGCATTCATCAAAGAGGAAAAAGAAAAATTCGGCGAAATGATCGCAAGAGTATAATGATTTTGACAGGTCTGCGCACTTACTGCGCTGACCGTACGGAAACGTAGCGTCATAGCGGTTACAGACAACCGTTGACATAGATACTAACATAAACACTGACTGCGGGGCGGGCCGGGAGTTTCCCCCCTCGCCCATGTGGCAGGCAGCGCCTGCCCGGTATATGAAAGGAGATTAATCATGGCAAAGACAACAAGAATGACGGTTGCACAGGCTATCGTTAAGTTTTTAGATAATCAGTATGTATCCATGGACGGTGTGGAAACAAAATTCGTGGAAGGTTTCTTCACCATTTTCGGACACGGCATTGCAGTAGGCCTGGGAGAGGCACTGGATACCAATCCGGGACAGTTAAGAGTTATGCAGGGAAGAAATGAGCAGGGTATGTGCCATGTGGCAACAGCATTTGCAAAACAGAACAACAGAAAGAGCATCATTCCCTGTGCTTCATCCGTAGGACCGGGAGCTGCCAATATGGTAACTGCCTGTGCCACAGCAACTGTAAATAATATTCCGCTTCTTGTATTTCCGGCAGATACATTTGCATCCAGACAGCCTGACCCGGTTCTGCAGCAGTTAGAGCAGAGCAGCAGCCTGGCTACCACAACAAACGATGCGTTCAAGCCGGTCTGCAAATACTGGGACAGGATCACCCGTCCGGAGCAGCTTATGACAGCGCTGATCAACGCAATGCGCGTGCTGACAGACCCGTCAGAGACAGGTGCATGCTGTATCGCACTTCCTCAGGATGTGGAAGGGGAATCTTATGATTACCCGGATTATTTCTTCGAGAAACGCGTACACAGGATCACCCGTCCGGTGGCTGTGGAAGAAGAGCTGGAAGATATAGCCGAAATCATTGCAAAAGCAAAGAGACCACTGCTTATCGTAGGCGGCGGTGTGAAATATTCAGAAGCCGGCGAGACCGTTGAAAAATTCTGTGAGGAGTTTCACATTCCCTTTGGCGAGAGCCAGGCAGGGAAAAGTGCGTGCCAGACCAGCAACCCTTACTGCCTGGGCGGTATCGGTGTGACAGGAACCCTGGCATCCAATGTCATTGCAAAAGACGCGGATGTGGTGATAGCAGTAGGCTCCAGACTTTCCGACTTCACAACAAGCTCCAAACATTTATTCAGAAATGAAGACGTGAAATTCGTGACCATCAACAACAACAGATACCATGCATACAAGATGGACGCTGTAAAAGCCATCGGTGACGCGAAAGTGACAGTGGAAGCTCTGGCAGAGAAGCTGCGTGCCAAAGGATATGTTTCTTCCTACAACGGAGAAATCGAAGCTGCCAAAGAAGCATGGGACAAAGAGTGGGACCGCCTGGCCGGAATCGAATACACAGGTGATGACTTTGAACCGATCATCAAGGCCAGAGACCCGAGAACCGTTCCTGAGTTCGTAAAACTCACAAATGGTAAGATCACACAGACTGCAGCACTGGCTGCTATCAATAAAACGATTGACAAGGACGCTACCATCATCACAGCAGGCGGTTCTCTGCCAAGCTGTATGCAGCGTATGTGGAAAACAGACAAGAGAGGCGGATATCATGCAGAGTACGGCTATTCTTGCATGGGCTACGAAGTGGCTGCCACTCTGGGCGTAAAATTTGCTGAGCCGGACAATGAAGTATACTGTGTGGTAGGAGACTCCAGTTTCCAGATGCTTCACAGCGAGATTATGACGATCATGCAGGAGAGAAAGAAAGTAAACATCCTGGTATTCGATAACTGCGGATTCGGCTGCATCAACAATCTGGAAATGAATCACGGTATCGGCAGTATTGCCACAGAGTTCCGTTATACAGACGGCAAGAAACCGACCGGGGACCTGATTCCTGTAGACTACGCAAAAATCGGCGAGGGCTATGGCCTGAAGACGTATACCTGCAGGACCATCGCTGAACTGGTTGCCGCTCTTGAGGATGCGAAGAAACAGGATATTGCCTGTCTCTTTGATCTGAAGGTAATTCCGAAAACCATGACAGACGGTTATGAATCCTGGTGGAATGTGGGTATTGCCACAACTTCTGACAAGGACAGTGTAAAGAAAGCATGCGAAGGCGTTATGACAGGACGTAATGAGTCCAGAGCTTATTAATTTTATATAAACACAGGATGCCGCACGGACCCATCCGCCCTTGGCACAGCCCTCCATTCCCTGACCGGAATGTCTGCGGCAGTGCAGGGAAATCGGGCCGGTGCGGCAAAACCAGATGCTGCAGCCGGTTATCCCGGCTATGGCAGGATAACAGCATATAAGACAAGGAGGATATTTAGATATGGGAAAAGTGTTCGGATACCCGGAATTTGACGCAAACGGTGAAAAGATTTTGACAACCTATGACAACGAATATAAAGACATGATGATGGACATCCGTGTTTACCGCATGAAAGCCGGTGAGACAAGATCCTTCAAAAGGGACGGGGAGGAGCTGGCTGTACTTCTGCTCTCCGGAAACATCACCTATGCATGGGATGGAAACAAGGAGTCTGTCAGCAGAAAAGATGTATTTACAGAAGGCCCCTGGTGCGTTCATGTGTGTACAGGAACAGAAGTCAGCGTAACTGCAGAGGCAGATTCCGAGATTTTAGTACAGTGTACAAAGAATGATACAGAGTTTGCAGCAAAATTATACAAACCGGAGGATGCTCCCTGGGGTTATTCCTGCAAGGGCAAATTCGGAAATGTTGCCAAGAGAAGAGTCAACACCATCTTTGACCATGATATCGCTCCCTGGTCTAACATGGTTCTGGGTGAGGTTCTCAATGACAGAGGAAACTGGTCAGGATATCTGCCTCACAGACATCCGCAGCCGGAGACTTATTACTTTATGTTCGACCGTCCGGAAGGCTTTGGTGCCAGCTTTGTGGGTGACCAGGTTTTCAAGAGCACAGACGGAAGCTTTTCAGCGATCCCGGGTGGTGAACTGCATCCCCAGGCAGTGGCTCCCGGCTTTCAGATGTACACCTGCTGGATGATCCGCCACATTGAGGGTAATCCGTGGCTGCAGACAGACCGCTGTGAAGACGAGCGGTATACCTGGCTGCACGACGCAGAATTTTAGTATTCAAACAGACATTTCATAAAATATAGAAAAGAAAAAGGAGAACACGATTATGGCAAGAGAATTTATCGTACCGGGTCAGATCATTTCCGGTTCAGGCGCATTAAATATGGCAGAGGAAGTATTAAAAGGACTTGGAAAAAAGGCCCTTATTGTTACAGATAAAGTGATGATCCAGTTGGGAAACTGCGCAAAAGTTGAGGCAGCCCTGAAAAACCAGGGAGTGGAATATGCCATTTACTCTGAGATCGTAGGCGAGCCCACAGATACCATGATTGAAAACGGCCTGAAATTATACAAAGAGGAAGGCTGTGACTTTTTAGTGGCTCTGGGCGGAGGAAGCCCCATTGACTCCATGAAAGCCATCGGTTCTCTGGTTATAAACGGCGGATGTATTTCCGATTACATGGGCAAAGTGATTGATGTGGAGATGCCTCCTATGGTAGCGATTCCGACCACAGCCGGAACAGGTTCCGAGGCAACACAGTTTACGATCATCACAGATACAAAGAAAAATATCAAAATGCTGTTAAAGGGCAAAGTCCTGATGCCAAGCCTGGCGATCATTGATCCGCAGTTCACCATGACGGCACCGCCTAAAATCACAGCAGCCACAGGTCTCGATGCTTTATGCCACGCAGTGGAGGCATACACATCCAGAAAAGCACAGACACTTTCCGATACATTTGCCATGTCAGCAGTAAAACGTATCTTCAAATATCTGCCGGCTGCATTCAAGGACGGCAGCAATGAGGAGGCCAGAGTACAGATGTCCGTAGCTGCTCTGGAGGCTGGTATTGCATTTAACAATGCATCTGTCACCATCATTCACGGAATGAGCCGTCCGATTGGCGCTCTGTTCCATGTAGCTCACGGCCTTTCCAATGCCATGCTGCTGAAAGAATGCCTGACCTTTGCTCTGGAAGGGGCATATGACCGTTTTGCAGACCTGGGACGCGCAGTGGGTGTTGCAGTGGATACAGATTCCGATAAAGAGGCAAGTGAGAAGTTCCTTGCAGCAGTGGAAGCTATTACAAAAGAGCTGGAGACACCTACATTGGGTGAATTTGGTATTGATAAGGATGAGTTCTTTAAGGTGATTGATAAGATGGCGTTCGATGCCATGGACAGTGGTAGTCCGCAGAATACGATGAGAGAAGTTACGGAGGATGATGTGAAACAGATTTATAGAAATCTGTGGTAATTTGATTCCGTAAGGTGGTGAAGCTCCGGGACCGATGGATTGTCGGTTCTGGGGTTTTTTTGTGTGAGATGAAGGTGGATCAGAAGGCGGACGGAAGTGGATGGAAGCGGGCCGGGGAAGGGATATGCCTGGGAGCGAAGCGTTCCGCTGCCGGGGAGCTAACCTGCTCCCATTTACTAAATTCATCGGCAATGGCCTCTTCATTAAGTAACTGGGGCAGGTGGATCT
>OASX01000510.1_pt1 | contig 32085 bp, 30 predicted proteins | sample 1516531 | NCBI WGS metagenome assembly OASX01 (sample SAMEA2579911, study PRJEB22360) | human gut metagenome | biome: human gut; feature: human-associated habitat; material: faeces | place: Denmark | collected 2008/2010
TTAGACGACGCCGTCCCTTGGGTTCCCTCAGTACCGGCTGTTCCGGCTTCACCTGCGGTGCCTTCTGTACCGGCTGTTCCCTCCGTTCCGGTGGTTCCTGTTGTGCCTGCCGGAGTACCTGCTGCCGGGGTCTCTACAACAGTTGTCTCTGTTGTGGTGGTTCCGGGTATAACGGTTGTGACGGTTGTTGTCTCGCCGGGTACGGTTACTGTCTCTGTTGTAACAGGTGTATATACGAAAGTAAATACATTCTGTGCTTCATTGGAGGAGAGTGTCTTGGTCAGTGCCAGAGCCTGCGGTGTATAACCTTCCACATACAGGTAAGCCACTACCGGTTTGTCTCCCACATTGCCGTAATAGGTACGGCTCGGTGCCAGTTCGTTTCCTTCTTCATCATGATAATTAACCGTATAACCAACCATGTCGCCCTGAATTCCGTAAGCGACAACAAAATCTCTGTCACCGTTTACATAAAATCCGGAGGTCTCAAGGGAATTATTGTCACGTCCGCTTATCCGGACACCTTTTACATAATATTTACTGGAATCTCCCAGTGCAACATCACCGTTCTGTACATCAAAGGATACTTTATCACCTAATTTCAGGCCGCTTACCACAACCCTGTCACCCTGTGCATCAATCACCGGTGTCCCTGTACTTACTACAGATAATCCGTCAATCCCGGAAAACGTACCCTGATTGCCTGCATAGAAGGTTGCTGTATAGGTGTATTCTCCATCTGCCGCAAAAACGCTGATCACAGATGAGCCAAAGAGCATGCAGACAGTAAGCAAAGATGTCAGAATCATTTTCAACTTCTTCATGACTTCAGCTCCCCTTTCTCATGACGTTTTTTCATGGCTGCGATTCCCAGAAGCAGCAGTACCAATCCGCTGACTAATGCCGCTGTACTGAAAAGGAGGATATTGGTGGTATCTCCTGTCTTAGGACGGGTGATCGTCTTCTTCACTGTATTGGATTCGCCTGTAACGGTCTTTCTTACCACAGTGTCTTTACCTTTTACGGTTACCGTGGAAGGAGCTACTTTCTCTACTGCGAAATTCATCTGCAGACGAGCCAGTGTATCCTGATAGCCATTGCCCTGTGTCTCACCGTCTAAGATAACCTTCAGGTGAACAGAACCGGCTTTTCCTGCATCCAGCCTATCCAGATAGAAGAAATCATCCAGGGAATCCGTGGCTTGTTCCAGACCTTTGCCAACATAGGACGTGCCCTCGCCGCCTACGGTTTCGCTGTCATAGAGGACTGCCTCCGCACCGGATGGATCATAATAGGTCAAAACATATGTGTAAGCTCCGCCTTCTGCTTTGCTTCCCTCTTCCAGACTTTCCAGAACTTCATTGGACATATACCAGTCGGTCTGTTCCTCTCCGGAATTCTTTATCTTAACCTGCAGTTCCATGGTATCGCCGGGGAGGATTCCATAAATCTCCTCAGCCATTTCCTTAGAACTGAAATTACTGTTCATCTTGTCTCCGTCAAAATCAACCTGCCAGTCTTTATCACTTTTAAAATCTTCTGCATATGCGGTTGCCGCGGTGCCTACGGTCATGACTGCTGCCATGATAAGGCACAAAATTTTCTTTTTCATATTCTGTACCTCCTATCGTAAGCTGATATCTCCGTTTGCTGCAACATCTACGTCTACACCCCAGGCACTCTTGATGGCATCCTGTGCATTATGTGTCTGAACAGCATCCACTTCGGCTTCCACCTGGAAACTGTAACCGTCATAATCGTAAACCGTGGTGATGGTCTTGTAACCATTTTCATCAATTGTCTCATGTTCTGTGACCTTCTTGCCAAGCGCCGGGTCAATCCGCAGTGTGTCTGCGAACTCGGGAGTGGTTTCTCCTGCCGGAAGAATGCTGTTATAGTACAGAACCGTACGTTCTTTTGTGGATGCATTTTTGTCTTCGGTCCAGCCGTTGCCGGTCAGGTTCAGGTCAATCAGTGCGGGGGAAAGCGTTGTGTCTTTGACTGCATTTTCTCCTTCGCCTTTTGACCAGCTCTTATAGAGGATAACCCTCACATAGCTGTCTATGGAGCCGCTGTTCGTAACGCTGAGCTTCTCATCATATGTCTTGCCCAGTACCAGCTTCTCTTTCTTCAAATCGGATAAAAGAGTTCCTGTGCTCTCATTCCACTCATCGTTTTCATTATAGTCCCTGTAGCTGATTTTGTCACCATTTTCTATGAGGCTTACACCAATGTTTGATGTGCTCATCTGCACAGAATAGTTTTCACTGTAATAGGTAAGTGCCGCACGTGCACTTCCGACTGTACTGCCCAGCAATAACAGGGCTGCTGCTGAGAGAAGGATAACTGGTTTCACAGAAAAGGATTTTTTCTTCTTTTTCATTATTCACCAACCTCCTCTTGTTTTGCATTCCAGTCTGCATAGGGTTTGCCTTCATCGTCATATAATACCGGGGTACACTCCTGGGCCACGATAATATTAAATTCCTCCTCACTGTCTTTGGAATCAATCTTAACCTGGAGTTCCTCCGTTTCACCGCCTGCCGGAACAATATCACTGTAATAGTAGTAATCTTCTTCTCCGGGAGACCACTTCTGGCTGCCCTGATATACAAGTCCGTCCTGATATTTTTCTCCTGCAAATACTTTCACACGGACATAGCACTCATAATCTCCTGTATTTTTGATCACAATATGCTTTGTCCAGTCGCTGACCTTCTCTTCCGGAATCGTCACGGTGGAACCAAGACTGATGGTCACATCACCTGCTGCCGTTGTATAGGTGGTGAAGTACGCCATGGCGCTGTTCACGGATATACCTGCGGTGAGGGCAAGAGCTACTGCTGCCAGACAAAGGCTTTTCTTATTGAATTTCTTCTTCATCGCTCCATCCTCCTTTACTCCTGCTCACCTGTACTATCTTTCTGCTGTTCCCAATCCCAGTCACCTTCATTGTAAGTAAACCGGTTGACTACACTGCTGCCGCCGTTGTTTCGATGGTCATAGGTATTTTCAAATGAAACACCAACCGATTCATCTGCAGTGATCACTGTCTGCTGTGTCCCGTCGGAAGTCAGTTCATAACTTGCTCCGCTGTATACCTCTGTTACCGTAACAGAAGCACCTGCCGGAATATGTTCTATCTTTACACTTTTTGTTCCCGGTGCGTCAAAGGAGATGGATACCACGTTGCTGTATACCACTTCATAATCCCTCTCTGCTTCTACCCGGAAAATGAAATCTGCTCCGCCTAAAGTGGCGTTATATGCAGTAAGGGTCTTTTCAATGACTAAATCTCCATAGCGCTCTGTCTGTGCCGGTTTTAATCCGGTGGTCACATCATATACCCAGGTGTCATCCTCTGTCTCGCTGTAATAGTTGTTCGGCAGGGAGATCAGATACGGGGTAAAATCATATGTATACTCCGGTGACTGTACAGATTCCGCAACAACCAGATACATACCTGTGGAGAGGTCTCCGGCAACGCCTTTGGATTTATCGCTGCCCTCAGGTTTCTGCATCTGTACCTCAGCAGTCGGGGCGGCTGCAAGCTTTTCTACCAGTTCGGATGCTTTTCCTGCAAGCTTCTCCCAGTCTTCGGCTGTTGTCTTATTGCTTATGGATGCAAGATCCAAATCTTCATATCCGGCCAATACTTTGTATTCACCATTTTCCTCTACATCTGCCACTCTGTATAAATGAATGGGAATGGTCAGACTGTTCAGCTCTTCATACTGTCCGTCCAGTTCAAAGGTCAGGGAACAGCTTTTCTCTGTATCAATACCAAAGGCTGCATAAACCTTAGGCAGAATCGTTGCGGAAAGCATCAATGCCAGAGCCAGAGCCAATGCACTTCCTTTTTTTATTGTCTTTTTCATCTTCACATTTTACCCTCCTCTGAAAACTCATTCCCTATTGACCACTTTATGACTTCTTATTTTTTTTCCGTGGCTTGAACAGGAATTTCATTAAAAGTATCACCAGTAATGTCACCGACAATCCAAGTATCAGATATAACATGTAATAATTCTGTACTGCTTTCAGCATGGACTGAACCGGTGTGCTCTCTATCTCTTCCTCTCCGGTATACGGTACCCGATGCCCGCGGACTAAAAGTCTGTGGGAGTTGACGCCGTATGGAGTGCAAGTAAACAATGTTACATAGTCCTGGCCCTCTTCAATGGCCATTGCGCCGTCCAGGGTTTCCCTGTCGTCCTTGTCTATCATGGTGAGGATCTGGTCGACCTCATAAGCTAATGTATCATCCAGCACGTGGATGTAAAATAAATCTCCGCGTTTTAACTGGTCAATATCCGTAAAAAGCCTGGCACTCGGAAGACCTCTGTGGGCCGCCAGTACACTGTGTGTACTCTCGCCTCCGATCGGTAATTTGGTTCCGTTGAGATGCCCTACTCCTGTCTGGAGAACGTCATCTCCGGTGCCATGGTAGATGGCTACCTTTATGTTGATCTTGGGGATGGAAAGGTATCCCATCACGCCGTCCTTGTTAACGTTAAGAACTTTCCAGTATTCTGTGTTCTGCAGTTCTTCTTTGTCTTCGCCGAATACATCACCGTACAGGTTATTCTCTGTCAGACTTTCATCAAAGGCTCTTGCGGCTTCCCATTCTTTTGTAAAATCTTCGGGCGTCATATCGCCGATCACTTCTTCATAGCTGCTTATAAGCTTGCTCTGGCGGTATGTGTTCCATTGGTTGGAAACGGTTGGATAAACCAGGATGCCAAACCCTGCCAGAAATAATAATCCGAACAGAATGGTTGAAATTTTTCTCTTCATTTATTTGTCCGTCAGCTCCTCATTCTCCTGTTTTTCATCAGAATTAAGCTTTTTCCTTAATTTCTTCTCGCGGAGGTAGAGGAATATAACAAAGGCTGCTGTCACTGCCAGACCTACGATCACCCAGAATAAATAGCTTGTGTGCATGCTTACTCCGGTCAGAAGGGAAGTTGGTGTCTCTTCCATCTCTGTCTCCTCATAAGGAACACGGTGTCCGCGTACAAGAAGTCTCTGGCTGTTCACTCCGTAAGGGGTACAGGTAAGAAGGGTAACTAAATCTTCTCCTTCCTCCACTGCCAGACCATCGGTCTCCTCGGGTTCTACCACTGAAACGTTATCCACTTCATAGCAGAGGATATCATCCAGTATATACAGAAGGAAGTGATCCCCCTCTTTCATTTTGTCCAGGTCGGTAAACAATGTTGCACTTGGCAGTCCTCTGTGGGCAGAGATTACAGAATGTGTGCTCTTACCTCCAATGGGAAGTGAACTTCCTTCCAGATGGCCCGCTGCTTTCTGAAGCACCTCATCGTCCGTGGTATGAAATACAGGTATTTTCACGTTGATTTTAGGAATTTCTACATATCCCATCATACCATTACCGGAGAGGTTAAGACAAGACATATATTCGTCGTCTTCCTCCTCGGATGCTTCTGCTACGGCAAAGGAGTCTGGGAGGATACTGGGAAGAAGGGCGTTGTTATAAGCTGTCGCGCGGTCTGCCTCGGCTTTGTAGTCGATTTCACCTGCTGCGCTTTTTTCATTTACCACTTCTTCATAACTGCTGATCAGTTTACTCTGTCTGTAGTTATTCCATTGATTGGATACGAGGGGATACAGCAGCAAGGACAAACCGGCTAAAAACAGAAGGGAAACAATGATTATGTGCGATCTTTTTTTCATCCGGACTCTCCTTATTGTTGTATTTTTCTAAAATGCCGGGGCGGGCCGACCGCCCCGGCATTTAGTTGTTGCTTAGAATTGTTGATGATAATTATAATTGATTATCATTAATTATTTTGCAGATTTTCTGCGGCTTGCGAAGAACAGGCCTGCTGCTACGATCATGATGAGGCATCCGCCGATTGTGAAGATTGTTGTACCGATTCCACCTGTGGATGGGAGGGAGGAAAGTGTTGTATTCTTAAATCCATAAGGATTACCTACTTCAGGATTAATTGTAACTGTTCCTTCTTTCTCACTATAGTTATAATCAGATACTGTGGTATCTTTCATTTTAACACTATAGCCCGTGAGCTCTCCATTTTCATTAAATCTTGCATCAATTTCAACCTTAATCGCCTCTGAATTAATTGTATATCCTTGAGGTGCTTTAGTCTCAACAAGATAGTATGTTTTATCACTGTCAAGACCATTTATTTCCAGACGTCCAGTTTTATCTGTTACAAATGTATCTTTTCCTTCAGCATCTACAAACAGTAATCCCTTTTCATTATCGATATGTAACTGGAATTCAGCACCTGAAAGAGCTTCTCCATTTTCAACTACAACATCATCACCAGTTTCATTATATTTGACTTCACCATTTTCATTTACTTTTATAAATTCACCAGTTTTATTCGTTGTTGAAGAACTTCCAGTAAATCCTGTATCGATACCAAAAGTGTAATGTCTAGTTTCTTTAGACTTTGTCTGTGTACTATCATTGGTATCATATTCTAAAGTAGCTGTATTGTTTGTTTTATTAACGTTAATTTTTGCATCAGTTGTTACTTGTGCATAGTAACTAATTACAATTTCTTTACCCGCATTAGTTTTAAGAAAATCATCCTTTCCAGATAAATCAACACTAAACTTATCTGCACCGTTTTTCACTGCATCACTTACTGCCGCAGTCAAAGTACTATCTTCTTTCTTATCTACTGTAGCAGAAACTTTATGATCTGCATCTACAACTAATGAAAGACCAATTAATGAATCAGAGATGACATATTTAATATCAGGCTCTACAGCATCTGTATAACTCGGTATGTCTGCTGTAACCTCAAACTGAATAATATCGCCAAACTGAACGCCCTGTACATTTTCTGTAATCGCTTTTTTCTCAATTGTGGGTTCATCTTTCTTAAGATATACAGCGTTTTCCCAAGGAGCATTAAGATTTAATGTTCCTGCATTAAGTCCATCTGCGCCCTGTTCACAACTAATGATTGCCGGATTATATAAATACTTTGTTGAACCAGTTACAATTACCATCCATGAACCAGCTGTAGGAATATCTGCTGTATATTTCCCATCATCGCCTTTTGTAAAATTAATCGTTTCATTTAAAGTAGCTAACTCATCTGTTTTTTTAGACAATGCTACAATGTTATCTGACGTAGGTTTTAAATTTTCATTCTCATCTATTGCAATTGTACCTGCAATAACTGGTTCATAGTACCCTTTCGAATTATATTTAATTATTTTATAACCAGTAACAACTACACCGTCTTCAGCCTCTACACCTTCAATTGTTGCTTTTGCTGTCTTCACAGCAGGTTCCGTAGGTTCAGCAAATGCTGTTAATGTGGTTCCAAGAACCATCGCCAATGCTAATAACATGGCTAAAACTTTTTTAATCTTACTCATAATCTTTCTCCTTTTCTTTTTGTGGGACATACCCATTATTTTTATTGCTTTAAATCTTAAATGCGTTCCGCACTTTTGCGGTGCTGGGACCGCTGAGAAATGTAATCATATTCTTACCTTTCCAGCACCTCCCTACTTTTATTTTTATATAGAAGCAGGGATGCTGCTATCATCAGCAGTACACCGCCAACCATATACCCAAAGATTCCTGAACCGCCGGCACTTGGAAGTTCATATAATACGGTATTTTCAAAATAACAAATAACTTTATTACCATCATTTATCTTGTCATTATTATCAACACCTTGAATTTCGATAAAAGAACCGTTCTGTCCAACTGTCAGTGTCCATGTTTCGGAACTAAGCATATAACCTATAGGTGCCTTAGTCTCTTCTAATATATAAGTTCCCGCAACAATTTTATCTTCAGGTATTACAACTTGTAATTCTTCATCTGAGTACCAAATAACTCTACCATCTTTTATAGATTTCCCGTAATAGCTATTTTTACCAGCATCTTTAGATGTCAATTTAAACTCTGCGCCTTCCAAAAACTGACTTTCACTACTAGAACTACGTTTGATAATTCTCCATTCTTTTTTAACATTGGATACCTTTTTAGTAATACTATAGTAAATATCAGCATCATCAGGTCTGCTGTATTCATCTACTGTAATGGAAGAGTCTTCTGGATTAACTTTTGCATACGGTAAAGTCACTTCAAAGCTATTATGGCCTTCATCTAAAATGTAGCCTTCTGGTGCTTTTACTTCTATAACCTTATACTTTCCATTTTCCAGGTTATCAAAAACTGCAACACCCATAGTATCTGTAACAACTTTATATGTTTGTTCATTCTGTATTACGGGTTCATATTTGCTACTAATATCGTTCCACTTCCAAAGTTCAAATTCTGCACCAGCTAACATTAAATCAGAATTATCAGCATCTACCTTTTCAATCCTAAGAGTACAACTTCTCTTTTTATTTGTGATAATAACCTCAGCTTCTGTTTTTCCGAGAAGTATTGTACCATCTGCACCTTCGATGGTAGGTTCTGAACAAGTACCTTCAACAACAGTTTTATTAGGATCAAAATAATAATTTGTATCTAACCCCACTTCTTCCACCTTGAAGTTAGTACCAGAAAGTATTTCAGTAACCACAACTGTATACCCTACTGGTACACCTGATACAATACCATCCTTGGTTGTCAATCCACAAACCCTACTCTCTTTACCATTAGAAACTAATTTATCATTACTATCATAATAGTAATAATTCCCATCACTATCCCGTAGATAATATTCTCCATCGGAATATGGTACAAGTTCTCCCTTCTGATCTGATAACTGTATTTTAAAATTAAATACATCATCTGTAGTTTGTGTTTCTGGCATTTTCTTTGTTATACGAAGTTCTCTCCTATTATATGCAGAGCAGTTATTTTCACATACAACACGATGACGTTCGCCAACTGTTGCCGCCCCGGTTTTAACATCCTTTATAACACCTTGTATTTGCTCATCCTCACCGTATACTTTATATTCTACACCGTTGATTATTATTTTGTCGTATTCTTTTGCATTAACACCAACCTCTACTACATAATATTTACGGTCAACCTGAAGGTCAGAAAAGCGGGCCACTTGACCTGGTTTAAGATAAAACACATTCTCATATATCTTACCGCCAAATTCTCTGTCCAGGAATTCGACTGAGTCTCCTGTACTCGTATATTCTGCCTTATTTAAGGTTTCATAATCCGATTCCGAATAAATCTTATTTCCTTGAGCATCTTCACCTATTTCTTCCTGGGCCCATACTTGAAAAGCAAAATTGACATTAGCATACTTTTCTTTATCTGTATTAGTTAATTGTTTCTCAACCTCTATCGCATCTTTAGGAATAATTGGAAGGTTCATCTTCATATGTAAATTTGATGCTCCAGCTCCACGTTCCATATAAAACATTTTAAATGTATGTATCGAATAATCTTTTAAAGTATTTCCTATAAAAAATTGATCTACTTTTGAATTATCCCACTTAGTACCATCAGGAAACGTCTTCGCACTACGGAACATTTCTTTAATTGTTGTTTTATACTCCTTAGGTGTTCCTCCTTTTACGCAATCTTTCCAACTAACGACTCCAGTTGAGAAGTCAATATACCCTGAATGTGCATCGTGAATACCACCAATATCCAAAACCAAAACATCATCGATATAAATCCACAAATCATCATCTCCATTAAATTCATATCTCATAGGAGACTTTGATCCATTATGTTCTGCCAGACCTTCTTTCGGCTGAGAGAATATTGCTTCCATATACATTCCAAAATAAAAGTCATTTTTTCCCTGTGTCTTATACAAATACTCATCATATCTGGGATCATTTTCGCTTAATTTATTACCATCTTCGTCATACATGTTGGTATTCGTCGAAATCCGTCCAGCTTTAATGGCATTGTAAGGCATAAAATTGCCTCTTTTATAAAAATAATTAGACTCATTACTAGGCGTTCCGATTTGATCATACACCGTAAAGTCGCCTGTACTTTGATTTAAATATGCGTAATTTTCAAAACTGCTATATTCATAATATCCTGTTTCATCATAGATATCTTTTCTAAACAAATGGTTTACCTGTTTCCCACCGCTAAATAAAGATTTCAGAGATGTTCTGTCCTTTGTTGTTTTAGGATATCCATCTACAAGAACTGGATGGAGTAAGCCTTGTTTTATATTACCTGTTTTTCCATCCTCAGTGTAGTTGCCGCCTATATTACTATTTAATCCATTTGCCGCAGTATCATAATTTATCATACGCATTGTAATTCCATCTGTCGTATGATCTACGGTATCTGTTGTTGTCAGTTTATCTCCTTTAATTTCGGAAAGTTCATACACAAAATAGTATTTATTTCTTGAATCATATCCTTGCCAACTATTATCTTCATTTCTCCATTGAATCTTCTTATCTTTTACTCTGAGCCCTGTAACCTTGGAGCCACCTGTTGTACCACTCCATATATTGCTAGCATGATGAAAAGAATATACTTTTGTCCCCTCTTTGTTAGTTATTTCGTTAAACTTTTCATTCTTATTTTGTATTATAAATTCTTCACCTTTTGATAATGAAACATTGTAATACGAAGAATTAGACACATCGATTACAGTACCCTTTGTATCTACAAATTTAATACTAACATTGTAACTAGTTTGCTTCCAGGTAATTGTAAATGTAGAAAAACTTTCTGTGCTAAATTCAACTTTTTCAACTTTCTTATCTTCTGTAGTTTTTATTTCCTTTAGCTGCTCACTATCGTTCATATCTACTACATCTTTAATTTCACCTTTACTGTTCTCTTCAAGATGCAGTATAGTCACTTCTGTATTATCGACAGAATCTTCTTCTATACTTTCAGGCACAATCTCTTTTTTATACTCTATAGATACATTAACATTACCATTTGGTTCTACCTTATTACCGAATGCATCTATAAATGTAATATCATATGCCAAAAAACCGGCAATGTCATAGTCTTCATTTTCAGCTTTTTTATCAAGCTGGCCTTCAACCTCCTTGTATTGTGCCTCAGTCTCCTTATTATCTGCACGAATCGGAACAACCTTCAACGATGCACCTGCCGGTATTGCGTCTTCTGTATATGCATTTACATTAACCACAACATCATCATCTTCATAAGTCAATGTCTGCACCGGTTCCGGCAATTCTTCTACATAACAACCATAAACTGTAGAAATCCTTCCCTCCATCAGAATCTTATCAGCAGTCCCGTCTTCCTTTACAGAAATCTCAGACAGATCATACTCATCAATATTCTCAATGCTCTGCCCTGCATTCTGAAGATTTTCAATCATTTCACTCTTCTGAGTGATCTCTACGATTTCATCTTTATCATCCTGCACTTCCGGGTCAGCCGGGTCGAGGTAGAAAACATTTGCTTTCCTTGTGTCTTCGATATGAAGTCCGCTGCCTTCAAATGTAATAGCAATTGCTTTCTGAGGTTCTGTTATTTCTCCGTTTACTTTAAACTTAATATCATAAAGTATGTAATCACCAAGGATTTCGTTCTCCGGAAGTGCTGCTGTCATAAGTTCTTTTACGTGATTTTCTGCAGCTTCGTCCAGATAATTAACTTCCATGGTTATTTCAGAAGCGTTTGCCTGAAATGCACCTTCCGGTATATTTGCAATTACACGCTGTGTAACATTTCCTGCTTCATCTGTGAATTCTTGTTTTAACTCTGCTGCCTCTGATACGATTTCAGGTTCCTGTTCAGTCGGATCTGTTTCCGGTTCCTGTTCAGTTGCTTCGTTCTGAGTTTCATTACCGCCGACCAGTTCTGTTACACCGGATACGCTGTTTGTGTCTGCAGCCGGTTCGTCTTTGCTTTCCGCTGCGCTGGGTTCGGTGGGTGTCTCTTCCTGTGTTTCCGTTGCTTGTTCTGCAGGTGTCTGTTCTTCTTCCACTGCTTCTCCCTCAACACTTGCTGCTGCAGGCTCCTGACTGGCTCCGCTCTCCGGTGCGGGAGTACCTGCTGCCACCTCACCATCTGCCATAGTAGATATGCCAGTACTCAGCATCAGGTATGCCAGTACTCAGCATCAGGACCATGCAAAGTACAACTGCTAATACTCTTTTCTTAATATTACTTTTCATGGCTTCCTCCTTCTACTATTTTTTCTTCTATTTCGGATATTGCTCCGTCTATCAGTTTCAATAACTCTAATGCGCTGCGAAAATATTGTTCCTGCTGTTCTTCTACCCACAGGACACTGCCCTGCCATGTGGCATTCTGACATTCATGAATTTTTACTATGAAAGTTCCTTTATTCTTCTTAATGGTTTTGCCACTCACGACATTCTCGCCTCCTTTGAGTTATTTTTTCGACTCTTGCTTAACTTTGTTCTTATTGTACTGAAAGGAGCATTACGCAAAGCATTACATCCATTACTTTTTTCGAAATATTTTTTAATGTTTCTTCTTGTGTAATGGTTCTATGAAGATTCTGTGAAGTTTATGAAAAAAAGGCGAAAAAATACCGCCGGATCACCGGCGGCACAATTGTGTCAGATTTCATATTCTCCAAGTACACTGTCTATGAGTTTGATCAGCTCTAATGCACTGTAAAAATGCTGTTTTATCCCTCTTTCCATCCAGAGTACATCACCCTGCCACGTAGCATTCTGCCTGTATTGGACATATATAGCAAAGGTTGCGACAATGCCTTTTTGCTTTAGAATGGTTTCCTGAGGTATTTTCTTCTGTAATTTGAGTATTGGTTCTTTATCTCTTTTTATAAAACTGCGGCTCTCTGTGGAAGCCTGGGGGTAGCTGATGCAGTCATAGAGCTTATCCATGAGATGCAGCAGCTGCACCACATTTTCAAAGCACCATGGCTCTTCGCTGTAGCACTGGTATAGACGCCCGGAAAACTCGCCCCGGTCACTGGTATCAACACAGACACTAATCAGGTTAGGCGCCGATATATTTATATTTAAACCCTCTTCTTTGTTCATAGTCCACACTCTCCAGTCATTTCCGGGTCTTTTCTGTTAATCCCAGTGGAACCCGTTGCTTCGGAAACTTATTCTGGAATTATCATTCTCCACATCAGCTATAGATGATACATAGTATTCCAGATATTGTTCCCATGATTTATGTTCTCTGGCAAAATAGCGGGAAATGCGGTCAAAAATCATAGAACAGTTTTCCTGATTCGTGCCTACCAGCAGAATCAAAAACTGTGTGGGACTATATTTTGTAAAGGAATCCCCCCTGCGCAGGCAGTGTTTGATCGCGTCATACAGTTCATCGGTCATAGCAGCCAATTTCTCTTTATTTTCCATTGGATGTCCTTTTCCGTCTGTTACTGTGCACAGCATAAGGTACACTGACTGGCCGCTCCGTTCAATGATTCGCCTTACCAGACGATAGCCATCCCGGAAACTCGGCAGGTTGCAGTAAAATGCCCCTTCCTCTTCCTCTTCTTCTTTCAGGCCGCCCTTGATCTCATTGAGTGCCTGTGGTTTGTGGCTCATCTTGGCGCTCATTTCTTTAAACTGGTTCATCATTTTTTCTGAAGGACTGATTCCCAGCTCTTCAAAAAACAGTTTCGCAGTATCTTCATAGAGCTGAATTGCTTCTTTATATCTGTTCAGAGCCATGAGACAGTCTACCTGAACAGACTGCCATTCATCGAAAGGATACAGCTCACTTGCCTTTTCACATAAATCCAGTACCGTTTCATATTCACGCTGTTTCATGAGGGTATCGCATATTTGTCCCAAAGCCTGTGTGTATTTCTTTTTATACTGAACGCTTTCAAGAAGTACCCAATCCTCACCGGACAGGCCCGGAAGGAATTCTCCGTGGTATACTTCACACGCATCTTTTAAAATCTGAATTTTTTTATCTTCGTTGTTTTCCTTTTCACTTAAATCCACAAGGTTGGAAAATACCAGGGCATCCACTTCAACTTCCATTGGGCCTGACCAGCGGTATATGCCTGACTTTATCTGGATATAATCATATTCGGGAAGGCCTGCATCCACCAGCATTTTCTTGAGGCGGTGGGAAGTCACTCTTAAATTGTTGGCTACATCAGCCAGTTCTTCTCTTCCATATAAGTTTTCCAGCAGTTTGCTTCTCGCTATTCCTTCATCACCACAGTGGAGCAGTATCTGAAGCAGCTTCATGGACTTGGTTGCTGTATTCCTGCGGAAGGATATGGGCTTGCCGCCATATTCCATGGAGAAGCCTCCCAACATGTGCACTTTTAACACCGGTAATTTTTCTTCTATCATACTCTCTCCCATTTGTCTGCACGCCTCCGCTCGTTTTATTGCCCTATCATATCATTATTTCTAATTCTAAAGTTTGTACTATCTTTTGTCAATGGTTTATGCGTCGACAAAAGTGCAGTTCCGTTACAGCTAAACACTGTTTAGAATCATTATCTATATTATTTAGATACCTTTTCAAAATTTTTCGTTTTAAGGTAATCATCCATTTCTTCAGATTTATACTTATATAAATCTGATATACCAGCACCTTTTGGGGTACTTCCCTCACTATTCATACACTGGTAAACCTGCCCCTCATAGTACATAAGATAGGCATTCCAACCAGACCAGGCTTCTTTACCATTAGTTGTCCCATATAATGCCATAGTACCATCCTTCAAAAAATATGGTTTCCAATATAATTCCATTTTTTCAAAATTAGTACCACTTTTCATAGAATCTGATACTTTCATAAAGCCTTTTTCATCAGATACCTTTTTAAGCAAATCCTTTCGATCCATACTGTTTGATTCTGGATTACCCCATTCTTCTTTATGTTCCAGCAAATATTTATAATAACTCTCACACTGTCCCAAATATCCTTTTACACTATCTACACAAGGGCAGGAAAATGTCACTTGCTGCTGCCCGTCTTTAGTGGTAATCTCAACTTCATACTCAACATTATGCACTGGACAGACAGTAATATCCTTGGAACAATACCCGCCCTCTACCATATACTTGATAATTTCACTCCCAAGAATATGTTTTACTTCCATGGTGTCTTTGCATAATGCAATTTCCGGAACATCCGTCCCCATAATCTGAAACTGCGTTGCCAGTTCATGCCTCTGATTCGCACATTTGGCGATTTTGGACTTCTGCACGTAACGTGTAATGGAAGGCACGGCTACTGCAGCAAGTATCAAAATGATTACAATTACTACAATTAATTCCACCAGGGTAAATCCCTGATTCTTCTTTTTCTTTTGCAGCATTTTATTTTCAGCCTTTCCTTTACGGGCGCAATTTGTCAATATTTTATATATTCCCATCATATTACTAAAGGTTTGTCTCTGTCAATCATTTATATGTGCATATCATGCAAAAAATGGGCATTTTACGCCGAAAATGCCCATTTCTAATATTCTTAATATTTTATTAAGCCTTGATTATTAGTTTACATAATTTAAAGTGAAGTCATATTTTTCAATTACTTGCCTTTTCGGTGAACTGCACAGAAAAACTATACAGAAATAATCTGATGAGGTCCGTGTATCTTTCATTCATACCTGTTTCTTCTATATATAATATATCCCAAGCATATCTGTTATTGCCTCAACAAGCTTGTCTGCACTACTCTGTGTCCAAAATAGATAATAGTCTCTCCTATATGCATCATAAACAAGAAAAGGTAACGACACATTTATAGCACCTTTACCTTATTTTATGTGCAATAACAAGGAAATCTTATAACATAGTATGTATTACACACTCATTTCAAGAACTCTTCAATTTCTTTTAACGGCAGACCTGTTGTTTTGGATACTTCCTTAGGAGAACTGCCTTTTAACAGCAGTCTGACCGATGCCAATTTTAATGCCTCATGCTGTTTTTCGGCAATAGCTATAGCCTTCTCTTTTTCTGCCACCGCCAGAGCCATATCTTTTTCTGCCAGAGCCATATCTTTCTCTGCTATAGTCTTTTCCATAGACTGCCTTACATCTGCCATAGCCTGCAGTTTCTCCTCTTCAAATAATCTTCCTACTTTCGTCATCTTTATCCACTCCTCTACCCGTCTTGCGAAATCCGGTTCTATGATCTTATCAGCAAAGGTAATGACACCTGACAGGACGAACATCTGCATGACTTCTGTATCGTTGAGCTTCTTCCCGTCCTCTATCTGTTTTCTGATATTTCCAAATACCCTGTCCGTTTCGATAGAAGACAGATATCCCGGTTCAATGCTGAGGCGAAGGCATCCTACATCCAGTACCGTATTGATGCGGCAGGTGCCGGATGTGCATAGGACTATCATTCTGAGCTTCATAATACTTTCATACTTTTTAAGGATTCTCGCAATATGACACACATATTTTATCTTGCTCTTTTCTGAAAAAGAACTTTCATAGTCCACAACCGCATAGCTGTCATCCTCCAGCCTAAACAGGTTGTCTGTGGCCATCTCGTTTGCCTCAATTGCAGGCAGATTAACCGGAAGTACGTCCTTAATCCTTGACATGGGTACACCGTAGACCGCGAAAGATTTTTCTTTCATTCCATCTGTAAGTATCTTGGATACAATATCTTTATTCTGATATGCAACATCGCTCATATACATATTTTTTCTTTATTTTAGCAAATTTATAATTAACATACAATCATAAAAATATCGTCATGGATACCACCCCCGATTCCTGTCCGAACTTTTTTAAAATAAATATTGGGAATAAACGGCGAGATGCCGTGATGCAGAGAAATTCTGCGCTATAAGAAAATATGTAAATTTAAGCGGTAACATTTCCGCTGTTTTTAAAAGCTTACATGATATACCATTTAAAGTCAATAAAGATTCTATAACCTTTTTCTATTATTTTAGAAAAATCGTTACAATTCAGCCGGAAGGCCGAACTATAGCCTCGCTTATCGCAGATATACAGCAAAAATTCAGAAAGCCCCGGCACTTCCAGTAAGTCTGACTTGGCCTATGAAAGATTACCTGCTATTCCGTTCCAATATCTTAGAATTATACACATTTCTGGAGATTCTGATCAGATTCTCTTCCTGCTTTACCTACTATTCATTTCTAGCATTTTAAAATTATAGGCATTTCTTAAGTTTCTGACCAATTTTTCTTCCTGTTTTACCTACTATTCAACTCTAACATTTTAGAATTATAGGTATTTCCTAAGTTTCTGACAATTTTTCTTCCTGTTTTACCTACTATTCAACTCTAACATTTTAGAATTATAGGTATTTCCTAAGTTTCTGACCAATTTTCCCTTCTGCTTTACCTATAATTCAATCCAAGAGTTTAAAATTATTAGTATCCCTTAAGTTCCTGGACAAATTTTCTTTCTGCTTTACCTACTATCTTAATTCAATATCTTAGAATTATAGGTATACCTTAAGATTCCATAACAGTTCAGACAAGCCGAACCATTGCGCATCCAGCCATTAAAAATCGCTTCGCGGTGAGCTGGCGGTCAGTGTGATAAATGCACAGACCTATCTGAACTGTTACGAAAAATCCGGGAACCGTAGCCAAAAACGGGCAAAAACAGTCGAAAATACAATGCAAAAATCCCCTATTTTCTTTTCCTCTCATATCTGCTATAATTATCCGCAGATAATACGAATGGAGGAATATATCATGACTGTATATAAGACAAGAGGCGTATGTTCACGTTCTATCGAGATCGAGCTGGACGGAGACACCATCGCATCTGTAAAATTCAACGGAGGATGCAATGGCAATACAAAGGGAATTGCCAGCCTTGTAAAGGGAATGAAGGTTGACGAAGTTATTGAACGCCTGAAAGGAACCGACTGCGGCGGACGCGGCACATCCTGCCCGGATCAGCTTGCACTGGCTCTGGAATCCATCAAGGCACAGAATGCGTAAACTGAAATATGAAATCTTATTTTCAAAAACTCATCAGGGGAGAGACTGTATTCTGCATCTCTCTCCTTTTTGCCCTGCTCTCCATGCTGGCAGTGAAGCCGGATAAAGCTTATGCAGGTTACATAGACCTTCGTACCCTCTGTCTTCTGTTCTGTCTCATGGCGGTGACAGCAGGCTTTCAGAAATGCGGTATTTTCCGCATAATGGCAGAAAAGCTTCTGGGGGCACAGAACCACATGCGGGGACTTGCACTGGTTCTGGTCCTGCTCCCCTTCTTCAGCTCCATGGTGATCACAAACGATGTGGCGCTCCTCACCTTTGTCCCGTTCACCATACTGGTGCTGCATATTATAAAACAGGACAGGTATACCTCACCTGTCATTGTGCTGCAGACCATTGCCGCCAATCTGGGAAGTATGGCAACTCCGCCCGGTAATCCGCAGAATCTTTACCTCTGTTCCAGATATGACTTGGGGATGGGCAGCTTTTTCCTTACCATGCTCCCCTATACCGCTATCAGTCTGGTACTGCTTCTGTTCTGCGTCTGCTTTGTGCGCAGGGAACCCATAAGGGTGTATTTCAAGGAATCTTCACCGTTAGAGCAGCCGCGGCTTCTGGCTGTCTTTGCCGTGCTTTTCCTTATGTGTCTGCTGACCATTTTCCATGTTCTGTCTTATCAGGTACTGACCCTGTGTGTGCTTGCATGTATGCTGCTTTTCTCCAGGGATCTGTTCCGGAGTGTGGATTATTTTCTGCTTGCCACTTTTATCTGCTTTTTTATCTTTTCCGGAAATCTTGGAAGGATAGAGGCAGTGCGCGCCTTTTTGTCCGGGCTGATGGAGAAAAACGGGATGCTGACTGCTGTACTTTCCAGCCAGGTCATCAGCAATGTGCCTGCTGCTGTGCTGTTGTCCTCTTTCACGGAGAACTGGAAGGCCCTCCTTCTGGGGACAAATCTGGGAGGCCTCGGAACTCCCATCGCCTCCCTTGCAAGCCTTATATCCCTGAAATTTTACCTGAAAACAGAACAGGCTGATTTAAAATCCTACCTGCTACTGTTCCTTTCCCTGAACGCGGGCGGGCTGCTCCTCCTTCTGGGGGCTGCCTGTATCCTTTAAACAGCCGGAATTCATCGCTGAATTCCGGCTGTTTCAAAGTGCCCGCTTCGGGGCTATAATTCTATTTCCGTCTTGTTGCTTCCAAAGGACTCCTCCGCGCCGCTCTTCTGCTTATTCACGGCTAAGGTGATACAGAGGATGGCTGCGGTAAATCCCATCAATATCCCCATGCATTTCCACACAGGCAGCAGGTTCTCCATGCCGAAGCCGGTGAGACCGCTGATCTCGTTCAGACATTCTTCATACCAGTACACAGGCAGGCATTTCGCAAACTTCAGCACGCTTTCCCCCATAATGCTGGTAGGTACAAAAGCTCCTCCCAGGAAAGACAGGCCCAGCGCCAGGATATTGGCAGCAGCGTTCTGGGTGTTGGCATCCCTCACAAAGAGTGCAGCCAGCACGGAAATCGCCATGGCTAACAGAAGCATGACAAAGCTGTTCAGAAGGATCAGCGCAGTTATTCGGATATCCATTTCCTTCACCGAGTCATAATATATGATAAACCCGGCTATGGTGAGCAGTATCCAAAATACGATCCCCACGCTGGCACATCCCAGCCCCATCTGCCACAGTCTTGTAAATGGTTTCAGAGGCCCGCACAGATTTCTCATCCTGATATCTGAACGCTGGAAACTGAGGAAAATGGATGTGATGCAGAGCACACAGATGACAAGTATGATATACGGAGCCACCTGATACTGGGCCTGATAACCGGCAGATACGGGCTGCGTTTTCAGATACTGGCGTTTTTCTACCTTGGCGCCGGTTCCCAGCAGTTCCAGAACTTTATCTGCTGTTTTCTCTTTGTCAGGGTTTCCCCCTATTTTTTCCCATGTTCTTATATAATCCCAATATTGGTTGACATAACCACTCATCTGATAACCTGATGCGGAGTTCTCTGTCATATTTTCCAAAAGCTTTATGGGTTTCTCTTTCTGCAGGGAATCCTGGAATCCCTCCGGTATGATGAGGATATAACTGACTGCGTCGTTGAACCTGGCATCCTTGAGGGCTTCCATACTATCCTCCAGAGGCACATAGGTTCCGTGTTCTTTCAAAAAATCCATCATTTTTTCCGTGTATGGGGTTTCCGCATCTCTGTTTATCACGGTAAATTTCGGACGGTTTTCCTCAAATCCGCTGTTAAAGCTCTGCTTAGAAAATTGTGAAAGCAGAATGGACAGGCCGATAAATATGGCAAAATAGGTGGCAAATGTAACCATTCTGCGCTTTATTACCAAAAGACACGCCTTAAATACTCTCATAACTCTGCCTCCTTAATGATATGCCCGACAGCAGGAACAGAACCACCGACATAGCCATGATCACTGCTATATTCAGACCGTATCTCTGATAGTCGTCAAAATAATACAGACAGTATAGTGCATCCGATATTCTGGCTGCAGGATTCAGCCAGGAGATGACCGGAAAATTCTGGTCTATCAGGTATTTCATACTGGATTCCATCATGCCTGCGCCGAAGCAGCAGAGCATGGTAATGGATACCAGTATACCTACCTTCATGCTCTCTCCCAGTTTTGACAGACAACTGACTGCCGTGCCGAATGCCACGCCCAGAATAGAGCCGACAAAACAAGTCAGAACAAGAAGCGGCAGCTTGTTGCCAAAGTCCACTTTCAGAATCACTGTAATGTAAAACAGAAGAAACAGCAGGCTCATCATATGCACGGTTATGCTTCCTATCATATCACAGAAGATCACCCGAATCCTGCCAAGAGGTGCCATCATACGTCTGGCCCCGAGAGGGGAGAGGTTCCCCTGCAGATAGGTGATGCTCATAAGGCCCTGCATTCCTCCGTACATGCATACCATTGCTATCAGTCCGTAGTATGGATTCAGGATGGGGGAATAGGGCTGTGAGGAGAGTGACATATTCTCTGTCAGGGAAGCTCCGCCCATGATCTCCTCCCAGTTAAGATCATAGTCCGGATTTTTCTCCATGATCGCCTTTATATTTCCCTCTGTCTGTACATAACGGTCCAGAAAGCTTTTCAGTATGGTCTGGTTCATTCCGTCCTGCTTTACCATAAGCTTCGGGGTATTGTCCTGAAGCAGGATATATCCGGCGATCTTGCCTGTCTCCAGGTCTCTGTCCGCCTCATTCTCCCCGGCGTATTCCGTTATGTTAAGAAGCGCATCCTCCCCGCTGCCCACCTGATCAAGCACCTGGCTGAACATGGGGTGCGCCTCATACGCCGCGTCTGTGACCACACCTGTGGGTATGGCTTTCAGATTATCTGCCTCCCCCACGGATGACAGGGTAAAATAAAACAGGGTAGCCAGAATCAGCGGAAAGGCCCAAATCCATATAAGCTGGTCTTTGTTCCGTAAGCAGCTCAGTAAACGTTTGCTGTAAATATTCCAGAACATATATATCCCTCCTAATCCCTCAGCTCTTTTCCCGTAATTTCCAGAAAGACATCATTTAATGTCGGCGGCTCTGAGAATATTCTGCCGAAATAGATCTTATTCTTTCTGAGGATATCCAGCAGTGTAATAAGGCTGTGACCGCCGCTCTCACATTGTACCTGCAGAAGATTTCCCTCATATTCCGCGTTAAGGACCCCCTCTGCTTTCCGGATTTTTTCCAGGATATCCGGTGCCAGCCCGGACACCTCCACAGTTATCTTTTCTCCTGTGCGGATGAGGCCTTTCAGCTCCTCCTTTGTGCCGGAGGCGATTTCTCTGCCCTTATCCATGATCATGATGCGGGAACAGATCTGCTCCACCTCTTCCATGTAATGTGTGGTGTAAATAATGGTGGCGCCGTTTTTATTCAGCTTTTTGATGCCTTCCAGAATGCTGTTTCTGCTCTGGGGGTCAACGGCCACTGTCGGCTCATCCATAAAGATCAGCTCCGGCTTGTGCGCTATGCCGCATGCAATGTTCAGGCGCCTCAGAAGACCGCCGCTTAACTTTCTGGGCAGAAACTTCCGGAAGTCTTTTAAATCCGTAAATTCCAGAGCTTCCTCCACCAGGGCTTTCCTCTTTATCTTTTCAGGCACATACATACCGCAGAAATAGTCTATGTTTTCATATACGGTCAGTTCATTGAAAACAGCCACATTCTGCATGACAACGCCAATCCGCTGCTTTACTGCCCGGTTGTCCGGCGCCATAGGCTCACCGAAAAGCCGAATCTCCCCTCTGTCGTATTTCAGCAGTGACAGCATACAGTTGATCGCTGTAGTCTTGCCGCTGCCGTTTGGCCCGAGCAGGCCGTATATCTCACCCTGTTCAACATGAAGCTCAAAATGGTCCAGAGCTACCAGGTCTTTATATCGTTTTACAAGATTGTTCACTTCTATAATCATAGGTTAATCCTCCCTTTTTCTTATCTGACTTCATTCTAACAGGTATCTGCTGCCGGAGACAGTGAACGTTGTCATGAATACAGGCCTCTGTACATGACATTTGTCATTTCTTCCTGCTGCACCTTACTTTTTGCCCATTCCTGTGATACACTCTAAATACAAGCACAGAAGTGAGCGGGTCTGCAAAGAGGAGGGGGATATATGAGAGAGCTGTTGAACAAGTGTTTTATTTTCTTATTCTGTACCATGAATCTCATCGGGCAGCCTGTGGATATTTCCTTTATCTCCCTGCTGCTTTTATCCGTCAGCGTATCTGCCCTCATTTCCTATTTTGACAGGGAACGGCCGCTGGAATATCTCTGCGGCGGGTGTTTTGTGCTCTCTCTCTTCCTTCCTGAACTGGCATTATTTCTTCCGCTGTTTTTCTACGACTGTGAGAGATCCGGGAAATGGTACCTGCGGTTCGCATGGGTACCATTATACCTGTATCATTTTCATAACTTCACGCTGCCGGCATTTTTCCTCTTTCTGTTCACAGGTGTGCTGGCGCTGTATCTGTCCCGGCTGACCATGGAATATGATAATATGATGGCACAGTTCCACCTCTCCCAGGACAGCACCCGGGAGGAATCTCTTCATCTGGAGCAGAAAAACAAGGAGCTTCTGGAAAAACAGGAATATGAAATTCAGCTTGCAACCCTGACAGAACGAAACAGGATTGCCCGGGAAATCCATGACAATGTGGGCCACCTCCTGACACGCTCCCTCTTCCAGATCAGTGCCATGCAGGTTATATGGAAGGAACAGGAGGAGCTGGCCGCGCAGCTTACGGCTGTCAAATCCACACTGGATGATGCCATGAACAATGTGCGCAGCAGCGTCCACGACCTGCATGAGGAATCTGTGGACCTGCGCATGGTGCTCACCCGGCTGGCAGAGGAATTTACTTTCTGTCCTGTAACCCTGAATTACAGTGCCGAGATTGAACGGAAGGAACTGAAATACTGTATTATCGCCATTGTCCGGGAGGCACTGTCCAATATCTCCCGGCACAGCAATGCTACGGAGGCCTCTCTGTCTGTACTGGAACATCCCGGATTCTATCAGGTTATCATCCGGGATAACGGAACACAGGTGGCAGCGGCAGGGTCCGGGGGAATCGGGCTTATGAATATGAGGGAGCGGGTGGAAGATTTTCACGGCATTTTCAGGACAGAGGTGCAGAACGGTTTCCGCATTTTTATTTCCATTCCCAAACAGGGACATACCATGAAAAATCAGATGTGAGGTGTTATTTATGAGAATTATTATTGTTGACGACGATCCCTTTGTCTGCATTTCGCTGAAAACAATCCTGCAGGCAGAACCGGGCATAGAGGTGTGCGCCTCCGGCAGCAGCGGGGAGGAGGCCGTCCGCCTGTATGAAGAAATACAGCCCGACATTCTGCTTATGGACATTCAGATGGGAAGCTGCTCCGGGCTGGACGCTGGCGCGGAGATACTGGAAAAACACCCGGATGCCAGGATTCTTTTTCTGACCACCTTCTCCGACGACGAATATATTATCCGCGCGCTGCGTATCGGTGCCAAGGGGTATCTGATAAAACAGGATATTGAGACCATTGCCCCTGCCCTGCGCTCTGTCATGTCCGGACAGAGTGTGTTCGGCAGCGAGATCGTCACGAAAATCCCTAAAATGATGGGAAAGCCGCAGAGAACAGACCTGGGCAAATACGGGATTCTTGACAGGGAAATGGATGTCATAGAACTGGTGGCAAAAGGCCTGAATAACAAAGAAATCGCACAGAGCCTCTATCTCAGTGAGGGCACTGTGCGAAATTATCTGACTGCGATATTGGACAAGCTGAGCCTGCGTGACAGGACACAACTTGCCGTGTTTTACTATAAAAATATGGATAACTGATCATCTCTGTCAGTCAAAAGCAGTATAACTGGTGAGGTAGAAACTTCCGTCCTTAAGTCTGATACCAATCCAGAAGTTATCGTCTGTATAATTAACGGTCTGGTACCATCTGCCCTCTTTCCATTTCATCAGTCTATCCGGCTCAAATCCGGTCATACCAAGACCGATCAGTCCTACTGTGGTACCGACCAGCATGAAAATAATGCCGGCCAGAAGGATTTTACTTTTTAATGATTTTATATTCATGCTCTGACACCTCTCCTTTTCTGATACAGACCTGCAAGCCATCTGCTGAATTTTTTCGTTACACCTACAAATCTCTTGCCCAGTTCCAAGGTAAGCAGTGCTGTCACCAAAAAGATGCCTGCAAACAGGATTCCGACTCCCATCTGCACCGTACCGGTGGCTGTGTCCTGGAACATTATTATCACGGACCCCACCGTACTGACTACAGCCAGTACCAGACTGGATACAGAAAATACCCCGAATATAAAGGGAATACACCAGATAATCACATAGGCACTCATTACCATGATCACAACAGCCAGTGCGCAGCAGATAGCAGCCAGGACCAGGCTTCCCCAGAGAGGTGAGCCAAGAATCAGCAGAACGATCACACCTATTTTCATCCATGTGGGTGTGGGCCGTGCCGACTGTTCCTCCCTGTCAGATAGGATTTCCTGTGCGATCTCACCGGGACTTCCGATTCGCTGTACGGCATCCTCCTCCTCACATCCGTCCTCCATGTAATCCTCGATCATTTCCGCGTAGTAGGACAGGAATCTGTTCCGTTCCTCCCTTTTCAAACTCCGCAGCAGCCGTTCCAGACTGCTTAAAAATTCATCCTTCTTCATGTTCAACCGCTCCCTTCACAAATTCATATATGTCTGTTACCTGCTGCCAGTCATTTAAAAACTCCTGGATATGTTCTTTCCCTGTCTCTGTTATCCTGTAATACTTGCGCAGTCGGCTGTTGTGCTCCACAGAATATGTCTCCAGGCATCCGTTTGCCTCCAGACGCTTTAATATGGGATACAGCGTCGATTCTGATATCTCAATACAAACGGATATGTCTTTTATGATCTGGTATCCGTAGGAATCCGATCTGTATAGTGCAGCAAGAACACAAAATTCCAGAAAACCTTTTTTTAGCTGTGTGTCCATGGTATCGCCTCCTTATGCATTATACTATACATTACATAGTATAATGTGTCAAGGGGTATATGCACAAAAAAAACGGACGATCTGACTTATAATCCGTCAGACAGTCCGTCCAGTCCTTTGATGCCGTTTGCCTCAGCCAGTGCCTCCACCCCATCTAGGATCTCCTGGCGGCTGTAGCCGTTGGCTGACAGAAACTCATCTGTGTATTTGTTGATATGAAGGTAAAAGCTCATGGCCATTTCCATGTATCTTTTGTCCGTTCGGTCCATATCCGTGAGAAGTATATTTTCCGCCTCGTTGATTTTTCCCCTGTCTGCCATCTGAATAATGTTACGGTAGAGAAAATCCGTGTCGTCGGCTTTTTCCTCCTCCACTTCATATTCCGTAAATCTCTTTCCGAAAACAACACAGGCCAGTGCTTTCACCATATCCTTTATCATTCTCATGACGTAATCTTCTTCAAACTTCATGCTGGCTCCTCCTTCTCACCATTTCTTCGGAATCCCCGGACAACTGTTCTTCTTCATAACAGCGCGCATCTCCACAAAACAGCCGCAGACTCTGCACATTCCGCTTATTAAGTTATCACATTCCCTGCAGAAGGCAAGCCGCTCATCATAGAGCTGTGAAGATACCTTCAGATCTTCATCCAGATTGTCTATGTATCTGCGCATGTCATCAAAATATTGTCCTTCATCCATGTCCTGAAGAAGGCATTTTCTGCAGAAACGCCTGGGCCGGTTACCCGTGTTCTCCATGCTGTACCTCCATCTCCTTTATCACAGGCGGGATTTTAACGGAATCCCGCCTGTGATGCTGTCTATTTATAAGTCATAGTAATATTTGAATTCAGAAGGGCTTGGAATCTGCTCTATCTCCTGCAGTTCCTTCCTCTTCCTTTCCAGCCAGATATCAATGAGGCGCTGAGGGAAGACACCTCCTGCTGTCAGGTAATCGTGGTCATTCTCCAGAGCATCCAGGGCCTCTCCCATAGAATGGGGAAGACTCTGTATCTTCTTCTGCTCCTCAGGGGACAGGGAATACAGGTTGCAGTCAAAAGGTCCCCATCCGTGCTCGCGAGGGTCTATCTTATTCCTGATTCCGTCCAGGCCTGCCATGAGGATGGCGGAATAGGCATAGTACGGATTGGCTGTGGCATCCGGGTTGCGCAGTTCAAATCTCTTGGCCTCAGGTTTCTTGGCATAAGCCGGAATACGGATGACAGCACTTCTGTTTGATGTTGCGTATCCGATGGTCACAGGCGCTTCATAACCGGGTACGAGGCGTTTGAATGAGTTGGTGGAGGGGTTGGTAAACGCGCACAGGGACGCAATATGTCTGAGCAGTCCGCCGATAAAATAGTGCGCTGTATCGCTCAGCCCCGAATATCCGTCTTTGTCGTAGAAAATGGGTGCCCCGTCCTTCATAAGCAGCATATGAACGTGCATACCGTTTCCTGCCTCTTTGTAAATGGGCTTCGGCATGAAGGTGACAGTTCTGCCCTCTGCTGCTGCCGCATTTTTCAGAACATATTTCACGATCATGGTCTTATCTGCCATATCCACCATATCGCCCAGCTCTACCTCTATTTCCATCTGGCCCGGGCCGCCGACCTCGTGGTGATGGTATTTCACCTTTACGCCCCAGTCCTCAAGAAGCATGCACATTTTACTTCTGAGATTATATCCCACATCCTGGGGAGCTGCCGCGTGGTAGCCGCCCTGATACGGAACCTGATAGCCGTTGTTCTGTCCGTTGTCTATGCCGCTGTTCCACTCCGCCTGCCTGGTGTCAATGCTGTAGCTGCACTTCTGTGGTGTCACATTATAACTCACATGGTCCAACAGATAAAATTCAAACTCCGGCCCAATCACCATACGGTCAGCGATCTGTTCTTCCTTCATGTATTCCACTGCTTTGAGAGCCACATTCCTGGGATACTGGTCAAAAGGCCGGTTCTCATCCTCCCCTATGGTGCAGACATTTCCGCACATGGTCAGTGTGGGAATCTCGGCAAATGGGTCCACCGTGGCAGTATCCGGGTCCGGAATAAACACCATATCACTTTTTTCTATGGGAGCATAACCGTAATTTGAACCGTCAAAACCGATTCCATAGACGAAAATGTCATCATCAAAACGTTCCACCGGAATCGTCACATGACGCCAGCGTCCGTTTAAATCCGTCATTTTAAAGTCTATCATACGGATCTGCTTTTCCTCACATAGTTTTCTCACGTCTTCACTTGTTTTCATTTTGAATCCCCCATTCTTTTTGTAAAATAGTTTGTAACTATTCAGCAGGTCTGCGCATTTACTGCCCTGACCGTAAGAACACGTTCAGCAGCCAGGCAAAAATCCCATCGCCGAAGGCGATTCTGCATGGATTTTTGCTCGTAACTGTGAGGGTACTGAACAGTTACGATAGTTTTATCGCCGCGTCCCGGCAGTCAGCGGTCCCATTTATCACACATGGAATTGATCTGATCTGCAAACTTCGCCAGGTCTTTATTTGCGCCGCCTTCATTATGACGGATAACCGTCATTAACCGCTGTCCTGCTGCAAGAAGTCTTGCATAAACACCGGAAGCCTTGCGGGCTTTTGCTTTCTCCTTCGCGTGTTTGATGACAATTCCAACTGTTTCCTTCTCAAACTCATTTGCCAGCATGTCGAATTCTGTGCCGCTGAAGGGTGCCATGGCATCGTATCCCAGCTCATTTTTCAGTCTTTCCGCAAACAGGTCGCATACCTGGTCATCCCCGTGTGTCACGAAGACACGTTTTGGCTTCTCCTTGAAGGAGGACGCCCAGCGCATCAGTCCCGCGTCATCCGCATGGCCGCTGATTCCCGGAAGCTTCACAATATCGGCACAGACATGGATCTCCTCACCGAACAGCCTCACATCCGTGGCTCCCTCCAGCAGCGCGCGTCCCAGCGTGCCGACTGCCTGGTATCCCACAAACACAATGGTGGATTCACGCCTCCATAGATTATGTTTCAGATGATGCTTGATACGTCCCGCGTCACACATGCCGCTGGCTGACAGGATGACCTTATGGCTGTCATCCATATTGATGGCTCTTGATTCGTCACTGGTTATGGAGAGTTTCAGCCCCGGAAATGCAATGGGGTTGATACCTTTCTCGATAAGCGCCATAGCCTCCTCGTCGTAGCAGTCTGTATAATGCTCCTTAAAAATATTGGTAGCCTGGACAGCCAGGGGGCTATCCACATAGACATCAAAATACGGGTATTCCGGAAGCATATTCTCCTCTTTGATTCGTCTGAGGAAATACAGCATCTCCTGAGTTCTGCCCACAGCAAAGGAAGGCACCACCACGTTTCCGTTCTTGTCAAAGGTTCTTTTCAGAATTTTCACCAATTCCCTGGCGTAGTCCGGCCGTTCGCCGTGACTCCTGTCCCCATAGGTGGATTCCATGACCACGTAATCCGCACTGTCCAAATATTCCGGATCCTTTATAAGCGGCTGGTCCAGGTTGCCGATGTCTCCGGAAAACACGATTTTCTTCTCCACGCCCTCCTCTGTTATCCAAATCTCAATACTTGAGGACCCCAGAAGATGCCCGGCATCCACAAATCTTACCTGTATACCGTCTGCAATCTGGATTTTTCTGCTGTATTCACACCCCACAAACTGTTTGATCACATTCAGAGCATCCTCCATGGTATACGCCGGTACAAAATCAGGCTGTCCGTTTCTCTGTCCCTTGCGGTTACGCCACTCAGCCTCAAACATCTGAATATGCGCACTGTCACGAAGCATGATGTCACACAAGTCGCAGGTAGCATTTGTCGCATAAATAGGTCCCCGGAATCCTTTTGCATAAGCCAGCGGGAAATTGCCGGAATGGTCAATGTGGGCATGGGTCAGCAGTGCAAAATCCACCTCGGACAATGCCACCGGAATCTCCTGGTTTTCATACTGATCCGGCCCCTGCTCCATTCCACAGTCCACCAAAAACTTCTTCCCCGCCGCCTCCAGGAAATAACAACTTCCCGTAACCTCATGAGTCGCACCTATAAAAGTCAGTTTCATAAAAGAACCCCCTTTGCGGTTATATAAAAGTATGGTTACTTTCATTATACCGTAAAGGGGGGGAGTTTAATAGAACTTTTCAGATTATTTTATTATTTTTGATTGTAGTGATTAATTATTATCCTATCCAGATTCCATCGGTTATCGGAGCTTTTGATTCTGTCGTACTTCCCTTCTGGGCAACACAGGCACCTTTCACACGATAATAATAACCACTAGCTACACTAACATCGTAACTTCTTGAAAATGAAGATGTATTATAGCCAACATCACTATATGTACCATAATTATACCATCCACCATTCTTATATTGCTGTAAGGTCAACTTTAATGTCATTTTATCACAGGTAACACTTCCTAATATTGCGCCATAAATATTTACAGTACCATCACCATTATTTGTTATTTTAGCCAATCCCTGATTTAATATATTACCTCTTTGTACAGCTTGATCTACACTTTCTGAAAATTGTTTATCTGTAAGCTTTGAACCATCAACAATTTTACCTAATTCATCATTTGCAGCTGCCCCTACAGGTAATGCCATGCTAAATAAAATAGAAATACTTAACGTTAAAGTAATCAATGTTTTAATGATATTTCTTTTGTTCATGTCTAAATCCTTTCTTTAATACATAATATTTTTTATTATTTCATCCATTTCACTTTCATCGATCTTACCGACTAATTCGTAAAAAGAATTCCTGAATTCCCATTGTGCTACATATGTTGGTTTTTCATCTTCCGGATCATTTATTTCCCATAATTCTACTTTGATATTTGACAAATCACTACGAATGTCTCTAATTTTGTTTCCGTAATCATTTTTGTAGATTCCAGAAGCATCTTTAGGATTAGCCATAGTTACTAAAAATATGGATTCTTTATCATATTCATATTTTATTAAAGCGGTTTGGGCTTTTTCGTCGATTTCATATCCCCAATACTTAACATTACTTGGCAAATAAAAAAGTACTGGGATCTGAATATCTAACGCATTTTCAATAGTATCCCTATCATCTTCTTCTGTTGTATCACTTTTAATTATTTCATTTGTATTATTAACAACAGTTCCCATGTTATTTCCCAATAGCTGGTTGGCCTTTTGCATTACGAAAGTTCGGTTGGCCTGACTACTCATGGATACACCAAATACCCCTAGTAATGTAACTGCTATCATAGCTGCCCATTTAATCACAAAACGCTTTCTAGGTGATTTGACAACTACATTTTCACTAATCCCATCTGAGTTATCTTTATACTTCGGATTTTTCTTAATATATTTTTCTTCGAGTTCATCATCTGAAAGTTCTATTTTCTCAACAATCCCATCTGCCTCGTCTTCAGTTGTCTCATCATCTTCGGCCAGGAGGCCCCTTTCCTTTGCTATTCCGACTATCTTTTGGAACAGTTCCTCGGAGGGCTCAAAATCATCTAAGTCCGGGTCGTTTTCTAACCCGTTTATCATGTCTGCGGTTTCATCAAGGACTCTTTGGCTGACCCATTCCTCAAACGTTTTGTCTTCCTGGCCTGCCGCAGACTTATGTGTTTTTTCAATTTGCTTTTCGTCCAATTTACTCATGAAACTCCTATCTTTCCTTGACTTTTCCTGACAAGTGTATCATATTATCTTATAGTATTTGTTTTTAACTATTATTTTGAATGAGCAGGAGGACACCATGAAACATATCGTACTTACCGGCGGCGGTACTGCCGGACACGTTACCCCCAATATTGCAATGATTCCCCGCCTAAAGGAACTTGGTTATACCATTTCTTACATCGGTTCCTATGAAGGAATCGAAAAAAAACTGATAGAAGAAATGGGCATCCCTTACTATGGGATTGCATCCGGTAAATTAAGACGCTATTTTGATGTCAAAAACTTTACTGACCCATTCAAAGTTATGAAAGGCTTTGCGGAAGCTAAAAAACTTATGAAGCAGTTAAAACCCGATGTTGTCTTTTCCAAAGGCGGTTTTGTTACCGTGCCTGTGGTGATCGCGGCGAGCAGGAGGAAAATTCCCACTTTTATCCACGAATCTGACATGACACCCGGTCTGGCTAATAAAATATCCATTCCTTTTGCCACAAAAGTGTGCTGCAACTTTCCTGAGACCGTGTCTGAACTGCCAGCCAACAAGGCTGTGCTGACCGGAACTCCTATACGGCAGGAACTGCTGGAAGGAAACCCCGAAAGGGCTCTGGAATTTACCGGTTTTACAAAAGACAAACCGGTTATTATGATCATTGGAGGAAGTCTTGGCGCTGCAGCCGTTAATGATGCCGTCCGTGCAGTCCTTCCTGAACTGCTTAAAACTTTCCAGGTAATCCATCTGTGCGGCAAAGGAAAACTGGACGAATCATTAAAAAACACAAAAGGCTATGTACAGTATGAATATATCAAAAAGGAGCTTGCCGATCTGTTTGCTCTGTCTGATATCGTTATCTCCCGCGCAGGTGCCAATGCAATCTGTGAACTGAATGCTTTAAAAAAACCCAATCTTCTAATCCCGCTTTCTGCAAATGCCAGCCGCGGTGACCAGATCCTCAATGCACGTTCATTTGAACGTCAGGGATTCAGCATGGTACTTGAGGAAGAAGAGATTACAGAAAGCACACTTTTAAACGCAATCCGCGAACTGTACCAGAACAGA
>OASX01000527.1_pt1 | contig 31385 bp, 31 predicted proteins | sample 1516531 | NCBI WGS metagenome assembly OASX01 (sample SAMEA2579911, study PRJEB22360) | human gut metagenome | biome: human gut; feature: human-associated habitat; material: faeces | place: Denmark | collected 2008/2010
CCTGGAATGCCGGCAGTAAGGACTCTGGTTGTGGCTGCATGTCTTATGGGAAGCGGATTTTATCTTTCCGGAAAGATAAAAAAAGAGCCACAGGCATTGTCACAAATGGCAATGGCTCCTTCTACCCAGCTTCAGGATTCCCCACAGGCTCAGGCGGCTGCTGCAAAAGAGGAAGTAAGTGAGGAAGAATATTTTAAAGATGTAAATAATGTATACAGCCTTCTTACACTGGAGCCAGTGGAGATCGAGTTTGGTTATAGTCTGATCCCTCTGGCAGATGAGTCAGTAGGCGGAAGGCTGATCAGCAGGATCGTTATATTCCGCCGCCAATATGCCCAGGATATGGGGTTTGTGATCCCATCCATCCGGCTCCGGGACAGTTCTTCCCTGGGACCAAGTCAGTATAGTATCCGCATAAAAGGAGAAGAAGTTGCAGGAGGAGAGATCCTGATTGATTATTTCCTTGCTCTGGAACCAGAGGAGGTGGAAGAAGAAATTGAAGGTATTGAGGCCATTGAACCGGCATACGGTATACCCAGCAGGTGGATCAAGCCTGAAAACAGAGATCGGGCTGAATTATATGGTTATACGGTCATTGATCCTCTGTCTGTATTGCTCATGCATCTTTCAGAAGTCATCCGGCAGCATTCATACGAACTGCTTACAAGACAGGAAGTGGTAAGGCTTACGGAAAATTTGAAAAAAACAGCTCCTGAACTGGTGGAAGAGGCAATACCACAGATGATCAGCTACAGTTATTTCCAGAGAGTTCTTACAAACCTTCTAAAAGAAGGAATCCCGATCCGCGACCTGGAGACCATTGTAGAGAATCTGATGCAGACAGCCTCAGAAACAGGTCTTCCTCCAAGAGAGCTGGACCAGACAGTAGAAAAGATCAGGACAGCTCTTAAACGTACCATTACCCGCATGTACTGTACAGATGGATGCATGAAAGTCATCACACTGGATGCCCAGCTGGAACGGGAAATGGTCGCATCCTTGTCAAAAGGGGAAAATGGCTTATATCTGGCATTAAACCCGGAAATGCTCCAGCATGTGATCCGGCAGCTGGCAGAGCAGATAAAAAAGTTCAGTGGTTTATCACAAAATCCGGTGATCCTGACTTCACAGGTTATGAGGATCCATTTTTACCATCTGGTAGAACCCTTTTATCCTAATATCAGGGTGCTTTCATTTAATGAGATCGCAAATAATGTGCAGATCCAGTCAATTGGAAATATAAGTACAATGAAAAAAGGATCATAAGTGTACGGTCAAATGATATAAACAGCAGATAACAGGAGTGAGTAAAGTTATGGAAGATAAGCAGGAAAAGGCAGAGAAGGAGTTATTTGCGCTTTATAAAAAAACGAAAGATCCGGAAATAAAGAAAGAGATCACAATGCAGTATCTGTACATAGCCAGAACCACGGCAACGAAACTATATGATCTTTATTCTACCACCATGCAGATGGAAGATGCAGTGAATGAAGGTGTGGTGGCGATCATAAAAGGGATCGATATGTATGATCCGGATAAAAACATTAAGTTTTCCACTTACATTACAACGCGGGTAAGAGGAGCAATGCTGGATTATGTAAGAAAACAGGAGTGGATGCCCCGGGGATTTTACAAGCAGTTGGGGATTATAGAATCTGCATGCGAGGACATGAAGCGTGAATTAGGAAGAACACCAACAGTTGATGAACTGGCAAAGCATCTTGGAATAGAAAAAAAACGCTGCCAGAGGATCATTTCCATGAAAAACAGGAGAAATATCCAGTCTCTTGATTTTTTACTGGAAAACCAGAATACATCCAATGGACTCCAGATCACAAACAACGATACCCAGGTACAGCCTGAGGAGGCATGCTTGTGGGAAGAGGATATGCGGGTGCTGGCAGAAGGCATAGCCCAGCTAAATGAAAAAGAGCAAAAAACACTGGCACTGCATTATATGGAAGGGTTGAAAATGGAACAGGTGGGCCGGGTCATAGGTGTCAGCCAGCCCAGAGCATCCCAGATCCACACGATCGCCTTGCGTAAGCTGCGCCATTTTATAGAAACAAAAAATGGAAAGGGGATAAAGTCAGATGTATCAGGGATTTTATAATCTGGCGTCAGGCATGCTGACCCAGAGCAGGAACTTAAATACCATCAGCAATAATATGGTGAATATCCAGACGCCTGGATATAAAAACGAAACAATGGTAAGCAGTACTTTCAAAGAAGAAATGCTTTATCGTACAGGACAGTATAGCAAAGAAAATCCAACCCAGCTGGCAACTGTTTCAAAAATAAAGACAGCAAAGCAGGTTTATACCAATTATGACCAGGGCGGTCTGGAACAGACAGATGGGATCTATGACTTTGCCTTAAATGGAAATGGCTTTTTCTGCATCCAGACATCACAGGGCATCCGGTATACAAGGAATGGTTCATTTTCAGTAGATAAAGATGGATATCTGGTTTTAAACCAGGCAGGAAGAGTCTTAAACAAAGAAGGACAGCCTGTCCAGATCAAAAATGAGAACTTTACAGTTGATTCCAAAGGACACATTACTGCTGCTATTACAAAACAGTCTGATGGTGAAGAAAGCGGCAGCCAGGAAGTTACCATAGAGGATTATGGAACTTTGAAAGTAGTGGATTTTCCAGATCAGGGGCAGCTTCATGCAGAGGATAATGGACTTTTCTCTACTGCACAGGCAGAAACAACGCCTGAAGATACAACTGTTCAATGGAAAATGCTGGAAAAATCCAATGTAGACATGGTGGAGCAGATGACAGCTATGATGTCATCCCAGAGAGCGCTTCAAAGCGCAGCCCAGTCACTGAAAATGTATGATCAGATCATGAGTAAGTCTGTGTCAGATGTCGGTAAGCTGTAAGGAGGATAAAGAAATGAATATGTCATTTTATACAGGAGCAGCAGGAGCCGGACAGTTTACAAAAAAACTGTCAGTTGTATCCAATAACCTGGCCAATATCAACAATACAGGCTTTAAACCTAAAACAGCGGCTTTTTCTGAACTGATCCACTATAATCTTAATGATTCTGAAAATGCCCAGACAGAGCTGCAGACAGGTTCAGGAGCCAGAGTGGAGCGTACCTGGACGGATTTTAGTACAGCCGGTGCTACTCAGACCGGAAAAGAATATGATTATGCAATTATGGAGCCTAATGCATTTTTTATGATACAGGATCCTGCATCAGGTGAGATCACCTATACAAGAAACGGTCATTTTCACAGGGGAGAACGTGAAGATGGATTTTATCTTACAACAGAAGATGGAAAGCTGGTGCTGGACCAGAACCGGCAGCCTCTTAAGCTGGAAGTAACAGATGTAGAAAAGCTGCAGGAGGAATCAGAGTCAGAAGACGATGACTACGATACAGATGATACAGACAGCACAGAGGATGATACTGACCTTCCTAAGGTAAGTGTATACACATTTTCAAACCCCAGCCGTCTCTTAAGCGTAGGAGATAATGAATATAAAGCACAGGATGGAATGGAAGCTTCTTTAAAATCAGATGCGGTCCTGCAAAAAGGGGCACTGGAGAATTCAGGCACCGATATGGCAAAAGAAATGGTCCATGTGATCGAATGCCAGAGAGCCTTTTCTTATGCTGTAAAAATGATCACTACATCAGATGATATAGAGGGAACGATCAATTCACTGAGAGGATAAGGTAAAAAATGGAAATAAAGCGATATGAAGATATGGACCTGCAGGCTCTGGATGTAATGCGGGAGATCGGCAGTATCGGTACTAGTCATGCAGCAACTGCTCTTTCCAAGCTTCTGCAGAAAGAAGTCCGGATCTCGATCCCATCTGTGAATATCCTTGGATACAATGATGCCATGAACCGGATCGGTGATGCGGAGGAGCTTGTTGCAGCAGCCCTTGTAAAAATGTCAGGTGATATTGAGGGGTTGATGCTGTTCCTTTTCGACCTGGATTTTGCAAATGAGGTATTGGAAAAACTGCTTGGAAGCCGTTATAAGTCCTTTCTGGATATGGACGAAATGGCCAGATCAGCACTGGTAGAAGTAGGAAACATCATTATCTGTTCTTATATAAATGCTTTTTCACAACTTGTAAATGTAGAGGTGGAACTGTCTGTTCCAAGTGCTACCATCAACATGCTGGGTGGGATCTTAATGGTACCTATTGCTGAGTATGGATATGAAACAGATAAACTGATGTATTGCAATGCAGATTTTGTGATCGGCGGAAAAGCACTTTCTGACTGGCTGCTCATGCTGCCGGACATTCGTTCTCTAAACGATATTTTAGAGAGGTTGGGAGTTTCATAATGATCGGAGGCACAGAATTAAAAGTAGGAATCGGTGATATGAAGTTTTCACGAGGGGAAGGAAGGATCATAACCTATGCTTTGGGTTCCTGTATCGGGATAACCTTTTATGATCCGGTTACCCGTCTGGGAGCACTTCTGCACATCATGCTTCCGGCACAGTTTGAAGGAAAGGATTCCAATCCATTTAAATTTGCAGACAGCGGCATCAGGGAAACCCTCAGAAAGCTGAAAATATTCGGTATGGTAAAAAGCCGGATGGTAGTTAAGATCGCAGGGGGAGCCAAGATGTTTGAGATCAGCGGAAACAGCAGCTTTGGAAATATCGGGCAGAGAAATGCAGAAAGTGTAAAAAAAGTCATGGCCCAGGAAGGAATCTGTATCGCAGCAGAGGATACAGGAGGAAATTATGCCCGTACCATGCTTTTAGATCTTGCAACAGGCGATGTGATCGTGCGTACAGTGGGACGACCGGAACGCCATCTATAGCCAGGGCTTTCATTTATGGTGGTGTCACCATCTGTGACATGCCTGTTTACAGAAAAAAGGAGAGAAGATCATGGTCAAAAATGAAAAAGAAGGGATTCTTTTAGAATCAGGAACAAACGAGATTGAAGTAATGAAATTCACAGTTCTGGGTGAATTTTATGGCATTAATGTGGCAAAAGTCCAGGAGATCATCATGAGTGAAAAGGTAAAACCGATGCCTCATGCAAACCCGGCAGTAGAAGGCATCTTTAAACCAAGGGATGAGCTGATCACAGTGATCAACCTGGCAAAATATCTTACAGGAGATGACCGGGAAAATGGGCCAAGAGATCTGTTTATCGTAACAAATTTTAATAAAATGACGGTCGCTTTCCGGGTAGACAGTATCGAAGGTATCAGCAGGATTTCATGGAAAGATATACAGAAGCCAGATAAGACCATTGCAAATGGAGATGACAGTGTTGCTACCGGTATTGCCCAGTGCGGAAAAGAGCTGGTGATCATCCTGGATTTTGAAAAGATCGTGGCAGAGATCGCACCGGAAACAACTATACAGGTGACAGATGTAGATAAGATGGGAGACCGCCCTATCTGCAACAGTCCTATTGTGATCGCGGAAGATTCCATTCTTTTAAGTAAAATGATCGATGATTCCCTGGAAAGGGCCGGATTTACCAATGTAAAGAATTTTTCCAATGGCCAGGAGGCATGGGATTACCTTTCACAAATACATAATGATTCTGATCTGTATGATAAGGTCAATCTGGTCATTACAGATATCGAAATGCCGGAAATGGATGGCCACAGGCTTACAAAGCTGATCAAGGATGACGAACATTTAAAGAAGATCCCGGTTATCATCTTCTCTTCCCTGATCAATGAGCAGATGAGGCAGAAGGGGAAAGAATTAGGTGCAGACGAACAGCTTTCCAAGCCGGAGATCGGGCATCTGATCACAGTAATGGATGAACTGCTTGCCCGTTTTAAAAAACAGTACAGTCAGCAGTAAGGAGGACTCTAAGGATGGAAAAATATGTATTAACACAGGATCTTGTAACAGGAAATGAACTGATCGACAGTGAGCACAGGAAGATTTTTGACGAAGTCAATACCCTTCTGGATGCATGCTCAAAAGGAAAGGGAAGAGAAAAACTCTCAAGTCTGGGAGAATTTCTTGTTGAATATGTAACGAAACACTTTTCAGATGAGGAGGATCTCCAGAAGCAGTCAAAATATCCGGAATATACAGAACATCATAAATTTCATGAATGGTATAAACAGAAACTGGGGGATGCCATTATAAAACTGGAGCAGGAAGGTCCGACGATCAATTCCCTGGGCGAGATCAACTATATGGTAAGCGTGCTGGTTAAGCATATCCGGGAAACAGACCGCAAGCTGGCCCAGTGGATCCAGAATGGAGCCAAAAATGAAGTTACAGCTTCTAAAGTGGCAACAGGATCAGCTGTATCAGGGAAAACTTCCTATATGGATACCGTTACAAAAGATGAAAGTACAGAAAATCTGGATATCCGTCAGATCCTGGATATAAAAGAACTTCAGCGGATCCAGGATCTGTTTTTAACGGTCACAGGCATGACAGCAGCAGTAGTGGATATGAAAGGAAAATACATTACGAGAGGAAACTCCTTTACCAGCTTTTACAGCAGGTATACCAATGGAAAACATAATGAGCTGCGAGAGTTTACCCAGGATCTTACAGTAGGAGGATTCCGTGCAGGTACAGTGATCGGCGGTATCGTCCTTGGAGATTACCCGGATGATTCAGCCCCAAGCCAGGAAGTAGTAAGTGCCGGTGGGCAGCTTTTAGCTGAGATGCTGAATCTGTGGGCTAATGCCCTTTATTACCGGAAGAGCAATGCAGACAGCGTAGAAGCATTTGCAAAAGAGGAAAAGAAAGTACGGGATGCAGTAGGACAGATCAAGTATAAGGCAAAGGGACTGGAGCAGACGGCTACGATGGAAAAAATGCTTTCCCTGAATGCGGCCATTGAAGCAGGCCGTGCCGGAAAAGCAGGTGTAGGCTTTGGTGTTGTGGCAGATGAGATCGGCCGTATGGCAAATGAGTCAGCCGCTGTATATCAGGAAATCCAGGAGCTGGTAAAACAGGTAGAGGAATCCATGGAACGCCTTGGCGAATAATACAGTGTATTTTTCTGATATCATGGTGCCAGAAAAACGGCTGGCACCTGTGTCATTGTATGCAGAAAAGAGGATAAAAGGAGATACATAAATGGTCATTACGGTTTCAAATCAAAAAGGCGGTGTGGGAAAGACCACAACATCAGCAGCGCTGGCTGCAGGATTTTCGATGGCAGGTAAAAAGGTTCTGTGTATAGACCTGGATCCCCAGGGAAATCTTGGATTCTGCCTTGGTCTGGATACCGAAGGAGGATCTACTATACTGGATGTATTAAAAGGAGATATATCCATACAAAAGGCTATCAGCCGCACAGAAGGGATCGATATCCTTCCTTCTGATATTACCTTAAGCAGCAGTGGTCTGGAGTATAATCCGGGAGAAGAAAAAGAATCTATTTTAAAAAATGTTTTAAAGCCGGTAATGGATTTTTATGACTATATTGTGATCGATACACCCCCTGCCTTAAATCTTCTCACAGTTAACGCATATGCAGTTTCTGATTATCTTATTATACCAATGGCATCGGATATCCTCAGTCTGGTTGGACTGTCACAGTTAAAGGAAACAGTAGAATCTGTCCGCATACAGATCAATCCCGGCCTTAAGATCATGGGTATCCTGCTAAACCGCTTTAATCCAAGAACATGTCTTTGCAGGGATGTATTGGAAATGGCCGGGCAGCTGGCCGCGCAGCTGGAAACCCGGGTATTTGACACAAAAATAAGGTCCGGAGTGGCGATTGCGGAAGCACCGGCCCATGGAGAAAGTATTTTTGAGTACAGTCCGAGAGCATCAGCTGTAAAGGATTATGGAAAGTTTTTAGATGAGGTAGAAAAGATCATAGGTTTCAGGGAGAAATAATATGGCAAAAAAAACAAATAAAACCTCACATGTGCTGAACCTTATCACAGGTTCACAGCCGCCAGTTGCGTCTTCTGGCGAAACACAGCCGCCTTCTTCAGCTTCCGGTGAAACACAGCAGGAAGGATCAGCTGCTGAAGAACCGGTAAGAGTGCCTTCCGCTAATGTGACTGTAGTTGATCCAAGAGAAGAAGGAAAGCTGGCAGAAGAGATCCAGAAGAATCTGATCCAGGAGCTGGAAAAAGAACAGACAGAAGAGCAGGCAGAACAGCCCGGGGAGCAGGAAGAACAGTCGGAAGAACAGACAGAAGAACAGTCGGAAGAACAGTCAGAAGAACAGACAGAAGAACAGACAGAAGAACAGATAGAGCAGCCCAAAACAAACGCAGGGACACCTGTACAGAAAGAACCGGAACAACAGGAAGAGCAGAAGCAGGAAGATGGTCCAAGTTACCGGGTCGTAAATATCATGGAGGAGATCCTTACTCCGGAACTGATCCTTGACGCACTGAAAAGCAATGATACCTGTACCTGCAGCCGCTGTCAGGCAGATGTGAAGGCGCTGATGCTTACCAGGCTGCCGCCCAAATATATTGTAGCAGATAATACGACAGTCCCGATGCTGTTAACCTTTTACCGCAATAAATTCCGTGTGGCTGTTTTAAGTCAGTCCATGAGAGCCTGTATGGAAGTAAAAGAACATCCACGCCATATCTTATAAATTTTCATGCTGCGCCGAAATATGTATATAGAATCTATAGGATCACAGGGATAAAGTATACAGAAGCGGCGCATTTTATGTACTCCGCGACATCACATGACTGAAAGGAGCAGCAGATATGTCAAGTGTATCAAGAACAAGCAGCAGTCTTGGAAATACAGCTTTAAGAGGATTTGGTGGTTTAGCTTCCGGTATTGACAGGGATGCACTGATCGAACAGATGACAGCAAGAACAACATCCAAGATCACATCCAAGAAACAGGCTATGACCAAACTGGAATGGAAGCGGGATGCATATCGTTCTATCAGCAATAAGATCATAGATCTTCAGGACAATTACCTTAGCTATTCAGCAACAAAGAGCTTAAAAAACAGTGATTTCTTTGCAAAAAACCAGGTCAGTGTACAGGGAGATCCTGACTATACAAAATATATATCAGCGACAGGAGACGCAGACACTGCATCCAGAGTATCAGTTCTGGGAGTAAACAAATTAGCAACATCTGCCACATTGATCTCCGGCGAAAAGAAAACAGATTCAGCTATTACCTTAGGCGGCATCAGCGCGTCTGATTTTAGCAATAAAGAAATAAAGACCTCCAATCTTTCCGGAACGAAGCTGACATTTGGAACCTACAGTATTACAGATAAGCAGTTTACAACGGAAGCAACCTTTACGTTCCCCACCAGTTATGAAAAAAAGCTGGACAATGGAAAAACAGAGACAGTTACCATTGATTATACGGCTAGTTCTGACAAGATAGTAGAACAGCTGAATGAAGCCCTTGATTCCCAGGGATTTCTCGGAAAAGATGGAAAGAGCGGCATTAAATTTACACTGAATGGTGATCAGATCCAGATCAGTCAGACAGACAGTATTACCGATAAAGGAAAAAGCTGTGTGATCAGGGAAACATCATCTGCTTTAAAGAGTCTTGGCTTTAATTCCGGCAAGATGAATCAGGATGATATAGATAACGGCATTTCACTTGATGAATTTAACGCATCTTCAAATAAATCTTCATTCGAGGCTGCAGCTATAACAAAGCAGCCCCTTTCCGGCTATCTTAAGGGAAAATCAATTTCTGTTTCTTATGGCGGACAGACAAAGAATATTGAACTGATCGGCGATAAGGAAGAGATAAAAGATTTTAAAGCTTTTAAGGATAGCTTACAGAATAAGCTGGATAAAGCCTTCGGTTCAGGAAAGGTTACTGTAGGTGAGGGTCAAAATGACAGCCTGACGTTTACTGCAAAAGACAACAAACAGACATTACAGATATCCGCAGACTCAAAGGAACTCCAGAATGCCTTGGGTATCACATCTACCCAGTCAAACAAGATCAGTACAGGAAGCAGCCTGTGGGAGAACAGGGTCAAACTGGGACTGGGAAAATACAATACAAAAGAGGAATTAAACGACGCATTAAAAAACTTTACAGTCAATGGTGCAAAAATAGATAATATCACTGCAGATACCACAGTAGACGGACTGCTTACTGCGATCAATAATAATAAAGATGCGGGAGTAACTGCCATCTATCTGGGCAGTGAAAATAAATTTGTTCTTTCTTCCAATGAAAAAGGTGAGGGCCGTGAAATCAGCCTTGGTGCAGATCCAAAAGATACTACTGATGCAGCAAATCTCATTTTCGGCGGGGTAAGCCAAGATGGCACAGATGGTGAGATGAGTATTCTCTATAATGGGGTACAGACCACCATTACCAGCAGCAGCAATACCTTCTCCATTGACGGTCTGGATATTAGAGCCACTAATACATTTAATACAGGCTCGGCAACTGCTGAAGGAGGCGTCAGCTTTACTGCATCAGCAGATACAGAAAAGGTGACAGAGACTGTAAAGAAATTCATTGAAGCTTATAATGCCATGATCGATGAGGTCCGCACCCAGGCAACAACCAAGCCGGACAGTAATTATAAGCCTCTGACAGATGACCAGAAAAATGAAATGAATGAAACCTCCATTAAAAACTGGGAGGATAAGGCAAAAGAGGGTATTCTGTACAACAGCAGCGCTTTAAAAGATCTGGACAATGCTACCCAGGGCATTTTCTCTTCAATGATGATAAACGGTGTTTCTTATGACGATCTTGAAAAGATCGGAATTTCCTTCTCAGATGATTACACAGCAGGTGGAAAGATCGTATTTGATGAAGAAAAGTTTAAAACTGCCATGGACAGTGATCCGGAAAAGGTATCAGACCTGTTCACAGGCACGCATGGTATTGTAAACACCATAGACAGTACTCTTTCTACTTATGCCACCAGATATGCAAGCAAGAATGGAAATTCCTATGGTGTGCTTATTGAAGAGGCAGGATCTGAAAAACTAAGCCTGACCCTGACTAACAACAGTATTTATAAAGAATTAAAGGATATGCAGGAAACCATCACAAACCTGCAGTCCCAGCTGTCAACTGAGCAGGACCGTTATATCAGCCAGTTTACGCAGATGGAAAGGCTGATCAATCAGATGAATTCACAGTCCAGCTACCTGTCACAGTTAGGTGGCTGATGGGGGTAAGAAAGCATGTATGAAAAGTTTAAGCAGTACAAGGAAAGTACGATCTATTCTATGAGCAATCTGGAGTTGTTGCTTTTATTGTATGATGAAGCAGTGAAACGTCTGAAAATGGCACAGATCGCACTTGAGGATAAAAAATATGAGACTTTTGAAGAATGTCTCGAAAAAACAGGACGGATCGTCCGGTATTTAATACAGATACTGGATATGCAGTATCCCATCAGCAAGGATCTGAAACGTATCTATGAGTACCTGATCTATGATATCAGCCGTGTTAAAGCAGGAAGGGAACGCAGGGCAGAAGAGATTCCAAGGATCAGCCACATACTTTCTGAATTAAGAGATGCATTTAACCAGGCAGGAAAGATTTCCGGCGATCAGCATATTGTGAGAGAACGAAGTGTTTTCGGTTAAAGGAGAATATATGAGCGCAGACTTGGAAACAATTTTGATATATCTTCAAAGGAGATATAATATATTAAGAGAAGTTTGTAGTCTGACGGAAGAACTGGCGGAGGCAGTGGAGCGCGGCGACACAGTCTCCGCTTCTCTTCTTTTAGATATGAGGGGAGAACAGCTGCAGCGCCATGCAGACTGTGAAGAACAGATCATCCTGCAGACTGCGGGAAACAGCCTTCGGGACCGGTATCTACGAGATCTGGCTAAAGGTCCATTAATGAATGTAAAAAGCTGTTTTAAAGGAAAGACAGAGCGCGAAAAAATGCTGGAGAAGCGTATTGAGGATCTGCGTTGCCGCACAGAAAAGCTTTTAGATAAGATACGCAGGATCGATGGGGGACTTAACAGAAGAATATCAAAAAACAGGTGAAGTTAAATGGAAAATCAAAACTTTTATGAAGGCCGCATACTGGTAAATATGGCTGCATCTGTTATGCGCCAGGATGATTTAAAGCCGCTTCATGGAAATCTGGACTGGGAAAGGCTGTTCCGGGTTGCAGATTATAACAAAATTTCAAACCTGATCTATCTTGCAATCCTTGGAAATAATGAAAAAATGCCGGAACGGTGGAAAACACGCTTTTATGAGCGCTACAGCGATATTCTGAAATTCAACGAAAGCTGCACAGAAGGAGAACGGGAGATACTGGTCCTTCTGGAATTAAAAAAAATCCCGGTACTCGTCCTTTCCTCCAGCAGCCGCAGACAGCTGTATCCAAGGGAGGAAATGGCAGGGGAAAGCTCTCTGAAGCTTTTTTTTCTTGACCCGGAAGATTATCTTTTTGCAAAAGGCTATCTGGTCAATATAGGCTACGAAACGGATACTCTCTATCCGGGAGTGGGTGAAAAGATGCGTATACCAGGTCGCTTTTCTGTGGAGATCTATCATACCTTTCCTTTTAAAACCCAGGTATACCAGAGGGGGATGGAAAAGCTGCTCCAGCGTGCTTTCCTGAAAGAAAATGGTAACTACATTTATGAATGGAATGCCATAGACCAGCTAGTCTATCTGATGATCCAGTCCGCTTACCTATATGTAACAGGACATCTGCAGATACGCCATCTGACAGACTTATATGTATTTTACAGAAAAGCAGCAGAAGAAGACCAGTTTCAGGAGCTTGAGAACCGGCTAAAGGAATTTAAAGTAAATATACTGGCGCAGAAGCTTCTGCATTTAAGCTATATGTGGTTTGGAACACGGGAAGAATGTGCCAGCATGGAGACAGAGGAAGAAGAACTCCAGGTATTTGATATACTGGAGAAAAATGTATTCTACGGCATGACAGGGAAATTTGGGCCGGAAACAGATGAACAGGCGCTGGATCTTAGATCAGACATATTAAAAGAAGAAGAGCGGGAAAACCGCATGGAAAAAAGAGCATTATTTTACCGGCGTCTGAGAGAGTTTTTTTCTCTCGTACGCCGGCAGCTGAAAGAGCTATATGATATTTTGTATAGCAGATAAGAGTCGTTTTATCAGTATTCACCCGTTTGCGGGTCATTAAGCTTATGGTCTATTTCTTCATATAAGAATTCAGTCCTTTTTCAATAGAGCGCAGTGAATCTGTATCAGATAATAAGGCATCCAGGTTGCTGCGTTCTGCTTCTGTCAATTCTTCCCGCAAAATAGAAATATGCTTCGGGGCATTTATAGCCAGGCTGACAGATCCATTGTCGCAGTCAAGTACAGTGATGCGTATGTCATTCCCGATCAGGATACTGTCATTTTTTTTACGTTTCAGTATCAGCATGGCTATTTATCTCCTTTTTTAGTGTCCTGTTCCTTTATCTCTTTACCAAGAAGAGAACGTAAGGTATGGCGGTAATCATAGTCAGCGTTGGATAAGATCACCTGGATTCCTTTGCGGGTATCCGGATTAATGGCAAGAGGACATTTCAAGTTGACGGTTCCATCCAGATAATCCTTCTTTACAGCACATATGACATAATAGGATAATTCATCACTGGAATTTACTTCCAGAAAGGATAATTCTTCCGGTAGAAGAACCGGTGAATAAGAAGGAAAGAGTGCTGCTGCATCGATGAGAAAAAAGGCTACATAAGGTTCGTCTACAGACTGCAATATCAGCAGGGAACTGTCATCTTCCTCCATAGAGAGGGGAAGATAGTCATGGTACTGGGAAAAACCAAATAAACCATCTGGAAATACAACCAGTTCATCTTTTGTATAATCAATTTCGCCGTAATATTTTGTATCAATCTTCATGATTGCATAAGCCTCCGGGGGTCAGTTTTTATATGGTAACATTAAGAGCAGGGGAATCCGGCTCTTTTTTTGGTGGAACATAATTGGGGGTGCCGGTATACACAAACTCTACTTTTGGATAAGAGGTTATGATGGTCATTTCCAGGGCTGGTACGTATTCCAGATTGCCAGATGCCACACGAAATTCAAATTCACCTCTCTGAAGGGTATACAGCCCATTATTGTCAGGGCTGCCAGAAAATGGATCACAAAAGCTGTTTCCTGATCCAGAGACGTTTGCTGTGCCATGTACTCTTTGGACAGTATCCCGGAGATTAAAAGCTTGTCTGATATCCTGGATACAGGTCATGCTTTCCGGAGAACTGATCCCGTAATTTTGAGCCTGACGTACTTTCAGGCGGTATTGGGAAATCGCCTGATGCTGTCTTGCTGCCAGCTGGTCCTTTGAAACCAGACTGGCATTTTGACGGAAACGGACAGATTCAAAAGGTTTAAAATTTGCTTCAATCACAGGTTTCATACATTTTCACCTTCTTCAGACCTGAAAATAGAAAATTATTTTTTGCTTGTTTTTTGTAAACAATGTACCGGTATCATTTTATAAAATCAAAAAGAGATGACTGCATCAGGTTTGACCCCATTTTTAAAGCAGCAGAATAGGAGTACTGGTAAGAGTACATTTCTGTGATGGCCTCATAAGGATCAGCTCCGAGAATGTCTTTGTATTCCTCTGTCAGGTTGTCGCTTAAAGTATCAAGACGGGTTTTTGTAGTTTCTACCAGGGAATATTTATTGCCAAGGTCGCTGTAAATGGTGCTGATGGTATGCTCTGTATTAGCTGCATCTTTAAGTACACTGCCCATAGTATCTGTAAATTGATCAACGGTCGTAGTATCATTGATATAATTATCACAGGCCATAACCGAACGGCTGAGAAGTGCCACAGGAGTGGTTTCCAGGGCAGCTTTGATCGCCTTCTTTGCATCATCATCAGACATGGCATTTAAAGAATCCGAGGTAAGCCCTGTAAGCATATTCAGTCCTCCGGTATAAGTATCTAAAAGAGACTGACGGTTGGAAATATCGCCATAACCGATATCTACCCGCCCCTGTTCTCTCATGGCTGTAAGAAGGCTGTTCAGGTCATCATCACTTAAATTATAGCTGTAAGTATTTTTGCCCTTATCATAAGCCATGGTCATATTGACCGTCTTTGTGGTACCGTCTGAATACTTATGGGTATAAGTAAGGGTTTTTCCATCTCCGCTTAAAGAAAACGGAGCTGTTGTAATATCATTTCCTCCATAAACATAGAAATCCTGATACTGGCTGTTCAGATTGCTGACCATGCTCTGCACATCCTGAAGAAGAGCATCTCTTTTTGTCTGGACAGAAGTTTTTGAGCTGTTATGGGAGGAATCCAGCACATACTGCATGGAAGTCTTGCTGTTGCTTAAAGTTTTCTGGATATCCCTTGCGCCCTGCTCCTGTTGGTACAGACGGTTTTTAATATCACCTAAAATAGAACTTTTACTCTTTGCATCCTGATATAAATGATCCATTTTCTTTCGCTGATAATAAGCAAGAGGATTATCAGCAGCTGTTTCATAAGCAGCGCCGGTAGAAACCTTGTTCATGCTTTTGTTCAGATTGCTTTGAAGATCATTTAAAGAAGAAGTATACCTGCGGTAAACAGATGAACGTACAACTCTCATAATTTATTAATCCTCCTTATATTTATGCACCAGTATTACTGATCAGGGTATTCAACACTTCATCAAGGGCAGTCATCAGCCGGGAAGCAGCATTATAGGCTGAAACGTAGGCCATCATATTGGTCGCTTCTTCATCCAGGCTGACACCGGAAAGAGATTCTCTGGAGTCCTGGATACTGTTTAAAACAGTTGTGCCCGTCTTTAATGCAGTCTGGTTGGAGCTGGAATCAGAGGCCAGCTGGGTGGAAAGGTTATTCATATAATCAGCAAATGTTTTCCCGTTCAATTTCTTGGTATCCTTCATAGCTGCGATCATATCAAGGATTGTATCTGTGCGGTTGGTGCCGTCTGTAGAAATATGGATCGTTCCACTGGTCCAGCCTTTGCTGATACCGATATTTCCGGCTGTTATACCATTTGTTGAGTCATCGGTGGAATTAGATAAAAGATTCTGATCCTTGGGGTTTTTGTTGCCATTGTTGATCTTATTCATGGATTCTGCGAAAGTGGAAGCTAACTGATCCAGTTTTCCTGAGTAATACTGGTATCCACGGACATCATCCACAGCAGTAGATCCATTTATCACAGTGCCGGTACCTGTTTTCTGGAGCATATCCAGGCTTGCCTGAAGAGAGCCGCCTTCAAAATGGATCCCTTTTAACTCTGCGTATACATCTGCAGCTGCCTGTCCATTCCCTTGATAGCTGGGGGCTTTTTCAAACTTGATGGAAATGTTTGCAGGATCAGAAACAGAAGCAGCTGTCTGGTGATCGCCTTTTAACATACTTAACTGACCGTAGTTTTTTGTGAGACCGTCAGCACCAAGGTCAGATCCATTTACTAGGATCAGCTTCTGGCTCTTTCCCTGGGCATCAATATAATTCATGCTCACTTCCAGGTCATCAGGCCAATCCTTCTTGCCGATCACAGCACCATTTGCATCATAGTCATAGGCGTTATTCCCGGAATGGGCATCATCCTTGTAATATCTTGTTTCAACAGGAATATAACCGGAAAGCTCATCCAGAAGAAGATTTCGTTCATCCTGGAGTTCCAGGGAAGGATGACCGGCAACCTGGTTACGTTTGATCTGCACGTTCAGGTCGCCGATCTGGCGGAGGATGTCATTGATCTTCTGTACATCGCCCTGTTCACTGCTGCCTTCCCCTGTGAGCCTTTGAAATTCATTCTGTTCGGCCTGTGTGATCTGTCTGGATGCCTGGTTAAAAAGATTACATACAGACTGCATTTTAGTTCGCAGCTCACTTTCATAGATGGGATCGGATACCTTTGCAGGATCCTGCATGCTTGTAAGGGTAGACTGGATATCATCAAATGCCTGACGGATGCCGGAAATGGTTGTTTCGTCCAGTACCTTTGACAGAGAATTAAGGGCAGTCTGTAAACGATTGGTATAGCTGCAGTCAGCAGACTGGCTGCGGTATTGGATATCCAGATAAGGATCTCTGATCTGTGAGACCCGGTCCATGCTTACCCCAAAGCCTACTGCAGTTTCATTCCCATTAGAATAATGGGAAACAGGATTCGTATAATTAAGGCTGGATGCCTCTAACTGCTGCCTGGTATATCCGGCAGTATTCATATTTGACAAATTCTGTCCTGTAATATCCAGACGTTTCTGGTTGGCCTGGAGAGCGGACAGAGCGGTATTAAAACCGGAAAAAGTTGCTCTTACCATAAAATATTATTACCTCCAAAATATAAGTATCCTGCAGTCCCCACAGTTTTATCAGACATATTTGTCATAAACATGAGGATCGCTCTGCTTCGCACCGGAAAGGCGCTGTTCTAACTGTTTCATGCGGATCCGGATCAGACGGTCTGTGCCGCCTTTTATCTTTTTCAGCTTTTCAGCCTGGCTGGATAAACGTTCCAGGATCGGAGAGAGAAGTGCCACAGCCTCCTCGCTGTCCTCCTGCATCAAAATCTGGCGGAAAGTAAGCCCCTCAAGACCCGACCTGCGAAGAAGATCACTTCGTTTTTTATCTAGTCCGCGCAGCTGCAGTAAAAGCATGTTTTCATCATTTAAAAGAGATTCCAGCTGGTCAGGATGATCAGCTGAAACAACGGTTAGTTTATCAGCCTCAACCCGGCATAGCTGTTCTAATACAGTACACAGCTGTTCTAATACCGGGATCAGGCTTTCAGGCGCCCTCATAGATCATACATGGCCCTTGCAATGGCCATGGGATCCGGTTCGTAGGTTCCTTCCTCAACCTGTTTTTTCAGTTGGGCAACCTTTTCAACGGAAACGCCTTTCTCGCGGCAGACATCTTCTGTAATGCTGTGAGCCAGAGAGCGTGCGAAAAGTGTTTCATCAGCCGAAATACCTTCGGTGTATTCAAAACTGGCTCGGTCAAGATCAGCCGGTTTTGCAGAAATATTATCAGACAAAGCAATATTGCTTTGTCTCATTGATACATGTTCCATGTGTATTTGCTCCTGGATAAAATTTTGAATTTTCATACAATTACTCCTCACCTTAAAATAAAACGGCAGGACCACAAAAGTATCCTGTGATTTTCACATGCTTACTGAATCTATATCTATGTAAATTATCGCCTTTTTTCTTGAAAATATAAGAAAAATAATAATTATAAAAAACGGGAAAACGCCGATTAAATATACATATGGAAGCATGCAGGGTAATTCGGTATCAGAGGGGTCAAAATCTTTTGACCCCAACATCATAATATATAGAATCAAAAAGAAAAGGGATAAAACATGTCTAATATATTACAGGTAACAGATCCTTCTACATATATAGATAATAGAAATGTCCATACAGGCCAGGAGCAGCAAAGCGCCCTGAACAGTTCCCAGATCCAGAATCCTTCTGACCCATCTCGTGTAGTGCGGGCAGATGGACAGAAAAGCGGTACCGCTGGTGACCAGGAAAATGAAAGTGGCTTCAGCATTCGCAATTATAATGGAAATTATACTGACTTTCTTCAGAAGCTGGGGCAGGAAAATGAAATAAAGGATTCCCTGGGCCGGATCCTGTTCCGGGATGGAGCCTTTATCGCTAAAGGTGATGAAGGTCTGGGTAAAATGGTGCAGCAGCTGCTGGATTCTGCCAGTTTTGAAGATTCTGGCCAGCTGCTGGATTTTTTAAAAATGCAGGGACAGACTAAATTTTCCGGTACTTTCTTTGAAAACCTGAGAACTCTTTTGCAGCAGGAAGGAAACAGAGGCCTGCAGGAAACAGCCCTCAAATTCCTTCAGGTATTCAACAATTATTCCAGCGGTGAGCATCTTTTAGAACAGATGCAGGAACTGACAGATGAAATAAAAGGAATGCTTTACACCTCTGCAAGACAGGAATACGCATCAATTCTGGATCAGCTGGACTGGAAGGCAGAAAATGGGGAAACAAAGGAAAATTCCCAGGTTCTGTTTCAGAAGCTGGTCCCCTTTCTTTCAAGATATATTTCCCGTACCCATGATTATGGCAATGTAAGAAGCAGCGTGATCCAGCTGATCCTTTATGGGGCACGTTATGAAAACGGAAGCAGTGCCCTTCTCAGAAGCCTTTTTGAACAAATGGCAGCTAATAGGGATTTTAAACGTTTTTTTGAAACAGAGCCTGAAGAACTGTATGCTGTACTTACCGGTTCAAAAGGAAAAAAAGGAAATATTTATGGAGATATTTTTGGCTCACTTGTGGAAAGAGGGGCCAAAGGAGAAGCCGGGCTGGAACATGTACAGGATTTTTATCAGCTGATGCGAGGGATGCTGGTAAACGAAAGCGTATATATGTCTGTTAATCATTTTGTCCTTCCTTTTCAATATCAGGGAAAAGAGGCAGTATCTGAATTTTGGATCGATCCGGATGCAGAGAAAAAAGAAGAAGAAAAAGATGGAGGCAGGAAAATACGCCTTCTGGTGGACTTTGAGATCAGGGGATTGGGAGATTTCCAACTTCTGGCAGATCTCCAGGATCATAAAATATCCATGGAGCTGGGAGTTCCTAAAAATCTTTCTGCCGGAGCCGGAGAGATACAGGCAAAGCTTCAGGAAATATGTACCAGAAACGGGATGCGCGTGAAAATGATGCAGGTGCAGGAACGGAAAGCTCATTACCGTCTGCTGGATGTTTTTCCAAAGATAAGAAAAAAGGAGAATGGTATTAATGTCAGCGTTTGAGCGGTTATTAGAGCAAAAGGCAGTTGCGCTTCAATATTCGCCGGAAAAGGACACTGCCCCGGTAATCGTTGCTTCCGGAATGGGATATATGGCAGAAAAGATCACGGAAGCAGCCAGAAAGTCAGGGGTTCCGGTTTATGAGGATGATTCTCTTGCAACTCTTTTAAGCAGATTACAGCTGGGAGCGGCTGTGCCGGAAGAATTATATCAGGCGATCATAGAGATCTATATTTACTTTTTAGGATATGTGCCGTCACCGGAGGAAAAAGAAAATGAAGAAAAAGTCGAAAATACCTGACAGAAGATCCAGACACGGACGGGAAATGTTTCTGCTCCTTCTTTCGGGAGTCTTGCTGTTCCAATGGGGAAAGATAGATGCTTTTGCAGCAGCAAAAGAGATTAAAACAGTAAATATCCGTGTTACATCCAAGCTGGAAGTAGGCAGCAAGCTTCCGGATATAAAACTGGAAACGACCACGGTTTCAGATGGAGAAGTGGCAGTAGATGCAAGTGGAGGTAAATACAGCGTTTCCGAGGCCGAATGGACGGATAAAAGCTCCAATGAACTGAAAGCTGCTGAAGAGCCTCAGATGAAAGTCACCCTGGAACCGGAAGATGTCAGTGAAGATTATTTTGTTTCCAGCTATAAAAAAGCGAATGTAAAGATCAGTGGGGGCACATTTGTGTCTGCCAGACGAGATGGAGATGAACTGGTAGTTACCCTGCGGGTAAAAGGGATCAAAGGAGACTATGCTGCTCCGGAAGATGCCTGGTGGAATGAAAAAAGCCTGGGACAGGCTAAATGGGAAAAGCCGGATAACACATCCGGTTATTACGAAGTGCAGCTTTACAGAGGAAAAACGAAAGTTTACAGCGTCTCCCAGACCAGTGCGGTTCAGTATAATTTTTATCCATATATGACAAAAACAGGAGAGTATACCTTTAAGGTACGCACAGTACCGGGAACGGATTCCCAAAAAAAATATGGTGGAAAAAGCGAATGGATAGAATCCGGGGAGCTTTCCATTACAGACCGGTATGTATCAGATGGTAAAGGACAGCAATCAAAAAATCCTTCTGCAAAGCGCGGAACCACAGATAAAGTAGGCTGGGTAAAAAAAGGCAATATATGGAATTACAGATTTCCGGATGGCTCTATATGCCGGGGTACATGGCAGTCGGTCAACGGATACTGGTATTATTTTGATGTCAATGGCACGATGCTCACCGGCTGGCAGAAGATGGCAAATGACTGGTATTACCTGTATGGTACCGGGGAAATGGCAACCGGATGGGCAAAGATCAATGGACAGTGGTATTACTTCTGGCCATTAACGGAAAATGGGCATACACAGGGAACCATGGCTTATGGAGGCTGGAAGATCATAGGGGCGGATTATTACTTTTTCAGGGAAGACGGCTCCTTATATACCGGCTGGCTGGAACAGAATGGTTCCTGGTATTACTTAAACACACTTGACAACAGCCTTCAGGGAGTCATGTTTACCGGCTGGCTGATCCGGGAAGGGAAAACTTATTTCCTGGATGCTGACGGAGTTATGGCTACCGGCTGGTATCAGGTTGACGGGAATTGGTATTATTTTTGGCCGGATTCAGGTGAAATGGCAAAAAACCAGTATATCAATGGATTTTATGTTAATGAGGACGGGATCTGGTACAGGTAAAGATATGTGAGGAATGGAAATGAAAATGATCAGAAAAATACTCCTTTGTGCCGGAACAGGACTGCTGCTTAGCACAGGAAGCTTACAGTCTGTGCCAGGGGGAATCTTTCATATGTATACAGCTTATGGGGCAGAGAGCAGCATCATCGAGACCATGAGTATTAAATTTAACACCACTTTTGGAGATCCGGAGGAAATACCACAGCCCCAGATCACCATCAGCGGATCAGGGGTATCCATTGGGGATATTTATTACAAAACAGAATATGAAAACTGGAAACCTGGTAAAAAGGTACGGATGGAGATCACTGTGGATGCTGCACAGGGAAAGTATTTCCCTGTGTCCCTTGGACGATCCAAATGCCGTGTGACCGGGGCTGATTTTGTATCGGCGAAAGCCCTGGATAATACCACCATGCAGGTGAAAGTGAACTATACGCCGGTCACTGTTCTGGGTGACACAGCTTTAGCAGGCTGGAGCTCACATGACTCAGAAAAGGCAGTGTGGAAGAAGGTAGACTATGCTCCGGGCTATACCCTGACTTTATATGGAAATGATAAAGTGGTGAAACGGATGACAGTTACAGGTAACTCTGTCAGCTTAAAGGAGTACATGACAGATCCGGACAAGATCTACTATTATCAGGTAAAAGCGGTTCCGGTTACGGCAGAACAGAAAAAATACTTAAAAGAAGGGGAATTTATTACATCACAGGAACAGGATATAGATGACAGTGCGGAAGAGGAGAAAGAAAAAGAACATGCAGCATGCGGTACTGGTCCAGGCGTAGCAGGTTCTCTAAAGGGAGACAACTTTGTTATGCCGGATGGGACTCTGGCAGTCAATACCTGGAAGCTGGTGGGAGGTATATGGTACTACTTTAATGCGGAAGGAAACCGAACCAGGGGCTGGTTCCAGTATGGTGGAAAATGGTATTATTTCGACGGAAATGGATATATGAAGACCGGCTGGGTGAACACAGGAAACGGAACATGGTATTACTTAAACCCGGATGGGGATATGAAGACCGGCTGGCTGAATACAGGAAACGGAAAGTGGTATTACTTAAACCCTGATGGAAGTATGAAGACCGGCTGGGTGAACACAGGAAACGGAAAATGGTATTACTTAAACCCGGATGGGGATATGAAGACCGGCTGGGGGAACACAGGAAATGGAAAATGGTATTACTTAAACCCGGATGGGGATATGAAGACCGGCTGGCTGTATGATAAAAATATCTGGTATTATCTAAATAACGATGGATCTATGGCAGTAAACCGTTCTCAGGACGGCTGGTACCTTGGAGCAGACGGCGCAGGCCGAAAGGAGTAAGAAATATGAGTTTAGCACCGATAACAGGAGATGGGGGAAAGTTAGCTGCACAGGCAGCGGATCAGACACAGAAGACAACACCGGTCCAGGAATTTCAGGGGATACTGAAAAATGGGCTGAATGCCATAAAAGAAGATATGGATTCTATTTTCGAAGAAGCTTCTGCTTTATATCAGATCCCTTCTAAACTTCTCAGGGCGGTGGCAAAGGCAGAGTCAGGGTTTAATCCAAAGGCTGTATCCAAAGCAGGGGCTATGGGCGTGATGCAGCTGATGCCGGGAACAGCCCGTTCTCTTGGAGTAAGCGATCCTTACAATGCCAGACAAAATATCCTTGGAGGGGCAAAATACTTAAAACAAAATCTGGACCGGTTCGGAGGAGACGTAAGCCTTGCACTGGCAGCTTATAACGCAGGTCCGAACAGTGTGACCAAATACGGAGGCATCCCACCATATAAAGAAACCCAGAATTATGTAAAAAAGATCATGGCGGATTATACGGGAAACAATACGATCCTGGCAGGACGTACGGTGAGTACCGGAACATATGGGAAAACATCCGGCAGTACAGCAGTGAGCAGCCTTATAGGAAGTGGCCTTACAGGAAGCAGTCTGACAGCAGGCAGTCTTTTAGGCAGCTTTGCGGGAAATACAGATCTGTCCGGCGCCGGCAGCCTTGGTACACTTCTGGCAGCAGGAAAGGGAGAGAACCTTTCCGGGGAAGACTGGTCTAATATGGTGCAGATCCTCCGTCTTCAGATGATGATGAATATGGGTAAGGATACGGGTACGCTGATCTGACAGACAGATACCGGATTGCCGCGTGCTTTGCACTCCCGCAATTCCGGCCTTTTGACCCTGGTATCAATAAAATAAGGCATTTTGCCGATAATAAAAACAAATGGTTATTTGATGATATTCATAGAAGATACAAAGGAAGGTGAAATATCATGCAGGTGCAGAATAACATAGCATCCATAAATGCTGCCAGAAATCAGGGGATCGAAACAGGAAAGCTGAAAAAGTCCCTTGAAAAGCTGTCTTCCGGCTTTAGGATCGTCCGTGCAGGAGATGATGCAGCTGGACTGGCGATCTCGGAAGGTATGCGCAGCAGGATCAACAGCCTGAACCAGGCGATGAAAAACATTGATGACGGCATCGGACTTACCAATGTAGGAGATGGCGCTTTGACCGAGGTCCATTCCATGCTCCAGAGACTGAAGACTCTGGCTTTAAAATCTGCAAATGGAACTTACGATCAGTCCAACAGGGAAACCTTGAACATGGAAAAAGACCATATCCTTGAGGAGATTGACAGGATTGGTTCTACCACTAAATTTGGAGAAATCTCCCTGTTTTCCAGGGCAGATGCCAATACAAATACACAGCTCTGGCAGCCGCCAGAGCTGGACGATACGATCCCGCTCCAGATCGGCGGTTCTGCTCAGGCTGGAGAAGTTCTGGATGTAGAACGCTATTATATAGGAAGCAGGGAACTACAGCTGGATCAGACAGATTTTTCCGATGTAGAAAAGGGACATAAATCTGTGGGATACATTGAAAACGCGATAGAGGCTGTTTCTAAAGTCAGGGCATCCTTTGGAGCTGCTTATATGCATCTGGATCACACCCACAATAATTTAAGCGTTACAAGTGAAAACATGCAGGCGGCAGAAAGCCAGATCCGTGATACCAATATGGCAGAGGAGATCACGAAATATACCAGCAGTAACATCGTCCTACAGTCCTCTAATATGATGCTTACAAATGCAAATAATCTCCCTCAGACCATACTTGAACTTTTAAAATAAAAATGAAAGAAATAATGAAAAACAGGCTTATGTTTTTTTAACATAAGACGATATATATATATGAAAAGAAAATTCTGCTGTTCCAGAAAGGGCCCTTGGGACAGTAGAAGACAGAGGAAAGGAGTCCACTGCCATATTTTCTTTTATAAAAGGAGGAATTCATTATGGTAATTCAGCATAATATTGCAGCGATCAATTCTTACAGAAACTTAGGTACCAACCAGAGTGCACTGAGCAAAAACTTAGAGAAGCTGTCTTCCGGTTACAAGATCAACCGTGCAGGCGATGACGCAGCAGGTCTGGCTATTTCCGAGACCATGCGTTCCCAGATCAATGGTTTAAACCAGGCTGTAAACAATGCAAACGATGCGATCGGTCTGATCCAGACAGCAGAAGGTGCTATGACAGAGACTCACTCCATGCTTCAGCGTATGAAGACTCTGACTACCCAGGCAGCAAATGGTACTTATACAGAAACTGCAAGAAAAAACATCAAGGCAGAGATTGATGCACTGAACAGCGAGATCACCCGTATTGCTTCTACTACAGAGTTCAACGGTGAGAAACCTTTAAATCCTAAGGCTAAGAATTCGAATCTGACCTTCTACATCGGTGCTTCTGCAGCTAAAGCCAACGCAATGACTGTTGCACAGCAGACTATGACAGCGGATGCATTAAAGGTTAAAGATATCAAGGTTTCTAGCACGACAGAGGCATTCCAGGCAATGAAATCTATAGATGCTGCAATTGAGACAGTATCTACTTACCGTGCAACCCTTGGTGCTGCCCAGAACCGTCTGGAGCATACGGTAAACAACCTGAAGGTTACTTCTGAGAACATTACCTCTGCGGAAAGCCGTATCCGTGATACAGATATGGCAGATGAGATCACGGCTTATACAAAGAACAACATTCTTTTACAGGCTGCTCAGTCTATGCTTTCCCAGTCCAACGCTATGCCTCAGGGTGTATTAAGCATGCTGCAGTAATCTTGAAATTGATTCTGCATCTTTTAGGGGATCTGCTTTGCGCAGATCCTCTTTTTTTAAATATGTCGTAACTATTCAGTACCTTCATAGTTACGTGCAAAAATCCATTCCAGATCAGCTTCGCTGATGGGATTTTTGCCTTCCAGCCTATGTTTTCTTACGGTCAGCGCAGCAAGTGCGCAGACCTACTGAACAGTTACAATATGTCCTTTAGAACTTAAAAAGAAGGTAACCGATGATGAAAAAAACCATATCACAGTGTATGATCGTGAAAAATGAAGAAAAAAATATCCGCCGTGCCCTTTCCTGGGGGAAGGATATCATGTGTGAACAGATCGTAGTAGATACAGGAAGCAGTGACCGTACTGTGGAGATTGCCAGGGAAATGGGGGCAAAGATATTTTCCTTTCCATGGATCAATGATTTTGCTGCTGCCAAAAATTTTGCCATTGACCAGGCAAAGGGAGACTGGATCGCCTTTCTTGACGCGGATGAAAGCTTTACACCGGAGGATGCAGCGAAGATTCCGGAGATATTGGAATATGTTGGAGAAGATGTAGATGGTCTTCTTACAGGGATCGTAGATCTGGATGAAAACAACCATATCACAAGCGGCGGCACTATGATCCGCTTTTTTGTAAACCGGCCGGACCTGCGCTATGTAGGAAAAATACATGAACACCTGGTCAGAAAAGGAAGATCCGGATTGCATCTGACAGATGCTACAAAGCAGCTGGCTTTCCTCCATACCGGTTACCAGGAACAGGAGAAGAAGGATAAGTCCAAATTTGAAAGAAATCTGAACATTATCCTGGAGATCCTGAAGCAGGATCCTGAAAATTGTGATTATCTTGGATATCTGGGAGATACCTATTCTTCAGACGGAAAAAATGAAGAAGCAAGGGATGCATACAAAAAGGCGGTGGCAGCCATGCCGGAAAAACTGGGGGTATATGATCAGCGAAGTTCTTATACCTATACAAACCTGTTAAGGGTCTCCCAGTGCCTGAACGAACCGGAAGCCGAGGTGGAAGCTATTTACAAAGAAGCAGTGGAAAAGCTTCCGAAAGAGCCTGATTTTGACTGTGTTATGGGGGAATGGTACTGGAGAAAGGGGCAATATGAAAAAGCGGTACAGATGTATGAACTGGCTATAGCAAAGCTGGAAACCTATGGAACAGTGAACAGGGGGATCATTACCACCTCCATGCTGATCCAGATGTATGAGTGTCTGGGAGAAGGCTGCAGAAAGCTGGGAGATTACCAGAAAGCGGTCCGCTATTGTGTGATCGTACTGAATACTGACCACAAAGATATGAATGCGCTGCTGACTCTGATCAACTGTTTTGCAGAGAGCAATGTCAGCGCAGAAGAGGTAGTCCAGTTTTTAGGGAAGATTTATGATTATTCTGATATAAAAGACAAGGTGATCCTTCTGCGGGTGGCTATGGCAATGGGCAGAAAGGATCTGGAGCGGATGTTCAGGGGAATCCTCCTTCCTCAGGAGAGGGAAGAGTTTGATGCAGCCATGGAAACGGCCCAGAGCGGGGCACCGCTGTCATAGACTTTTTTCAACTCTCCCATGAGAAGAGGAAGCTCCCATTCACAGGTGCTGTTAGCAAAGCTGTTAGGATCTGCGATAGAAACATTTCCGTCAGGAAGGAGCTTTGTGATCAGGACAAAGTGACCGTTTTGCGTCAGGCTTCCCTTACCCATAAGGGCGACCAGGATATGACCGGAAGAAAGAAGGGAAGCTGCGTTTTGGGGCGAGTGGTCTGTTACAGATTCTACCTGAAAGCCATATGCAGTAAGGACAGATGGGATCAGACTGTGATAGGAGCCGCTCTGGGGGGCATAATAGCCATTGGCAGAAGACCAGTCTGCGATCGTTACCGGGGTAATGGCTTCTCCGCCATTTGTGAAGCTGGAGATGAGCATGGCTGCAGCAGTAGGACCACATCCATACTGCTGCATGGGATCTGAACCGCCGTAGAGATAACTGCTCCAGCGGGTATCTCCCTGATTATAGTAGTACATCGGTCCCATACTGGTATCCAGGATGGCAGCATCATAAGAATTGCCATCTGATCCCGTCTGAGCCTCCATATGCAGGTTTTCTGCTTTTCCAAGGATCACAGGAGATGTATTTGCAGTCACAGAAGATGTATCTGGGATCCCCTGTGTCCCGGAAGTATCCTCTGAAAGCTCTGTTTGTTTTTGGATTTTTGGTTCTGGCTGGATCTGCTTTTTAAGAAAGTCTTCCAGTTCATGAAATTTCTGGCTACTGGCAGTCTGTACAAAGGAAATACCGGATCGTGCGTCTTTTATGATCTGGGAAGAAAAGCCTGGGCAAAAATAAAAGCTCAGGCTGGCAGTGATCACCGAAACTGTACCGGTAATGGAAAGTTGGATCATCGTTTTCGCAAGTTGGAACTGTTTCAAGGTTTTATTTATCTGTTTTTTTTGATTCTTTAAAGTTCTATCTTTCATTTTTATCCATTTATTTCTTATCCGTTAACGAAGGGATACACGGGCCAGGACAGTCTGACCAATGGTATTTAAAGGACACTGCTGGCATACAGCGCCAATCTTATGTGCCTCCATAGGCATGCCGTATACAACACAGCTGTTCTTGTCCTGTCCGATAGTATAGGCGCCGTTTTTGCGCATGCGCAAAAGACCGGCAGCTCCATCTGCTCCCATTCCTGTGAGAAGAACGCCGATGGCGTGTTCCCGCACATGTAATGCAACTGAGTCAAAAAGCACATCCACGGAAGGTCTGTGTCCGTTTACCTTTTCTCCTTCCTGTACACTGACTGCATAGGAGTTTCCAAGAGGTACCACACGCATCTGCAGACCTCCGGGAGCTAAAAGCATGAGACCTTTGCGGATCCGGTCCCCGTTTTTCGCCTCCCGTACTTCCATTTTGCAGATCCTGTTTAAGCGCTCTGCATACATAGCTGTAAAACCGGCAGGCATATGCTGGGTGATAACAACTCCGGGAGTATCTGCAGGAAAATTCTTTACTACCTCGAGAATGGCTTCTGTACCTCCGGTAGATGCCCCGATAGCGATCACGGTTTCAGGGGAAGCACCCAGAGGAATCTTTGGTTTCTGCAGGAAAGTATTTCTGGCAGGAGGTAAAGAAGAAACCTTGCGGATACCACCTGCCTGAGGGTCTGCAGGAGCAGAAGGAAGGTGTACGTGGGGAGCAGCCGCTACCATGAGTTTGGAACGGAGCATAGAAAGAAAGATCTCTTTAGACAGTCCATTGGCTTCATCCGGTTTCCGTACAAAATCCACAGCTCCGGCTTCCAGGGCATCAAAAACCCTCAGGTTCAGGGAAGATACCAGGATCACCGGGATAGGGTGGACGGGAAGCAGCTGCTTTAAAAAATCAATGCCGGACATTCCCGGCATTTCAATATCCAGGGTAAGCATATCCGGCTGCAGCAGCGGGATCTTTTCCTGGGCGTCAAGGGCATTTACTGCATATCCTACAACCTGGAAACGGTCATCCGCAGAGAGAGAATGGATCAGCCAGGTGCGGAACAAGGGTGAATCATCCACCACCATTAATTTTAATTTATGATCCATGATCATAATGCCTCCTTAATAAGATAAGTGTAACAACGTATGAGATAACCTACGGGATCAGATCTTTCGGTAAATAGCCGGTTCAATATAGGAAAACGGGCAGCTTTCCTTATCCAGGCTTTCAGAATGTCCGATAAATAAGTAGCCTCCCGGAGCGGTAGCATCATAAAAGCGCCTTACCAGTGCCGCCTTCGTAGGACGGTCAAAATAGATCATCACGTTTCTGCAGAAGATCAGGTCAAACTTTTTGCGGAAATGGATGGGATCCATCAGGTTAAAGGAACGAAAGATCACATTTTTCCTTAAAGCATCTGAAACAGTATAGGTTTTATCTCCTATGGGAACAAAATAGCGTTCCTGCCAGGAAGGCGGAAGCTCTTTTAAGCTTTCAAGGGAATATCTGGGATCCATGGCAGAATCCAGAACACGCTGGGAAATGTCCGTAGCAAGGATACGGGTATCCCAGCTTCCGGGAATAGCGGAAAAATATTCTTTCAGATACATAGAAATGTTATAAGGTTCTTCACCGGAGGAGCAGCCGGCACTCCAGATCGCAATAGAACGGTCCCGGGAATGCTTGTTTGCAAGCTCAGGAAGAATCTGCTTCTGGAGAAAGTCAAAATGTTCTTTTTCCCGCATAAAATAGGTATAGTTGGTAGTCAGCTTGTTTAACATAACAGAAACCATCTCAGGATCTTTACCTGAGATGATCTCATCTATGTATTCTGTAAAACTATGAAACCCTTTCTGCTGCAGCATATTAGTAAGACGGCTGGTGATCAGCTGTTTTTTGTGGCTCAGATTGATGCCATAGTGCTGTTGGATATAAGTGTAAAGACGGTTAAAATCCCCGTCACTTAATGTAAGCATTGTATGACCTCCTTAGGAATCGGATGTACTCTCGGAGTCTTTCCTGCACCTGCCTTTGCGGCTGACAAAAAATCTTCTCGCAAAATCAAGTACAAAAAGATTCCGGGAGTACATTAAGAGCTGACCAGGGACTTGCAGTCAAAAGACATAAGCACAGTCCCATTTTCAAGTGTGATCATACCATCTAACAGCTTCTGTCTGCGTTTGATAGGGATCGGACGTACATCCTGAAGATCAATATCGATCACCTGCTGCACAGAATCCACAACGATGCATACAGGAAGATCGTCTACATTTAAAACGATAAAGCAGGTCTTACTGTTATATTCCAAAGCAGGCTTGCCCATATAGAGCCGTATATCTACTACCGGAAGGATCTGACCACGCAGATTGATGATTCCTTTAATATAATCAGGTACCAGTGGAAGATGAGTGATCGCACAGTCATTGATGATCTCCGTTACGTTATTGATACTTAAAAACAGAGTCATGTCTCCCGACTCAAAGGTAAGACAGCGTTCAACGGACTGGTTTTCAGCCGGTACGTCTGTCCGGATATTTGTTTCTGTTACTTCAGCCATTTTAAAACCTCCTGTTTACGCGTTCTCTACAGCTATGGAATATAAGCTGAGGATATCCAGAATGATGCTGATATTGCCATCACCCATAATGGTACAGCCGGTGATGCCGTGGTCTTTCAGGTTAAATTCACTGAGAAAAGCAGGAAGCGGCTTTACTACCACCTGCTGCTCGCCGATCAGATCATCTACAAACAGGCAGTAAGAACGGTCATTTGCTTCCACCCATAAAAGGATACCGTCTTCCATCTGGGTAACCTCAGTTGGAAGGTGATAGAAGGAATGGAGGCGGACGATAGGATAAAAATGGTCAACACGTTCTACCATTTCATTGCCATATTCATCTTTGATCACCTGATCTGCTTTTACCTTAAAGGACTGACGGATATTGGCGATAGGTATAGTAAAAATAGAATCACCTACCGTTACTTTCATTCCATCTACAATAGCCAGAGTCAGCGGGATCTTCATGGAAATCGTAGTTCCTTCACCGTAGGTACTGGATACAGAAACGATACCGCCTAAGGATTCTACATTTTTCTTTACAACATCCATTCCAACACCACGACCGGAATATTCAGTTACCTCTGTATTGGTGGAAAATCCGGGAAGCATGATCAGCCCCAGGATCTCCTTCTGGCTGTATTCAGAATCAGGCTTGGTCAGCATGTTCTTTGACCGGGCTTTTTCAAGAATCTTCTGGGGATCCATGCCATATCCGTCATCTTTAACGGAGATAACAACCTCACTGCTGGTATGGGAAGCGGAAAGTACGATCTCGCCCTGGGGATCCTTACCGGCAGGAATACGTTCCTGGGCTGGTTCTTTCATCCCCTTATGAAATC